>Ga0208009_1000136_pt1 | contig 20392 bp, 17 predicted proteins | sample Wag4_2014_7_16_FD_187364 | JGI IMG/M metagenome (GOLD analysis project Ga0208009, IMG submission 187364) | Fresh water mixed with fracking chemicals microbial communities from Ohio, USA - Utica-2 Time Series FC 2014_7_16 (SPAdes) (version 2) ...
GGACAGGAGCGGGCTCTGGATTGAGCGGGGCAGGAGGAACGGCTGCGAGCGTGTCCGCTGCCTTAACAAGCTCCGCCACAATCGCCTCTTGCGCACTGCTTTGAACCGGGTCAGGCATTGACGTGGCATTGGGTTGCGGAGCAGCGGCAACCACGGTCACGACAGCAACCGGTGCAGGAGCAGGAGCCACCGAAGACGATACCTGCGGCTGAGCGGCAGGGGCCACTGGCGCCGCAACCATTTGTGCTGTTGGGGCTGAGTCAGAGCCCCGGGCAAGCTTAATGCCAAAGAGCTGCTCTAGTTCGCCCGCAGACACACCTCGACGCTGCAGTTGACCCGTGTTACTCAAGCGCACATAACGCATCAGGTCAGTGGACGAGAGTAAGTCGATTGGGGTGCACGCACGAGAATCTTGGGCAGCGGCGCACCCATTGCCCAATGGCATCAGCAGAATCGCGCCCTCTTGAATGAAGGTCTCTAAAGATTCATTGCTTGCCTTTGCAAGAAAGTCGGTTCCCCGCACACCGATTGCGGCCACGGGGGTGTTGAGCCTGTATCGCTCAGGCTCTGCCCGCATGGCATCGCCCGAGATTTGCCGCATGGCACCCCGAACCAATTCAAGCTGCATGTCCGCTGGCTTGCCTGGCTGCGATAAGCGGTACTTGCTGATGATCAGTTCGCTCTCGGAACGCAGAGAGACCCGCGCCTGGTCAATGAAGACCAAAATCGCCATACCGTCTCTGCCGGTCACAATGCGATCGCCCTCTTGTAGAGACTGACCAAGCCCAAGGCGTGAGACCTGCCCACCTCGCAAGTGTTGAACCTCGCCTACGGCAATGACCGCCGTCGCGACAGACGCGAGCATTTGGCTTGCATTGACACCTGGCATCAACAAGAAAACGGCGGCGCAAAGGCTTGCGAAAAGGCCACGCCAACGGAGACTACACTTGTGCTTATGTGGATTGTGTCGATTGATCATCTTCGCCTCCGACTCTGTGAGGGGCCTCGGTACGCAGTGTACTCTGGCCCACCCTGGGTCGCATAGCCTCGTGCCCGTATCTGCGCTCGTTCTCAAGCAAAACGCCTTCTTCGCAACCCTATCGCAGGAGTCTCTGCAGTGGGCAGCCGATCGGATGGATATTTTTTCGCTCAAGCGGAGACAGGCCCTACTTTCAAGCGGCGGGCCTTTTAAAGGCTTGGGCATGGTCCTGAGCGGGCGCATGCAGGCCATTGAGCTAACGATGGACGGACGAGAGGTAGCACTTAAAACCATCGAACAGAATGGCCTTTTCGGCCAGGAAGACCTTCTTGCTCGTGCCCCGTTGTCCTTGCATTGGACTGCACCAGCGAGCGCGACCGTTGCAGTCATGGGACTCAAGACCGCCAAGGAACTGATCTTGCAGCCTGAGATGCTGCGCGCCTTGGCTGGAGACCTTGCACAGCAGCTCAACGACCAGTTGCAATGGCAGAAAATCTTGAGCGCAAATACCGTTGCCGCAAAGCTTGCTAACTGGATCGTGTTCTCAGCGGGCGAACGCAAAGAAGTTACCCTCCCAACCCACGCGGAGGTGGCGTGGCGTCTCAACACCACGCGGGAATCGGTCACGCGGGTGCTGCAAAGACTTCAAGCAGACGGTGTGCTGATTCGAGAGGAGGGCCGCTGGCGCATTCAAAAGAGTGCGGCCCTTAAAGACCTCGCAAAGGGGGATGACCACAACAAGGGCGAAGACAAGTGAACCCAGCCATTGAGGGCTGGCGAGGACTGGCAGCCATTCTCGTCATGCTGGCTCACTTCGGGCCTGCAGCGGGCCTCGACCACGCTTTTGTTAAAACCGCGTTTACGGGTGTCGATCTGTTTTTTGTACTCAGCGGGTTTGTGTTTGGTCCCATTCTGTTCGGCCAAGAGCAGCAGTGGCGGGCCTACGCCCTGCGCAGAGCCTTTCGAATCGTGCCGGCCTATTGGCTTGCAGTGGCCGTCTACGCGCTTATTCTTCTCGCACAGACCGGATCAGCCGGGCCTTGGGTGCAGCACCTCTTCTTTCTGCATCTGAGCAGCCCCCAGACAGCATTTGCTCTGAACCCCGCCTTCTGGAGCCTCGTGCCCGAGGTGGAGTTCTATCTGCTGCTGCCGTTTCTTGCACGATGGGTTCGCGGTAGCAATCAGCGATTCATTGCGCTTTTGTTTGGGGCGCTGGTCTTGCGCCTGATGCTTGGCGGCCTGGCAGATCGAGCGTCTGCAAACATCGCCTTCGTGGTGTTGCATCACCTGCCAGGCATGCTCATTGAGTTTCTGCTTGGTGCGGCCGTCTGGCGGTTTCAAGGCCAAGCCCGCAAGGTCTGGCTTTTTGCGCTGGGACTGTGGCTCTGGATTGCACTTGCGCTGGCCTTTGGGCGCTTTGGTGATGCTGGCTTTGATGCCGTGCTGGGGACAGGACAGGTCAGTCTTATCGCAGCCTTGGCGGCCAGCCTCATGCTGGCCGGAAGCATTCACCTGCCCTTGCACGACGGGCCTGTGCGGGCAATTGCCTTACTTGCGGGTAGCCTCAGCTATGGCGTCTACCTCTTTCACAATGCCGCGCTCAGCCTCATGCCCTCGGTCTGGGCCGCTGTGCTCGCTACACTGATAATTTCTTCTGGGGTTCACTGGGCGCTGGAGTCGCCCGCTCGCCGACTCGGCAGGCAATTGGCTGCTCGCGTGACATCGCCGACTTAAAAAACATCGGTCTGGGCGGGCTCAAAATCAAATTCAGTTAACCGATCTGACCCACACTGCTGAGGCAACACAATCTGCCCGGAGACCATCATGGGCTCTGGCGACAACACGCCAAAGCCTTTGTCCAAGAGCGGCTCAGAGCGCCAGGTGTGCACTCTTGCATCGGGAACCGCTGCGTTCGAGAGTACCGACCAACAGGCCTGGTCCTGCGTCTGCGTGACCACGCAACCCTTCCCGCTCTCACCCTCCGCACTTGAGAGCCAAAAGTAATGGCGCGCGGGGTGGCTGAGGAACCGCCAAGCCCAGAGCGACGGAGTCCAGTAGAACCCAATACCATCCGAGGCCTCAGCAAAAAAGAGGCGATGCGCAGGCGTGAGGGGTTCCACAAGCAGATGACTGGCGGCCGCTTGGACTGCAGGTGGCCTGACATAGTGCGCCCGAATGCCCCTGTAAAAACCCAAGCGAGCGCCCAGCCGAAACGGCCGAATGCCTGCAAAACCGAATACAAACGTGTTTCGGTCTTGCGCATACAGCGCGTGCAAGGCGTGGGCAAGCAACGAATCGAAGAGTCGCTGACCACGCACGTCGGGGTGGACCATGACATCCATCACTTGCGCGAGCGTAGCTGGCCCCCACGGAGCCCGCCCAATGCCAACCCGCGCACCGATGTGCGCCATGACCATGCCAGTCGACTCTGACTGCACAAGCCAAGCACAGGCTCTGCCGTGCGCGCCGTGGCTGTACTTCCAGTCCCAATAGGCATCTCCTGGCCAAGGCCCGAAGACAGTGTCAAAGAGCGTGCGAATGGCAGGACGGTCGCTCGCCTGGATTGCTCGAATGACGAAGCCATTCATGGGCCAAAAACGCTAGCGGCGATGAGTGAGCCAGCGCAGGATTTCGCGCAGCGGGGCTGTGAAACGCCATAGCCTGCTGTTCACGATACGACCCAGTTTCTGGTGTAGGGCATCGCGGTCGAACCGGAGTGCGGTCAATGTCTGCTCGTACTTCTGAATAGAGGCGTCTCTGTCGGCAAGTAGCGCGCGGATCTGCTCTTCGAATCCTTGTCTCAGGCGGCTACGGTCTTCATCCAAGGCGGCGATCTGTTCTTGAAATGCCACAGAGAGCTCGTCTCGACTGGCAAGAGCCGCCTGAAGTTGATGACCGTAAGATTGATGGAGCCGCGCGTTCTCGGTCATGAGCTCTCGAATCTGCGACTCATATGCCCGTGAGACTCGATCTCGATCTGTGAGCGCTTCTTGAATCTGCTGCTCATACCCTTTGCGCAAATTCTCGCTTCGATCTTGAATCTCCCGAAGGGTGCGATCTATAGACTGCGAGCGCTGCTCCTGTGCATCAAGCGCGCGTGCATGCCAAGCAAGCAACCGCGCTTGTTCCTCTGGGGACGCGTGTGCGGTCCATTCCACAAGGAGCTTTTGCTGCCAGACCTTCCAGTCGTTCTCACCGTCCTGGGACACACCTGAGCCCAGATCCAGTTTTCGATAGCGCGCAGACACGCCAGACACATGAATGAATGCACCCGCCTGAGCCAACCGACGCCAGAAGTCCCAGTCCTCAAGCACGGGCAAATCCTCTCGGAACTGCAGGCCGAGTTCCAACACCACGGATCGCCGAAAGAGCACCGCATGAATGGGGAGAAAATTGAGCGCTTGCAAGCGCTCGACGGACCAAGGTAGGTCGTAGTCTCGAATCAGCTGCCCTTCTGCCGTTTCAACCCGCACCCCCGCATAGGCAGCTGGCGCAGCACCTTGCGACCCAAGGCTAGAGACCAGCCGACTGAGGTGGTCTGGGTCAATGAGGTCGTCATCGTCAAGGTAGAGGCAATATTCGCCCTGGGCTGCCGAGAGTGCTTGGTTCGCAGCCTGGGCCCGTCCAAGGGGGGCCTGATCGGGTGCGAAGACCTCTCGAACCAAGAGGCCCTCTGGAAACTGATGGGGCGGGTGCGCGCGACCGTGGGCACAGACCAGCACACACTCGACATTTGGGTAGTGCTGTTCTGCAATCGACTTTAAGGTTTCAAAAAGGCTGGTCCGGCCCGTGCTGCGCACCAGCACACTCACTAGGGGCAGGTCCTCGGCCCCCTGGGCCAAGCTCAGACGCTGGCGTGAGGCCGCCACGGTGGGAACGGCAATGCCATGACCTTTTTCGCGGAGTTCACGCACAGACACGCAATAAAACGCCTCGGCCGCAACCACTTCATTCGAGAGGCCATGGGCACGCAAGCGCGCCATCGCCTGGGCAATCTGCAGGTAAGGATGCACGGCCTGCTGGCTTGCAAAACAACGCACCGCCTGCCACTTGCGCTCCGCCACCGCCGAGATGTCGACTCGCATGTTGGGCACCATGGGGGCACCCACTTCGTAAAAGACGAGCGTGAGGTCCTCTAGCCCAGACTGCACCGCCGCACGGCAGGCTGCCAACGCGAGGCCCTGGTGATCGGGATGCGGTTCAGACAAGGCAGGCGCAAGCAGATGTGTGGGCTTGCGGTCTCTGAGCACGGCCTCGATTCGGCCCACCAGCTCCGGCGTGGCACTGAGCGCTCGGTCTTGGTAGCCCCAGAATTCAGGCGGCGTAATACCCAGAACCGAGGCAGCTTCGCGTGACTCTTGTGCACGATCTACCCCGGTTTCGGCCTGGGCCTGGCCGCCAGTCATCACAATCGTGAGAAGATCTATTTCGTGATGCGCAACCAGCGACAGCAGACCCCCGCAGCCAATCACCTCATCGTCGGGGTGTGGCGCCAGACACACCACTCCACGCACGGACTCGATATCAAGGGCGTTCAGGGGGTAGTAATCAGCCTCAAGGGCGCGGTCTTTCATCGCTGAAAGTCTAACTGAGACTCTTGCATGCGGTTGAGCGACTCTCATCTCCAAAGGCTTCGCCGGCTGTACCGCAGGCTGCCGCTCCCCAGCCCCTTGAAGCGCCTGGTGAGTCAACTGCGCTGGCGGCTTGAACAGTGGAGTGTCTTGCCAAGTGCCAACGCAGCCCACCCCGCAACGGAGCGTAGTGTCGAGCGGCCCTCTCTGCTAAGCCAACCCCTCGGCCCGCGCGATCTGGTGTTCTTTAGCATCATCGACTGGCATTTCCGGTTCCAGCGCCCCCAACAGCTTGCAACCGAACTCGCAAAGCAGGGCCACCGCGTGGTGTACCTATCCGTCAATTTAGTTGCATCCTCAGAGCCGGGATATGCGCATCAGGTCGTGAGCCACCCAGAGGGTGGTGCACCGGTTTGGCAGATTTTTCTGCACTGCCCGGGGCCCCTCTCCATCTACACCCAAGGCGCAACAGAGGAGCAACACGAGGTCTTGGTTCAGAGCCTGGCCCAGGTCTACGAAGACCTCTCACTGAATCAGGCTGTACATGTGGTGCAACACCCCTTCTGGTCTCGGCTGGCGCTCTCATTTCCAACGGCCCGTGTGGTCTACGACTGCATGGACCACCATGCCGGCTTTCATGAAGAGGGTTTCGTGCATGACGCCGCAGAGCGCATGCTGATGAAGCATGCCGACCTTTGCGTGGCCTCGGCTGCCGCCATTGAAGAGGCGCTGGCCCCCCATGCCAGAAGCCTCACGGTCATTCGCAACGCCGGGGACCCGGTCCATTTCGAAACGGGCGTTCGTTCCGTGGCGTCTGCTGGCGAGGCGCAGCATGTGGGCTATTACGGGGCGGTGGCGGAATGGTTCGACCTGGCTGCATTGCGGGCGATGGCCAGCCAGTCTCCGCAGCATCAGTTTCATGTGGTGGGTGATGACACCGTGGGTGCAGAGAAGGCACTCAAAGATCTGCGCAACCTGCATTTCTATGGTGAGCAACCCTACGCCAAGCTGCCCGAGTTTCTAGCCCAGTGGGATGTCTGCCTCATTCCCTTCTTGCGAAACGAACTCACCCGCGCCACCAACCCCGTCAAAATCTATGAATACTTGAGCGCGGGAAAGCCCGTGGTGGCAACCCAATTGCCTGAACTCATACCCATTGCGCAAGAAGTGCCCGATGCTGGACTCTGGCTTGCAGACTCCCCCGCGGGCTTTTGTGATGCGCTCAGCCAAGCGCTTGCAGAAGCGAGCCTGTCAGAGAGCGAGCGCCTAGCCCGCATCCAAGCAAGACAGGCCTATGCGCGTGGCCAGAGCTGGGCTTCGCGTGCACTCGCATTCGCGGCCGCCCTCAAGACCTGTGACAGCCAAGCACCCCGCACAAGCGCAGTTGTCGTGGCATACAACCAATGGGCACTCACCGCACGCTGTCTCGAGAGTCTCACTGCAGGTAGCGACGACAACTCGCTTGAGATTATTGTGGTCGACAACGCCTCTGCGGACGAGACACCCGCCCAGCTTTTGGCTTGGGAGGCTCAGCAGCGTGCACTCGGTCAACCCCATCGGGTGCTCCTTCAAGACCGCAACCTAGGGTTTGGCGGCGGCGTGAATGTAGGCCTGCGCGCCGCCAGTGGCGACTACCTGGTGGTGCTCAACAACGACTTGATTCTTACCCCGGGATGGGCCCGAGGCCTGAGACGCCACTTCGAGCGCAATCCACGTCTTGGAATCATCTGCCCGACGACTAACAACATTGGTAATGAAGCGCAGGTCTGGCTGCCGGGCGACTCCATTGACGCAGTGCTTGCCGCCGCACGCAGACGCACCCTGATACATGCAGGCCAGACAATTCCCCTGTGGGTGGCCGCCTTCTTCTGTGTGATGATGCCCCGAGCCGTCTATGAGGCGGTGGGTGAATTGGACGAGGCCTATTTTCCCGGCTACTACGAGGACGACGACTACTGCTATCGCGTGCGCGCAGCCGGCTATGAGATTGGCTGCGCAGAGGATGTGTTCGTTTATCACGAGCTCTCTGCAAGCTTCAATGTAGACGGTGCTGCCAAGCGCCAGGCGCTGCTCGACCGAAACCGCAAGCTTTTTGAATCAAAATGGGGGCCATGGAAACCCCATCAATACCGGCCCGAGAGCCTGCCGCCAACATGACTGCTAAGCCTCTGGTGTTTGTGGTGGTGGGCACACGCCCCGAGGCGATCAAGCTCGCGCCTGTCATCTTGGCACTCAAGGCACAGGCCAGCCTTCAAACCGAAGTTGTGCTCACCGGCCAACATCAAGACATGGCTGGGCCCATGCTGGCGCTCTTTGGCATTCAGGCCGATCACGACCTCGCCGTAATGCAGGCCGCTCAGAGCCTGGCAGGGGTGACCGCACGCATTCTGACGGGGCTCGATGCGCTCTTGGTTTCTCGCAAGCCCGCCATGGTTCTAGGCCAGGGCGATACAGCCAGCGTGCTTGCGGCCAGCATGGCGAGCTTCTTTCGGCAGATTCCCTTTGCCCACGTGGAGGCAGGGCTGCGGACAGGCGACCGGTTTATGCCCTTCCCCGAGGAGATGAACCGCGTGGTGACTGGCCGATACGCCAGCCTGCACTTTGCGCCCACGCAGACCAACGCCACCGCGCTCATTCTCGAGGGTGTGCGGCCGGCTGATATTTGGGTGACAGGCAATACGGTCATTGATGCACTCTTCTACATCCTGAAAGCGCCCCGACCCGAGCTGCCCACAAGAGGCAAGCCTTTCGTCCTGGTGACAGCCCACCGGCGTGAGAACCACGGAGCGCCCATGATGGAAATCTGCGCGGCAATTCGGGCCCTTGCCCACGAGCAGCCTGCACTCGATTTTGTGGTGCCTGTGCACCCCAATCCCGTCGTGAAAAGTATGGTTGAGGCAGAGCTCTCGGGCTGCGCCAATGTGCTGCTATTGGGCCCCCAACCCTACGATGTGTTCTGCTGGCTCATGAAGGAGTGCCAGCTGATTCTGTCTGACAGTGGGGGCGTCCAGGAGGAGGCACCCGCCCTGGGCAAGCCCGTGTTGGTGCTGCGGGATGAGACCGAGCGGCCCGAGGCCAGGGACTTGGGCGCAACCAAGCTGGTGGGCCCCCACGCAGAGGCTATTGTTCGAGAGGCGCGAGCCCTGCTTGAGATGGGCGCAGCCTACACGCGCATGGCCACCGCAGGCTCTCCCTATGGCGATGGAACAGCCAGCATCAAGATTGCGCAGGTTATTGCCCAGCAATTGATCTAGGGCGCCTGGGTTTTAGGCGCGAACAGACTCAGCACATAGAAAGCCGTTGCCCCATTTCGAGATGGATAGGCAATCGTTGTTCCCTTGGAGACAAGCTGTAGCGCGCTCAAAGTCTCAAGCTTCCACGCCACGATATGCACAGGATGACCACTGTTCAAGGCAGCCTGGACCTGCTCTAGCGACAATTCGGTACTAAATGGCACTCTGTTTTGAGTATTCACCACAAACCCGGCCAGGAAACCCCAGTCCAGAAATATGACCCGTTGGTTGGGCCCATGCGCAAGGCGCTCTAATGCGAACCGTGTAGCGGCACCGGAGAAGCGATCGAGGCCCCCAGTTCGATCGAGCTGCTCAAAAAAGGAGCGCTGCTGAACGGTGTTGCCCCCAACAAATACCGTTGCCAACAACAATGCGACAAAACGGGGAGAAAACATACTCTCTAGTGAAGTCACTCGATTGAGCCATTGAAGAACCCAGGCTAGTGAAAGCGAGATCAACAAATAGGCCAGCGGTAGGTAAACCGATGCGTGATGAATCCAGAGTCGATTACCCAGGCTAGCGCTCACCATGAAATAAGTGAGACCAAGCGCCAAGAGCCACCGTGCAGCATTTGCCAGAGAGGTCGTGGCGCCTCTTGCGAGCCAAATAGTTGTGATTACGCTGCCGGCAAAAACCAAGCGCTTGAGACCCATCCAAAGCGGCGATGCGGAAGCAACAGGCTCATGGAAAATCATGAGCTCGTTACCTGTGCCGGTCAAAGCCAGCGACAGATTGCGCCAGGCATTCGCAACACGGTCTGCAACCGAGAGCGTCGAGGCCAAGGGGTCAAGCCCACCGATCGCATTTTTTATGTAGGTCACTCCCTCCGTCCAGCCCCCCAACTCAGAGAAAAGGGCGAGGTACCCCAGAAAATAGAGCCCTCCGCCAATGGAGAGGCCCAAGATAAATCGTAAAAGCACGGCTCGCCCAGAAGTCGTCAGGGCCAGTGCCGCCACGAATACAGGCAGAAAGAAAGCGAACACAAAGTAGGCATAAATGGACAGGCCCAGGCAGACACCAGCCATCCAAGCACGCCTTTGTGTGGGCCAAATAAAGTAGAGCGCCATCAGCAGCCACGGCACGCCCGATAAGACGATGTAAAACTGCGTTCGCAATGAGGAGAGCAGTGCAATCTCACAGGCGAGTGCCGCGCCCACGGTAAATGCTGCAGCTCGAGACCCTGTCATGCGCACGCTGACAGCATAGAAAGTAACGACGACTGCTAAGCCGATGAAAAGATGCCCAAGTCTTAAGCTCTCTAGACTCACTCCCCAAAGCCAAAAACTCAGCAATGCTAAGTAAGTGGTTTGTGCGCCGTGATAGAGGCCTCCGAGCAAGGGCCAACCCCAATCGGGAAGTCGGTTGCTGGGGTTTTGAATGTCGGGATGAAGAAGTTGAGCCGCGAGATAATCTGGGTTTGCGGCGTCCATGTATATGCCTGGAAGGCCAAGCGACTGCAGCGCCCCAAATAAAAATAGGCTGACCAAAATGGCCAGGGGGAGGCCGTGTCGAGAGATGCGCGCTGTTAGGCCTTCCATTGGGAGACTTGCAGGTAGGCCAAACGTTTGGCCTCAGCCCGACCCCTTGTAACTGTATCGAGCACGAGCCCACACACTAAGAACAAAAATGCCAATACGCCCAGGCTCGCGGCGAGCACAGCAGTTGGAAGCCTCGGCACCAAACCGGTCTCTAGGTAAGTGCTCAGCACGGGTGCTGCGAAACCAGCTGAAGCCATCAGGGTTAACAGAAAAAGCAATCCGAAAAAGAGGCTTGGCTTCTCTTGCTTCACAAGCGACACGATAGTCAGCAAGATTCTCAGACCATCACGGTAGGTGGAAAGCTTACTCACAGAGCCCTCTGGTCGGGCACCGTACAGGGTCTCTACCTCCGCAACGGGAAGGCGCATAGAGAGTGCATGAACTGCTAACTCAGTCTCTATCTCGAAGCCCCTCGCGTGGGACGGGAAGGACTTTACGAACCGACGAGAGAAAACTCTGTATCCCGACAGCATGTCCTTGAAGACTTGCCCAAAAAGCAATGCCACTGTTCCGGTGAGCATTCTGTTGCCCCAGCGATGGCCAGTCCGGTACGCAGCTGCCTCTTGACCCATACGGGCTCCGACCACCATATCGAGGCCATCGCGTTGCATCAGCCGAATCAGCGCGGGGGAGGCGCTGGCGTCATAGGTGCCGTCGCCATCGACCATGATGTAGATGTCCGCCTCAACATCCGCAAACATCCGACGAACGACGTTACCCTTTCCCTTCTCCCGAACCCTGCGAACCTGAGCCCCCGCCGCATGAGCCCGCTGGACGGTGTGATCGGTTGATTGATTGTCAAATACCCAACATTCGATGCTTGGAATTGCAGACTTGAACTGCTGAATAACCCCCTCAATCGTCAACTCCTCGTTGTAGCAGGGGACGATAAGGGCAATGCGGCAGTGTGAGGATTGAATGGGTTGGGCCACGGCACCGGCCGCGGCGCCATACCCTATATAAAGTTGGGAATGGCGAACCCGGCCATTTCAAAGTTGCTGATGTCTTCGAGTATACCTATGAGAAGTATTTCGTCATCATCAATGGTGTTGACGCCGATCCCCGATAAATTAGTTACGGCCCAAATCTTTGTGTCACCCGTCACATCAGCGGTCATGACGATGAGCTTCGCAGCAGTCGTAGGCGCCTCGAAATAGCTGCCGAAAAGGGCTGCAACGCCAGCCTCATCAATATCTGCCTCGGTCAGAGCCATAAGCACGTCGCCATTGGCCCAGTCGATTGCGGTCGTTGCAGACGCATTCGTATCTACATAGTCGATGTTGTCCGTGCCGGTTTCAACGAGTAGGTTCGAAAAATCCAATACATCGCCGTCTGCACCGGGCATGAAGTTTTGAATGGTGAGCACACCCGTTGTCCCGTCTTTCGGAAACACAACGGTGTCCGTGGAGGCGCCTAAGGTTACCGTGTCGGCTCCGCCGCCCGGGGTGATGTGGTCCCCGAGTGGAGAGGCCACATAGACGTTTGCCTGGGGGGTACCTACGAAAGTCACACCACCAACCGTTGCTCCGGATATTGGTGCTGGCATGGAGCCTAAATTCACATTGACGGCGTCTGCATAGAGCCCACTCGAGGGGCTTACTGCAACACCGCCATGGGTTACCGTGTCGGAGACAAGGTTGATCACCAAATCCTCGGTTGGGAGTTGGTTGATTGTGATGGTGTTGTTACTCACCGATGGCCAGAGATCGCGAAATGCCACTTCCAAATTGGGAGCAGTCGCGTTTGAGGGGTTTAATCCGGACAGAAAATCCAGATAGCTAAAGGAGACCTTGAGGTTGTTGATGCTGTCTGTATCGGCGTTCGCTGTGGCTGTACCCGTCAGGCTGAGCTGAGCTGATGTATCCGTCAATTTTGTCAATCGAGCGACCAACCCGGTGGGTACGTTCTCTACGGCACCCAAACTGGTCCCGACAGCCCCTTTGAATTTGTCGCCAACCACACTGATGGTGAGGGTGGTCGCAATGCTCCCGTCGTTGCGCGTGCTTTCGGCAAGTACGGTGCCGCTGTAAGTCAGCGCAGCCTGGCTCGTGCCCGCCTGAGTATCTGTGATGTTTGCAATAGCAGACTTGAGTTCGTTTACGTCCGTCGAGGCTCTGAGCAGCACGGCGGTGTAGTAATCGGCCGCAGCCACCTGGTTATTCATTTGTTTCACCAGATTGCCCCAAGTCACATCGGTCGTGGACTTGGCGGCAATATTGGTGAAGACGTTGTAGATCACGTCTCCCTTGGTTAATCCAGCCTGCAAGGCCGCACCGATATCGGACACGGCCTGCGCTTTGGCCGCCTCGGTCGCGGCACTCTTGACCACATTGTTGACCAAGAGCGTTGCGAACTGTTCATTGGACAGAAAACTCGGGTATGAGTCCGTGAAAACCGACTTCTGCGTAAAGACATTGACGATCTGCTTGGTGGTCATGCCAGCAGACAGGGCCTCGTCAAGCTGATTCATATAGACCACACCAGGTGCAGCATCGAAGGCAACGATAAAAAAGCGGTACATCTCCGCCTTCTGGGCGTTGGTCATGGCCATGGTGGACAATGCCTCATTCAAAGGTTTGGGTGAATTTACCCCTTGGTTATGTTTCGGAACGTCCCCAGAATTCTTTACCTCGCACCGGTGCCCTACGCCAGCATGGCTCAGCGGCCGCACCACCTGGTGCATTTTCTAGCCCACCAGGCCAAGGCGGCGGTGGTCTGGGTGGAGCCCATGCCAAGCCGACTCCCCCGGTTGAACGACCTGGTCTTGCGCCTAAAAGAGACTGCCCAGGCCCATGAGGGCAGGCAAGGTATCCCAAACATTCAAGTCTTCCCCGCGCCGGCATTCCCGGCTGAACCTCTCTCAGACGGGCTGGTTGACCTCGTGACCCGGCGCCTCACAACCCAGGTCATGAGCCACGGCCCGTTCGATCACCTGATTATTGGCAAGCCCTCGCGCCTGGCTGTTCGGCTCGCCCAGCGACTCAAATTGCAGAGCCCAGGTGTTGAGGTGACATGGGACATCATGGACGACATGCCCGCATTCCACACAGGAAGAGCAGCGAGGCGCATGCAGCGACAGGCCGATGCACTCTGGTCACTCGCGGATTCGGTCTGGGTGAGCTCGAGTGAATTGCTTCGGCTCTCGACGGCTGCGCTCGCGGACCGGGGTTCTGCTGTGTTGCCTCAACTGGTGCTCAATGGCATTGAGTCGAAGCGCTACCTAGGTCAGACGCGGTCAATTGCAATAAGAGGCGATGTTCACAGCGATCGCCACATTGCAAGGCCGCGGGCGGGATTGTGTCTGGGCTACCTCGGGAGCATTGCGCCCTGGATGGACTGGGCGCAGCTATCTGCGCTTGCGCAGGCCCGGCCACAGGACACCATTGAGCTGGTTGGCCCGGTCCACACACCCGTGCCCACACTGCCACCCAACATCAGGTTACTCCCAGCGGTTGATCACGCCGAGATTCCCAATGTTTTGGAGAAGTTTGACTGGGGGCTCATTCCGTTTGTGAACAATCGCCTCACGCGCGCCGTAGACCCCATCAAGTATTACGAGTACCGGGCAGCGGGATTGCCTGTGCTCTCAACTGCCTTTGGGGAGATGTGCGAGCGGACTGAACCAGATGGCGTTTGGTTTTGGGATGAAGCGCTCAAACGACCACGCCTCATGGATGAGGTGGTGGCGGTGCACCAACCTGTCGGGCCAGAGTGGATTGAGGCTCAGGATTGGTCTGTTCGGTTTGGCAGCCACTTGCCGTACATTCTCAAATAGCCCTGCTCCGGACCTGTATGGTCCACCCTGAAGCTCGCCACTGGGTCGACCCACTCAATGACATGCTGGCCCCGTTCACACAGCAAGTAGACGCCCAATCGATACAGTCCATGATTCAACGGGAGTGGTTCGCCCTCAAATCGAACTGTCGTCTGCGTAATGGCTTTGGAATTTGAGTCTTGAGGAACCGCAGGCTCGAAGGCGGGCATGAGATGACTCCCCAAAATGCGACCCGCCTCGGTTGAGAGCACAACTGCAACGCGAGGGCTGGGTTCATCCCGAGTCGCCTGAAACGTGACCTCAGCGCTGAGCCTCAGGGCATCGTCTGATCGGAAAGCGGTCTCGTGCACTGTCCCGTGTTGATGGGCTTGGTCGAGCATGCTCAGCGCAATTCCGTTTAGTTCAAACCGCGACGCGATAAGCCGTGCGGTGGCCGTCCTCGGCTCTGCAGAGCCCTCTTCAGCAAGAGCCTCGGGTGAGGGCCCTCTGGCCAGATCGTCCAGGAACGCCTGGTAGGCCCCCAACACGACCTTCGTTGGGCCTATGGCCTGTGCACGCCCCTGATGAAGCCACAGGGCTCGATCGCAGAAGACCTCGACATGAAAGAGGGTGTGGGAGCAAAAGACAATCGCTGCCCCGGCCTTTTTGATCTCCATGACCCGATCGAAGCTCTTTCTTGCAAAAGCTCCATCTCCAACGCTGAGTGCCTCATCGATGATGAGCACATCGGGTACGACACAGGTGGCAATTGAGAAGGCAAGCCGCACAAACATGCCACTGGAATAGGTCTTCACGGGCTGATCAATGAAGGCCTGAAGCTCAGAGAAGGCGATGATCTGGTCTAACTTGGCATCGATCTCGGTCCGACTCAGACCCAGCGTGGCGGCGTTCAAGTAGATATTTTCTCGGCCGGTGAAATCTGGATTGAAGCCAGACCCCAGCTCAAGCAAGGCGGAGACCCGCCCCCTGCACGTAACGCGACCAGTGCTCGGTTGAAGGGTGCCAGCCAGCAGTTGCAAGAGCGTCGATTTGCCCGCGCCATTCAGGCCGACCACACCCAGAGCCTCACCGCGTTGTAAGTCCAGCGTGAGGGGTGCCAGAGCTTCAAACGCAACGGGCCGCTTTGATGGTGGCAAAAAGCCAAACAAGTCCCCCAGCCGATGGCCTGGACTTGCGTAGCGTCGATAGGCCTTACCGGCTGCGTCTAATTGAAGCAGTGGCTCTCTAGAGGACATCGGAGAACCCCGGTTTGACTCGCCTAAAGACCAGATACGCGCACCACAGGAGCAGGCCTGCACCCGTGGCGTGGATGTATAGCCAATAGCCATCTGGTGTGGGCCCGTTGAGCAAGGCCGCGCGCAACATCTCGGCCCCCCAGCCAATGGGATTGGCCAATGCCAACTCCTGTAAGCCAACGGGAAAAAGGGCTGCCGGAAAAAAGACGGGCGAGAGAAACATGAGCAGGCTGATCACGGCTGGCATGGCCTGGGCGATATCTCGCAGATAGACCGAGAGCGCAGCCAAGAGCCATGAGAGGGCAACTGCGTAGACAGCAAGCACCAGGAGGCCCAGCATCAGAGAGGGCACAAGCTTGAGGTTCAGGGTGAGCAAAAAGCCAGAGGCCACGGTCAGAAGCGCAACCCCAATCAGCAGGGGCAGAAGCGCGAGCAGCGCGATGGCTGTTGGCAAAACCAGCAATGGAAACCTGACCTTGGTCACCAGGTTGGGCTGAGACCAGATGGCACTGGGTGATCGGGCCATAACCTCTGAGAACAGCCCAAACACAGAGAGCCCCGCGAATGCATTGAGCCCATAGTCAAGAATAGTGGGCTCTTGCACACGGGCTGGCCAACGCAGACTTAGGAGTTCATGAAAGACCCAACTGAACACCAGAATTTGAAGCACTGGAAACACAAAAGGCCACAACAGCCCGAGCACCGTCTCGCGATATCGCCCCTTGAGCTCGCGGGCAGTCCACTGCCGAAGAAGATAGAGCGTCTGAGCGGAAATGGCCATGCGGGCGTTCTACCAGATTCCGAGCAGCGCGCATACCGCCAGCATCCAGCCCTCACTGGGCCTGCGCCTAGCGGCCAGCAGCCAGCGGGCGCGCCTAAAGCGTGCGAACACCCCCTTTGCATGCGCAATGCAAAGCCATTCAGAGGCGTGGGGATTGGGGGCAATCTTCGAGACATATGAGACCAGCTCGAACTGTCGTTCTTGGAAACTACCCGCACGCAGCTCCATCAGTCTTGCCCACTTGCCATGCCAGCCATCGTGCACTCCGAACACGTTATTCGCATGCTGGCGATAGTGCACCAATGGCTGAGCCAGCATAGTCCATTGCCAGCCCATGGCCCGAGCGCAGGCGTAGAGCAGCCAGTCGTGATAGGGACGCCCCCTGACCAGGGACTCCAGCGCTTCTATGCCTTGACCCGCCCAGACTGCGCGCAGTGATTCCAAAAAACTGCGACTGACCATATAGGTGCAGCCCGGCCCAGCAGACTCCAGGAGATGGTCGTGGCTTGTTTGCGCAACACCTTTGTCAATGTAGCGCTCGCGGCCGTCTGGCCAAAAAGCCATGACATTTGACGAGACGCCCGCTAGCGCAGGCGTGCGATGCAAAAGCTCCCGCTGCAGCGCGAGCTTCTTGGGGTCCCACAGGTCGTCTTGATCCGCAAGCGCAATGGCCTCTGCATCTTCGATCGGAGCATGGAGGAGTAGGTGAATGAACGCGCCTGCAGGGCCAAGTCGCTCAGCACGGGTAGGAAGCCGCTCAATTCCATTTGCGTCGAGCCACTGGGCGGTCGTGTCTGTTGATTGATCGTCGTAGGCAAGTATGCGAGCCGTTACGCCCTGTTGGTTGCGAATGCTTTGAACTTGCTCGGGCAGAAAAGGTAAGCCGTTGTGAGTGGCCATGAGCACGAGGATGGTCACTTCGATGCCTCGCGCTGCTCCCAGGTCCAGGCATGCCTAATGATGGTGTGGAGATCTGCATACTGCGGAATCCAGCCTAATTCTGAACGCGCTCGGGTAGAGTCAGCAACCAGGCGGGCCGGATCTCCCGCACGACGAGCGCCGTCGTTCACCGGAATTTTCCGACCAGTGACCTGCTCGGCGGCATGGATGACCTCTTGAACGGAGAAGCCATTTCCATTGCCTAGATTGAAAGCGGAGGTCGAACCGGCGCGCAACAGGTGTTTAAGCGCAAGCCAATGGGCTGAGCAGAGGTCGTCCACATGCACATAGTCGCGAATGCAAGTTCCGTCGGGCGTATCGTAGTCGCGACCAAAGACCGTGATGGCTGGCCTTCTGCCCGAGGCGGCCTGGAGTACCAGCGGGATGAGATGGGTTTCTGGGTCGTGGCGCTCGCCGAGTTGCCCATCTGGGTCAGCACCCGCGGCATTGAAGTACCGAAGAGAGACTGAGCGCATGCCATAGGCGTGGTCGAAGTCCCTCAGCACTTGCTCGATGAAGTACTTCGAACGCCCATAAGGGTTGATGGGCATTTGGGGATGATGCTCGTCGATGGGGGTGTATTGGGGCTCTCCGAAGGTGGCCGCGGTTGAGGAAAAAATGAACCTCAGGACGCCCGCAGTGCGCATGGCGTTCAAAAGATTGAGGGCATTGATGACGTTGTTTTGGTAGTACTTGTCGGGGTGTTGCACGGATTCGCCAACTTGTATGAACGAGGCGAAGTGCATGACCGCATCGAAGCCCTGCGCAAGGACTGCAGAAATAGCCTGTGGGTCGGCCAGGTCGGCCTGGACGAGTGCCCCATACCGAACGGCGTCGGCGTGTCCGGTTGAGAGGTTATCTAAAGTGGTCACCGCACAGCCCTCTCGGTGTAAGCGCTTCACCATGTGAGAGCCGATGTAGCCTGCACCGCCAACAACGAGAATGTTCATATAAGCCTATTGATTGAGAGGAACTCCTCCAGCGGCACCCCGCCGGTACCCACGACCACCGGTGTCGCCTGCGGATAGGCTTTGCAAAAGGCCGAGAGTCCAGTTGGGCTGCGTGTAATGGAGCCACTTTTGATCTCGATCGCAATGAGCTGATCTCGGGTCTGCACCACGAAATCAACCTCTTGGCTGCGATCACGCCAGTAAAACAACTGTGCGTCTGCCGGCAAGGTGTTCAAGAGGTGCGCGCCAACTGCAGACTCGACTAGCCGCCCCCAGTGCTCTGGCTCATGGTGGCATGCAGCATGGGTCATGGATGACTGAAGCGCTGTGTTGAATACTTGAAGCTTTGGGCTTGAACCACGCTGACGCGCATGGTCGCCTGCGAACTTGGGCAGGCCAGTGAGCATCCAGGCAGAGGCGAGCAGGTGGAGGTAGTGGGCAAGTGTGGTGGTGTTGCCCGCGTCCTGCAGCTGGCCTTGCAGTTTTTGAAAGGAGACCATCTGGCCCGAATACGAGCACCCAAGCTCCATAAGCCGACGCAGCAGCATAGGCTTGTCGATGCGGGCGAGGCTCATGACATCGCGCGTGATGATGGGCTCGATGATGGCGTCCTGCAGGTAGCTACGCCAGCGCTCTGGAGACTGAATGAGACCGACGGGCCCTGGATAGCCGCCGAACGCAATGAACTGCTCGACCGACCAGCCAAAGGCCTCGTGCATCTCGGAATACGTCCAGTGGGGCAGGCGAATGCGCTCAAACCGGCCGGCAAGGCTCTCGGTAAGGCCCTTCTGAACCAGGAACTCCGAGGAGCCCAGAAGGACGAGATGAAGATTGGAAGGACGAGCGTCCCAGAGGGCCTTGATGGTCTCTGACCATCGAGGAATTTTTTGGACCTCATCGAGCACCAGGACCCAGGGCTGGGTCGAGGCCCGACCTATGGGGGCTGTCGCTGAGCGCTCCATGGTCATACGGGCGCGAAGCCACTGTTGCTCGATCCAGGCAGTTGTGGGTGCAGCTGGGAGGTCTGCCACGGCGTAGATGAGACGGCCATTGAGTTGTGCGCTGGCCTGCTGAATCAGCGTGGTCTTGCCGACCTGACGCGGACCCGCGAGAATTTGAATGAACTTGGGAGGCTCGGCCAGACGCGAGAGCAGCAGCGTGAGCTGGGGGCGTGCGTAGCGAGGGAGCGCGCTCATAGTGCTATCGAGTCTAACAAATTACTCAATATGTTGAGTAAATTTACTCAGTACGATGAGTAAATAGTGAAGTTAAGGATTCACCAACACAGTATTGAGCTGTGTGACATTCGCAAAGGCCTTGTCCCCGGTCACGAACCAGTGCTCATCCCCCAGCTGAAGTGCACAGGCCGCCTGAAGCGCATCAGCGGCTCTCAAACGCGTCTTTGCTCGAATCGCCGTGGCCAAATCAACGACCTCGGGGGTGAGTTCAACGCAAAGCATTCTCGGCGGAGAGAGCACTGCATCGTATTGGCGCAGCAGCGCGCCGTCACCTGATCGAAGCGGGCCGACACGACACTCGAGATGCGATAACCGACTCACCGCAAATTGGTAGTTGGTCTTCTCAATTGCGAGACGATCAAAAATATCGAGCACACCTCGCCTTGTCCTTTCACCACCCTCCACAAGATAGATGACCGCACTCGCATCGAGAAAGAGGTGAAACAACTACCAGTCTCGCTCTTGCTTCAGTCGCCGATCGATCTGCGCCTTCGTGAGTCCCCCCTTGGGCTTCTGCGATGCAAGCCACTGAGCGACGCTTCGACCTGGAAGGATCGCATTCCTGGTCCTGGAACTGAGCTCTTGAAACTGTTCGGGCGAGAGCACCACGGCAGAGGACTTATTGTGTTTGAGGATGTGAACCGGTCCATACACGAGAGCATCCTCAATGGCGGCCATGCCGCGGCGCTTCAGTTCTGCGATGGTGAGTTGATTATCCATAGCGCAAGGTTAGTACTTTCTTAGTACTCATTCAAGAGGCCCCATCTCCACCGTCCGGTCCACCCGCAGCAGCCGCTCAGGGGCATGGCTGATGAGCATCACGGTGCGGCCCTGCATGAGCTGCTCAAGACCTCGCAGGACCGCCTGCTCGCTTTCTTGATCGAGGGCGCTGGTGGCCTCGTCGAGCAGGAGGATGGGTGCGTTCTTCAGAAATGCACGGGCAATGGCAATGCGCTGGCGCTGGCCGCCCGAGAGCCGTCCGCCCAGAGCACCCAAGGGCGTATCCAAACCCTGCGGCAGCTGACGAATGAAGTCTTGCGCATGCGCGGCCTCCACTGCGGCCTCCAAGGCACCACGCTGCTCGGGGCTCCAG
>Ga0208009_1000142_pt1 | contig 19843 bp, 22 predicted proteins | sample Wag4_2014_7_16_FD_187364 | JGI IMG/M metagenome (GOLD analysis project Ga0208009, IMG submission 187364) | Fresh water mixed with fracking chemicals microbial communities from Ohio, USA - Utica-2 Time Series FC 2014_7_16 (SPAdes) (version 2) ...
CCGACAAGACCCGCAAACCAGTACACCAACTGACTGAGTGAGCCGCGGCGCATGCCAAGCACAGCACCGGAAAGTAACACGGCAAATGTTTGACCCGTGAGTGGAACTGGTGTGAAGCCCAATGGAATTTCAATCTGAGCAGCAAGAGCGGTGAGCAATGCAAAACCAACAACCAAGACTGCATCTTGCGTAATGGCTCGACTACGGGAATCACGACGTGGAAAGAGGTCGGCGAGTACTTGCGTTGATGACGAGATCGTTGTGGTGGTCATGGCAAACGACTTTACAGGCGAAGACAAGCAAAGGCGAAACCCCTGCGTAGCATTGGGTTATGGAAAACGCGGTGCATGAAGCTTTTGCGCTAGCGGAAAGCGCCGCATCGGTTATCGGCGCTGCATTTCCCGCTCAACACGAAGTGCTCGTGGTGCTTGGATCTGGCTGGGCGGAATCAGTGCCCGCACTTGAAGCAATGTCCACAACACCTGTGCTGACATTGGATGTTGCAGATATTCCAGGGTTCAAAAAGCCCACCGCTCTCGGGCACGGTGGTGCGCTGAAGTCCATTTGCATCGGCACCACGCCAGTGCTGCTGCTTACTGGTCGAACTCATTTATATGAGGGCCGCGGAGTGCACGCAGTTGTACATGGAGTCCGCACGGCGTTCGCACTTGGTTGTCGCACAGTGTTGCTCACAAACGGCGCTGGTTGTTTGCGTCAAGATTGGAATGTGGGAACACCAGTGGTCATTCGTGATCACATCAACCTCACCGCGCATTCGCCGCTTACTGGTGACAACGCTCCTGCACCGCTTGCTGGACGTTTTGTTGACCTCACCGATGCATACAACGAATCGCTGCGTGCACTCGTTCGTTCTGTCGAACCAGGAATTAATGAAGCCGTGTACCTCGGACTACACGGACCACATTTTGAAACACCTGCAGAAATTCGCATGGCAGCAACGTGGGGCGCCGAGATGGTGGGAATGTCTACTGTTCTTGAAACCATTGCTGCTCGCCATTTAGACATGAATGTGTTGGCATTGTCGCTAGCGACCAACCTTGCATCAGGCCTCAGTGGCAACAAGCTTTCTGGAGAAGAAGTCATTCAAGTTGGTAAAGACTCATCAAAGAAAGTCGGCGACCTTTTGGGACGTGTTCTCGTTGCCTTCGATCAACAAAAAGGAAAACTCAACCTATGAGTACAGACATGCTTGCGATAGTTAATGCTCGTGTTGTCACCGTGGATGCCCAGGGAACCATCTTTGATAACGCCACCATCGTCGTTGATGAAAACGGATTGATTCGCGAAATTGCTGCGGGCTCTGTCGCACACACCGCAACCACGGTGATTGATGCACGTGGTGGAATCGTGATGCCTGGCCTTGTTAATGCACACGCGCACCTGGGCATGACGTTGTTCCGTGGACTTGGCGACGACATGAACTTGGAGGATTTTCTTGGTCGCTTAATGCCTGCAGAAATCAGTGTTTTGAATCACGATGCAGTGGTTGCCGGCACCGAACTCGGTGCACTTGAATCGTTGCTCGGAGGAATCACCACCACCCTTGATATGTACTACTTGCCAGACGCGGCACAAGAAGTTGCTGCCCGCAGTGGTGCGCGTATTTTCTCGGCTCCGAACTTGCTTGAATCCGATGGCCCTGAGCCACTTCCATTTGATGCGCGAATGCAATGGTCCGATGAATGGCTGACCGCAGCCAATGCTTCTGGCAATGATTCGTTGAATTGGCTTGCCCCACACAGCACCTATCTCCTTGGAGAGGACCACTTGTTGCGCATCGCAACGTTGGCTGAAAAGCATGGAGCCCATATTCATGTGCATGCTTCTGAAACTGTTGGCGAAATGAAATTGGTTGCCAATCGCCACAAAGGACGCACACCAATTCAGGTGCTTGCCGACACCGACCTGCTGACCGAAGCAGTACTCGCACACGGCGTGCACCTGACCGATGAAGACATTGAATTAATCGCCGATCACCACGCATCGGTTACTCACTGTCCCGCCAGCAACCAAAAACTGGCAAGCGGAACTGCGCGAATTCTCGATCTGCACAAAGCCGGCGTCAATGTTGCGCTTGGTACCGATGGTCCGGCTTCGGGCAACGATCTGGACTTGTGGCTAGCGATGCGTCTTGCCGGATACGCACAAAAGAACACCTCGCACGATCCAACCGTGTTGCCAGCACTCGATATCCTGCGCATGGCAACGATCAACGGCGCAAAGGCACTGCATGTGGACCACCTCATTGGTTCACTCGAAGTTGGTAAAGCTGCCGACATCATCGTGCTTGACGTGGACTCACCTTCCCTTACTCCCGTATTTGACCCACACGTAGCAATCGTTGCCGCTGCCGGTCGAGGCGATGTGTCTTCCGTTGTGGTCAATGGCCGAGTCGTCGTACATGAAAAGCGCGCACTCACGATTGACCACACGCTTGCCGTACAACGAGTTCGTGAACTGGGTAGCCAAGTCATGGCGGCAGTTGAAGAAGTGGAACGCACCCGCCACAAGTAATGTGGCGTTATGGCCACACCTGCAATTGATTGGGCAGCACTTCGCAATGCTGCTAACGAAGCTGCGACACACGCATACGTTCCGTATTCAAAGTTCCGCGTAGGTGCAGCTGCACTTGTCGACGATGGTCGAATCATCTCTGGTTGCAATGTAGAAAATGCGTCGTATGGTCTCACATTGTGTGCCGAGTGCGCCATGATCGGCCAACTACACATGGGCGGTGGAGGCAGACTGATTGCCGTCACCTGTGTGGGTAATGGAACTCACGTCACGCCATGTGGTCGTTGCCGACAGCTGTTGTGGGAACACGGTGGTGCAGAACTATTAGTAGAAGTCGAAGGAGTCCCAACACCAATGACTGTGTTGTTGCCCGCTGCATTTCCTGAACATTCCAATTTTGAAAATCCAGCTGGAAAGTAGCTCGACATGACTCCGGTTCTTACCGATGCTCAGCTTGCGCAGTTTCACAACGATGGATTTGTGGTACTGCCAAAGTTTGCGAGCGATGAAGCGTGCTTGGCTTTGCGCGAACGTGCAATGCAACTGGCCAAAGAACATGTTCCATCGCCAGAGCAGGCAACCATTTTCACTGCTGATTCAACTGCTAAACACGCAGCGGATCAATACTTTCTTTCTAGTGGCGACAAGATCCGTTGCTTCTTTGAAAAAGATGCATTTGATGAACAGGGGAACCTGCGTGCCGAAGGGCATTTGTGCTTGAACAAGCTCGGTCACGCCATGCACGACCTCGACCCGCAGTTCAGCAGGTTCAGTCACAACGAAAAACTTGCAGCGTTGGCCAATCAAATTGGGATGCAAGATCCGAAATTGTTGCAAAGTATGTACATTTTTAAACAGCCACGCATCGGTGGCGAAGTGAACTGCCACACCGATCACACCTTTTTGTGGACTGAGCCACAATCAGTCGTAGGTTTTTGGTTTGCTATCGATGACGCCACTACCGAAAACGGTTGCATGTGGGCACTTCCTGGTGGTCACAAGATTCCTGTGAAATCACGTTCGCGCGTTAACGCTGACCGAACTGCCAGTTATTTGGAAGTGTTTGACGAAACTCCATATCCAACCGAAGGTCTCGTACCTCTTGAGGCCGAACGTGGAACCCTGGTGCTGTTGAATGGCACTCTTCCTCACTTGAGTGGGCCAAATACCAGCGACAAACCGCGCCATGCGTACACCATTCACGCCATTGATAGTCACGCCAATTACCCAGCAGATAACTGGCTTCAACGCCCAAGCCTGGTGATGGCCGGGTTTAACGACTAGTTCACTGTTTAACGAGTAGCTCGGCAATTTGCAGCGCGTTTAGTGCTGCACCTTTGCGCAAGTTGTCACATGAAACGAACAACACCAAACCCTTGTTGCCGTCGACCGAAGCGTCTTGGCGAATACGACCCACAAAACATGGGTCCTGACCTGCTGCAAGAAGTGGAGTTGGAATGTCTTCCACCACTACTCCCGGAGCAATTGACAAGATCTCTGTTGCTTGCGCAACCGTAATTGCACGCTCAAACTCCACGTTGATGCTGAGCGAGTGACCAGTAAACACTGGCACTCGAACGCACGTACCCGACACGCGCAAATTTGGAATGTGCAAAATTCTACGGCTCTCATTTCGCAGCTTCTGCTCTTCATCAGTTTCGAGTGATCCGTCATCCACTAACGATCCCGCAAATGGCAGTGCGTTAAACGCAATGGTGCGTGCAAACTTTTGTGGTTCAGGGAACTTCACGGCCTTGCCGTCGTAGGTCAATGCCTCAGCCGTTGGCGAAGCACTCTTCGCCTGCACATCAAGTTCGCTGACGCCCGATACTCCCCCACCGCTCACTGCTTGGTATGTGCTGGCAATCATGCGCACAAGACCTGCTGCATCATGTAACGGCTTCAATACTGGCATTGCTGCCATCGTGGTGCAGTTTGGATTAGCAATGATGCGCTTCTTTGCCAGTGCAACATCTTCAGGGTTTACTTCAGAAACAATCAACGGAACATCTGGGTTCATGCGCCATGCAGATGAATTGTCGATGACCATGGCTCCGGCGTTTGCATACTTCTCGGCAAGTGCACGCGATGTGGTGGCACCTGCGGAAAACAACACCACATCGAGTCCGTGTGGGTCAGCTTCTGCTGCGTCTTCAACAACGATCTGTTGGCCATTCCATTCAATGATCGAACCTGCAGAGCGTGCTGAGGCAAAGAAACGAAGGGTGGTGACAGGGTATTTTCGCTCGGCAAGCAACTGTCGCATCACCGTTCCGACCATTCCTGTTGCGCCAACTATTCCTACATGCATGGCGATCAGACTAACGCAACCACATCTCCACTTGCTCTGTAGTTATGTTGCTGCCACAGAGAACTGAGGCGAGTTTTTTGCCACGCAATGCTTGGTGCTCAAGCACTGCGGCAATTCCGGCAATACCCGCCGGCTCGGTAACAAGTCCTGCCTTGTCAAACACAATTTTCATTGCACTTTTCAGTGCTTCGTCAGTCACCAGCAACACGTCATCAACGATTCCCATCATGTCGGTAACTGCTTCAGGTACCGGCGTGCGAACAGCGATTCCGTCAGCAATGGTGTCGGCTGATTCGCGTTCAACAATTGACCCCGATTTGAATGACGCATGCATGGCGTCAGCCGTGGTGCTGGACACCCCAATCACCTGCGTTTGCGGTGAAACATGCTTGATCCAACGGGCCATACCCGTGATCAATGCCCCATTTCCAAGGGGAATCAACACTGCATCAAACGATGCATCCACCATGAGCTCTACGGCAATTGAGCCTGCACCCTCCGAAATGGCAATGTCACGACCATCTTCAACAAAGTGCGCACCGGTTTCTGAACAAAATGTCTTGGCATGCTCCTTAGCTGCATCAAAGTTGTCGCCCATTTGCCGTACTTCAGCACCCATCGAGCGCATGCGCTCAATCTTGAGCGGGTTCGCATTAGTTGCACTGTAAATAATGAGCGGCCGATTATTACTGCGACACACATACGCCATCGCTTGCCCAAAGTTTCCGGCAGTTGCACACACCAAGTTTTGATTGCGAAATGTCTCACGAGTTTCGCTCATGAAGAAATCTGCGCCACGACCCTTAAAGCTGCGGATTGGATTCAAGGTTTCTACCTTCAACACCACACTGGCGCCAAGAGCCTGCGAAAGTGGCTCACAGTTGTACTGCGGAGTTCCAGTGAATACCGGATCAATTACTCGCGCCGAACGCTCAATGTTGTCTAGTGACAAGCGATGCGCAGCCATGTTTATACTCCTTCAACAGTTGCCGACAGCCACCAATGACTCTTGTTCACTCGCTTCATTGGTTTGACTGTTACTCCTAAAGCTTTGACCGTACGCGTGGTTTTTGCGGAGTGATGTACGACAACGTTGGTGATTCGTTTCCCACTTGGTGAATTCGCAGCTAGATGAGCCAGTACTTGGTCAGGGCTTAAACGATTCGCTTGCCAACCCAGTCGAGTTGACCAACGCGTCACTGCAAGCCGTTTTCCAACGACTGGAATTCGCCACAGTCGACGCATCGCAATGCCCAGTGGCAACAGACCCGCATCGGCGCGAACCCAGGTGCGATAGTTCAGCAACAAGGTTCCACCCGTTCGTGCAACCCGCATTGCTTCAGTAGTCAACGACAGCGCATCGCTTTTCTCACAATGCTGCAAGGTGATATACGAAAACACGATGTCAACACAGCTATCAGGAAGTTGCAATGTGCTTCCATCTGCAACATGTGTTGTGCGTAATTTGGCTACATCGCCGTGCTTGCTGACTGTTTCATGGCAGCGCTCAAGAAAAGCTGCGTCAACGTCAGCGGCAATAACTGCAAAACACTCTTTAGTGAATGCTGCAGTCATTCGACCAATTCCGCTTCCAATTTCGAGCAACGTTTTGTTGGTCAGAGTTTCAGGACTAAACCCAAACTGATTCATATACCGTCGAACTTCTTCATCTCCGGTGCGCACAAATTCTGCAAGTGTTAATTCAGAACCTGTTTCATTGTTAAACACCCAACCTGTTTGGCGCACCACCTCATCGGCCGTAGCGCCAGTTTCTGTTCGGTTTCCTGCACTTTTCCAGGGTGTGAACTGAGTGCGCCCCTTAGGCGAAATGCCGTGTGTCATTGCACCGACAAACTTAGTTGCTACTTGCGATCTGGAAGTGGAGCTGAATAGTCTTCGCCACTGTCAAGATCAAACGCTGTATGTAATGCACGGACTGCTTTTTCTAATTGCGAGCGTTCAACCACAACGGAAATGCGAATGGTGCTGGTGGAGATCATTTCAATATTCACACCATTATCGGCAAGTACACGGAACATCTTGGCTGCAATTCCAGGACTGGACTTCATGCCAGCTCCAACGAGTGAAAGCTTGACAATATTTTCGTCTTTGTTGATTCCGGTTGCACCAACTTCATCGCCGACTTTTTTCAGAATTGGCTCTGCAGTTTTGATATCACCAATCGGCAAGGTAAACGAAATATCAGTAGTTCCATCAATGGACGTGTTTTGAACGATCATGTCAACGTTCACGTTTGCTCCAGCTAATGACTCAAACAACAGTGCAGATACACCTGGACGGTCTGGCACACCAAGCAATGTCATCTTGGCTTCGCCCACATCGTGAACAACTCCCGAAATAATTGGTTCTTCCATCTTTCGCTTCCTCTCTTCGTCAATTCCTCGTACCCACGTGCCTTCTTCCCAAGTAAAACTTGAGCGCACATGAATCGGCACGTTGTGATTACGTGCAAACTCAACTGAGCGCAAGGCAAGCACCTTGCTACCAGCACCTGCCATTTCCAACATTTCGTCAAAACTCAGTTCTTTAAGTTTGCGTGCTTGCGGAACCAAACGTGGATCGGCGCTGAACACGCCAGTGACGTCGGTATAAATTTCGCACGCATCTGCTTTCAGCGCGGCGGCAAGAGCAACAGCAGTGGTGTCACTTCCACCACGACCAAGTGTGGTGATTTCACGCTCGGTGCTTACACCTTGAAATCCGGCAACAACAGCAACTTTCCCTGCAGCCAACGCTTCACGTACGCGATCACCTTTGATTTCCAAAATCTTCGCCTTGGTGTGCGAGGTGTCAGTGATGATTCCAACCTGACTTCCCGTAAAACTCATTGCATCGCACCCAACGTCGTGCAGTGCCATACATAACAGTGACATTGAAATTCGCTCGCCCGTTGTGAGCAGCATGTCCATTTCACGACCTTGCGGATTGCTCGATACCTGACGGGCTAGCTCCACCAAATTGTCGGTTGCCTTGCCCATTGCAGACACCACGGCAACAACATCTGTGCCCTGTGCACGCAAAGCGGCGATGTGCTTGGCCACATTTCGCATGCGGTCTGGGTCGGCCACCGAAGTGCCACCGTATTTTTGAACGATTAATGCCACAGGTTCTTTACGCTAGTTCGGTCGCGAGTAACCTTCATAAATCATGGGAACTGACAAGCGCAACCGTAAAAAAGAAAACCGCCGCCAAAAACTCGATGACTTGGCTAAGCAACAGCAGAGTAAACGCACCCGCAAGCTCGCTACGCGTGGTGCCATCTTCATTGCCGTCGTAGTGGGCATTGCCCTCATTATCTCTGTCTCGGGTGACTCAGACTCATCCAACACAAGCGACACCACTGTGGCCACCTCTGCGCCAGCACCAGTTGAGGGTCGCACAATTACTGGTGACACTCCGTGTCCTGCCACTGATGGCAGTGAAACCCGTGTAGCAAGTTTTGAGAAGGCACCGAGCAACTGTCTTGAAGCTGGAAAAACGTACACCGCGGTTGTCACAACCAATAAAGGTGAATTCACCATTGAGCTTGACCAGAACAAGGCGCCACTCGCAGCAAATAACTTCATCACGCTTGCTCGTTACAAGTATTTCGATAACACCCAGTGCCATCGTGCAATTCCTGATTTCGTCGTGCAATGTGGTGACCCAACTGCACAGGGAAGTGGTGGACCTGGATACTCATTTGCCGATGAACTACCACAATCAGGTGAATACAAACTTGGTTCTATCGCCATGGCTAACTCTGGTCCCAACACCAATGGAAGCCAATTCTTCATCATTACGGGTGACCAAGGAATTACATTGCCACCGAGTTACACGTTGTTTGGCCAGGTGACTAATGGACTTGACACCACCGTTCCTGCACTCAACGCTGCATCAAACCCAGACCCTGCAGCAAACGGTGTTCCAACTCTTGAGCCTCTCACCATCGTGAGTGTGGTCATTACCGAAAGCTAAATCGTTCCGTTTAGCTAGTTGGCAGTGGGCCATGTAAGACCACTGCACCATGTGTTGTCCATGTTCCGCTCTGATGGATCAACGCTGCACCAGTTGGAATTTCCGCAACCGACGTATTAGCCAAACTCAATGTGCGCTGCAATCGCTCATCTGGCCATTTTTCCGACTCAGTGATTGCAGCAACACCACGGACCAGACCGAGTCCCAACGCAAAAGCACCACCCCGAGGATCAACCATTGGATCACACATTGCTGCTGCACTACCCGCAGCAGCAACGACACACGCATGTGCTGCAAGTGCATCAAACACCACGGTGTCCTTCAGTGTCGAGCGCAAATGAATTGGCGAATCACCCACCACATACACCACAGCAGATTGGGCAATCATCGTTGCAAACGACTCTTCTCGCGCATCTGCACGGGAATACACAGCGCACAGTTTTGTTGTAATTCCTAAGCGCTTTGCCCAGGCAACACTGTGCTGAACCAAATCATCGGGGTTTTCGAATGCTTCAGCTGTTGGCAAAACGGCTACATACCCGGGATGCGCGTGCAGAATCTGTGCATCAAGTTCATCGTTGGCGGTGAATGGTCCACCACCTTGCAACACCACTTGTTGAGCCATCAATGCGAACCTATCACCGATGAAATGAGCTCATTGATCAAGCAGCAGCTTAGAAAGCGATTGAATCTCACTTTCACTCACACCGAGCGACCGAACGTAATTAATGACCGAACCATGAGCAGAAACCAAATCGTTCAAAATCACTTGCATTGCTTGTGGCTCAGCAGCTAGATAAACCGGATTGATTTCAGTCCATCTCGTCGCCATTTCTGGATAATGCAATTTTGCCCACGAAATAGTTTTTTCAATTGACCGTTGTGTTAATCCATAATCAGCACAAATGATGTCGTCAGCAACCCCAACAGTGGACAAAATCAGTGCCGCAAGTACTCCAGTGCGATCTTTTCCTGCAGCACAGTGAAACACGGCAGGTACATTTTCTTGGTCGCTCAAAATTTTCATTGCGAGCGCAAATTTTTCAGACCCAATTTCCAATAGATCGCGATAGCCCCAGACCAAGAACTCAACGGGGTCTTCAATCTGAGGTGTTTCCTTCGAATCTGACCATGTTGCATCAACAATGGAAACATGATGAAAGTCAACTTCAATATCATCGAGCGGGAATATTCCTTGCTCCTGTTGCTCACGTTTTGTACGCAGGTCAATAACGGACCTCAAACCGAATGTCTGCACAATCTCAATATCGGCTGCGGCCCGCAGTCGATGCAGTCCATCGGCACGAAACAGGGTGCGCCATTTCGTCGTTGCCCCACTTGCGGTTGGATACCCACCGAGGTCTCGAAAGTTGTGCACCTGCTCCATTTGGACCAATCGGTCTGGGTGGTCGAGGAGGCTAAGGAATTGATCTGATGACATCTCCTTGAACCTACCGATATCCAGCAACGACAAGAGGACTTGCCGGTTACCAGTTGGTAAACAGATGTCTGAATTGAGTACGGTTTTCACCCATGACTACCAACAATGTTCAACTCGTCGGCGTATGTGGATCTGGAATCATGGGGGCAGGACTCGCTGAAGTCGTTGCTCGCGCTGGAATAGACGTCATTGTTCGTTCACGCACGATTGATGGCGCACAGTCGATGCTCTCGTCGATTGAAAAGAACCTTGACAAACAAGTTGCGAAAGAAAAAATGACCGTTGATCAGCGCAACGAAGTGCTATCCCACATTCGCATTACCGACTCGTTGAACGACCTTGCGTCATGTGACCTTGTCATTGAGTCAATTGTTGAAGAACTTGCGCCAAAGCAAGCACTGTTTAAAGAACTGGATGCAATTGTGAAGCCGGACGCAATTCTGGCGACAAACACCAGCACGCTCGCAGTAGTAAAAATGGCAGAAGCCACGAATCGCCCAGACAAAGTGTGCGGCATTCACTTCTTTAACCCTGCAGTGCTCATGCCTCTTGTTGAAGTGATTCGTCCAATTACCGCAAGCGACGAGACCATTGCCCGCGCAAATGCTTTTGTTGCAGCATGCAAGAAAGACCCAGTGCAGGTTCTTGACCGCGCCGGATTCATTGTGAATGCATTGCTCTTCCCCTACCTCAACAATGCAGTCAAAATGCTTGAGGCTGGAACTGCAAATATGGAAGACATCGATACTGCAATGAAGGGTGGCTGCAACTTCCCAATGGGACCATTTGCATTGCTCGACCTCGTTGGCCTTGACACTTCGGTATCAATTCTCGACGCGCTATACGCCGAGTTCAAGGACGAAAACTTTGTTCCCGCAAAAACCTTGCGCACGTTGTTGGCTGAAGGAAAACTCGGCCGCAAGACAAAGCAAGGATTCTTCAGCTACTAAACCTCATGTGGAACGACACACCTCAAGTTCTTGACGAGTGTCGCTGGAAGTTTCCACCACCTAAGGAATGGCCAAAAAGTGATCTCGTTGGTCGCGGTGCAGACCTGCAACCAGAAACACTGATTCATGCGTATATGAATGGAGTGTTCCCCATGTCCTCAGAACTTGCACTCAGTGAGGACGATGTTGCCTGGTGGTCACCTCTGTTGCGCGGAGTTATTCCACTGGACGCATTGCGCGTAACGCGGTCAATGCGTCGCAGCCAGCGCAAATTTCACATCAAAATGGATACGTGTTTTGAACGCGTCATGCGTGGTTGTGCTTCACCTGATCGTCCTGGCGGGTGGATTAACGAGCAATTCATTACTGCATACGTTGAACTGCACAAACTTGGATGGGCACACAGTGTCGAAGTATTCGACGAAAACGAAGTACTCGTTGGCGGCCTATATGGGGTTCGGGTTGGCCGACTTTTTGCTGGCGAGTCCATGTTTCATCTCGTGCGAGACGCTTCAAAAGTGGCGCTGATGCACTTGGTCGACACCATGAACCATGACGGCATGACACTGCTTGATGTGCAGTGGCTGACCCCACACCTCGAGTCGCTTGGAGCGGTGGAAATTCCTCGCTCCGAGTATCTCCATCGTCTTTCAGTGGCCCTCAACCCGTAACCTTTATTTATGGCCAATCGTCGCGACGAACCCTGGTTGATGCGCACCTATTCGGGTCACTCCACCGCTGCGGCCTCGAACGAGTTATACCGAATGAACCTGGCAAAGGGCCAGACAGGGTTGTCCATTGCCTTCGACCTTCCTACCCAAACGGGTTACGACCCTGACCACATTTTGGCTCGTGGCGAAGTAGGCAAAGTTGGTGTGCCAGTTGCGCACCTTGGTCACATGCGCACGTTGCTAGATGGAATTCCACCTGCAGACATGAATACGTCAATGACGATCAATGCGCCTGCTGCTTGGTTGCTTGCTCTATACGTCGCAAACGCGCAAGAGCAAGGTGCCGTTACCTCGCAACTTCGTGGCACCACGCAAAATGACATTTTGAAGGAATACCTCTCGCGTGGAACCTTCATTTTCCCACCGGCTGCATCTCGCCGAATCATCGTTGACATGATCGTGTGGTGTTCGCAGAATGCTCCAAAGTGGAACCCGATGAACGTGTGCTCGTACCACTTGCAAGAAGTGGGTGCTACACCTGTTCAAGAAATTGCCTTTTCACTGGCAAATGCAATTGACATTCTTGATGCAGTTCGTGCAAGTGGACAAGTAAGCGACGAACAGTTCCCGCAAGTATTTGCTTCAATTTCGTTTTTTGTTAACGCCGGTATCCGCTTTGTTGAAGAAGTGTGCAAGATGCGTGCATTCACAGAATTGTGGGATCGCATCGGTCTTGAGCGATATGGCATTACCGACGAACGCGCACGGCGCTTCCGTTATGGCGTGCAAGTGAACTCACTTGGGCTGACTGAAGCGCAACCAGAAAACAACATTCAACGCATTGTGTTGGAAATGTTGGCCGTCACGCTGTCAAAGTCGGCGCGTGCACGAAGCGTGCAATTACCTGCGTGGAACGAAGCTCTCGGTCTTCCCCGCCCATGGGACCAACAGTGGTCGTTGCGCATGCAACAAGTACTCGCATTCGAAACCGACTTACTCGAGTACGAAGATATCTTTACTGGTTCACACGTCATAGAAGCTCGCACTGCCGAACTTCGTGACGCTGCATGGCAAGAAATGAGCGAGATCGTCGAAATGGGCGGAGCATTTGATGCTGTTGATTCGCTGAAGGGTCGCCTGGTGTCATCCATGGCCGAGCGAACACGCCGAATTGAAACCGGTGAACAAACCGTTGTGGGCGTGAATCGATTTACGGAATCCACCGACTCGCCGCTCAGTGGTGCCGACAATATTTTGAAAGTTGATCACCGCGTAGAGCAGCAAATGATTGATGATGTCATTGCTTGGCGCTCAGCCCGTGACCAAAAAACTGTGGATACCGCACTTGCTGCACTGCGCACTGCGGCCGAAACCGGCACCAACATCATGGATGCTTCTGTTGAACTGGCTAAGGCTGGTGGAACTTCGGGCGAATGGGGCGAAGTGCTCCGTCAAGTTTTTGGCGAATATCGCGCCCCTACCGGGGTCGGCGCTGCCGCAGGTCGACGCACGAGCGAACTCGCTGACGTTGCCGAATTTGTGCGCACTATTCCTGGCGGGCCGCCAAAGTTCTTGGTTGCAAAGCCTGGTCTAGACGGACATTCCAGTGGCGCGGAGCAGATTGCTGTGGCTGCGCGTGATTCAGGAATGGAAGTGGTGTACTCAGGCATTCGTTTGACACCTGCACAAATCGCAGCATCGGCACGTGATGAAGATCCAGATGTCGTCGGGCTTTCCATCCTGTCTGGCTCGCATTTGCAACTTGTTCCGGATGTCATTGCCGAACTTGCTGCTGTTGGAGTAACTGCACCAGTTGTGCTTGGTGGAATTATTCCAGAATCTGATCGTGCTGATTTATTGGCGAATGGTGTAACAGCTATTTACACGCCAAAAGATTTTGATATTGCACGCATCATGCGTGATATTGCGCAAATTGCTGCAACGTATCGCAAGTCGCAAAAATAATTACGGCAACATAGTTGTCGAGCCGGCAACCGCAACGAATCCTGTTGCAGCTGGCAACTTCAATACTTGGCCCGCATCAACCCGATCGGGGTCTGTGATGCCATTGATATTCATCAGTTCAGCCATGTTGAGGCTAAATCTTTCGGCAATTCCAAAAAGCGAATCTCCTGGTTCAACGGTGTACAGCACCGGTTCTTGATAGACCGTTGTTGTCGTTTGAGGAATTGTTGTTTCCACCGTGGTTACTGCGGGAATTGAATCTCCATTGTCACTTCGTGACAACATGACCGCAATGATGCCGCTCACCACAGAAATAACGAGCAAAGACCATTGGAGTCTTCCTCGTAGATACATCATTGGTCATGTTAGGTCGCGCAACCTAACCTAAGAGGCATGCGTGTACTTGCAGCCGTCGATAAATTTCGAGGAACCGCTACTGCCGCACAAGTTGCTGCTTCCATTGGTCACGCGTGTTGGGAAAATGGACATGAATGCATCGAGTTGCCGATTGCTGATGGCGGTGAGGGAACGCTTGAGGTTCTTGGCGGGCCAAACCGGACAAACCGTGTAACAAACCCTCTTGGCCAGCCCGTAGATGCACAGTGGCGCCTTTCCCGCGACCTTGCTGTAATTGAAATGGCACGCGCTTCTGGCCTCAGTTTGGTTGGTGGGAAATTGAACAATGATGTGATCGCTGCATCAACTATTGGCACTGGCGAATTGATTGACACTGCCTTGAATGACGGTGCAAAACGCATCATCGTGTGTGTCGGCGGTTCCGCAACTGTGGACGGAGGCCTTGGCGCAATTCGTGCCATTAAATCTGCTGCCCGCTTGCGTGGCGTGGAGTTTCTTGTGGCGTGCGACGTGCGCGCAAAGTTCACTGATGCAGCGAAGCTTTTCGGTGCTCAAAAAGGCGCAACGCCTGCACAAATTGAATTTCTTACCTCTCGACTACACGCCCTTGTTCAAACATACAAAGACGAGTTTGGTGTTGACGTTTCAGAAATTGAAGGTGCGGGTGCTGCTGGTGGGCTTGCTGGTGGGCTTGCAGCGCTCGGCGCAAAGCTTGTTCCAGGGTTTGACATCGTCGCCGATGAAGTAGGACTCCACGAGCACATCAACAATTGCGATTTTGTGATTACGGGCGAAGGTTTCCTAGATGAAGAAAGCTTCAACGGCAAAGTCGTAGGTGGCGTTCAACAACTCGCCATGAAGGCCAACAAGTCGGTAGCCGTCATTTGCGGAGATGCCCAACCAGAGCAACGATCTCGCATTGAAGCCATCAGTTTGGTCGAGACATTTGGCCAGGAAGCGGCCATTGGACAAACACTGACGTGTATTGAAAAGGCAGCCCGCGAATTACTCGCTAGGCGTTAATCAGCCAGCAGGAAGCGGCTTGCCTGCAAGGTCGGTGCCCAGCAAAATCAACACACTTGCTTCGCCAATGTTCCCCGTTTCCGTTGGAATTGGAGTTGGCATTGGAGCCGTTGCTACGCCTCCAAGCGTTGTTGCAACAAGCGCTGCCGCACCTTCACTGCCCGGGTTGTAATACACAACAGTTGCAGTTTGTTTTTGCGTTGCAGCATCGGTGTTAATTGCTGGTTGAACAATAAACCCTCGACCTTGAAGCTGTGTGGTGAGGTCTCCCGCACTACCCGAGACTTTTGAAGCATTGGCGATTTGCACCTTGAACGCTGTAAGCGGCAACGTTGTTTCCGCAACAGCCGGATCAACAAGTGTTGTTTCAGTAACGACTGTTTCACTCGTCACCGGATCGACAGGAATGTCTGAACTGGATGAATCAGTTCCGCCGATGTCACGCAAAATGAGGAAACCAAGCAATACGGCAACCGCTGCCACAACAATTGACATGGTTGAGTTGAGACTTGAACCGTTGGAACCTGCTCCTCGGCGGGGGCGACGTGCGTTTTGACTCATACATTTACCGTACCCGTCTCGGGCATACCGATTGAGTCATGGTCGGTATTTCAGAGCCGGGTGTGGGAATTGAACCCACGACCTACCGCTTACAAGGCGGTTGCTCTGCCCCTGAGCTAACCCGGCGTATTCATTGAGCGCCTCAATGATACGGGCGTTTGGCTATTTCGTTGTGCGTGCCCTCACAACTTCATATGTGGCTAATGCTGCCGCTGCCGACACATTCAGTGACGACAAAGCTCCCAGCATCGGGATACTGACCAATAGATCACAGCGTTCGCGAACCAAACGTGACAATCCGGGACCTTCTGCCCCAAGAACTAAGCACACCGACTCAGTTGCGAGGGATCCCATTTCAAAAATGTTCTTGTCGGCAGAGTCGTGAAGACCAATAATCCACACCCCGGCATCTTTGAGTTGCTTCAATGCTGTTGGTAGTCCACCAACAATGCACATCGGAACGTACTCTGCTGCACCAGCCGCAGATTTCGCAGCCGTTGGAGTGATGTGCACTGCACGATGTCGCGGAAGCAAGACTGCATCAACACCTGCCCCATCGCATGAGCGCAAAATTGCACCAAGGTTGCCCGGGTCGGTAACGCCATCAATAGCGACAAAGAATGGTTTGCGTGTTGGTGAGGCATTTTTCAAAATGTCACCAATTTCTACTTCAGGAATTCCAGCTGCAGTCGCAATGATTCCCTGCGGTGCTTCGCTTCGTGCTTCGCGTTCAATTTCTTTGCGCGGAACATAACGAACTGGAACTCGTTGATCATTTGCCAACTCAATAATGTCGTCAATGATGTCGTTTTTATCAAGGTCGTTTGAAATCAAAATTTCATAGGCTTTGCGTTTGCGCGCAATAAGCAGCTCGCGAACTGCTTGACGGCCTTCTACTTGGGAGCCGCCAAGGCTGTGCTTGTCTGGGCGCGGCGCACGCGGGCCATCGTGTTCACGTACAGCCGGCTTGCCTCCACGGTGCTTCTTCGTTCCTCGTGGCGCCCCGCGTGATGGTCCTCGACCACCTCCTGTGCTTCGTGGTTTCATGCCTGCGTCCTTTCAATGACTGCAACTGCCCAGCAGGCAATTCCTTCTTCTCGACCTAATGCTCCGAGCCCCTCAGCGCGTCGACCTTTCACGGTGACCGTCGCGCCAGCGGCATCAGACAATAACTTCTGCATCGCTTCACGATGCGGAGCGATCTTTGGCTGCTCACACACAATGCTGCAATCAACATTGCCTATGTCATAGCCAGCGTCTCGCACAATCTTGGCTACGTGAGCGAGCAACATGAGCGAATTTGCTCCAGCCCACTGTGGATCGGTGTCAGGAAAATGCATTCCAATATCGCCAAGTGACGCCGCACCAAGCAATGCGTCAGCAGCCGCATGTGCAATGACATCTGCATCACTATGTCCCGCAAGTGGTTTTTCGTTTGGAAATTTCACTCCACCCAACACCAACACACGATCACTCGGTCCATCAACAAAACGATGAATATCAAAGCCTTGTCCTACACGCGTGCGTATCGCCATGATCTGCTCCTATGCCTCTGTGTGCGCCATTGCACGCGCCCACTCAAGATCTTCTGGCGCAGTGAGTTTGCGATTCATTGCCTCACCAGCGACAACCACAACTTGTTTTCCCATCGCCTCTACCAGTGTCGCATCATCTGTGCCTTCAGGGGATGATGCGTGCGCTGAACGAAGCACCGATGCTCGAAAAGCCTGTGGTGTTTGTACCGCAACAAGCGAAGACCGATCGGGAGTTGCGACAACAATGTTTTGTGAATTCACTTGCTTAATAGTGTCTGTCACTGGCAATGCAGGAATTGCGCCGTCTGCACCTGCATGTACCTGCATGATGACTTCGCGATACAGGTGAGCGCTAGCAAAAGGTCGAGCAGCGTCGTGCACACAGATGATGGTGGCTTCTGCAGGGACGGCAGCAAGTCCGCATCGCACCGATTCGCTTCGTGTCTCTCCACCAGCAACACCGCCTTCGCGCTCTGCGTCTGCGGCCGGAAGAACAACGACTACCCCCGTGCTCGAACTGCCTGCTGTTTCTACCGACCAATCCAAAACCCGACGATCGCCAAGCATGGAAAACTGTTTCGGACCACCAAACCGAGCACCAGAGCCTGCAGCAACCACAATTGTCCAAACATTTTCATTCGGCGCGGTTGTCACGTCCATTTAGGGTAGTACCGTCATAGTTCGCATGACACACGAAGAAATTCTTGCTAACACATCATTTTTCGCAGACACCCCCACAAGTGCCCTTTCGCTGATTTGCGCTCAAGCAAAGACGCAAAACCTTCAGCGAGGCGATGTTTTGTTCAATGAAGGCGACGCTCCTGACGCATTGTTCGTCGTGCTCAGCGGACGTATCGCCATCGCCATCGGCAACAAACCGCTCGACAGCCGCGAGAGCATGCTTGCGCTCATGGAGTCGGGAGACTTGTTTGGCGAACTGGGCATGCTCGATGAGGGGCCTCGCAGCGCAATGGCACGTGCCATCGAACAAAGCTCTGTCTTGCGCATTCCTTATGCACCAGTGCGTGAGCAAATGCAAGAAAACCCAACAATGTTGTGGGGTGTCATCAAGTTGCTCGCCACTCGGTTGCGCACCATGGACGAGGTGCTTGCAGACAGTGTGTTTCTCGATGTCACCGGTCGAACAGCAAAGCGATTGCTTGAACTATCAAGTGGAAATAATGAGTTCGTCCTACCAGTTACCCAAGAAGAACTTGCAGGCATGGTGGGTGCTTCACGTGAGCGTGTGAACAAAGCAATCGCAAGTTTCATTCGTCTCGGATGGTTGGAACAACACGATCGTCGTTACAAAATTTTGATGCGCGATCGAATGGAAATTCGCGCTAGCTAATTAATCTGCAAGCAGCCATTCTTGGGTGCGTGCAAAGGCATCGGCTGCATCTTCGGCCCGATGTGCTGGACGTGTTGCATCATGTGCAAAGCCGTGTGCCGCGTGCGGATATTCACACACCGTTACTCCACTTTCAAAAAGTTCTGTCACTTGTTCAGGTGGCGTGTATGGGTCCTGTGCACCAATGATTGCCAGCACGCGTTCTGGGTGACCCGAGTACAGATATTCCATCGGGTCGCCTTGGGTAGCGCTCTGCCATCCTTCGGGCACGTGAATCATTCCGTAGAACGATGAAATCTTTGCAAAGCGATCACTGCGTGCTGCTTTAAAGCAGTACATGCCACCCATACAAAATCCGATGAGTCCAACACGATCGACCGAGAGTGCGTCGGCGGCTTCAGTGAGATCACGCAGGTGATTGCTGTCGTCCAGCTTGGCCATTTCGGCGAAGCGCTCATTTACATCTGCTGACAACTCTTTGCCTGGAAATGGCTCGACGGCAATCACTGCCATCTGCCATTCGTTTGCCAATCGAGAAACCAAGTCGGAAAACAATGGGCGAAGTCCAAAAATATCTGGTGCAATCACCAACCCCATTTTTGGATTTACTACCGATGAATCAAGTTCTGCTGGTGTCCCTGACGGCAAAGTAATGCGCATAACCCAATACTGACAGGGTTTTTCCAAAGCGGTGAGACTTTCGGTGAGCGATCTAGTGAGGACAGCAGTGATGGTCATTTCCCATGCTCCTGGGCATGACCACAACTCGACCAACACATCAACGTCCATCACTCACCCACCCAGCAGGTTCAGCGCCTCTTGTTCGCAAACTCGTTACTGAGTGGGGAACCATCTCCGCCCAGCCGCGCACTCTGCGCTTGATCAATCGATGGGACCTCCCAGGCGGCCCAATCAACCACCTTGACGAAGTGCTCCTACGTGCCGGATACGGGATTGACACCACATTTGAGAATTGCGATGCGTTCCTGTTTGCGCTCGTGAAACGTGCGGCTCACGATGAGCTTGCTGCTCGCATTGTGTTGCAACGAATCCTTCCCCCACTCATTGCAATTGCCGGACGTCGAGGACACATTGTGAACGGCGGGTTCAACGCAGCCTTCAACGAAATTCTTGGACAGGCATGGATCCTGATCCGTCAATACCC
>Ga0208009_1000144_pt1 | contig 19743 bp, 23 predicted proteins | sample Wag4_2014_7_16_FD_187364 | JGI IMG/M metagenome (GOLD analysis project Ga0208009, IMG submission 187364) | Fresh water mixed with fracking chemicals microbial communities from Ohio, USA - Utica-2 Time Series FC 2014_7_16 (SPAdes) (version 2) ...
GATTATTCTTTGCGGATTATGCATTTTGCCTGACGATGCAAATCCGGCAATTTTTTTTGTGGGCTATCATTTTTGGTTACGGACCAATTTTGCGGGGAGAATCTGTGCCAGCAATATTGAAGCGTTTGGCAGAAATGGAGGGAAATGTGCAAGTATTTTGTTATCCAAAAAATCTACCTTTCACCATTGCTGATTTGCCGGTGGGATTCAGTAATTCCGGTTATGGGGTGGTAAAAAATGATTCAGGGCTCTTCATCTTTCCTCAGGGTACAGGTAGGGTATATCGTTACCAGAATGAAAGCATGCGTTGGAAAAGGGTAGATTCGACCTATTTTAAAGGTTATAATTTTAATTCGTTGCATTTTGGTATCGGTAATGAAATTTATTCATTTGGTGGTTATGGCTTTTGGCAAATCAATGGGATGTTAAGACAATACAATCCAATTTCAGGTGAATGGAACATCATTAAAACCAATAGATACATACCCTGGATGCTGAAGCATTACGGTTTGTCTAATTTCTACTTTCTTGATACGTTGTCAGGCAAATTGGTTGTCAATGGATTGGGAACAAATGGTTTGCAAACGCTTAAAGACCAGACTGACCCTGAAATTGGAACTGACATCTATGCTTTGGACATAAAGAATGGAGATTGGCAAAAGTTGGGCCATTTTCGGGATACGGCATTGGAAATGATTGGATTATTACCATGGGGTATTTTGGATGTGCATGGAAATGTGACAGATATTCCAAACAACAGGACGTACAAACTTGGGGAACAGCTTATTTCAAAATTGCAGGCTATAACTTACAGGTCAAATGCAAGTGCTGAATTACAAATTTCTTTCTGTAATGATAGCACCCTCTTTATTACCCGCAATGATCAAGATTATGACACCCTGATCATTACCCGTGCAGATCTAAAAGATTTAAACATTCCAGTTTATGAAACTATCGAAACTGGTATTTTTAAAAACTGGTCAGGCATAAAGGAATATGGTGGACTCGTTTTGGTATTGGCATCGGGGTTTATTTTGGGTCTTTTTATCAGAAGAGAAAAGTATGCCATTACAAGAGCATCATCCGGGAATGCCATTGAAGGTTTTACCGAGATCGACAAAAATATTCCCTCAATTCCTACTGCCCAAGCCGTTGCAGATATTCCTCAAAAAACACCATTCGAAGAAAAAGCGGTCACTTTCCGTTCATCCCGGATATTAGAACTCCTGGAAGAAAAGGAACGGTCGCTTTTGGAGTTCATCTATCATTATTCTGCTGAGGAACGGTTGACCACCATTGAAGAGATAAATAAGGTAATTGGTGTGGCCAACCGTTCCATGGAAGTGCAGAAAAGGATGCGCAGTGACCTCATCGGTTCAATCAATCAGAAAATGGGTTTGATCACCAAAGACAAAAAATCCATAATTAGCAAACAGCGTTCTGAATTTGATAAAAGGAGCTTTGAGTATTATATCCGTAGCGAACATATGGATCTCGTGGCGCGTGTTTTGGGAAGTAAATGACTCTTTTTCCGTATTTCGGTAGGTATTGCACAAACTTATTGGTAAATTTGCATGTTAACTGAAAACTATGATCAAGACAGGTAATATCACCGTTAGTATCTATACTGAGATGACCCCGAATCCGGAGACCATGAAATTTGTGGCCAACAAATTGTTGTATCCAGGTAAAAGCGTTGATTTTCAAGATATTGAATCTGCAAAACCATCACCTCTGGCGCTTGAGTTATTCAGTTTCCCTTTTGTAAAAAGTGTATTCATAGCTAGTAATTTCGTTACACTTACCAAAACCTCAGAAACAGATTGGGAAGACGTTAAACCTTCCATCAGGCAGTTTCTCAAAGACTACCTTGAAGACGGAAAGATTATTGTAAATGAAGATGAACTTCCCGCTACACAGTCTACTGATGGCAACATCATTCTGTCTGAAGATGGTGATGTTGTCAAAAGAATCAAGGAGTTACTTGAAAATTATGTAAAACCGGCTGTGGAAATGGACGGTGGAGCAATACAGTTCAAAAAATTTGATGATGGAGTAGTTACACTGATGTTGCAGGGCTCCTGCAGTGGTTGTCCTTCTTCTATGATAACACTGAAATCAGGTATTGAAGGCATGATGAAAAGGATGATTCCTGAAGTAACTGAAGTGGTTGCCGAAGCGGAGTAGATGCCATCATTTATCGAAATTCTTGCTGCATTATCCGGTATTATTTCAGTCTGGTTTTCCAAGAAAGCCAGTATTTGGGTTTATCCAACAGGTTTAGTAAACACAGTATTTTACATTTGGATCAGTTATGACGCACAGCTCATTGGTGAAGCTGTAGTCAACCTCTACTACACCATTATGAGTCTGTATGGCTGGTACAACTGGCTGCGGAGGAATGAAAAGCATGAGTTAATTGTTCAGGTCAGCCGGTCAAACCGGCCGGCTTGGATGCTTCAGCTTTCCTTTTTTATTTCAATTTATGGTATCCTTTTTTTATGCCTTAGTTACCTCAAGGGAGCTTTCTTTTCGGGGGCTATACCTTGGGCAGATGCATTTGCTTCAGCTGCAGCGTTCACTGGGATGTGGCTCATGACTCGTAAAAAACTGGAAAGCTGGATCTGGTGGATCATCACGAATATTGCTTCCATGCCTTTGTATTACAGCAAAGGATACATTTTTACGGCGGTATATTACTTCATTTTACTTATTCTGGCTATTTTAGGCTACTTCGAATGGAGAAAAAAAGCGGATGCCTATGCCTGATGTATTTATCAAAAAGATAGTACTGATCGGACCCGAATCAACCGGCAAAAGTACCTTGTCTGCATCATTGGCAGCTCATTTCTCTACCATCTGGTGCCGTGAATATGCCAGGGAGTACCTGCTGGAGCATGGTACCGATTATGATTTCAATGACCTGCTCACCATTGCCAGAGGTCAACTTAAGCTGGAAGACACCACTGCATCATTACTTAAACTCGAAACTAGAAGTACATCTTCTGAGAACCCTGCTGTGCTCTTCATAGATACGGATATGTATGTGATGAAAGTGTGGTGTGAGTTTGTTTTTGGTCAGTGCCATACCGAAATATTGGAGCAGATTCTGGAACGACGTTATGATGGATACCTACTTTGCAAACCAGATCTTCCATGGGTTCAAGATGAGTTGCGCGAGTACCCAGACCCAGAATCGCGCACCGCATTATACCATATCTACAGAGATATCCTGATCAACCAATCGGTTCCCTGGTTTGAAGTGCAGGGTAACGACCCCGATCGAACAGCTGCTGCCATTTCATGGGTGACTGAGTTGCTGAAAGATGGTAACTAGCATTTAAAAGAATGGCTTCATTATTTAAATTTGATCGCCGGTAAAATTTTAATAAAAATGATGCAACTGCCAGAACAACCAAAGTCAGCAGGACTGTTCGCAATACAGTCGTGGTCTGATAAGAAACTGACAGCTTTTTTTTACGGAACCTGGACAATCATCACCCTCATACAGGCATGGGGTACAGAGCTTTTTGATGATGAGGCTTATTATTGGGTTTACGCAAAGTTCCTTGACTGGGGATATTTTGACCATCCTCCCATGGTGGCATTGCTGATCAAAATGGGGTCATCCTTGTTGCCGGGGGAGATAGGAGTCAGACTATTTATCGTTATTGTTGGAATCCTAACCATTCGACTTACAGAACTTTTGGTAGCTCCAAGGAACCTCAGGCTTTTTTATGCACTGGTACTGCAAATGGGGCTACTCCAGATAGGGGGTATTCTGGCAGTTCCTGACATTCCACTGCTATTCTTCACCGTTTTATTCTTCATTGCTTTTCAGCATTTTGCCCACATACAGGGATGGAAGGAAACACTTGCTTTATCAATAGTAACAGCACTGCTCTTGTATAGCAAATACCATGGTATACTTATCATCTTATTTACATTGCTGTCTCATCTATATTTGTTGAAGAAACCACAGACCTGGGCTGTTATTTTACTTTCCCTGCTATTCTTCTATCCCCATATAAACTGGCAGTTGAACCATGGTTTGCCTTCTGTCACTTATCATTTATTTGAGCGACTCTCACCACCTTACCGCATTTCTTTTACCCTCGATTATCTTCTTGGTCAGCTATTGATAGCTGGTCCTCTGGTGGGAGTGGTGGTAATCTACGCAGCATTCAAGTTTAAGCCCAGGCAGCCAGTTGAAAAAGCCATGTACTGGTCCATGTTGGGGGTATACCTGCTTTTTTTCTTCAGTTCATTCCGCAGCAGAACAGAGGCCAATTGGACTGTGCCGTTGATTGTTCCATTGCTTTTGCTTGGCTACCGCTACCTAGCCGGAACAAACCAATTGCAACAGTGGGTTTACAGGTTATTGCCTTTTTCTCTGATTTTGATGCTACTGGTAAGGGTTCATTTACTTTTTGACATTCCCCTTCTACAGCAACTACCCAAAGGTGAATTTCATCAAAACAGGGAATGGACTGCTGCAGTAAAGCAGAAAGCAGGCGGTGCGAAAGTAGTCTTTACAGATTCTTACCAGCGGGCATCCAAATACTGGTTTTATACAGGTGATACAGCCTTTTCTCTCAATACTATCCGCTACCGGCGAAACAACTACAATATCTGGCCGGTGGAAATGAAAATGCTGAATAAACGTGTATTGGTTGTTGGGTCAACAGCCTCTGCGATAACAGGAGATACAATCAAAACAGAAAAGCTGAATCTTGTGAGCACATTTGATCAGCGTTTCCAGTCTTTTTCCAGGATTACAATGTCAACAAGTTTACCCATGCAAACGAATGCCAACGGTTTGCTGGAGACTATTGTAGCGCTAAGTGCGCCAACCCAGAAAACGGTGGACAGTGCATTGTGGTTCAGGCCTCGCGTGATGTTGGTGCTTTATCGGGATGGCAAAAAGCCTCCTATCATTTTGCCAACAGGTAAAAGGTTGTTTCCGGATTTTGAAAACAAAATGTTCATTAAAATAACGCTGCCTGATTCCCTTCGGGAAAAACAATATAAAGTACGCTGGGCTCTTGAGTCAAGTTTTGTTGAACCCTCAGTAAACAGCAGGTCTTATACACTTGTTAACGGGCGGATTCCACAATAGCCTTGATATCAGGGTCGCCATCAAGGTTATTCATCTGACGCAAGACCCATGGGTATTTGCGGCTCACATAAGGTGATATCGGTTTTATGGTATATCTGACTGGATTAGGTAGGCAGGATGCAATTTTTGCTGCTTCTATTCTGGTCAGTTTACTTGCTTTTTTATTGAAATATTTCTTTGCTGCCGCTTCAATACCGAATATGCCTTTACCCATTTCTGCTTCATTAAGGTAAACCTCCAGTATGCGTTTTTTCCCCCAGGTCAGTTCGATCAGAAAGGTAAAATATACTTCCAGTCCCTTCCTGAACCAGCTTCTTCCTTGCCAGAGGAAAACATTTTTGGCTACCTGCTGGCTGATGGTGGATGCCCCCCGGATTTTTTTTCCTTTTTTCTTTTTGTTGTAGGCAAGGGCATTTTTGATTCCTTTGATGTCGAAACCGTTATGGTCTGGGAAGAGCTGGTCTTCCGCAGCCAGAACAGAAAGTTTAGCTGCAGTTGACATTTCGTCAAGGGATACATGGGTTCTTTTAAATCCGTTGCCACTTAGCAGGCTTCCTATTTGGGTTATTGTAATCGGCGGGTCTATGAAACGGAGCAAGATGACATAAGTCAGGTGACTGATAGCAATAAAAAGAAATATTTTTTTGATAAGACTGATCACTGGAATTATTTGACTGGTATGTATTGTAGGTAGTAACGCCTGCCCAGTGGAACTGAGCGTCTGTGAATTTTTTGTAGGACGAGTCCGCTAGCCACTGTTCCTCCTGAAATGGCCATTGTTAGCGGCTCAATGGGTTGTTTGAGGTAAAGTCCATTTACACTGTGAAGGACTGCGTAGGCAGTCCCGCCAATGATAAACAGCAAACCATTGCGGATGAAGCCGAAGCCACGCTGAGGTTTGATCACTTCACGTATTTCCTTGTAATGGTAGCGGGAGAGGCCTACTGCAATGGTATCCCAGAAACTGGTTCCCCATGGAGTATAATTTTTTCTTTCATCGTATATATTGATGAAGAGACTATCCTTTTCTATCTTTTTGATAGTGCCTGCAACTTCGTTGCCGGCAATGGTGATGAAATGAACCTGACTGTAAGCAAGCCAGGTTTTGAGGGTTCTGTGTTTTCCTTTTTTCAAAACGATCATATCTGATCCCTGCGCATACAGGGAGTTGCACAATGCTGAAATTAAGACTGGTAGCATAAGCCGGGTAACAATGATTTTTATTTTCATTTACCCAGTATGAAGGTTCTGTAAACCATGGCCAGTCCGAACACCACCAGAATACTTCCCGCAATTTTGTTGATGATCCGTATATTCTGTGGTGTAAGCTTATGCCTTACTTTGGCTGCAAGCATCACCTTGATGATATCGGCGATAATATTGACAAGTAGGCAGATTCCAAAGAGGACAACCCTTTCAACGGTGGAGGATGTAGCCGCAAAGGCTGTAGCATTGATAAGCCAGAACAGCATTACACTGGGATTCAGGGTGTTGATCAGGAAGCCAGACATAAAGGCTTTGGTGAATGCTTTTGTACCAAACTGAACAAGCAGTGTGTTCTTATCTTCCCCGAAATAAACTGTTTTGAAAAACAGGTAGAAAATTCCTAAAGAAATAACAAATCCTGCACCAACATAACTGATGGCCGACTGAAAAGCCAGCGCATTGTGCACCAGTGATGAGAACATATTGCTGATAACAACCAGTATGATATCGCTCAGCCACACTCCGGCCACAAAGCTGAAGCCCCCTTTATGGCCATTGTTGATACTTTGTTTGAGGATAGTAAAGATTACCGGCCCTACTGAAACAGCAAGCACCAATCCCAATCCCAGACCCTTTACAATCGCTTCAATCATCTTCCTATACTACATTTTACAGGTTACGTTCCTGGAGAAACATTTTCCATTCATCCAGTTTGGCTCCTTTCAATACTCTTGGGAATTTATGCTGACCGCCCATCTTTCCCTGTTTATCCATGAATTCCAGGAATGTCTTTTCAGGCAGTACATCAACTATCAATTCTTTTAATGCGCTTTTACGTTCAACAGCATAATCATCATTCAACGCCATCAGTGCTTCGTCAAGTGTTTTTTTGAGTATGTTCTTATCAACAGTTTCATCCGTGCCAATATACCAATGGTGTCCGAAAAATCCCTCAATAGGAATACCGGTAACGGTAAATTCCATGACAGAGATATTGAGTTTTTCATTGGCCATTTGAATAGCTCTGTTCATGTTATCCACGCTCAGGTGTTCGCCAACAAGACTGAGGAAATGTTTTGTTCGGCCAGTGATGATGATTTCAGATTTTTCTTTGTTTACAAAACGAATGGTATCTCCAATGAGGTATCGCCAAGCTCCTGCAGATGTGCTCATCAGAATGGCATAGTCCTTGTCTTCTTCCACCTCATCAATCAAAAAGGCACGGGGATTTTTGCTGATATTACCTTCTGCGTCAAAATTATCTTCGTTGAAAGGAACAAACTCCAGGAAGATATGTTGATTTAATACCAGTTTCATACCGTCAGGATTTTCTCTGTCTTGGTAGGCAATAAAACCTTCTGATGCCAGGTACGTTTCAATATAGGTAAGTGGTTTGCCAAGCATTTTTTCGAAACCTTTTTTATAGGGCTCAAAAGCAACCCCGCCGTGGCAGAAGATGGTTAGATTTGGCCAGATTTCATGGATATTACGGAGATTATACCTTTTGATAATCATTTCCATGCATAGCTGAATCCATGCTGGAACGCCTACCACGAAGCCAATGTCCCAGTTCGGCGCTTCAGTTACGATGGCTTCCAGTTTTCTGTTCCAGTCGCTGGTGCGGGCAATTTTTTTACCGGGTCTGTAGAAAGGGGAGAACCAAAAAGGTGCTTTTTTGGCAGTGATGCCACTCAGGTCGCCAGCAAAGTAACCCGGACCTTTTTGTAGGTCTGTACTGCCACCAATCATCAGAAAACCCTTTCCAATGGTTTTCAGTGGAATATTATTGTAACTCCGCAATGAAAGAAGTTGCCTGATCATAACCAGCCTGTTTCCTTTCATCAGGTCGTTGGTTACTGGAATATATTTGCTGGCAGCACCCGATGTGCCGGAGCTGAGGGCAAAGTATTTAATTTTTCCAGGCCAGCAGACATCGGCAGATCCTTCGAGGGCTTTATGCCACCAGGATTCATGAATGGAATTGTAGTCAAATACTGGTACAGTTGCAACAAATGCCTTGACAGGGTCAGGCGACTGCAATAGCCTATCAAATCCGTATAATTGTCCAAATTGGGTGTATTTGGCCTTCTTCAAAAGCATGATCAGTACCCGGCGTTGTTGCTCAGCAGGGGACTTCACTTTCAGGCTCAATGCGTTTGCAATCGATTTAGGCAGACTATTTTCCAAAAATGCCATGGACTGCAAGGTACGCCATTTGTATTTTTTATGTTATTCTTTTGTATTTTTAACACACAAACTGAAATTATGAACAGACGCGAAGCATTAGAAAGGGTAGCGCTTCTCATGGGAGGCACTGTTATAGGCGGTGCAGCATTCCTGCAGGGCTGCAAATCCACTGATACTAAGGCCGCTGGTTTTTCAATCACTGCCGATCAGCTTGCATTTTTGGATGAAGTGGCCGAAACCATTATTCCGGCTACATCTACCCCCGGAGCTAAGGCTGCCAAGGTAGGTGCATTTATGCAGGTGATGGTTACCGATTGTTATGATCAGAAAGATCAGCAGGTATTTGTTTCTGGCATTACAGACATTGACAATGCTTCAAAGAAAACATTCAGTAAGGGTTTCATGGAGATTTCATCTGAAGAACGTACCAGCCTGCTTAACGGAATCAATAAGGAGCTCAAAGCGTATAATGATTCTAAGAAGGACGGAGATCCAAATCATTATTTCGGACTCATGAAACAACTTACGCTGCTTGGGTTCTTTACCTCTGAGGTAGGTGCTACACAAGCCTTGCGTTATGTGGCTGTTCCTGGAAAATACGAGGGATGTATCCCTTATACCAAAGGTGATAAGGCTTGGGCGAGTTAAGAGAATAGTTGAAAGAGAATAGTTGAGTGCGTAAATTTTAGCGTAAATAACTGAGCTTTGAAGAGATTTCTTTTTTTGATATGCCTTTTGCATGCAGTCGCTTTTTCACAAACAAAAGACGAGCGGGAAATTCTTTCCATACTGGATAAGCAAACTCAGGCATGGAATGCCGGAGATTTGGAACAGTTTATGGTGGGTTATCTTGAAAGCGATTCCCTCATGTACATTGGTAAGTCGGGGGTCACCTATGGCTACCGTTCAACACTTGAGAACTACAGGCGAAACTATGCTGGTGCTGACAAGATGGGTAAACTAACTTTTCATATCCTCCACCTTAAACCTCTGGGTAAGAAATATTATCTCGTTGTGGGTAAGTGGTCGCTTAAACGGACTGCCGGTGATGTGGGCGGTCATTATACACTTACCTTTGCCAAACAAAAGGGACGTTGGGTTATCATCGCAGACCACAGCAGTTAGCCCTTTTTATTGCTCACATTAATAATTTATATATGGTACTCCTTATTTTAGGTGTGATAGTATTTTTGATTGGAACATCCCTGCTCAAATCAGATGCTAAAATAGCTGCTGCAGGTAAGCCTTTGCGGTTGACAGGAATCGCATTGGGTTTGATTGGCATGCTATCATCCAGTGTTCGCCAAGTGGATGCAGGTTATGTTGGAGTGAAAGCACTTTTTGGGAAAGTACAGAATGAGACATTGTCAAGCGGCCTCAATATGATTAATCCGCTTATGTCGGTAACTGATATTGACATCCGCACTCAGAATTATACCATGAGCGGTGTTCACGACGAGGGAATAAAATCAGGTGATGATGCAATCAAGGTGCTTACAGCAGATGGCTTGGAAGTGACCATTGATCTTTCCGTTTTATACCGTGTCAATCCTATAGAAGCCCCAAGTTTGCTTAGAGAGATTGGGATCAATTTCGAAGACAAAATCGTTAGGCCAATCACCAGAACCCGGATAAGAGACAACTCAGTTTATTACGATGCTGTAGCTTTGTATTCCACCAAGCGGGATGAATTCCAGTCGCGAATATTCAAAACCATTGAAGCGGATTTCAAGCAACGCGGACTCATACTGGAGAATTTGCTGGTAAGGAATATCACCTTGCCTGCTTCAGTGAAATCGACGATCGAACAAAAAATCAATGCTGAACAGGAAGCGCAGAAAATGCAGTTCGTACTGCAAAAAGAAAAGCAGGAAGCTGAAAGGAAGCGTGTTGAAGCACAGGGTATCTCCGACTATCAGCGTATCATCAGCATGAGTTTGAGTGACAGACAACTTCAATACGAGCAAATCAAAGCAATGAAAGAACTGGCAGCATCTGGCAATTCCAAGATCATCGTGATGCCTTCCAAAGGTGCGCCCCTGATTTTGGATGCCAAATAAAACAATTGTATGGATCCTCAAGTTAGTGCGTTCATGCAGCGCATCGTCAGGTCGCTTTTTTCAGTACTGGTATGGATGATGATCAATGCTATTGCGGGACTAAAGTATGAATTAGCACTCTTTGATGCTTCTCATGTTGTAGGTACAATACTTTTTTACCTGTGGTTGTGTGGGAGTTTCGTAGTACTCCTTTTATTTTTCAGGCGTTGGTGGAAATCACATCTGTGATGCCAGCTTTTGGCATTGATGTAACTTTAGGCTAATGCAATGGACATCCATAAGACATTCCCTTCATTTATTATCTACGTTGAGCATACCTAAGTTGTTGAATGCAGTAAAAGTTTTGTATTCATTTTATTTGAGCAGAATTCTCGGCAGACCAGTTATGAAGGGATTGCCCTTTGCCATTTCAGTAGAACCAACAACTGCTTGTAACCTTGGGTGTCCTGAATGCATCAGTGGATTGCGTGCTTTTACCCGCCAAACTGGGAGTATTCAGACTTCTTTTTTTAAAAAGTTTGTTGACAGCGTCCACGAAAGTTTGATCTACCTCAACTTTTATTTTCAAGGAGAACCTTACCTGCATAAAAATTTATTTGAAATGATCAGGTATGCAGCAGCAAAGGGAATTTATACCAGTACCTCTACCAATGCCCATTTTCTGGATGATGAGCGAGCAAGAAAAACTGTTGAGAGTGGACTTTCAAGGTTAATTATTTCCATTGATGGAGCAGATCAGGAAACCTACTCGCAATACCGTGTGGGTGGGGATTTGAGTAAGGTTACATCGGGAACCGTTAACCTCATCCGCTGGAAGAAAGCACTTCGAAGTCATACACCGTTTGTTGTATTTCAGTTTCTGGTAGTGAGACCCAATGAACATCAGGTTGATAAGGTGCGCCAGATAGCAGCATCATTGGGAGTGGATGAAGTATGGGTCAAAACCGCACAGGTTATTGATTATGCCAATGATCCCAATCGCCTTATACCGATAAAGCAGGAATACAGCAGGTATAAAAAGGATAAAATGGGTCAGGTGTTACCTGTTAATGCCATGCCTAATTATTGCTGGAAAATGTGGCACAGTCAGGTAATCACCTGGAATGGTATTGTGGTACCTTGTTGCTTCGACAAGGATGCAGACCACCCGATGGGAAATTTAAATGAGCAGTCCCTTCTGCAAATATGGGAAAGTAAAAACTATAATGAGTTTCGGCAGGAGTTGCTTAAGAGCAGAAAAAATATTGATATTTGCTCCAACTGCAGTGAAGGTATCAAGGTATGGCAATGAAAAACATAACATATGACCCACTTTAACAACAGGATCAGGCAAGTAGTATTATTGCTTGTGATTGGTTTTCTTTTTTACCTCATCATCCAGGAACTGTATGTTTTTTTACCCGGATTGATGGGGGCCTTGACTTTTTATATCCTTGGTAGGGAACGTTACTTTAAACTCACTGAGCAAAAGAAATGGCGTCCGGGTTTAACTGCACTCCTAATTATCACCTTGTTTTTGATTGTTGTTGCGGCACCAATATATTACGCCATTGTGCTGGTTACACCGCAGATAAGTGAAGTGTTTTCTCACGCAGATGAGTTTTTAGTTGGCATACAGGCACTTGCAGAACAGGTAAAACGGTTGACCGGACAAGAGCTATTCACAACTGATAATTTCAATAGTCTTCAACAGAAAATGACCGGATATATTCCTACTTTTCTGAATAGTTCTGCCATGATGCTTGGCAACCTGCTTGTGATGTTTTTTGTGTTGTATTTCATGTTTACTGGCGGCAGAAGTATGGAAAAGTCTGTAAGAGAATTCATTCCATTGCATCAGGAAAGTGTTGTTGCATTGGCGCAGGAGACCCGGCATATGGTTAAAGCCAATGCTGTAGGCATTCCGCTTATTTCACTTATACAGGGTGCTTTTGCGTACCTGGGATATTTGTTTTTTGGCATAGATGATCCACTCATGTGGGGGTTTCTGACCGGTATTTTTGCCTTTTTTCCCATAGTTGGTACCATGATGATATGGGTACCCCTTGTGATTTTTCTTTATTCAAAGGGGATGAATGCACAGGGTACAGGTTTGCTCATATACAGTTTGCTGATAACAGGCAACGTTGATTATCTCGCCCGTGTAACACTGATGAAAAAGATTGGGGATGTTCATCCTTTGGTTACGGTGTTTGGTGTTATAGTAGGATTGCAGCTGTTTGGATTTATGGGTTTTATCTTTGGTCCGCTTGTATTCAGTTATGCCATCATACTCGTTAAAATTTATGCCCATGAGTTTGTTGATCCCAATAAAATTCCAATTTAAATATAGGTATGGGGCTTGAAAAAGACATTCAGCAGTCCAGTTTCAGTGGACAAAATCAAAAGGCTACAATCAACCTGATATATACGTATCATTGGGTTACAGAGCGAATAAAAAATATACTTCACGAAGAAGACATAACCCTTCAACAGTATAATATTCTGCGCATTCTGAGGGGAAGTGATCCCATGCCTTTGAGTACACTCATGATCAGGGAGCGTATGCTTGATAAGATGAGTGACACCAGCAGGATTGTTGACAGGTTGTTGCTTAAAAAACTTGTTTCAAAGTGTTTGTGTAACTCCGATAAAAGGCTTGTGGATGTAAGTATTACGGATGACGGCAAAGCTATGTTACAGCGCATAGATGCACGTGACCATGAAATGCGCAGTGTTATGGAAAAGCTGACTGAGGAGGAGTTGATTACATTAAATAAATTACTTGATAAGCTCCGGGGATCAGAATAATGCAGGTGATAACAACGCAGTCATTTTTTTATTTCCTTTTACCCTCTAGTTTGTCAACATAATCGAGGGTACCCAGTCTGAGTCGCAATGGGATTCCAGTTCTTTTCTCAAATTTCCATTCCTGTTGACAAATTATACCTTGTTGCCTGTTGGCATAATCAGATTTAACTCCCGAGGCTGGTTGTCTGGAAGTGAAATAATCTTTTTTATCAAGCAGTGTAAATGGCTTGATAGTTTTTGTAGTATCCTGGCTATTCGCTTGCAGGATTGTTCCAAGTAATAGAAATGACAAGAATGTCTTCATTGAGATTCATTTGTTCGTAAATTTACAACTGATTTAATAATAAACAGGGGTTCTGGGATGGCACTTTTTCAGGGATTACAGCAAAAACTTCAGCAGAAACTATCACCACAGCAGATTCAACTGATGAAATTGCTGCAGGTACCTACTGCTATGTTGGAAGAGCGTGTAAAGGAGGAAATTGAGGAGAATCCAGCCCTCGAATTGGGGGAGGAGCTACCGGATCAGACGGAAAAAGAATTAACTGACGAACTCCCGGAAATGGAGGAAACGACTACAGATGACGAGTTTGAAATAAATGAGCCCTTTGGAGAATATGATGAAGATGATATCGCTGATTACAGGGTAAAAGAGGATCAGGTTCCTGAAATTCAAGTTCAGGGAAATTCATTTCACCCGGCAGTATCCTCATTGCATGAAATGCTTATGGAGCAACTTGGCCTGTTGAATCTTTCATTTGATCAGGAAAGGATTGCAGAACAGGTTATTGGAAGCATTGACGATGATGGTTATTTGAGAAGAGATCCAGTATCTATTGTTGATGACCTCGCATTTAAGCAGAATATCATCGTTGAGGAAGCGTTGGTAGAAGAAGTCATTGATAAAATACAGCACTTTGACCCCCCGGGTATCTGTGCCAGGGATGTTAAAGAGTGTTTGTTGATTCAATTGCGCAAGAAATTGCTCTTGCAAACCTCTATATCCGTGAAAACAGCCTGGCGTATTGTGGATTTTCATTTCGATGAATTCACCAGGAGGCACTATGATAAAATCATCAAATCCCTCGAAATTGATGAAGCAATGCTGAAGGAAGCCTTGCAGGAAATCAGGAAACTTGACCCGAGGCCGGGTGGACTGGCAACCGTTCTGAATAAAGCAGCGCACTACATCATTCCGGATTTTCTGGTCTATAACAATAACGGGGAACCAGAGCTTACGCTCAATCAGCGGAATGCGCCGGATCTGAGGATCAGTGCAGATTACAAGGATATGCTCAGGGATTATGAAAAGGGAAGTAAAACGGATAAACGACAGAAAGAGGCAGTGTCTTTCATAAGGCAAAAGATTGATGCAGCCCGGTGGTTTATAGATGCTATCAGACAGCGTCAGGAGACACTTACATTAACGATGCAAGCAATCATAAACCACCAGCACTCTTTTTTCGTAACTGGTGATGAATCCTCACTCAAGCCAATGATACTGAAGGATATTGCCGAAAAAACCGGTTTGGATATTTCTACCATCAGCCGGGTTGCCAACAGCAAATTTGTGCAGACAGAATTTGGAAGTTTCAGACTTAAACATTTTTTCAGTGAGTCGTTGAGTACAGAAAGTGGTGAGGAAGTTTCAACCAAAGAAGTAAAAAATATTTTGCAGGAATTTATTACAGTCGAAGACAAAAGAAATCCACTGAGTGATGACCAGCTTACTGAAATGTTACAATCCAAAGGGTATAATATAGCTAGAAGAACAGTTGCAAAGTATAGGGAGATGTTGAACATACCCGTTGCGCGCCTGCGCAGGGAACTTTAAATGTAAATAATGGAAACTCAAATAATAAGTAATTATCCTTCTTGGATTAAACATGCTGCAGCAATTGTCTCCATCATTTTTCATCCCCTTTTTGTAGGTGTGATGATGGCAGCCTACCTGATATATGGTCATCCTGATTATTTTACCGGATTTTATGCGCAGGAAAAAATGTTGAAACTGCTTGCAGTCATCAACAACAATGTTTTTTTTCCCCTGCTTGTAGTGGTATTGCTAAAAGCACTGGGATTTTCAGATTCAGTCTTACTTAAAACCCAGAAAGAACGGATAGTGCCATATATAGCCAGTATAACTTTTTTCTTCTGGACATACCATGTATTCAAAAATCAACCTGATACGCCATTGGTACTTGTTAATATGTGTAGGGGAATGTTTTTTACCTCTGCTGCAGCATTGTTGCTGAATAATTATTTTAAGATCAGTATGCACGGAATGGGAGTTGGTGGTGCTGCTGGTCTAATGTTGTTCACTTTGTTGGAGGGATCACTCCACAGTGGATTACCCCTCATTGTCACTTTTTTGGTGGCTGGTGCTGTTCTTTCTGCAAGAAAAGTGGTTTCAGATCACAATTGGTTTGAACTCATCACAGGTTTTACTCTGGGTATGATTTCACAATTGATACCCCTTTGGTTTTAAAAAAAGAGACCCAGTCTGGAAAGACCGGGTCGGATTAACCATTCTAAGATCCCATTTAACTATTTATCAATTTCGAATTAGTCAAATATTGTTGATCGGGGTAAAAGATAAAAAGACAGTTACCACCTTTTATTTTTTCAATAACCTGTTTATTGAGTTGTTGTGGAAGGGCCGGGCAACCAAAGCTTCTTCCAAGACGCTTACCTGATAGTAATACATTATCATTGGCATAAGCCGCTCCATGCATAACAATAGCCCTGTCTTTCGCCTTGTCATTGAAACCTTTTTCCATGCCGTTCAGGATCATGGAATATCCATTTGATCCACTGTAGGTTCCTCCGGTAATATAAAAACCAAGACTGCTTTTGTGTGAATTGGGTTGGTTTGAAAAATGGTTTGCAAATTCATTACCGCTATTCCTTCCATGCGCCACAATGTTATTGAAAAGTAACTTACCTGATTTAAGGTCAACCACATGCATTCTTTTTTCTCTGGAAGATTTGGAGAAATCAATGATTGTCAGGATGCTATCCTGACTAAGTTTTCCCTGCGCCTGCAATTTTTCAAAGCCGGCAAAGGCAATTTGAAAAACCTGTTCAGAAAGGCGAGAACCTGATGCTGTGATGCTTGAATAAATGGAATGAATAAAAGCTGCGTTTTTGTCACTGAACGCTGGCCTTTCCATAGAGCTTACTGCTGTTAAAATTCTACCTTCAGGATTTTTTCCCCTAAAAGACAAGGTGAGCGAGCTTGCTATGAGCAGGAAAATCCCTGCAAGAGACATTTTCATTGGATAGGATTTGGATACCATTAAAACGGATTAAGGTTTATAATATTGTTACCTGGAAGTGTAAATAGGTAATTACACTTAATTTCCATGTTTGCGAAGGTCCAACCTTTTGCCGGCTATTATGTTTAACGTATTGTGAAACATTACAATATAACTGAGATCAATACCTGGGAAAGATTCAGGAGAGCCAATTTTGTGAATGCTTTAAGTGGGTTCAGACCGGTAAGTCTTATTGCCACTATCGATAGCGAGGGAATTAGCAACCTGGGGGTATTCAGCAATATTGTGCACTTGGGTGCCGATCCGGCTCTCATCGCCTTCATCAACAGACCCAGAGAGGCTGCTCCACATACTATCCAAAACATCGAAGTCACCGGTAGGTACACCATCAATCATATCCATCCGGCATTTGTTGAAAAAGCACATCAGTGCAGTGCCAAATACCCTGATGGGGTGAATGAATTTCATGAAGTAGGACTAACACCTGATTACAAGGATGATTTCAAAGTCCCTTATGTTGCAGAAAGCATGGTACAGTTGGGCATGGAGCTTTCAGAAATCATTCCCATGCGCAATGGCACCTTTCTGGTTATTGGAAACTTGGTACATGCGTATGTCTCTGAAGAGACTGTAGGGTCTGATGGTTTCATCAATTTAGCCCAAGCGGATTCTTTAGTGAGTTTGGGGTTGGATGCCTATTATCAAGTCAATCCATTGCAAAGGTTCACCTATGCAAAGCCCGATAGGGCACCTGGCACCATTCCATTCTAACGTTCTGCCTTGTAGTCAACAACAAACACTTTCTCCATGTGTGGACCCAAGATTTTTTGAAAATCAAGATGGGCAGGGTGCTTTTGGTATGTGACATCTCGGTCATGTTTGCTGTCAAAAGTGAGTATGAAACAGTGGGTAAAACCCTGGTGCCAATTTTCAGGACTGTCGTTCAACCCCCATTCCAATTGCTTGATTGCCGGAATTTTCTTTTTCAGTCCTGTAAAGGCATTGACAACTGAATCTATCGAGCTTTTTGAACTGGTCTCTTTGAATTTGAAGATGACTACGTGTTGCAATGGTCCCTCGTTGGTCTTTCCTTGACCAAATGCACATTGAAAACCCAAAGCGAGCACTAAAAGCAGTGTTTTATTCATGATTGTTCGTTTTAAAATCTATGTTCATTTAAAGCATGTCAATTGGATTGTCTACAATCCTGAACTGTTCGTTGAGGTTGTTTAATGTGTCCAAATCAGGAGCAGCGATTTCAAAATTGAATATGTTGAAGTTCTCCCGAATCCTTGCGGGGTTTTCAGATTTGGGGATGGTGGACAATCCCTGTTGAACGGCCCAGCGAAGGATGATTTGTGCAGGTGTTCTGCTGTATCGTTGTGCGAGTTGGACTATCCTTGGATCATCATGTTTATTGCCACGCATCAATGGGGTATAACATTGTAAGCAGATATGATGTCTTTGGCAGTAATCCAACTCTTCTTTGAGGTATAAGAAGGGACTGAATTCAATTTGATTGACAGCTGGGATAATACTGGCATATTCAGAGAGTTCATGTAGAAAGGGCAGCAGGTAGTTTCCTGTTCCTATGGCGCCAACTTGATCATCAGCATACAATTTTTCCAAGGCTTTCCAGGTGGCTTCCCTCTTTCCTTTGATTGGCCAATGGATCAGCAGCAGATCCACTTTGTCTATGCGTAAGTCTTTGAGACTTTGTGCATAAGATCGAAGCGTTTCGTCATATCCCTGATTGCAATTATCGATTTTGGTGGTGATGAAAATCTCCTCCCGGGGGATGCCACTTCTGCGGATGCCTTCTCCCACTTCCTTTTCATTGCTATACATCTGTGCGCCGTCTATCAGGCGATAGCCTGTTTCCAGCGCAGTGCTTACGGCATTTACCGCCACTGCCCCTAACATGTTGTAGGTGCCCAATCCGAGTAACGGCATTCTTTTGCCATTGTTGAGCGTGGTGTAAAGTTGGTTCTCCATTTGATTACCAGGATTTGAGTCCGAGCAGTTTTTCACCTAGTTCACTTAATGTTGCAGTGGTGTATTTTGTCTTTTCCCAATTCCTGGGGTCTCCGGGGAAGGCATATCCTTCCGGAGCGATACGGTCGCGCCAGGAATTGATGCGCCACTGGCGTTGGGCTTCATCGTTTTCCTGTACCGGCATCATGGATATGTATTGTGCTATCCTTACTTTATCACCGGAAAGGTTCGGCCTGATTCCATGTGGCAAAAGGCTGTTGAAAATCAACAGATCACCAGCCTCCAGTTTCACTTTCACCAGTTTGTCTTGGTATGCGGTAATATCCGGTTGATAACGGTTCCTATCTTCTGGCTGGGTCAGTTTCCAGGTGTCGTAATCCCGCATCAATTCAGGTATACATTGAAATCCGCCCATGTTCTCATCGGTCTGGTCTGCCAAAGCCAATACACCCTGCACATTCTGTGGTTTGGTCTCCGGGTCATAATCCCAATGGATGAATCCTTTGAATTCAAATCCCTCCCGCATCGGGAAATTCAGATTGGCCCGGTCTATCGTAACCCACAACTTTTCCGTACCCCAAACATCTGAGAAGGCGTTATGTACCCGTGGGGTCTGCCTGTTGTCCCACTGCAGTTGGTGGTTGTATACTTCAACCATGCCGCTGTTGGTCAGTTCCTTCATCCGCATTTCCGCACGGGGCGGTGCGTACCAGGTGGACATATCATTTGGGTCTTTTTCTTCAAATTCCCAGAGGAAAGCAGCCGTTTTCAATGCCTGCTCTCGCGGAACTGCTTGTTTGATCACCACATAGCCGTTATGAATCCAGAATTGCCAGTCGGCCTCACTCAGCACCCGTAGGGGTTGGCCGTTCGACCGGTCGTTTAGTTTAACCTGGCTGCTGGTGGCCGTTGAAGGATTTCCCGGAATGTCTTTGTGGTTTTGATTGGCCATGGTAGGCTGCATGGTAGGTTGCATCGTTGGCTGCATAATCGAAAGTTTATTACTTTAGTCAGGTAAAAGTAGCAGACCTAATCACCTGTTTTTCCTCCAAAATTGACCAATATTTGTACAATATTGATATTTTTAGTATATTCAGCTATGATTGGT
>Ga0208009_1000146_pt1 | contig 19633 bp, 16 predicted proteins | sample Wag4_2014_7_16_FD_187364 | JGI IMG/M metagenome (GOLD analysis project Ga0208009, IMG submission 187364) | Fresh water mixed with fracking chemicals microbial communities from Ohio, USA - Utica-2 Time Series FC 2014_7_16 (SPAdes) (version 2) ...
TCAAGAATTGCTATCAAAGAGAACCTTTAGTTGATGGGATTCCGGCAACTCTGCCATCTAGTGACACCGCATCTCGCAGTGCGCGAGCAACAGCTTTGAATTGTGCTTCAAATACATGGTGCGCGTTGCGACCTTCTAAAACTCGAATATGTAATGCAATACGTGCCTCTGCAACAATTGACTCCCAGATGTGCTTACCCAATGTTGTATCGAAGGTTCCGATTAACTCAACAATTTCAGGTTGACGGTGAACTAGATAAGGGCGACCTGAAAGATCCACCGCTGCCTGAACTAAAACTTCATCTAAAGGCACCATCGAATCACCAAAGCGGCGAATCCCAGCCTTGTCTCCGAGAGCTTCACGTAAAGCTTGTCCGAATGCAAGAGCTGTATCTTCAACTGTGTGGTGTGAATCAACATCAACATCACCAGTTGTTTTAACAGTTAAATCAAAGCCGGAGTGCTTACCCAATTGAGACATCATGTGATCAAAGAAAGGGACGCCAGTTGCAACATCGATGATGCCTTGACCATCAAGATTGATCTCAACTAGAACGTGTGATTCCTTAGTCTTTCTTTCGACTCGTGCTGTTCTCATGGGCATCTCCTTTATATGAGCTCTTTGAGGGAAGAAATAAACAATTTATTCTCGGCTTCATTGCCAATGGTCACTCTTAAGTACCCTGATAATCCCACATCTCTAATCAGAACACCCTTTTCTAGCAATGCAGCCCACAGTTGCGCCGATTCCTGCTTGAAGCCGGTGAACAAAACGAAGTTAGCGCTGCTGGGGATCGTTGTAAGTCCCATGTCATGTATGGCCTGAACAACCGCCTCGCGGGAGGCTATCAAAGTTGAAACGCCACTGAGCAGCTCACCGCGATGATTGATGGCAACCTGCGCTGCTGCTTGTGTCAATGCGCTGAGGTGATACGGCAACCTAATAATCATCATTGCATCTTTAACGGCCGCATCACTTACTAAGTACCCCACACGCGCGCCTGCAAAGGCAAAGGCTTTACTCATTGTGCGGATGACAACAATGTGTGGATTGTTAGTAATCAAAGTTACCGCTGACTTTTCTTGTGAAAATTCGGCATATGCTTCATCTACAACTAATAAACCACCCACTGACTTACAGGCATCTGATAGGGCTTGGATTGCTTCGATCGTGACTGCACCACCTGTCGGATTATTAGGTGTGGTGATAAAGGTGAGTGATGGTTTATTTTCTAAAATTTGAGCTACAGCATCTGATGTATTGAGTGAGAAGTCAGGGTTGCGCTTTCCATCGATCCAAGTACTTCCTGTGACCTTAGCAATCAAAGGGTGCATCGAGTAAGAAGGTGTAAAACCTAAAACCGAACCAGCTCCAAAAGCTAAGAAAATTGATTGAATTATTTCATTGCTGCCATTTGCTACCCAAACATTATCTTGAGAAAACTTTGTACCACTTTGTTCATTGATGTAATTGGCAAGACTAGATCGAAGCGCCGTGGCATCACGATCTGGATAACGGTTTAGATCTCCAGCTACCTTTGCAATTGCTTCAGTAATAGCTTGCTGCAGAACAAGTGAAGGTGGATACGGATTCTCATTTGTATTAAGAGAAGCTCGCGCCGGAACTTGTGGTGCGCCATACGGTGACATTGGGCGAAGAGCTTCGCGTAGCGGAAGCCAGGTTGGCCAACTCATTCTTGGTTTTCCAAACGAGCGGTCATCGCTTCACCGTGGGCCGGAAGATCTTCAGAGTTTGCAAGCGTGACAACGGTTTCAGCAATCTCTTTAAATGCCTTTTCTGCGTACTCAATGAAATGTAATCCACGCAAGAAAGTCTGCACCGATAAACCACTTGAATGACAGGCACATCCACCGGTTGGTAAAACGTGATTTGAGCCAGCAGAGTAATCACCCAAAGAAACAGGTGAGAATCGACCTATAAATACAGCGCCGGCATTGCGGATCTTTGCTGCATCTGCGCGCGAATTGCGAGTTTGAATTTCAAGGTGTTCAGCCGCATATGCGTTGACAACATCTAATCCTTGTTCAATGTCATCTACCAACACAATGGCAGATTGCACACCAGATAGGGCTGCTTTAATTCGATCAGAGTGCTTAGTTGCGCCAACTCGTACCTTAAGTTCTGCTTCAACCGCAGCTGCTAATTGCACAGAGTCGGTAACCAAAATAGCCGCGGCGATAACATCATGCTCTGCTTGACTAATCAGATCTGCTGCAACATCTGCGGCAAAGGCAGATGAGTCGGCAAGGATTGCAATCTCAGTTGGACCGGCCTCTGAATCAATCCCGATAATTCCACGAAGTGCACGCTTGGCTGCTGCTACATAAATATTTCCTGGGCCTGTCACCAAATCTGCCTTTTCGCAAACACCTTCCATGCCGTAGGCAAACATCGCAATAGCCTGTGCTCCCCCGACTGCATAAACCTCAGTAATTCCCAGCAAAGCACATGTTGCAAGAATTGTTGGGTGAGGCAATCCTCCAAACTCTTTTTGTGGAGGAGATGAAACCGCAATTGATTGCACCTTTGCAATCTGTGCCGGAATCACATTCATCATCACGCTGCTTGGATATACAGCCCTGCCACCTGGTACATAAAGACCTACTCGATCAACCGGTACCCATTTTTCTGTAACAGTGCCGCCATCTACAACAGTGGTTGTCTTGTCAGATCTCAGTTGATCATTGTGGACCTTTGTGATGCGAACGATTGAGAGTTCTAAAGCGGTGCGAATTTTCGGATCTAACTGTGACAACGCTTTATCTAGTTCACTCTGTGGGACTCGAATGCTCAGTGGTGTCACATCATCAAACTCTTGAGCTAAAGCAATCAGATCGGCCTCGGATCCATTTTTTACGCGATCTAGAATTGGCTGGATTAGCACCATGGCTTCTGCAACATCTAGGGCTGCTCGAGGAAGTTCAAAGTTGTACTGGGCTTTGGATAGAGATCGCCCGCGCAGGTCAACGGTACGAATCATTGGGAAATTGTAACGGCTCAGGCCTTTGCCTTGTCGGGCGAATTTAAACCAGGCAGTTTGGTCCCAAAATAGATTTCAAATCCGCGCTCAGACTTGGCGAAGATGTGATCAAGGCATCAACCTTCATGACAGTGCTATTTCCATTGTCATTTAACTGCAGATGGACTTCGCGCTTTCCTGGGTGAGAACGCAAGATCTCCTTGATGCGCTCCACAACAGGTGGCGTACATTGCTGAATAGGTAATGAAATAACTAGTGGGCCTGTTGGACCAGCATTTATATCTGGCATCGACATTTCAAGTGCGGTAAACCTTAATTTGTCTTCCCGACGATCAACTCGACCACGAATCGTCACGATGCGATCTTCTGTCAGCGACATTGAATACTGATTGTAGGTATTTGCAAAGAATAAAACTTCAAGTGAGCCTTCGAGATCTTCGACATTAACAACCGCCCACGATGCGCCTTGTCTGGAAACTTTTCGGGTAACGCTTGTAATCAAGCCACCAATAGTGACAATTGATTCATGTTGGGCGCCATCATCGACTATTTCGCTAATTGACATATCTGTGTTGGCGCGCAAAACATGTTCAACACCAAGTAATGGGTGGTCTGATACATAGAGGCCCAACATTTCGCGCTCGTAGGAGAGCAACATGGCTTTGTCCCATTCACCGGTTGGAACTTCAATATCTAAGCCAGCTACCGCCGTCACTGCTTCGCCGCCAAATAAATCAAATTGACCTATCGCTTCTGCCCGCTTTGATTCGATAACAGAATCAATAGCCTCAAGGTGAATTGCGATTAGACCTTTTCGAGTTGACCCTAATGATCCAAATGCTCCGGCTTTAATCAATGACTCGATGGTTTTTTTATTACACACCTGCGCATCAACCTTTGCTAGGAAATCTCCAAAGCTGCTGAATCGTCCCTTGCTAGCGCGAGCCGACTTGATAGATGCCACGACGCCTTCGCCAACATTTCGAATCGCAGCTAATCCAAATCGAATATCTACTCCACGCGGGGTGTATTCGGCATCTGATTCATTGACATCAGGTGATAAAACTTTGATACCCATTCGTCGGCATTCAGATAGGTATAAAGCAGATTTATCTTTGTCATCTCGCACAGAAGTAAGCAGTGCGGCCATGTACTCGGTTGGATAATTAGCTTTTAAGTACGCTGTCCAATAGGAGACAACACCATATCCAGCTGAGTGAGCACGGTTAAATGCGTAATCAGAAAAGGGAATCAAAACATCCCATAAGCGCTTGATTGCAGCGGTAGAAAATCCATTCTCCTTCATGCCCGCTTCAAAAGGCACATACTCTTTATCCAGAATCTCTTTGTTTTTCTTACCCATAGCTTTACGCAGTAGATCCGCGCGACCCAAAGAGAACCCAGCAACCTTTTGTGCAATCGCCATTACCTGCTCTTGATAAACAATCAGACCGTATGTATCGCCAAGAATTTCCTGCAATGGCTCTGACAATTCAGGGTGAATTGGTTCGACCGGCTTTCGTTTATTTTTTCGGTCGGCATAGTTATTGTGTGCATTTTCTCCCATAGGACCTGGGCGATACAACGCGATAACCGCTGAAATATCTTCAAAGGAATCGGGCGACATACTCTTAAGCAATGCTCGCATCGGTCCACCATCGAGCTGGAAGACACCCAAAGTATCTCCACGGCTGAGTAGCTCATAAGTTTTTGGATCATCAAGTGTTAAATCTTCAAGCACTACATCGATGCCTTGATTAGCTTTGATGTTGAGTAAACAATCATCGAGCACTGAAAGATTTCGAAGGCCCAAGAAGTCCATTTTCAGCAACCCTGTAGCCTCACACGCGCCCATATCGAATTGAGTAATAATCGCGCCATCTGCTTCGCGGCGATGAATTGGAATTACATCCAGCAGCGGTTCGCGAGACAAAATAACTCCAGCTGCATGCACGCCCCATTGACGCTTCAGGCCTTCCAGGCCGAGCGCAGTATCAACCACGCGCTTGGAGTCAGGATCGGAGTTATAAAGTGCGCGGAACTCCCCCGCTTCGCCATAACGTTCATCCTTGGAATCAAAAACTCCGCTTAAGGAAATGTCTTTACCCATGACAGATGGTGGCAACGCCTTGGTTAACTTTTCCCCAATGACATATGGGTAACCAAGTACGCGGGTCGAATCTTTAATTGCTTGCTTTGACTTAATTGTTCCGTAGGTAATGATCTGTGCAACACGATCTTCGCCATATTTATTTGTTGCATATCGAATCATTTCGCTTCGACGACGTTCATCAAAGTCCAGATCGATATCAGGCATTGAAATACGTTCTGGATTGAGGAAACGTTCAAACAAAAGTCCATGCTCTAATGGATCTAGCCCAGTAATGCCTAGCGCGTATGCAACAAGTGAACCAGCAGCAGATCCGCGGCCAGGACCGACTCGGATACCAACCTTCTTTGCATGTCCCACTAAGTCGGCAACAACCAGGAAGTAGCCCGGGAAACCCATCTTTTCCATGATTCCAAGTTCGTACTGCAAACGTGTTTCATGTTCAGGTGTCAGGCGATTACCCAAGCGTTGCTTCAAGCCTATCTCTGCCTCTTTCTTGAGCCAAGAGTCTTCAGTTTCACCCGCGGGCACTTCAAACTGAGGCAATAAGTTTTCACCTTCACGAAGTGTGACGTTGCATCGCTCTGCAATTAATAATGTGTTATCGCAGCTTTCAGGAATATCCTTAAAAAGCTCACGCATTTGCGCAGCTGTCTTGACATAAAAAGAGTCATTATCAAATTTAAATCTCTTGGGATCTGCCAAAGTTGAACCAGATTGAACACAGAGCAACGCTTCGTGAGCGCCGGCATCTGATTGCTTTGTGTAGTGCAGATCATTAGTTGCAAGTAACGGTAAACCTAATTCTTTGCCAAGTTTTAACAGATCAGCTTTGACTCGAGTTTCAACATCAATTCCGTGATCCATGATTTCAAGATAAAAGTTTTCTTTGCCAAAAATATCTCGGTAAGCACTTGCCGCTTTGATCGCCTCTTTATAGGCACCCATGCGCAGGCGAGTCTGAATTTCTCCACCTGGGCATCCTGTGGTTGCAATTAATCCTTTTGAATATGTGGCCAATAATTCGCGATCCATGCGCGGCTTGTAGTAATAACCTTCTAGAGATGCCAAGGAAGATAGTCGGAAAAGATTTGCCAAGCCTTCATTGTTTTCAGCCAAGATAGTCATGTGCGTGTATGCGCCGCCGCCAGAAACATCATCTTCACCACCAGATGCCCACTGAACACGCTTTTTATCAAAACGAGATTCTGGAGCAACATAGGCTTCGATACCAATGATTGGCTTTACATCAGCTTTTTTCGCCGCTTTATAAAATTCAAAAGCTCCAAATACATTGCCATGATCTGTCATAGCAATTGCAGGCATTTCTTGGGCCTTAACCTCGGACATTAAATCGCCAACGCGAGCAGCCCCATCGAGCATTGAATACTCGGTATGGACGTGTAAATGTACGAAATTATCCTTGGACATGATTGGCGAGATTAGTGCTTATGGCAGAACTGCGTCGGATAGCAACGCCAGAGAGCGTGTGAGATCGGCTGGGTATGGGGCCTCAAAGTGAAGCGCCTTGCCGCTCACGGGGTGTTCAAAGTTGAGTTCAGCGGCATGAAGCCATGGTCTAGCCATTCCCAAACTTTTCCCTAGGACCGGGTCAGCCCCATAAGTCGTATCCCCCACTAGCGGATGGTGAAGGGCGGAAAAGTGAACACGAATTTGATGGGTGCGACCAGTTTCTAATTCAATCTTTACCATCGAGACACCGCGATAAAATTCGATAACTTCGTAGTGAGTAATTGATTCTTTGCCAGTTGCCATTACGGCAAAACGATGATCCTCTTTTGGGTGACGATCAATTGGTGCATCAATAGTTCCGGTCGTTGGATCCATATGCCCCTGCACCATCGCGTGATAAATCTTGTCCACAGTGCGATTGCGAAAGGCATCCTTTAGGGCATGAAAAGCTGCATCACTTTTTGCAACAATCATTAATCCACTTGTTCCAACATCTAGGCGATGAACAATCCCTTGACGCTCTGCAGGACCTGAAGTTGAAATCGAGTAACCAGCCGCCATTAAGGCACCAACAACAGTTGGCCCAGTCCACCCTGGACTTGGGTGAGCCGCGCATCCAACTGGTTTATCAATAACAACAATGTCACTGTCATCGTAAATGATGCTCAAACCCTCAATTGGTGTGAGCGGAATTGGATCTGAATTAATAGGTACCGGCATTAAAACTTCAATTACCTGACCAGCTGCAACTCGATCTGATTTTGGCATCGCTTTGCCGCTAGTTGTTATGTCGCCATCTTCTAGCAACTTCACAACGGCGGTGCGTGAGAGGCCAAGGACTCGAGTCAACGCACTATCGATCCGTTCGCCGGCAACGCCTTCTGGCACTGTCAAAGTGCGTAATTCGCGATTGCTCATACCTAGGAGCCTACCTTTGTTATAGGTGGAATGTTTCTTGCTGAAAGCACCACCGCAACTAGTGAAGCTATGACAATTGCCGAATCTGCGATGTTAAATACTGGCCAATTTGGCAACTGCATCCAATCAATAACATGTCCATGCAATAAGCCTGGCTCGCGGAAAATTCGATCAACTACATTGCCGAGAATTCCTCCCATAGCAAGGCCCAAAACAACGGCCCATCCCTTTGAGGTTATTTGCGGAGCAAAGTAGAGGATTACACAAAGGACGATCAGCGCAAAAATTGTTAGGAAAATAGTTGCACCGGTGGCAAATGAAAATGCAGCGCCAGGGTTTCGGACCAAAGTCAGTTGAAAAAAAGAACCAAGAACTTTGATATTTGACCTGCTCGAAAGAGTGTTGACCGCCCAGATTTTTGTCGCTAAATCAAGAATCCAAACTAACCAGGCAACACTAAAGAGTGTGCGCCATGTGCGCATTGCTAGCGCCGTTCTTCCTTCTGCTTGCACAGCATGCAGAGGGTTGCACGTGGGAAAACTTGTAAGCGGGCTTTTCCAATTGCTGCGCCACACTCTTCGCAATTGCCGTAACTCTTGCTATCAATACGCTCTAGTGCGCGTTCGGTCTGCAAAACCATGTCACGGGCATTAATGACTAATGACATCTCATGTTCGCGTTCAAAAGTTTTGGTTCCGGCATCTGCTTGATCATCTCCAGCACCTTCGCCAGATTCTTGAATCAATTCATCCATTTCAGATTCAACTACAGCAAGTTCACGGCGCAAACGATCCAGATCCTTTGAGATTTCCGCGCGAATTGCCTTGAGTTCTGCCGCGGTCCATGGTGTCTCAGACTCACTTACTACTACAGGGGTAGGCGGAACTCTTATTGGCTTGAGCGGTGCAATTTTCTTTCCACTCTTTACAGGACGTGGTGGAGGTGGCATTACCAAGCGACGCTCTTCTACTACAGGAGCTGCGACTGGGGCGATAACTGTTGAAACTGAAACTGTTTGAGACTTTTCATCGACGGTAAGAGTGGTCTTTGATGGAAATGGCTTACCAGCAGCTTTTTTAACTGGGATGCTCTTTACCGCAGACTTCTTTGCAACCGCCTTCTTAACTGGCGCAGCCTTCTTAACAGGCGCTGCTTTTTTAGCCGCAACCTTCTTGGCTGGTGCTTTTTTGGCAGGAGCCTTTTTAGCAGCCACTTTTTTAACTGGCGCCTTTTTGGCAGGTGCCTTCTTGGCTACAGCTTTTTTAACGGGCTTCTTGGGCATGTGCGGAACCTTATGCCTAAGCAGGGGTTAGAACCAATTTCGCCACGGTCAATTTTTGATATCTCCATGAACTACACTTGGGCTCTCGCGTAATTGGCGTTGACGGGGCTATCACCTCACGAGCCGGCAGGAAGAAATGAGTTTTGGCTCATGTAGAACCTGCACGCAAGATATGAAGCGGTGCACCCAGGTGCACAAGGCGGGTGGTACCGCGAACGCTGTGAATGCAGCGATCGTCCCTCCAGAGATTGTTTTCTGGAGGATTTTTTATGTCATTTCGCGCCATCTCAGCAGCTGTTGATCTGCCTGCCGTTGAACACTCAATTCTAAAGTTCTGGCGCGAAAACTCTATCTTTGAAAAGACAGTTGCCGCCCGTGAAGGCGCACCCTCATGGACATTTTACGAAGGTCCACCTACTGCCAATGGAATGCCTGGCACACACCATATTGAAGCGCGAGTATTTAAAGATTTATTCCCACGATTTCACACCATGAAGGGCAAGCAAGTAACTCGCAAAGCTGGCTGGGATTGCCATGGCTTACCCGTTGAAATTGCTGTTGAAAAAGAGTTGGGCTTTTCCGGCAAAGGCGATATTGAAAAATATGGGATCGCACCATTTAATGACAAATGCCGCGAGTCTGTGCAACGACATGTAAGCGCATTTACAGATATGACAGATCGCATGGGTTTCTGGGTTGATTTCGATGAAGCGTATTGGACGATGTCACCTGAATATGTTGAATCTGTGTGGTGGTCTCTGAAAGAGATTTGGAAAAAAGGTTTACTTGTTCAGGACCATCGCGTCGCGCCATATTGCCCACGATGCGGAACTGGATTATCAGATCACGAATTAGCACAAGGGTATGAAACTGTTACCGATCCATCGGTGTTTGTTCGCTTCCCCGTAACTTCTGGAGAGCTAGCCGAATTAAAGGCTTCCTTGTTGGTGTGGACCACTACTCCGTGGACCTTGGTTTCAAATACTGCAATTGCTGTTAATCCAGATGTTGAATATGTTGCTGTAGAAGTAACTCATGAAGAGACAACTGAAGTTTTAGTTGTTGCCCAAAACTTGATGGAAACCCTAAAGGGTGAGAAGAAAGTACTCAAGACCATGCTTGGTAAAGAACTTGAGCGAATCACCTACAAACGTCCCTTTGATTACATTGAAATTCCAGATGCACATTTTGTAGTGCTAGCAACATATGTAACAACTGAAGATGGAACAGGACTAGTGCATCAAGCCCCAGCATTTGGCGCCGATGACTTAGCTGTTTGTCGCAATTATGGATTGCCAGTGGTCAATCCGATCGCACCCGATGGGCATTTTTTAGCTGATGTTCCAGTAGTTGCCGGAATGTTCTTTAAAGATGCCGATAAGCCATTAGTAAAAGAGCTCAAGGCAAATGGAACTTTGTATAAGCATCAACAGTACGAACACACCTATCCACATTGTTGGCGGTGCCACACGGCGCTGATGTATTACGCGCAACCTTCGTGGTACATCCGAACTACATCGATCAAAGATGCGCTGCTTCGTGAAAATGCAAAAACGGATTGGCATCCAGAGACAATTAAAGAAGGTCGCTATGGTGATTGGCTCAATAACAACATCGACTGGGCCCTTTCTCGCAATCGTTTTTGGGGAACTCCCCTGCCAATCTGGCGCTGTGACAACAAACATGAAATCTGCGTTGATTCCTTAAAGGAACTGGGTGCATTGGCCGGACAGGAACTTTCAAATCTTGATCCACACCGCCCATTTGTAGATGACATCACCTTTACTTGCGCAGAGTGCTCTTCTGTAATGACACGAGTGCCTGAAGTAATTGATTGTTGGTATGACTCTGGTGCAATGCCTTTCGCGCAGTGGGGTTACCCGCACAAAGAAGGATCGGTTGAAAAATTCAAGGCCTCATACCCTGCTGACTTCATCTGTGAAGCGATCGATCAAACTCGTGGCTGGTTTTACACATTAATGACAATCGGAACTTTGGTCTTTGATCAATCTTCTTATAAAACGGTTCTGTGCCTAGGTCACATCCTGGATAAGGATGGTCGCAAGATGAGTAAGCACCTTGGCAATGTTTTGGAACCAATGGCGCTCATGGATCAACATGGCGCAGATGCGGTTCGTTGGTACATGTTGGCTGCGGGATCCCCGTGGGCAGCCCGACGAGTGGGTCATGAAAGCATTAATGAAGTTGTTCGAAAGACGCTTCTTACTTATTGGAACACTGTTTCCTTCCATGCTTTGTATGCCAATGCTTCTAACTTTGAGCTGTCGCAGACACCTGAGCTTGCAGATCGACCATTAATGGATAGATGGATCATTTCCGAACTCAATCTCTTGATCCAAGAAGTTGATGCTGCCTTGGAAGATTTCGATTCTCAAATTGCTGGGCGCGCTCTTGCTCGCTTTATTGATGATCTTTCCAATTGGTATGTGCGTCGATCTCGTCGACGTTTTTGGGATGGCGACACTGCTGCACTTGGCACCTTGCATGAATGCTTAGTGACATTAACTAAGTTGTTGGCTCCTTTGGTTCCATTCATCACAGAACAAGTGTGGCAAGAGCTAGTGCGTCCAACAGATGCCCAAGCTGTTGCATCGGTTCACTTGGCAGATTGGCCAGTTGCAAACAAAAGTGCAATTGACTCTGAACTTGGATCACAGGTCGCATTGACTCGTCGTATCGTTGAACTGGGTCGAGCAACGAGAGCAGAATCTGGAATCAAAATCCGCCAACCGTTAGGGCGCGCCCTAATTGCCGCAAGCGGATGGGCAACTTTGCCTGAACAAATGCGAGAGCAAATTGCCGATGAACTCAATGTTCAAAATCTAGAAGACATTGCATCTGCCGATGGCGACTTGGTCAATATCAGCGTTAAGGCAAACTTCAAATCTTTGGGCGCAAAATTTGGTGGCGCAGTACAAGAAATCGCAAAGGCGATCGCTGCTACTGATGCGACAACCCTTGTTAAAACATTGCGTACTGTAGGAACAACCACAGTTGGAACTTGGGAGATCGCACTTGAGGATCTAGTAATTACTGAGGTTCCAAAGAGTGGTTGGAGCGTTTCTTCACATGATGGAGAAAGTGTGGCTCTGGATTTGGAGCTAACACCAGCACTAATTGCTGCAGGAAATGTGCGTGAAGTCATCAGATTTATTCAAGAGCGTCGTAAGAGTGATGGCTTTGATATTTCAGACCGAATCAATGTCAGCTGGAATGCAAGCGATGAAATTGCGGCAGCAATTGATTCGGACATGCAGCACATTGCTAATGAGGTTTTAGCGCTGTCTATGGTGCGAGATAACTCGTTAACTGTGACAGATGCAGAGCTTGGCCTTGAAGTCGTACTAGTAAAAAGCTAAATACGACTAACAAAACCGATCAGAATTTGTGTTCCGAAAAAGAGCACAATAAAACTTAGATCCAGACTTACCGAACCAATGCGAAGTGGTGGGACAAAGCGCCCAACAAATTGCATTGGCTTGTCTGTAATTGTGTAAATCGCTTCGACTAAATACAAAACTGGGCCACGAGGACGCCAGGTGCGGGAAAACATTTGAACATAATCAAAAATCAAACGACCAAGTAGGGCGTAAAGAAATACTTGCAGAATTGTTGCAAGCAATGAGCCGACGCTCAACATTGATCAGCTCTGGTTGAAAAAGCTTGCTTGTGCAGCCGCTGATTTATCTTCAGTGCTGACATTTACATTTGCAGGAGAAATGAGGAATACCTTCTTTGTTACTCGCTCAATTGTTCCGTGCAATCCAAAGGCAAGTCCGCTTGCAAAGTCCACAAGGCGCTTCAACTCTGATTCATCCATGTCAGTCAGATTAATGATCACTGGATTTCCTTGGCGGAAATGCTCACCGATTGTGCGGGCCTCGTTATAGAAACGAGGATGCAAGGTAATGATGCGATCTAGGACTGGAAGATCTAGCTGTGGTGCAACTTCGACAACTGTTGAGTGACGAACAGCAGATACTGAACGAGGCTCACGAGTCTTGATGCGAACATCTGGAGTAGCCGTTACAGCTGGAACATTCTGTGTTTGCGCTTGTGGAGTATCAAACTCAGGATCATCCATCAAGCCAAGGTAATTTGCGACGCGGCGCATTGGATTAGACATAGGTAAAGGTTATAGGTGGGGTGATCTAGAACCGAGGATTGATGAACCTACTCGCACATGTGTCGCGCCATGAGAAATAGCCAACTCGTAGTCTCCACTCATGCCAGCCGATAGATATTGGGCTGTTGGGAAAAGCTTTACAAAATCACTGCGTATGGCGGCCAACTGCGCAAAGGCCTTATCTGGATCCATACCCAGTGGAGGTACCGACATCAGGCCGGCAAGTGTGTGGTTGGGTGAATTTTCTACTAACTCGGCCAGGCCCAATAGCTTTTCTACAGCTGCTCCCCCACGGTGATCAGAGCCATCCAAAGATAGTTGCAAAAATATTTGCAAACGGTGTGGTGCAACCTTTTCGATAATTTCAAAGTGTCGAGGATCATCGAGTGAATGAATAACTGATGCCCACGAAGTAATTGATTTCAATTTATTACTTTGAATTTGGCCTTGAAAATGCCAGGTCCCCGGCACTACCGCCGACTTTTCAGCACCTTCTGCATCTCTATTTTCTCCAAAATCTCGCACCCCTAGATCGTGCAGGATTTGAGCATCTGTAACAGGAAAAGTCTTTGTTACCGCTATCAAGGTAACTTCGTGATTGGCAACTTTGGCGATTTTTGATCTGACTATTTCTAAATTCTCTGAGATCTCTTCAATCCGGTTCATAATGAAACGACCCCCGCGAAACGACCCGTTGGATTACTTAAGCGATGAGAGAAATAAAGTGGATCCTCCATAGTGCAAATAGTAGATGCCTCGTAAGTAACGCCCTGTGCGGATAAATCTGCAATCAAAGCTGCAGGAAGATCTAGTGCGGGTGTTCCATGGCGAGTAGTTGCAAATGCACGTGGGTGATCAGCTATGACATCCTGCTGCATCTGGAATGGAACTTCGTAGCATTGTCCACAAATTGATGGCCCCAATATTGCATGTACTTCGATAGCGCCCAACATGCGCATTTGATGTAGCGCCTTAAGTGCAACTTTGTTGATTAATCCTGCGCGTCCAACATGAACAGCGCCAACAGCTTCTTGAGAAACCAATAGCAAAGGGATGCAGTCAGCAACCATAACGGCTAGTGCAATACCCCTAGTTGTTGTAATGAGTGCATCACATGTTGGATCCTGCTCAAGAATTTGATCAATGACGACAATTTCTGAGCCATGAACTTGATTCATGAATTGAGTTTTCCCTAGCTGGGAACGATTGCTAGCAACCGCAACTGGGTCATCGCCAACATGGAAACCAAAGTTCAATGAATCATAAACGCCAAGGCTTACGCCTTTGCGTCGATCGGTAAAAAAGTGAGGCAAGGCCTTACTTCATGAAGTCAGGAACGTCGATCTCATCTTCTGCGACCAACTCTTCAAAGCTCACGCGACGCTTAGGGGTTTCATTGCCCAGATCAAGAGCAACCGAAATTGGGTCATTAGAAGCGATCGGATCTGCAACTCCGCCAAGAGTTGCTGCATCGATCACAGGAGTAGCAACCTTCTTAGGTTCTCCACCTTCAAAGCCCGCTGCTACAACAGTAATTCGAACCTCATCGCCTAGTGCATCATCGATAGTTGTACCGAAAATGAATTTTGCATTTGGATGCACAGCAGACTGAACAAGCTCGCAGGCCTCATTTACTTCAAATAAACCTAGATCTGATCCGCCTGAAACTGAGAGTAGAACACCCATGGCACCATCAATAGATGCTTCCAATAGTGGGCTAGAAATCGCCAACTCGGCGGCACGCAATGCACGATTTTCACCACGCGCAGATCCGATGCCCATCAATGCTGAACCAGCACCAGACATAACAGCTTTCACATCTGCGAAATCTAGATTGATCAAACCAGGTTGGGTAATGATTTCTGTAATTCCCTGAACACCAGATAACAGAACTTGATCTGCGCTCTTGAAAGCATCAGCCAAAGTAATTGTGCGATCTGAAATTGCAAGTAGTCGATCATTTGGAATAACAATTAAGGTATCTACTTCAGTACGCAGTGCTTCGATGCCTGCATCGGCTTGCGTTGAACGCAATTTTGCTTCAAAAGAAAATGGTCGCGTAACTACACCAATTGTTAGCGCACCAATTTCTTTTGCAATCTTTGCAACTACTGGTGCTGCGCCAGTACCGGTACCGCCACCTTCGCCTGCTGTAACAAAAACCATATCTGCACCGCGCAGAATTTCTTCAATGTCATCTGCGTGATCAAGTGCTGCTTCACGACCCTTGTCTGGATCCATACCCGCACCAAGTCCGCGAGTTGTCTTGCGACCAATATCTAATTTCACATCAGCATCACTCATTAACAAATGTTGTGCATCTGTATTGATTGCGATGAACTCGACACCTTTTAATCCAACATCAATCATTCGATTGATTGCGTTAACTCCACCGCCACCAATGCCGACGACTTTGATGACCGCTAAATAATTTTGTGGTGAAGCCACTGTGTATCCTCCTTATGAACCATAAACCTCAACTTGAGCCTTAAGATTCACTACTTTTCGATAAGGCGAACCTAAAGTGCATGAGGGTGATTATCAAACACCGACATGATTTGTTTACCGTGTCGCAACTTTCTAGTTATTTAACAATTGGTGCGCGAGGTGCCGAGACATCAACTCTTTTAATTGATTGATTTTCTGGCAATGCAATTACCTCTTTGTAAACCCTTAATTTCAGCTCTTTTTCTGTATCTATTCCCCAGCGAATTTCAAGTTTTTTCCCGCCCCTATCGGTTTCCAAAACTAGAGCGCCGGTAGAACGTACTTTGATGACTCTGATTGCCGACTTTAAATCATTAGGAAGTGACACATAGAACGAAACCGCCTTGACGGCAATAGCCAAATCACTTGCTTGAATTTGGACAAGTTCAGTCGTAACTGGCGTTCGGATAGCAAAACTTTTTCCATTGGAATCAATGACCTGATTGTCGAAAATAGCTGCCGGGGTTCGCTCGATCACATTGATCACAACATTGCCATTGATCCAATTTCTAGAAACTTCTGCATTGGCAATCCATTCAAGTTTTTCTATCCTGGCCTCTACAGCTCTTGGTTCAACTCGAGCCAATTTTTGTCCAACAACAATCCCAGAACTAATCTGTGTCTCTGTACCTTTTACGACAACCGAAGACACCGTAAAAAAAGTTGACCAGCCTAAAATGTATGTGGCTGTTGCCAACAGCAATCCCGCGGCAAACAGAATTAAGCGACGGTTCATGAAGTGGAAAATCGTCGAATTAAACCCTCGACAATTATGGGAGCTAGAGAACTAACATCCCCTGCTCCCAAGGTAATAATGACATCGCCTGGTTCGGCTGATGTGACAACAGAATCAGTGACTTCTACAAAATTTGGAATGTACTCGCCCTTGCTCATTTGATTGGTGATTAATCGAGATGTCACACCTTCAATGGGTTTTTCACTAGCGGCATAAATCTCTAGAACAATTGAACGATCGGCAGCATCCAAGGTTGTAGCAAACTCTTGTGCGAAAGCTTGTGTGCGTGAAAATCTATGAGGCTGGAAAATAACAATTAAGCGACCGTCTGCTGCATACCGGCGGGCTGCTTCTAGCGTTACTTGAATTTCTGTTGGGTGATGTCCGTAATCATCAATGACTCGTACCCCGTGAACGCTCCCCTTTACCTCAAATCTACGACCAGTTCCGCGGAAGGTTGCTAAGCCCGTCAGTAAATCCGCGGCCGGAAATCCCAATTTCAATCCTGTTGCAAGTACCCCTGCAGCGTTCAGTAAGTTGTGGTGACCCGGAACTTGAAGTTCGATATGACCAACTGTTTTCCCATTCCACACTGCGCGGGCTTTTGAACCCATGGTCAATAGTTCGATCTGATCGATATGTAGATCTGCCTCATCGCTCACACCGTAAGAAATTGTCTTGACCCCATCTATCGCCCCGGCCAAGGTGGTTGCACCTTGATCATCGGCGCAATAAGTAAGGAATCCATCTGTGTTGATCGTCTCTGCAAAATCCTCAAACGCCTTAGCAACCGCTTCAGGAGTGGCGAAAAAATCTACGTGATCATGTTCAACATTTGTGACGATGGCAGCAAATGGGTTGTACTCAATAAATGATCCATCTGATTCATCGGCTTCGGCAACAAAAATTTCGCCAGTACCGCGGTGAGCATTTGAGCCAGAGGCTGTGATTGTTCCGCCGATTGCAAAAGAAGGATCTGCCCCACATGCCTGCAGTGCAACTGCCAACATCGAAGAGGTCGTTGTTTTTCCATGTGTTCCGGCAACTGCCACACTTTTTGATTCAGACATCAAAATGGCAAGTGCTGCTGCTCTGGTCAGAGTAGGAATACCTGTTTCAGTTGCTCGCATACGTTCGGGATTGTTTCCGGAAATAGCGTTGGAATAGACCACAAGATCTGCCCCATCAACATTTGAAGCTGCATGAGTTGAGGCCACGGTGGCTCCAAGTGCGCTCAGCGCAGTAATAACAGATGATTCTTTTGCATCTGATCCACTTACTGTAATTCCGTGGGAAAGAGCTATGCGAGCCAAGCCGCTCATGCCCGCTCCGCCAATTCCAATAAAGTGGATTCGCTTTCCAACTAATGAACTAAGAGTCGGCATTATTTGCCCATCGCAAACTCACACAGTGCAACAATTTTTTCAGATGCATGCAAGTCTGCGCCATCACCGTGGATTGGAGCCTGAGCTGATTGAGACAACAAACCAGCTAGATGTGAGCTCAAATATTGTGAAGTAAATTCTTTTTGGGTAACAACCTGTGCGCGACCATCTGCCACAAGGGATGCGGCGTTCACAAACTGTTCACCATTTCCAATTGGCAGAGGCACAAAAAGAGCGTAGCGGCCAAGTGCTCTAAATTCACTGCATGTGACGGCGCCACTTCGTCCAATAATTAAATCAGCCGCTAAATATGCATCTGCCATCTGGTCAACATAAGCAACTGGCTTGTACCCAGCCTTTGCTTGGGGCAACTCATTGTGCTTTCCAACCGAATGCAATACTGAAATAGATTGTTCACTGAGAAATTCAAGGCAACTTTGGATAACCCCATTTATTGCAACAGATCCTTGAGAGCCACCCATGATGAAAACCAAAGGAACATCGGCCGGAAATCCAAGTCGCTTCTTTGCATCTTCTCGCGCTTTGGCCCAATCGGTTTGTGCAGTGGCAAAAGCTTGCGCAACATCTGATCGCAATGGAAGCCCAGCTAGCAATGCATTCGAAAACTTGCCTGTCTCTACAGGATGGGCAACAGCTAAATGTTGAGTAAAAATCGCACCTAATCTATTGGCCCAGCCTGGCTTTGCATTCGCCTCGTGGATCACAATTGGAACACGGGATAAAACTGCCGCAAAATAAGCAGGCGCACTTACATATCCCCCGAAGCCAACAACTAGATCTGCATTTTTAATGACACTTTTGGATGCACGTACCGAAGAAATCAGCTCACTCGGAATTTTTAGCCAAGAGATCGATGGCCTTCTTGAAATTCGCACTCGTGGAATCAGATGTAAATCAAAATTAGCTGCAGGTACAAGAGTTGTCTCTAAACCTGAAGATGTACCCAAAAATATTAATTGATCTGCAGGGTGGGATGCTTTCCATTGACGACCTACCGCCAATGCTGGCTCGATGTGACCCGCAGTACCACCGCCAGCCAAAACTACCGTAGCCATTTAATCCCTGTTTCTTGAAGTGCTTTGTAGATTACTGGATCTCTTCGCGCTGCTCCTAAAACAAAACCTACTCCCATATAAGTAGCAACAAGTGCCGAGCCGCCATAAGAGACGAAGGGCAAAGTCACTCCCACTACTGGCAGCACGCTGATTGCAGAGCCAATATTTAATATTGTCTGAATTGCAATCCAGCAACCAAAACCTGAAGCCACATAACGAACCATTGGATCATGTGCACGCAGCGCCAATTTGAAGATAGAGAAAATAAATATGCTGAGCAAAACTAAGGTTGCAAGTGTTCCAAATAATCCAAGTTCTTCGCCAATTACAGCAAAAATAAAGTCGGTGTGTGCTTCAGCCAGGTTGCCCCACTTTTGACGACTTGCTCCAAGTCCAACTCCGAATAATCCCCCACTAGCAAGCCCTAACAAACTGTGCGCTGGCTGCCAGCCATACAGCTTGTACTGATCTTCAGCAAAAGGATTCAAGAAAACCATAAAGCGCTCTACGCGATATGGCGACGTCAAAATCGCAAGGGTCAATGCAACCATTCCTGCACTTAGAGCCATTCCAAAAATTCCTAAACGCAATCCTGAAACCCATAGCAACCCTGCCAAGATGCAGGCAAATACTGATGCAGTACCTAAGTCTCGGCCAGCCATAATCAAAATGATGCACAGCGCAAAAGCTGGTGCAATTAGTTTTAGCACCGCTGAATGATCAACACCAGAACGCTCTTGCTTGGCCAACATGAAACCAGCCCACAAAATCATAAAAAACTTTGCTATTTCGCTGGGCTGAACATCGACAAAACCTAAGCTAATCCAGTTGTGATTTCCATTAACGCTCTTACCAATTACCTGTACCAACAGAAGAAGAAAAACTGATGAGATAAAACCAAAACGAGCCAGGGTTTTCCATTGTGCTAGAGAGAACCGAGAAAAGACCCAAGCCATAGGAATCGATAATCCTAAGAAAATAAACTGGCGAAGGAAAATGGCGTAGGAAGAGCCTTTT
>Ga0208009_1000147_pt1 | contig 19602 bp, 21 predicted proteins | sample Wag4_2014_7_16_FD_187364 | JGI IMG/M metagenome (GOLD analysis project Ga0208009, IMG submission 187364) | Fresh water mixed with fracking chemicals microbial communities from Ohio, USA - Utica-2 Time Series FC 2014_7_16 (SPAdes) (version 2) ...
CACCACATCGGCGCTGAGCACGTTGATCAGGTTGCGCGCCTGGCCCATGCCGGTGAACAGGGCCAGATCCAGCTCGGCTGTCTGCTGCCGGCCGTCGCCACGGCCGTCGCCCGGGAGAACGCCCACCACCAGGTGGCCCGCCACCGTCTGTGCCCCGCGGGATGCGGCGGCCATCACCCCCTCGGGCCGCCCGCCGCTGAGCAGGGCCCAGCCGCGGACTGCGATGGCGGCGCCCAGCCCTGCTGGCGCACCATGTCATCGGTCCAGCCCTGGCAGCGGCTGGTGAGGTGCTCGCCATGGGCGATCAGGCCCTGGTGCAGCTGGCAGGTGAGCACCGGGATGCAGTTCACCACGGCGATGGAGCTGCTGGGGTCGCTGGTCAAAGGCCAGCAGCAGGGGAACCTGGAAATGCGGCTGGCGCAGTACAGCAAGCCGAAACTGCTGGTCGTCGATGAACTGGGATAGCTGCCGCTCGAACCCCAGGCAGGGCACCTGTTCTTCCAGCTGATCTCCAGGCGCTGCGAGCAGGGCAGCGTGCTGATCAGCTCCAACCGCCCCGTTGAGGAGTGGAACGAGGTGTTTGGTGATCAGGTTGTGGCGGCCGCCATCCTCGATCGGCTGCTGCACCACAGCCATGTGTTGACGATCCGCGGCGACAGCTACCGGCTCAGGGAGAAGCGCCGCTCAGGCCTGTTCCGCCCGCCAGCGGGCGGAAGCCCTCCACCGATACCGGCTGTCCAGAAAAACCAGACCACCTCACTGTTGGTGCTGCTCCTGGCGGTGCTGGCGCTGGAGCAGTGGGGCGATCGGCTGCCGCCCTGGTTGCAGCAGTTGGTCGAACGCCCTTCCTGGCTCTGGAACGCCGGCATCGGGCTGATCATTGGCCTTTCGCTGCTGCGCTGGCTGCTGCAGCGCTGAGGCTCAGGGAATGGGGATCTCTTGGTAGTCACCGACTTTGATGGCGGCGACCGCGGCCTTGATGTTGCAGGTGGCCTGGCGAATCCGGGGCCAGCTGGTGGTGGTCAGCACCAGGATTGCGATGCTGCGCTGCCGCAGGTTCTGCTGGTAGCGGAGGTTGGTGTCGGTGGTGATCAACAGTTCATAGCCCTCCCGCTCAGCCAGGCGAATCAGGTCCCCATTGGTGACGGTGGACCAGCCCAGTTCGTAGGCCGTGGCCACAAGGTGGCCGTCCAGCGAGCGGCGCAGAGGAACCGGTGTTCCCTGGTCAAACAGGATCCGCACTCAGGCCACGGTTGCAGCCGTACTGCGGGCGACATGCTCCAGCACCGAGCGGGCTTGCTCCTGCGTCACTCCAGGGAAAAGCTCGACGAATTCAGCCAGGGTGATGCCGTCTTCCAGGTTCTCGAACAGAGCAGCCACCGGGATTCGCGTGCCGCGGAACACCCAGGCTCCACTGACGCGCTGGGGATCTCGCTCCACCGCCGTGCAGCCACCCCAGCCGAGTTCGCGTTGCGTGCTCATGGCCCCATCCTGGCCGACTTTTGAACGTTAGTTAGCCCTACCGGATGGGGCTGCTTTGTTGAGCGCCCCTATCGGTGCTGTTCTGCTGAGCGTCCCTATCGGTGCGACACCATGAATGTCTCGATCCACTCGTGGTGGCGCCTTTGGCAGATGCGATCGGCGATCGAGGGTGCATCGGCCGGCACCTGGAAGCGCTTGCGGAAGGCCTTGCTGAACCCCTCCAGCACCGGCGCGGGCAGGCCGCGGATGGTGGCGTGCAGCTGGCGGATGGTGGCCTGATCGAGGGGTGCCAGGCCGGGATCGTCTGCGGGTTGTTGGGCTGCTGCGGTTGGCAGCGCTGAGGGTGGCTCAGTGTTCGGTGTCGCCGCGGCCTGGGCCTGCTGCTCGTCTATCTGGGGTCTGGCTGACGCTGGGGTTGGTGCTGGAGGGACCACCCGCAGCGGCGTTGCCCTGGGCCGGCTGGCCTGGACTGTGCTGGGGCGATCACTCCCGCTGCTGGCCCCGCCTGTGACCTCGCGCTGCTGTTTGTCGTAGAGCGCCAGGCCGAACGCATTCCCGAAGGTCATCAGCGCCCGCTTCATGGCATCGGTTTCGGCTTCCTTGAGGGCGGACTCGTGGGCCTGGCCCAGGTCGGTGTCGATGCCATGGCCGGCGCCACATCCCTCACGGATCAACGCCGGCTGGCCGGCAGTGCTGGCGCTGACGCTGATGCGCACCCGGGCGGTGTAAGTGACACCCCAGCCGGGGCGCTGCTCTTCTCCGATCAGCCGCTCGACCTGGTGGACGCAGCGGAGGGCGACGGTTTCACGCTGCCAGCCGTCAAAGCCAAAGATGCGGTTGGCCTCGGCGATCACCTGCCATCCCTCCAGGTAGCTCACCTGGCTGCGCCCTTGGCGCCGCTGGCGCACCTTGGCGCGATCCAGCGGGGCGGAGAGGGCACTGATCTGCTCGGTGGAGAAGGTGCAGTTCATGGCGATGAGGGGGTGAGGTGTGCGGTCAGAACAGGAGTGGATGGAAAGCCGGCGATCAGCTGGCGGTGCTGGCTTGATCGAGGGGTTCGATCAACAGCCAGCAGGGCGGCTCGCTGCAGAAGATGTGATTTGGCGAGGGCCGGCGGCTGTTCTTGCGGAGGATCGGCACCACCCAGCTGCCCAGACGGGTGGACCAGATGTGACCCTTGGGCCGAGGGGTGGTGGGTGTGGTTGTGGCGGTGGAGCTGGCGTAGCTGGAGAGATTCATGGCTCTGGGGTTGGTTGATCGGTGATGTGTGGACCCGCTCCTGCAGCAGACCCGTATCGAGGGGGCTCTGCCCCCCTCAGGTGATGCGCCAGAGGCGGCGTGAGAGGAGCTGGGCGCCGGGGATCTGCTGGCCGGCTTTGATCGCTTCTTTGATGGCAGCCTTGTCGGGTTTGGTGGTGGTGGTGAGCCACTGGGGATCGAGTCGCTCTTCGTCGTCGATTTCGATGGCCTGGGACTTGCGGGAGGTGAGTTCGTGGTTGGGAAAGCTGAAGCGGGTGGACTTGGGCTGTAGGCGGGTGAGCACCAGCACCAGGGATGTCTCCAGGGCATCGGCGCGGCTGTTGTCAGCAGTGGCCAGGGCGGTGAGCCGCTTGGCCTGCTGCTGGCGGTAGGCGCTCTGGCCGCGGAGGTGCTCAATCACCCAGCAGGTGGCATCGGCCTTGGCGGCGAGGGCCTGCTTGTTGCCCTCTTCTGCAAGCAGGGCGGCTTCCAGCTCGGCGAGGGCCAGGGCGCGCTGCTCAGGGTCGTCCGTTTCCAGCTGCTCGGCCAGCTGGCCGATGGCGGTGGTGAGCTCCTGGGACTCGATGCCCAGCTGCCAGAGCGATCCGGAGCGCTGAATCGAGCAGGAGGGGCCGGATGCCGAGGGGGCAGCCGCTTGGGCAGGGGCAGCGACTGGAGCAGCAGGGATAGGGGTAAGAACGGCCATGACAGTGAGAGCTGATGGGGAAAGGAGAGAGCGGATGCAATGGCCGGGGCCTCAGGCGCCAGGCGGAAGCTCTGGAGATGGGATGGCCCACAGCCCGGCCGATGGACTGACCTCCACCACGGCGATTGGCACCGGCGAGCGAGAGGCCAGGCGGCGGGCCTGCTGCACCAGAGAGGCGGTGCCGGGACCGCCGGGGAACGCCACCACCAGCACCGAGGCCAGGCAGGTGGGGGAGGTGTGGGCTTCTGCGCGGGCGATGGCCTGCTGGAGCAGCTCCCGGTTGCGGATCGGCCCGGCGGCGCGGCCGTGCTGCTGCCACTGGGCCGGCATCACCAGGGAGCACCAGCCCAGCTGATCGGCGGCGCGAGCGATGGCGGCATCGGCACCACGGGCACCGCCATGGAGCAGCAGATGCACCAGCCGGCCGCCGCTGCGGGCGAGCAGCTCGGCGGCCACCCGCTGATGGGGCCAGGCCAGATCACGGCCGCCCCCGGCGGCGATCACCAGAGAGCGAGCCGGGACAATCTCCGGCCGCGATGGAATACATAAAGCCATGGATTCAGTTGCCAGAAAGGACAACTGATCGGGGCATCACAACCGCTCTGAACTACGCGGCAGTGATGGCGAGACCAGGGGATGAGGTTGCCGCCGGCGATGGGCTCAGGGCCTTTGGCGCAGCCCTTATTCTATCAGTACAGATGCACTTATGGGCGGGCAGATCCGCCGTGCTGCAATCGTTCTGAGGAAATCAGCGCCATCCAGGACCGCCTCGGATCCATCACCATTAAGCGCAGCAACTTGATCACACTCGATCTTCTTCAATCGCCGGCCGCGCAGCCGCGCGAGGTGCTCGACCGGCTCCCCGAGCACCCCAACCCTTCACCCTTGGCCTGGGACAGCGGCGGCACCGCAGCCGCGGGCGAGAAGCCTTGCCTACCACTCCCACACCGGCCCCGGAGCGGAGGGCGGCGGCGGCTGGCCGATGCACGCCACGGCGCAGCCGTGGCACGCTGAAGGACGGCCGCTGCCGACCGGAGCCCCGTTGGGTTCCTGGTGCTTTATGTCTGGGCCCAGAGGAAGTCAGAGACCCTCTCCGCAGGCTGTCCAGCCAAGTTCATCCTCCTTGTGCGCAGTGGCGCCCTGCCTAGCGTTGAAGGCTGCAGGCCGGTGTTTCATTCCTTCTCTGCATGCCAGAGAGGGAGTGGAAGCGAGCGGGATTCGACAAGAGAGCCGTCTCAGCTGTCTCAAATCGTGTCTTGCGGTCGAGCTTCTGTCTGGTGGCAGGGATGCATGTCCTGCATGGGAAGGCGTGGCGGGCGTGAAACCTTCTCACGTTTCTTCTCACATGCCAGGCATTGCCAATTCAAGAAGTCTTGCGCTGCAATGCTTTTGGCTTGGTTAATGCTTTGCCTTACAAGCAGGATGTCGCTGGTTCGAACCCGGCATCGCGCATCGTCGCCCCCGCGCCCGCAGCCTACGGGCGGGCCCGCGTCCCAGTGGCGGCGCCCGCCAGAGTGGGATGACCCGTGCATGCCGCCATGACTCCGACCCGAGCGCAGATCCTTGCCGCATCCGCCGGCTGGGTGGCAGTGCTGCTGAACGTGGTGCCGGGTCTGGGGGCGGGCTACCTCTATCAACGGCGCTGGAAGGCCTACTGGATCACCTCGGCCCTGGCCACCGCCTGGTTCGTGGCGGGTGCGCTGCTCGGCCGGAACGCGGCGGCTGCGGCTGAAGCGCAGAACCAGCTTGTGGGCCTGATCGGCTTGCTGGTGCTGGCGGCCGTCACTGCCACGGAGGCGGGGCTGGCCGTCAGGTCGGTGCGCGCGCACCAGGCCGGCTGATGCCCTCAGGCTCCGCTGCCCGTTTCGGCGGGCAGGCCGCAGCGTTCGGCGGCGCACAGCCAATGCTCGAACCAATGCAGGCTTGCCTCGGCCACCTGATCGAGGGCACCGGGTTCCTGGAACAGGTGGCCGGCGCCGTTGATCACCATGAGCTGATGGGGGGCCTCGATCTGGCCTGCGGACCAGCGATTCAGCTCCAGTAGATCCACATCGCGGCTGCCGACGATCAGCAGGATCGGCGTGTCGAGGTGCTGCAGCCGGCCGCTCACCAGATCGACCCGGCCGCCTCGGCTCACCAGGGCCCGCACCAGCTGCGGCCGCGCCTGGGTGGCAGTGACGGCCACAGCGGCACCGAGGCTGCTGCCGTAGAGGCCCAGCGGCAGGGCCGCCAACCGGCTGTCGCTGGCGAGCCAGTCGAGCGCCGCCACCAGCCGCTCAGCCAGGCGGTTGATGTCGCCCGGCATGGCGCCCTCATCCGCCGCCTTCAGATCGAACAGCAGGGTGGCCAGCCCGCCGCCCAGCAGCCTGGCGGCCACCTGGCGATTGCGATGGCTGAGGCTGCTGCTGCCCAGCCCGTGGGCGAACACCACCAGCCCCCGCGGCGTGGGGGGCAGGCTGAGCCAGCCCGGCAGCCGCTGCCCGTCGAGCGGCATCACCACCGCCCGGTGGCATGGTCCATCGGTGGGCAGCGGCCACCGGTCCGTCGCGTCGGAACGGTGATGGGGCGTAGCCATGGCTGCCGGCGGCCGTGTTGCTGGCCTAGCGGCGCTGCCGCATCGATCGGGCCTGTACACCCAAGCCGACGGAAATGGGCTTCAGTGGTGCCGCAGGTCGGGATGTTGTCCCGCCATGCTCCGTTGTTGCCTGGTCGTTGATGGAACTGAATCTGATCCGCACGATCGTTTTCGCCGCCCTGGCGGCCCTGCTGCTCGATCCCGTGCAGAAGCAGCGCCTGCTGGTGCCCCTGGCCGATGGGTTGACCTGGGCGCAGCGGCAGTGGCCTCAGGCTGGCCTGGCCGATCTCAGCCCCCTGTTGGAGTGGCTGCCCACGGGTCTGGCGATCCTGCTGGTGCTGCTGATCCCGATCACCTGGCTGAGGCCCCGCTGATGGCAGGCTCCGCTCCTGGCTGCTCAGGCTGAGCCGGCGACGACCGTCGTGGTGGGATCGCAGCGCTCGGCCAGCACGGCCACCGGCGCCATCCCCAGCAGGGAGATGGCGCAGATCAGCCACTGCTCCGCCGCCAGGGGAGCGGTGGCGAAGAAGCGATTCATCCAGCCCAGCTGGCTGAAGCCCAGTTGCAGAAGCATGGCCAGGCCGATGCCCGCCAGCAGGATCGGGTTGCGCTGCCCGTACCGCCACCCGCCCTTGCTCACCTGGCTGATGCTCACCAGATAGACGATCTGGGCCAGCACCAGCGACTGGATCGCCATCGTGCGCGCCAGCGGCAGGCTCAGCTGATGGGCGCGGGCCCAGAGGAACACCCCGAAGATGAAGGCCCAGTACACGGCCGACACCAGCACCAGCTTCCGCACCAGGCCGCCGCTGAGCAGGGGCTGGCACGGCGGCCGGGGCGGTTGCCGCATCAGCCCCGGCGGCCGTGGCTCGAAGGCCAGGGGCACCGACAGGGTGAGCGAGCACACCATGTTCAGCCACAGCACCTGCAGGGCGGTGACGGGCAGTTCCAGGCCCAGCAGCGCCCCCAGCAGGATCGTCATCGAGGCGCCGCCGTTCACCGGCAGCACGAAGGCCAGGGCCTTGCGCAGGTTGAGGTACACGGCCCGTCCCTCTTCCACGGCCGACTCGATCGTGGCGAAGTTGTCGTCGGTGAGCAGCATGTCGGCGGCTTCGCGGGCCACCTCCGTGCCGCCTTTGCCCATGGCGATGCCGATGTCGGCCTGCTTGAGCGCCGGGGCGTCGTTGACGCCGTCGCCGGTCATCGCCACCACCTCCCCCTGGGCCTGCAGGGCCCGCACCAGGGCCAGTTTCTGGGCCGGAGTCACCCGTGCGAACACATCGGTGTCACCGGCGATCACCGCGAGCTCCGCTTCGGAGCGGTTGTTGAGTTCGCGGCCCGCCAGCGCGCGCACCACGCCCTGCCTCCCCATCCCCAGCTGGCTGGCGACCGAGCGGGCCGTCTCCAGGTGGTCGCCGGTGATCATCTTCACCTGGATTCCCGCCTGCCGGCAGGCGGCCACGGCCGCCATGGCCTCCGGCCGCGGCGGATCGAGCATGCCCTGCAGCCCCAGGAAGTCGAGGTCGCCGCTGAGGTGGCGGGGGTGCAGCTCCGCCTGGCTGGGCTCGGCCCGGCCGATGGCGAAGGCCAGCACCCGCTCCCCTGCTCCGGCCATCGCCGCCACGGCCGCTTCAATGGCGGGCCGGTCGAGCGGTTCGCCGCTGCCGTCGGCGCCCACCTGGCGGCTGCAGCGGGCCAGCACCGCCTCCACCGACCCCTTCATCAGGATCCGCTCGCTGCCGTGCAGGGTGGCCATGAACTGCTGCTCGGAGGAGAAGGGGATGGCGTCGCGTCTGGGGTGATCGTTGAGGACCTGCTCCCGGTCGAGGCCCAGGGTCTGGGCCGATTGCAGCAGGGCTGTCTCGGTGGGGTCGCCCACCAGGCCCTGCCGCTGGCTGGGGCGGGCATCGTTGCAGAGCAGGCCCGCCAGCAGGGTTTCGCGCAGGGCCAGGTTGCGGCTGAGCGGGTCGCCCCGCACGCCGTCCGCCTCGCCGTCCGCCTCGCCGTCCGGCCAGAGCCGCTCCAGACTCAGCAGCGCGCCGCCGGCGTGGATGTGCTGCACGGTCATCCGGTTCTGGGTGAGGGTGCCGGTCTTGTCGGAGCAGATCACCGTGGTGCTGCCCAGGGCTTCCACCGCCGGCAGCTTGCGGATGATGGCGTTGCGGCGGGCCATGCGCTTCACGCCGATCGCCAGGGTGATCGTCACAATCGCCGGCAGTTCCTCCGGGATCGCCCCCACCGCCAGGGCCACGGCGCCGTCGAACATTTCGCTGGCCTCCCTGCCGCGGGCCAGGCCCACCAGAAAGGTGAAGGCGGCCAGCAGCAGCACCAGCCGCAGCAGGGTGTGGCTGAAGCCACGGAACTGGCGCGTGAGCGGTGTGCTCAGGTTCCCCTGTGCCGCCATGGAGCGGGAGATGGAGCCCACCTCGGTGGCGTCGCCGGTGGCCACCACCACCCCCCGGGCCTGGCCCGCCGTCACCAGGCTGCCGGCGTAGGCCATGCCGAAGCGCTCCGCCAGCGGTGCTTCGGCGGCCACCGCTGCGCTGCCCTTCCCCACCGGCAACGATTCGCCGGTGAGGGCCGATTCATCCACCTGGAGCTGCCGGCTGCTCAGCAGCCGCAGATCGGCGGGCACCTTGTTGCCGGCCTCCAGCAGCACCACATCCCCCGGCACCAGCTGGTCGGAGCCCAGCCGTTGCCGCTGGCCGTCGCGCACCACCTCCACGTCGGTGCGCACGCTGCGGGCCAGGGCAGCAATCGCCGTTTCCGCCTTGTTTTCCTGCACGAAGCCGATCCCGGCGTTGATCAACGTCACGCTCCAGATCACCCAGGCGTCGGCCGCCCTGCCGATCAGCACCTTCACCAGCCCCACACTCAGAAGCGTGTAGAGCAGGGGGTCGTGGAACTGGCCGAGCAGGCGGAGCCAGATGGGTCTGCCCTGGTGCGGTCTGAGAGTGTTGGCCCCCCAGTGCTCCAGCCGTCGGGCCGCCTCCGCCCTGCTCAGCCCCTGCTGGCGATCGCTGGTCAGCGCCTCCAGCACCGCTGCGGCTGGCCTGGCGTGGGCGGTGAGGGCGAGTGCCGGAGCCCGTGGAGGCCGTTCGGCTGCCATGGCATGGGCCGCGGTGGCGTTCACGACCCTATTCAGGCTCGATCAGGCTCGACGGGCTGACTGGATCCGGCGGACCTGGGAGCGTGTACTGCACCCGTTGCGGGAACGGAATCTCGATGCCCTCCTGGCGGAAGGCTTGCCACACCGCCGCGTTCACGGCGCTGCAGATGCTCACGTTGTCCATCGGGTTGGCGATCCAGAAGCGCAGGGCGTACTGGATCGCCGAATCGCCGTAGCTGAGCACCAGCCCCCGCGGCGCCGGCGTGCTTAGCACCCCCTGCACCGCGCGGGCCGTGGTCTCCAGCAGGCCTATCACGGCGGTGGGGTCGTGCCGGTAGGCGGCTCCGATCAGGATCTGGCTGCGGCGCAACCGATCGGAGCCGGTGTAGGTGGTGGTGGTGGCGGTGAAGAAGGTCTGGTTCGGGATCACCAGTTCGGCGTTGTCGCGGTCACGCCAGAGCACGGCGGCCCGCAGGCCGAGGCTGCGCACCTCGCAGGGGTCGCCGTCGATGAACAGCACCTCGCCGGGGCGCACCGAGCCCTCCAGCAGCAGCCACAGGCCGCTGATGAAATTGGAGAACACCTCCTTGATGCCGAAGCCCAGGCCCACCGAAAGCCCGCCGGCGATGGCCAGCACCGCGGTGGCGTTGAGCCCCAGGTGGTTCGCCACCCAGATCAGGCCGATCGCCACGGTGAGGTATCGCAGCATCAGGGCCAGCGCCCGGCGGCTGCCATCGCTGAGCACCAGGGCCCGCTGCAGCAGCCAGGCCAGTCCCTGGGCGGGGGCCGCCGAGCCGATGGCCACCAGGTAGAGGATCACCAGGGCCTGGAACAGCTGGCCCAGGCTGAGGGGCACGCCGAACCAGCGCCCCAGGGGGATGATCGCCAGATCCTGCACGCTGTCGAGCTGGCGGATCACCGTCAGGGCCGCCAGCAGCAGGAAGGCCGGCCTGATCAGGCGGCTCTCCAGCTGCCGCAGGCTCTTCGCCTCAATCCGGCGGTTCAGCAGCCCATGCAGCAGGTTCAGGCCCTGCCAGCCCAGGTAGAGGACTCCAAGCGAGAGGCTGAAGCGCCAGGGCAGGCCAGCGGCGGCCAGCAGGCCGCTGCCCAGGGCGATGATCGCCACGGCAGCGGGCCTGAGCCAGCGCTGCAGGGGCATCTGCGGCGGCAGGCGGTCCCGCAGCAGCACCACCGCCATGGCCGGCAGCACCACCAGCAGCAGCTGGGCCAGCACGGGCCCGCGCTGCAGGTAGCCCAGCCAGCCGAGGATTTCATGGAACAGCAGGTCCATCAGCGCCGCCCCTGCCGCAGCCCATGGATCACCTGATCCGCCGCCTGGCGGGGGGCGAGGTCGCCGAAGATCACCTTCGGCAGCACCCCTGTCAGGGTCGGCAGCGTGGCGGGGTTGGCCATCAGATCCAGCAGCAGGGCGCTGCTCCGCTCCGCGGCCTCCGCCGAGCTGGCCATGCTGGCGATCGCTGCGGAGCTGGCCACCGGTGGGGGCACGAACCGGTTCGCCGGCAGCACATCCAGGTTGTTGAGGGTGAGGTTGCGCTGGCTCAGCGGATTGAGGCTGTAGCGGGCCAGCTGCAGAGCGATCCGGCGCTGGTTGCCGCTGGAGTTGAGGCCCAGGGCCAGCACCCGTTCCAGGTTGATCGGTGTGGCCGGCCCCTTCGGCCCGCCGGGAAGGGGTGCCACCCCCAGGTTCTGCCCCAGATGGGCCCGCAGCCGGCCGAGGCTGGAGCTGCGGCAGCTGATCCAGTCGAGCCGCCCCTGTTTGAGTTCGGTGAGCAGGTCTTCCTGGTTGGCGAAGAAACTGACGCGCTGCTGAAAGGACGCGTTCTGGAGCCAGCCCAACCAACCGATCAGGCGATCGCGCTGCTCAGCACTGAGCGGTTCGCCCCGGCCAGCCCGATCTAGGGCCCCGTCGGCCCCCAGACCGCCCACCGTCCAGAACAGCCGCCGCGGATCGATGCTCAGGCCGACCCGCACTCCGCCGGCACTGAGTCGCAGCAGGCCGTCCAGGTCTGTGGGGCTGCCCTGGGGCAGCCGCCTGCTGTCGAAACAGGCCAGTTCCGGTTGCTGCAGCATCGGCAGCCCGGCCAGGCGGCCATCCCTCAGGCGCACCCGGGCCAGCAGGTCGGGCTGAATCGGCTCGCTCAGCTCCCGGGAGGGCTTGAACGGCTCGGTCAGCCCCTGCCGTGCCAGCTCCAGGGCCGTGCTGGCATCGACCAGCAGCAGATCGGGCCCGAGTCCCGCCTGCTGGCGGCGTCGGATCTGCATCACCATGTCGGTCTCGGGAAAGGTGAGCAGCTGCACCCGCACGCCCGGATGCAGATCGCGAAAGGCTTTGCTGAACAGCGCCAGCATCGACTCGTTGCGCAGGCGCATTTCGGTGTCGACCGTCTCGTCCCGGGGAATACCGACCGCCAGATAGATCAGCCCCCGCGGGCTGGAGGCCTGAGCGGCCTGCGGGGGGCCGGCGGTGTGATCCGGCTCTCCGCCGATCCAGTCCGCGAGTGCGGTGATGCCCAGCAGGGCTGCCGCCGCGAGCGCCGCCGCCAGGCCCAGGCTCACCGCACGGTTCACGGGGCGCTCAATCCTCGGGATAGAGCAGCTCAGCCAGTTCGTCGGGATCCACGTCGTAGACCCGCGCCAGGGTGGTCTCAATGGCGCTGGTCACCACATCCGGCAGGAATCGCATGGCATTGACGCCATCGTCAACGATCTCCTCGCTCAGCATGGGATCGCCGCCGAGCTTCTCGTCGTTGATCACGGCCATCACCCAGCTCTGGTAAGCGGTGACCAGATCGTTGAACTCGAGTTCCGGGTCGTTCAGATCCAGGGCCATCGGGTGTCTCCGTGGACGTTGCCTCTGCAGTTTGCCCACGGCCCGGCATTTGCCCACCGGTGAGGATGGCCGGGTGTCCCACCGCCCACATCAGGCCGTGCCCATGGCCGACAGCATCCCGTCGCCCGAACCTCCCGCTCCAGCTCCTGCCGATCCGGCTGCCGGTGTGCAGGCCACCCTGATCGACTTCGCCCTGGCCGAACTGGTGCGTCAGCACCGCCAGAGTTTCCAACCCCTCTGGAGCCGGGAGAGCTGGGCCAAGCTGCAGATCTGGCTGGCCCTCAATTGCGGGTGCTCCGGGGATGAGGCCGGCCTGCGCCGCTTCGCCGAGGCCACGGCACCGCTGCTGAGCAACCGGCTGCGACGGGTGTTCTTCGCGCGGGAGCTGCCGGACCTGGGCCTGCACGTGCTCGCGGATCCGGCGGAGCCCCAGGTGCTGGTGCTGCCGATCGCGCCCGGCTCGGCGGTGCTGGGGGTGGAGCAGGCCGCCTTCGCCCTGGAGCGGTCGGGCCTGCTGGCGCACGTGCCGGCCGACCGGAGCCGCTGGACTCGCCTGGAGCAGGTGGTGGCGATCCCCTGGGAGCCGGGCCGATGAACCTGATCGCCACGTACCGCAACGCCGGCTTCGAGGCCCTGGCCGATGGGGTGATGGCCTTCTTTGATCGCCGCCCCGACCTGCAGCGTCCCGGCGTGGCCTTCGGGCCTGAGGGAGCGGGGCAGCCGGCGAAAGTATCCACCGACATCAGCCTGGTGGCGATCGACCGCAGCGACCCGGAGGCCTTCGCCCTGGCGGAGGTGATCCTGCGCGGCGTGAACGCGGCCCTGAGCCAGTACCTCAAGGAGCGGCCGCTGCTGCGGGACTGCTGCCCGCAGCAGAGCCTGTTCGTCAATCCGATCTTCAACCTGCAGCGCTATGCGCCGGGGGAGGGGTTCAAGCGCTGGCACTGCGACTGGACCCTGAGCGATGAGGCCACCGAACCGCAGGCGCGGGTGCTGGCCTGGATCCTGTACTGCAATTCCCTGCCCGAGGGCGGCACGGAGTTCCACTGGCAGGAGCACCACGAGCAGGCGGAACGGGGCAAGCTGCTGCTCTTTCCGGCGGGGGTGTCGCACATCCACCGCGGCCGGGTGAGCTGCGAGCACAGCAAGACCATCGCCACGGGCTGGATCAATGCCGGCACGCTGGACGCTTACCTCGGCCGGTTGGCCGAGCCCGTGAACAGCCCAGGCGGGTGAGCCTGGGCTGAATCTGAGAGGCGGACGCCCTTGATGCATTCGGCACCGCGCCGGCTCACGTCAGTGAATCCACAGGTATCACGCCCGCCTCACCCATCGGTGCATCTTCAGCCATCAGTGAATCCTCACAATGATTTCCGGCGAGGGGTGGCTGGTTTAGATCACATACGCTCCTACCGACTTTTGCTTGTTCCTCATGGCTGTGCCTGCACCGGGATTCCTGGCGACCCTGATTGTTCCGTTTCTGTTCAAGCTGCTCGGGGCCATCGCCCTGTGGGTTGTGGGCGGCTGGCTGATCGCCCTCGCCATGCGGTTGCTGCGCCGCATTTTCAATCGCGGCAGGCTCGATCCGGTGCTGGTTGGCTATCTGCTCAGCATCCTCGCGGTGGTTCTGCGCGTGATTCTGGTTGTCGCCATTCTTGGTTACTTCGGCGTTGAAACCGCCAGCTTCGCCGCTCTGCTCGCTGGTGCTGGCCTGGCGATCGGTGCGGCCTGGAGCGGCATGCTCGGCAACTTCGCCGCCGGCGTTTTTCTGCAGATCTTCCGGCCGGTCAGCCCTGGAGATTATGTGGAAGCCGGTGGGGTTGAAGGCACTGTCGAGGAGGTGGGCATCTTCGTGACGGCGATCACGTCTCCCGACAATGTTCGCCACTATGTGGGAAATGCCAAGCTCTTCGGTGACAATATCAAGAATTACTCTGCAACTCCCTATCGTCGGGTTGAGCTGGTGGCCCAGCTCGACAACAGCGCCGATGTGGGTAAGGCCATCAGTCTGCTGAAGGAAGGGATCAAGCAGGTGCCCAACCAGGTGGAGGGCAAGGCGGCCGATGTGGAGGTGCTGGAGTTCAGTGAGCGGGGTCCACGCCTGGCCGTGCGCCCCTACACCCACACCGCCAACTACTGGCAGGTGTACTTCGACACCAACCGCATGATCGTGGAGGTGCTCGGCCAGGCCGGCTTCCCGGTGCCCCGCATCCCGGTGGCGATGCAGGGCGGTGCCGCCAACTGAAGCCTGATCCAGGCCCTTTGAGACGATGGGGCCTCACGTCAGCCCCATCGCCGTGCCTGAGGCCAACCTGCCCAAGACCTACGACCCGGCGGGTACCGAGGCCCGCTGGCAGCAGGCCTGGGAGACCAGTGGGGCCTTCCATCCCGACCCCAGTGCTGCCGGTGAGCCGTTCAGCGTGGTGATCCCGCCACCGAACGTCACCGGCAGCCTGCACATGGGGCACGCGTTCAACACGGCCCTGATCGACACGATCGTGCGTTTCCAGCGGCTGCGGGGCAGGAACGTGTTGTGTCTGCCCGGCACCGACCATGCCTCGATCGCCGTGCAGACGATCCTGGAGAAGCAGCTCAAGGCCGAGGGCCAGCGCAAGGAGGATCTGGGCCGCGCGGCGTTTCTGGAGCGCGCCTGGGCCTGGAAGGCCGAGAGCGGCGGCACGATCGTGGACCAGCTGCGCCGGCTCGGTTATTCGGTGGACTGGCAGCGGGAGCGTTTCACCCTGGATGAGGGCTGCAGCCAGGCGGTGATCGAGGCCTTCAATCGCCTGCATGAGCAGGGGCTGATCTACCGGGGTGAGTACCTGGTGAACTGGTGCCCCGCTTCGGGGTCGGCGGTGAGCGATCTGGAGGTGGAGATGAAGGAGGTGGATGGTCACCTCTGGCACTTCCGTTACCCGCTCACGGCCGGGGCTGCCACTGCTGCCGCGAACGGCCGCACCCACCTGGAGGTGGCCACCACCCGCCCCGAAACGCTGCTGGGGGATACGGCCGTGGCGGTGAACCCGAACGATCCGCGTTACGCCGATCTGGTGGGGCAGACCCTCACCCTGCCACTGGTGGGTCGCCAGATTCCGATCGTGGCCGACGACCACGTTGATGCGGAGTTCGGCACGGGCTGCGTGAAGGTGACCCCCGCCCACGACCCCAACGATTTCGCCATCGGCCAGCGCCACGACCTGCCGTTGATCACGGTGATGGCCAAGGACGGCACGATGAACGGGGCCGCCGGCCGCTTTGCCGGCCTGGATCGCTTTGAAGCGCGCAAGGCCGTGGTGGCCGCCATGGAGGCCGAAGGCTTCCTGGCGCGTGTGGAGCCCTACCGCCACAGCGTGCCCTTCTCCGATCGCGGCAAGGTGCCGGTGGAGCCCCTGCTCTCCACCCAGTGGTTCGTGAAAACGGAGCCCCTGGCGGCCCGCTGCCGCCAGGCCCTGGATGCCGCCGCCGGCCCCGAGCCCCGCTTCGTGCCGGAGCGCTGGGTCAAGGTGTATCGCGATTGGCTCACCGACATCCGCGACTGGTGCATCTCCCGCCAGCTGTGGTGGGGCCACCGCATCCCCGCCTGGTTCGTGGTGAGCGAAACCGGCGGGGTGATCACCGACAGCACGCCCTACGTGGTGGCCCGCAACGCGGCGGAAGCCCGCGCCAAGGCCGAGGCGCAGTTCGCCGGTGGCACCCACGCCCATCCGGTGGTGCTGGAGCAGGACCCCGACGCCCTCGACACCTGGTTCTCCAGCGGCCTCTGGCCCTTCTCCACCCTGGGCTGGCCGGATCAGGAGGCCGCCGACCTGCAGCGTTGGTATCCCACCAGCGTGCTGGTGACGGGCTTCGACATCATCTTTTTCTGGGTGGCCCGGATGACGATGATGGCCGGCGCCTTCACGGGGCGGATGCCCTTCCAGGACGTGGTCATCCACGGCCTGGTGCGGGATGAGAACAACCGCAAGATGAGCAAATCAGCGGGCAACGGCATCGATCCGCTGCTGCTGATCGATCGCTACGGCGCCGACGCCCTGCGCTTCGCCCTGGTGCGTGAGGTGGCTGGTGCCGGTCAGGACATCCGCCTCGACTACGACCGCAAGAGCGACACCTCCGCCACGGTGGAGGCCTCGCGCAACTTCGCCAACAAGCTCTGGAATGCCACCCGCTTCGCCCTGATGAATCTGGGTGGTGAGTCGCCGGCCTCGCTCGGTGAGCCGGATCCTGCCGCCTTGCAGCTGGCCGATCGCTGGATCCTGTCCCGCCTGGCACGGGTGAACCGCGATACCGCCGAGCGCTACGGCAGCTATGGGCTCGGCGAGGCGGCCAAGGGGCTCTACGAGTTCGCCTGGAACGAGGTGTGCGACTGGTATGTGGAGCTGATCAAGCGGCGGTTGCAGGTGCCGTCTGAGCTGGAGGGGACGGCCCTTGCGGCGGCCCTGGCCGACCAGCGCACGGCGCGCCAGGTGCTGGCCAAGGTGCTGAACGAGCTGCTGGTGATGCTGCATCCATTGATGCCGCACCTGAGTGAAGAGCTCTGGCACGGCCTCACCGGTGAGCCGCAGGCCACCTTTCTGGCCCTGCAGCGCTGGCCGCAGCTCGACTCAGCGGCCCTCAATGACGCCTTGGAGGACTCGTTCGCTGAGCTGATCGAGGCGATCCGCGTGGTGCGCAACCTGCGCGCCGTGGCCGGGCTGAAGCCGGCCCAGCCGGCTGCCGTGCAGTTCGTCACCGGTCGCGCTGAGCTGGCGGCGCTGCTGCAGGACGCCAACTCGGACATCACCGCTCTCACGCGGGCGGAGAGTGTGGCAGTGCTGGATCCCACTGCGGCTGAAGCCGCCCGCGGTCAGCGGGCCCTGGCGGGGGTCTGCGGCGAGCTGCAGGTGCTGTTGCCGATCGAGGGCCTGGTGGACCTCGACGCCCTACGCGGGCGCCTCGAGAAAGACCTGGCCAAGGCCGAGAAGGAGATCAAGGGCCTGGCCGCTCGTCTGGCCAATCCCAACTTCGCCGGTAAGGCCCCCCCCGAGGTGGTGGCTGAGTGCCGCGTCAATCTGGCGGAGGCTGAAGCCCAGGCGGCGCTTGCCCGGGGGCGGCTGGCGGAGCTGGGCTGAGGATCGGAGTGCAGGGTGCCATCAGCAACGCCTGCAGGAAGCGGCCCCGCCGGAAGCCTGTCCAGACCTCGGCGGCCGCAAAGGCCGGTCGCCGCTGGTAGCGACTCCACCACTGGCGCAGGTCATCCCGCTGCACCAGCGCCCATTCCTCAACCATCACCAGCCGGGCGATGAGCACGGCCAGCACCACATCGGCCCGGCTGATGCGGGCGCCGAACAGCCATTGATCCGGCGCGACGACCGGCAGTCGCTGCAGAAAGCCCTGCACCTGCGCCCGCATGGCCCTGAGGGTCTCGGCGGCAGGCGCCTGCGTGAACCTCTGCAGCCGTTCCCGGTTCTGCGTCGCCTTGGCGCGCAGCGCGGCGGGGTCCCGGTCGGTGCAACCGGCGCGGCGTTCCAGATCGTGGCTCAGCCCGCGGAGCAGCCTGGCCACGAAGGGCACCAGCCGCGGGTTGCTGGCCAGCAGCTTGCTGAAGGTGAGCGTTTCGATGGAAAGGGCAGCGTGCTCCTGCACGACGGCGGTGATCTCTCCCTGTAGATCGGGATCGTCATCCGCCCACAGGCAGCCGGCCTGCGTGGCGGCGAAGGCCAGGATCTCGATGCTGTCGGTGAGCACGAGGTCTCGGCCGCGCAGGGTGGGCACGGTCATCCCCGGATTCAGCAGCCTGTAGGCATCGCTGAGCTGTTGTCTGGCCAGGTGGATATCCAGCACGCGGCTGATCCAGGGCAGGTGCGCTTCCACCAGGGCCAGGCGCGCCACCATGGAGTAGTAGGAGGAGGGAGCATGAAACAGCTCAAGCTCCACCGGGGCAGGCATGGCGGGCTGGCGGAACCGTTTTGATTGTGCGGCCCGTACCGGTTCGGCACAACCGATGGCCCCGGCCCGGTTGCCAGGCACCTGCCTTGCGCCTCCTCTTCTCAGCGCCGCCCCGCCAGCACCGCCCGCAGCTTGCACTGCAGGATCAGGCCGGCGCTCACCAGGGTGATCGCGTTGGCGGCGATCAGCGGGCCGTCGCCCTTCAGCAGCCCGTAGACGCCCCAGAGGGCGATGCCGCTGGTGAACAGCAGGTACATGCGCAGGGAGATGGCGGCCGTGTCGCCGCTGCGCAGGGTCTTGATCGCCTGTGGCACGAAGCTCACGGTGGTGAGCGTGGCGGCCGTATAGCCCAGGATCTCGGTCACGGTTGTTGGTACACGATTCCCAGATTGCTGCCCACGTGCCGTTCTTGCCCGAAGAGGGGCGCATTGAGCAGTTGGGCGGATTGGCTGGTTGGATTCCACCAGGCCATCTGGGTGGATCCGCCCCCATCAAGGTTCATGCCCTTGTAGCTACCGAAACCGGACAATAGAGTGCCCACATCCTTGATTCCGGCTCCCCAGTAGGTGGGACCACCGAAAGAGCGCAGACTCCTATCCACTGTAAGCAAAGTAAGGAAACGGTTGTCGCGTGTCAGTCCCAGCCCTGAGCGGGCGTTGAGAACGGGATCACCATCGTCCGCCGGACCGGTGACCAGCCCATCCCAGAGCACGATGCCATTAGACATCCCGGCGAAGGCAACGTTGACGCCATTGGGATCAGGAGCGCTTCCTGGTTCCCGCACCAGCCTTGCGCCGGTGATCGGATCCTGCAGGAAGAAGGGGTGGAAGGCCTGAGTGGGACTGACCAGTTCTCCGCCGCTCACCGCAAAGCCCAGCAGATTGGTTGGCACCGCTTGACTGGCGTTGGTGAGGTCGAAAAAGGCGGTGTTGATTGCTGCCACCACAGGCACACCGTCCTGGCGGCTGCTCGCGACGAAGTTGCGGGTGGTCTGGGTGAGGGTTTCGCGGCTGTCCGCTTGCCAGTCGCTGATCGGCCCGGTGTTGCTCAGACTCAGGCCTGGGGTGGAGAGATCTATGCGCAGTGCGGTAATCCTCAGGGGTTGCTCGCCTGGTCGGAAGCTGTCCCTTGTGAGCGTGGCGAGGAGCACGCCTGGGGTGTCGCCAAGGGGCTGGGCATTGGCCCAGTCATAAATCCAGGTACCAGTGTCATCGTTCCTGATCAAGCCCTCGGCAGTGAGCGATTGGGGATCCAGGCTTGCACCGGCAGCATTGGAGAGGCTGAGCTGGAAGTGTTCGTCTGTTTCCGGTGAACTATCTCCGCGAACATTAACAGTGATGGTCTGGCTGGATTCGCCAGGAGCAAAGACAATTGTTCCTGCAGGGACTCGATCATCTTCGAAATCCCATTGATCCGCAGGACTGACTCCTGTGCCCTGGACGGCCCAGTCAACTGAGGAGGGTTGGGAGATATTGCCAGAGCGTGTAACTGTGAAGGAGAATGGGGTGAAGCCAGTGATGCCCTCATCAGCAATGTGGCTCTTGGTGAGCCACCCCAATGTACTTAGGGTATTGGAGAGCGGAGCCCCGATGATGCCGTCGTTGTCGGCATCCACTTGGAAGGAGGATTCAAGGTCCCAGCCTTGCGCGGAGGAGGGAGTGATGGTGCCGAAGGAGTTGGTCCAGGCCCAGTTGGAATCGAGTGACCAGGTGTGG
>Ga0208009_1000148_pt1 | contig 19593 bp, 20 predicted proteins | sample Wag4_2014_7_16_FD_187364 | JGI IMG/M metagenome (GOLD analysis project Ga0208009, IMG submission 187364) | Fresh water mixed with fracking chemicals microbial communities from Ohio, USA - Utica-2 Time Series FC 2014_7_16 (SPAdes) (version 2) ...
TACTTGAGGCGATCGAGCTTCGTGCCCTCGCCGCTGTATGGGTTCTTCCACTTGTCGTTGCGGACCATGACGGTCTCAACGCCTTCGGTGCGGCTCTCAAACTTGAACGCGCCCGACGTTGGGACGTTCGGCAGGTCCTCTGGTCGGAAGCCGGCGCCAAGCACCATGTCCGTTGCAGGGTTGCCCGAGTTGATGTCGAACTTCTCGAAGTAGTGCTTCGGCATGATACCGACGCCGCCGTACACGCCCGAGTAGAGCTCGGAGTAGTGCAGCTTAATCGTCACGTCATCGATGCACTCAACGTCGGAGATCTCTGCAGCACCGGTCGTGTTGAGAGGATTCCCCTCCGTCATCACCCACTGATGGGTGTACTCCGCATCTGCGCACGTGATTGCAACGCCGTCAGACCAGACGAGCCCTTCGCGGAGCTTCCAGGTCACAGTCATCGCGTCACCGTTTTCGCCTGGGAGAATGATCCCGCCGTTTTCAATCGTTGGGATCTCTGTTGCCATCCACGGCACGTACTTCGCCTCATTGCTGAGGGTGACGAGGCCGTCCCACGTGGTTGCAAGCACGTTTGCTGACATCACCGTGGAGTAGTAGTACGGGTGCAAGCTATCAACGTCTTGATAGTCGCCGACAAGCAACGTTCCGCCGGTACCGCCTTCACCAGGCTTGTACGAGCCGACGATGCTGGCACCACCACCGCAGGCGCCAGCGATCATCGCTGCGCTCACGAAAAGTGCCGCCAGTGCGGACTTCTTTCGCATGTTTCCTCCTTCGATCGGCGCCCGCATCCGAGCGCCGTGTCTCATGAAGCGCTATCTGCGCTTGGGCGTAGGGTATCCGATCGGCGGGGGGCTCTGGAGCACGAGGTGCGAAAGCCTTTCGCCGGGTTGCGCGACGGGCTACGGCTGGAGGCGGCGGATCTCCCAGCCGTCAGCGTGCGGGAGGTATTCGAAGCGATCGTGCAGGCGGTTCGGTCGCCCCTGCCAGAACTCCCAGCGGTCAGGGGTGAGTAGGTAGCCACCCCAGAAGTCGGGGAGCGGAACGGGGGCGTCCCCTGGGTGGGCGGCCGCCTCGGCGGCGAGGGCCGCCTCAAGATCGGCACGCGCGGCGATCGGTTCGCCCTGACGGCTGGCGCGGGCACCGAGCTGGCTCTCGCGCGGGCGGCTGGCGAAATAGTCGGCCGACTCGACAGGGGTGAGGCGTCGCACTGGCCCCGAGCAGCGCACCTGTCGCTCGAGTCCTGGCCACCAGGTGCTGATTGCGGCGCGCGGGTTTGCGGCGAGGTCGCGACCCTTCCGACTCTCGTGGTTCGTATAGAAGCGAATGCCGTCTGATCCAATGCCGCGAATGAGCACCATGCGAACGCTTGGCGCGCCGCCCGCATCGGCGGTGGCGAGAGCGGCGGCGAGTGGCTCGGGGAGGTTTGCAGCGATTGCCGCGTCAATCCAACGCTGAAGTTGTGTGGATGGATCGGCGTGCAGGTCGCGCTCGTTCAGTTCGCCCTGCGCATAGTTGGAGCGGCCGCCGATCGGCCCGTTCTGGTCAGTCACGGTCAGGCGAGACCCTCCGGAGATTCGAGTCGCGACTTCAGGTCGCCCAGGAACGTTGCAACGAGTGCGCCGTCAACAGCGCGATGATCGGCGGAGAGTGTGGCGGTGAGCATCTGACGCGCGACCACGGCGCTGTCGCGCACCACCGCGCGCTGCTCGCTCCGACCGGTCGCAAGGATGGCGACCTGCGGTGGCGTGACGATCGCGGTGAACTGCGTCACTGGGAAGCCACCGAGATTGCTGAGGGTGAACGTTGCGTCGGAGAACTCTGCCGGCTTCAACTTGTTCGCCTTGGTCCGCGTCACAAGGTCGCGAAGCTCCGACGAAATCGTGGCGAGATCCTTGGTGGCGCAGTCAAGGAGTGCAGGCGCAATCAGGCCGTCTGGGATGGCGATCGCGATGCCGATGTTGATCTGGTCAACGCGCTCAAGTGTCTCGCCGCTCCATACGGCGTTGAGTGCTGGTGCTGCGGCGAGGGACTGCGCGAGTGCGCGAACGAGCCAGGCGGTGATGGTGACGCGGTCGTCGCCGCTCTTCCCTTCATTGAGGGCGTTGTTGGCGGCGGTCACCGCCTCCATCTCAATGTCTGTGGAGACGTAGAAGTGAGGAGCCTTTGACTTTGACTCCACCATGCGGCGGCTGATCGCCGCGCGCATCGGCGTGAAGGTGACCGGCGTGCGGCCGGGCTTCTCCACCTACTTGCCGTCTTCGACGAAGGCGATCACGGTGCCGACCGCCACTTCGGCTCCTGCGGGGTGCACGATCTCAACGAGCGTTCCAGCGGCAGGAGATTCAAACTCCACCGTTGCCTTCTCGGTCTCGAGCTCGCCGATCGGCTGACCCGCGGTGACGGTGTCGCCAACCTTGGCGGTCCAGTTGCCGATCTTTCCTACTTCGGTGTCGTAGCCGAGTCGCGGCATCTCTACTGGTACGCGCATCGTGCCCCCTCCTCGTTCCCTGCCTCGTTGATGCCTGCCACCTTGGGCAGTGCCGCGGTGCGGCTTCTCCCCTAGTGTAGCCCCGCCCGCAGGGTGGGGCCGTGCCGCCCTAGCGCTGAGATTCGAGCGCAGGCTCAGTTGCGATCTCGTCGCCGTGATGCAGCCGGGTTGCGGAATCCCAGCCGTCACCAGTATCGGCGGTCGCTGCCGCAACGAGTCGGAAGGCGCCAGTGACAAGGAAGATCACCACATACGTTGGATAGGCGATAGGGAATACGGCGAGCACGCCAACACCGACCGCCTGGCCAGTGGCGAGGCAGGCGGCGTTGACGGCGCCGAAGGTTGACTGCGCGCGCACCACCTCACCTGGCTCTGCGAGACGGAGGAGTCGCTCTTGCGCAGAGAGCATTCCGGCTGCGAACCCGACGGTGACAACGATCATCACGATGATCAAGATGATTGGCGCAAATGGGTTCCAGGGTCCGGCGAGCACTGAGGATGCCATGCCCACGCCGCGGACGATCAGCGATGCTCGATAGAGGCGACTCGCGGAGCCGCGCTCTAGCCAGTTGCCAATAACGAGTGCGCCAACGAGTGCGGCGGCCGAACCAACTGCGGAGAGGAGGATGGCGTACGCCGCCGATTGATTCAAGACAACGATTGCGTAGATGGAGAGATACGGGGCGAAGCCTGCGCCGAGCGCGGAGATGGCGTTGGTGCGGATGAACCTTCGCACCGGAGTGGAGAGTGCGCCGCCGCGAACCGATCGTTCAGGGGCAAGTGCGCCTGGTCGCGGCAGTTTGCGCAGGGCGCGAATGAAGGCGAGGCTTGCGATCAGTGCGCCAACAAACGCTGGGGCGTAGATCATCACCCCCCAGTCGGCTTCGCCAACACGAACCATCAGTGCAACAGGGACGAGAAGGACGGACCCGAGGCCGAACTGAATGGCGAGTGCGCGCGGCGCCACAAATCTTCGCTCGCGCTCGGGAAGGATGCGGCCGAACCAGGTCTGCACGTTTGCGCCTGCGAGCGCCTGCGCAGTTGCGCCAACGCCGAAGCCGATTGCAATCAGCAAGATTCCGCCGATCGCAGAGAGGAGTCCCGCCCAGATCAAGACAACAACCGCGATGTAGAGAAGTGGTCGCATCAGACCGATCGCGGCGATCACGATGGTGAGGCCACGGAGGTCCCCGCGATTGCGTCGCAAGATGGCGGGGACGAACGCCTGCAGGATGCCGCCAACGAACGGGAAGAGGCCGATCAGCGTGGCGAGGGCGGGGGAGGCGCCGAGCGTTGCAACGAGCGGAATGGCGAGACCGTCACCGGCAAGTGCAACGGCGATTGCGTCGGAGACGGCGAGCGTGCCGAATGCGGCGTAGCGGCCGGTGAGGAAGCGGCGCCAGTCAGCGGCGGCGCCGCTCACTCTGGCTTGGCGGCGGCGCTGCTCGCGCGGACCTGCTCTTCAATCTTGTCGACCTCTGCCGCAATCGCGGCTCGCAACGCATCAAGTTCGTCACGCGCCTTCTCGGTTGCGGTATCCACCGCAGTCAGCGTCTTCTTGATCTCCTTAACGGAGTCAAGTCGTGCGCGGAGCGCGTCGATCGCTTCACGGGCCGCGGAGAGATCGGCGCCGCTCCCTTCTGCCTTCATACGGATGAGCGCGACCATTCGCGCTAGGCGGTAGCTCGCCTCAAGGATGGCAACGTCTGGAGACTCTGGGTCAACGACACAGAAGACGCCGTTGCGCGTGATCTGGAACGGTGCGTAGCCGCTTGGCGCTGCAGCCTCGCTGAAGACCATCAGGGCCACTTCAGCCTTTCGATTCTCTCGTGCCTCCACGAGCTCCTTCTCAATCGCAGGCCCCGTCATGCTCTTGTCTTTGACCTCAACCACAATGCGGAGCACTGCGGCGGAGGCGTCCTTTGCGTTGATGGTGATCACCGCGTCGCCCTTCTTTGAGTCGGTGACGGCGCCTGTGATCCCGCCCGTCCCCTCAATGTCGTCGTTGGTTGGGCGCAACAGCTCGGTGTATTCGGCGATGATGCGCGACTCAAAGTCGGCCCCCTTCGCCGTCCCCTTCTTCCGCTCGCCCTTCGCCGCCTTCTGCGACGCGTCGAGCTCCACGATCTTGAGCAGCACATCGTCAAATCGTTTCGCGATCTCCGCGCGGAAACTGCTGAGCGGTGAGGCTTCGCGCGTGGGGTCCAGCAGATGGGCGAGCTTGCTCGCATCGCCGTCAAAGTAGGTGCCGAGGATCGTGTTCAGCTTTCCGATCGCTGAGTCGCGGCGGTTCTCATCAAAGAGGTCCTTGGTGAATTGGGCGAGCTGGCCCTTGTCGCCAATGAAGCGTTCGAGGGTGGCCGGCATCACGCCCCCTTCGGTGGCGAAGTTCTTCCTGAGGATCTCTTCCACCTCTGCGGTCGCCTTCTTATTGGAATCGGCGGCGTCGTTCAAGAACTTGTCGAAGGCGCGGCGCACATGATCAACATCAATAGAGCCGCTCGCACTCTGCAGGGCCATCAGGCCAACGCGAAGCGCCCGTTCAACCGTCTCCGGTCGCTCTTCTGGCGATCGGCTCTCGAGGTAGCCGGCAAGTGCCCGGTCAACGATCTCTAGCGAGGCGACGCGGATGCGATCGCCGACAATGTCGACCTGCGCGGGCTTGTTCGCCGCGCTGAGCGGAACGATCTCTGGCGCGCGCTCACTCCCCATGCTGATGGCTCCTCACGCGCAGCACCACTCGACGCACCACTACCGAAGGGCGATCGTGCCGCAGGCATCGCAGAGTGCAACGAGGCCGTGTCGATCTCGTGCGTAGCCTGCGGTGTGCATGATTCCAGGGCAACCAACGCTGCGACAGCGCCAGGCCCACGCTTCGTCTCCGTCCGCGTTGTCATAGGGGAGCGCCTCCGCGGCAAGTCGATCAGCGAGCCCCTCACGGGCTGCGAGTGCTAACGCGATTGCCGCAACGCGCTCCGCCTCGCTCTCTCGCTTATAGGGATAACTCTGGGCAACATTGCTCGGCATGCGGCGAGTATACCGAGCCGCTATCGTGGAGCGGATGACTGGTTCGATGCGCTCGCTCCTCCTCGGGACCCTCGTCCTGCGGACGGCCACGGGCACCACGGGCGCCCTCCTCGTCTTCTGGACCGCCTTCCTTCGAGATGGCGGCACCATCACCGTGACCACCGCAGACGTTGCAGCGATCTCCCTCGCCTTCTATGTGACCGAGCTCGCAGGCTCGCCAATCTTTGGGATCTTCGCCGATCTGATTGGCCGAAAGCCAATCATGCTGCTCGGGCCGTTCTTTGGGCTGGTCGCCGTACTCATCACGCCATTCGCACTCACCATCCCGCTGCTGATCGCCACCCGACTCCTTGAAGGTGCATCCACCGCCGCGAGCGTCCCTTCCATCCTCTCCTATGTCGCGGCGAGCACCAGTCACGACGAAAAGCTACGTGGCCGCGTGGTGACCCTCTTTGAAGTGGCCACCCTTGGCGGACTTCTCGTTGCTGGGACTGCGCTCGCCGGTCCGCTCTGGGAGATCTTCGGCGCGAACTCGTTCTTCATCAATGGAGCGATCTATATGGTGGCGTTGGCGCTCTTCGCCTACGGAGTGAAGGATCAGCACTCGCGACCAACGCATGCCACAGAGAACCGTCTGAAGCGGTACGCCCAGCTCTTCAGTCAGCGCGGCATCCTCCTCTTTGTTCCAACGTGGGTTGCCATCAACGCGATTGTTGGCGTCTGGGTGCCGCAAGGTCTCTACCTACTCACCGGGAGTTCGGGCGTCCCCTCTGAGGGTCAGTTCCTCCTCTCTGGATTCTCGCCAACGCTGATCACGAGCGCGCTCGCAGCACTGGCACTGGTTGGCGGGGTGGGACTGATGTTCTGGGGAAACTCATTTGCGAAATACCGACGCACCTCCATCCTCTTGGCTGGTGTGGTCGCCTTCTTCGTGGCGATGGGCGCCGTCTGGTTCCTTAACCGCATGACGGGGAGTGAGCTGCCACTGATCGCCGCACTCCTCCTCATCCTCTCCGTCTCCATGTTCTTCCTCGCGGGGGCGACCCCCGCAGCTCTCGGCTTCCTTGCCGATGTCTCCGAGCGTTACCACGCCGATCGAAGTGCGGTGATGGGCCTCTACTCCATCTTTCTTGGTCTCGGGCAAGTGATCGGCACATGGGTCGCCGGACAGGTGGCAAACGTTGCAGGCGTTGACGGGCTGGTCTACTCCACCCTCGGCTTCCTTGTGATTGCTGGTGGCGCACTGCTCGTCCTCCGCCGCGTGGAGCACGAGATCCTGCCCCCACTGAGCGCCACCCATCGTGCCGCGCACGACGTCCTCTCAAACCCACCGAGATGAGCCCCCGCAACTCCGTGTTGCGCCGATAGACTGGGGAGACTAGGGGAGCCCCTCTGGACTATGGGAGGAATAAGCATGCCGGCAAAGGTTGCAATCGTTACCGACAGCGCATCTGACATTCCACCACAGCTCGCAGCGGAGCTCGGCATCACCGTTGTTCCCGTGATCGTCTCCTTTAACGAGGAGAGCTTCAAGGTGGGCGAAGAGATCTCCATGGACGAGTTCTGGAAGCGCCTCACCGCGCCAGGGGCACCGTTCCCAAAGACTGCGGCACCATCATCCGCCGCCTTCACCGCCGCCTACGACAAGGCATTCGCAAGCGGCGCATCTGAGATCGTCTCAATTCACGTCGCCTCCAAGCTCTCCGCCACGTATCGAAGCGCGGAGATGGCGGCCACCGCGCACCCCCAGAGCAAGAACATCCACTTGGTCGATACCGCGACTGCATCGGCAGCCGAGGGTCTCCTGGTGAAGCGAGCACACCGTGCCGCAGCGGCGGGGAAGAGTGCGGCAGAGATCGTTGCGGATATCCGCGGCGTCATCCCGCGAACCCACGTGATCTTCTTCTTGAACACACTCGACTACCTGAAGGCGGGCGGGCGCATCAGTCCGGCACGCGCTGCGATCGGAGGACTCCTCTCAGTGAAGCCGATCATTGACATCATTGACGGCGAAGTTGTCACGTTGGACAAGCCGCGAACCACAGCGAAGGCGCGTGAGCGCTTCATGCAGATCGTTGGCGAGTCAGCCATTGAAGAGTTGACGGTCCTGCACTCTGAGGCACCAGATGTTGAGGAGTTCCGAACGGATCTCGTCACGCGCTTCCCTGCGATCGGTGCTCTCAAGCCGGGGATCGTTCGCGCTGGCGCGGCGATCGGACCACACACGGGTCCGAAGGGCCTCGGCGTTGCACTGATCCGCGCCTCGTAGGCTTCGCACGATCGGCGCGCCGCCCTACGAGTGGGCGGCGGGTTTCTGGGGCGCGTTGTAGCCTGAGCGCGTAACGCCCCTAGGGCGGTCGACTGCGACCTCTCGCCGCAGCGGCCTGTAGAGCATGAGGTGATCAAGGATGAGCCAGAAGAGCGCGTGGGCGGTTGCCCAGCAGCAGTTTGATCTCGCCGCCAAGCGGTTGAATCTTGATCCAGGGATTGCCGCCGTGCTGCGCGAGCCGCGCCGACAACTGACCGTGCACTTCCCCGTGCGCATGGACGATGGTTCTACGCGCGTCTTTGAGGGCCACCGCGTCCAGCACAACCTCGGTCGCGGCCCAGCCAAGGGGGGCATTCGATTCCACCAGGACGTAAACATTGACGAAGTGAAGGCGCTCGCCATGTGGATGTCGTGGAAGTGTGCCGTGATGGATCTTCCGTATGGCGGTGGCAAGGGGGGCGTGACCGTTGACCCGAAGCAGCTCTCGATCGGCGAAGTTGAGCGCCTGACGCGCCGCTTCACCACGGAGATCGCAGTGATCATTGGGCCGGAGTCAGATATCCCCGCGCCTGATGTGAACACAAACAGCCAGACGATGGCCTGGATGATGGACACCTACTCCATGCACGCGGGACACACCGTCCCAGGCGTCGTGACGGGGAAGCCGATTGCGCTCGGCGGCTCGAAGGGTCGCAATGAGGCGACGGCACGTGGCGCGGTCATCTGCGTCCGTGAAGCTGCGTCAAAGATCGGCCTAAATCTGAAGGGGGCGACAGTTGTGGTGCAGGGGTACGGCAACGCCGGCTCCATTGCCGCGAAGTTGATTGCCGACCTTGGCGCAAAGGTGATCGCCGTCTCTGACAGTAGTGGTGGTATCCAAAACGCAGCGGGGCTCGATCTCGCCGCGGTTGACGCGCACAAGAAGAAGACGGGGAGTGTGGTCGGACTTGCCGGCGCAACGCCCGTCTCCAACCAGGCGATCCTTGAGATTCCGTGTGACGTGTTGATTCCGGCGGCGCTCGAGAATCAGATCACCGCAGAGAATGCGGCGAAGATCAAGACGAAGATCGTTGCTGAAGCGGCAAATGGACCGACCACGCCAGAGGCGGACGACATCCTCTTCGCCAACGGCGCGATGGTGATCCCTGACATCCTCTGCAACGCGGGCGGCGTCACAGTGAGCTACTTCGAGTGGGTGCAGGACCTGAATCGCGACTTCTGGGAAGAGGAGGAGGTCAACCTTCGCCTGGAGAAGAAGATGGTGCGCGCATTCCATGAGGTCTACGACATGGCACAGGAGCAGAAGAGCCACCTGCGCACAGGTGCCTACCTCCTCTCCGTGAAGCGTGTTGCCGACGCGATGAGCGTCCGCGGCATCTACCCATAAGCGGCGGTCGTCTCGCGCCGGTCTCGGTACGGGGCTGCGCGGCGCGGCGCGGTAGGATGCACCGATGACCGGCCTTGATCACGAAGAGCGCTTCCTCTTTCGCGAGGAGATCCTCGCGCTCGCTGGTGCGCTCGGCGACCCGACCACGCTCGACAACGTGGAGGATCTCCTTGTTGACCTGATCACCTCCAGTCACTTTGACGCTGAGGTCGTGACCCTTGAGCGCTCGCTACAGGCGATGCTGGGTCAACGACAGGGGGCAACGCTCGTTAATGCGCTTACTGCGGCACCCGAGGCGTTCAATGAGGTGCATGATCTGCGCCTCCAGCCAGAGGTGCTGGAGCGGCTCACCAGCTGGAGGGCTCGATTCGGCCTCGCGATCGATAACGCGCTCAGCTTCCTCTCCAATCCGGACGGGATTCAGGGTCACAACTTCACCACCCAGGTGGCACACGGTGACGATCGGCGCGCACTTCAGGGTCGGCTGACATTTGTGCGCTACAGCAATGAGTCCGAGTTCTTCATTGCCGACGCCACCGTCTTCCTCTCCGTTGCTGCAGATGTGCTGGATAAACTCGGCACGCACATCACACGGGAAGATGTGGACCCAGAGGTTGTCTCGCGCCTCGGTGACGCGGTGAAGCTGATCGAGCGGCGCACGGCGCCACGCGGCGAGGAGTAGCGCGCATGGCCGACGGCGCTCGGCAGATCTTTCTTGCCGCAACCGGGCAGAACCGCGGCAAGACCACCGCCTCACTCGGACTATTCGCGGCGTTTACGGAGCGTGGCCTGAAGACTGCCTTCATGAAGCCGGTCGGGCAGCGCTGGATCATGCTCAACGGTGCACCCGCCGATGAAGATGCGGCACTGATGCGAGAGGTCTTCGACCTTCCCGACCCAACACACCTCCTCTCGCCCGTGCAGATTCCTCGCGGCTTTACCCGTCGCGTGATTGAGGGCGAGGTGGTGGAGGACTTCAGCGCACGAATCCTCGACGCGCAGGTAGAGATGGCGAAGGGGCGTGATCTCATCCTCCTTGAGGGGACCGGACACGCGGGCGTTGGTGCGGTCATCGGGCTCTCCAATGCAGATGTTGCGGCGCTACTCGGCGCCCCCGTCATCATTGTGAGCGAGGGCGGAATCGGTCGACCGATCGATGAGATCGTCCTCAATGCTGCACTCTTCGCTGCGCGCGGTGTGGAGGTTGCAGGGGCGATCGTCAACAAGGTGAACTTGGAGATGGAGCCACAACTCCCTCGCCTCCTTGAGAAGGGGCTGGCACGCCACAAGATTCCACTCCTCGGCGTACTTCCGTACCGACAGATCCTCTCCAACCCAACACTCGCGATCATTGAGGACGGCCTGCAGGGGGAGACGATTTGGCCCGGGCGCGACATGGATGCAATCATCGGACGCGTCTCTGTGGCCGCGATGCAGCCGCAACATGTGATGGAGCGCATTGGCGCGGACGCGCTCGTCGTGGTGCCAGGAGACCGCGAAGACGTGCTCGAAGTTCTTGCGCAGCTCTGGTTGAGCGGTGAGGCGCATCCGAATCGACCGCTCGGCTTTGTTCTAAGTGGCGGTTACCGGCCGAGCCCGCGCATCATTGACTTGCTCCGCAAAGCCGATCTCTTCACGGTGCTGATGGAGGGCGACACCTACACGGTTGCTTCGAAGGTGCACGACCTTCTCGTCAAGACGCATCCTGAAGATGTGCGCAAGATCGATGAGATCAAGAGCCTCGTCGCCTCCGCACTCGACATCGATCGCATTCTCGGTGTGTCGCGCCCGGTCCCTTCGCGCTAACTCCGCCGTTCGGCAAGTAGTCGTTCATCAATGAGACGCACCCCTTCAACCGTCACGGCGATCGTGAGGAGCCCCTCATGTAGGTGCGCGTCGTCTGGAAGTGCCTCGAGCGTCTGAGGGTCGGCTAGATCCAGATACTCCAACGTCAGTGCGGGCTCCTGACTGAGCACGCCCAGCGCCGCACCACGCACCTGGACGACGCTCGTTGCGCCAGCTGCGAACGCATCACGCGCCGCATCAAGCGCGCGCGGAACTGCAACCGCCGCCGCTCGGCCGGCGGGGGAGAGGCGCACATTGCGCGAACTCAGGGCGAGGCCATCGGCGTCGCGCACCGTTGGCACGCGACGGATAATGACCGGTGGCGCAGAGGTGCGCCGCGCACTCATCCACTCCACGACGCGCAGCTGCTGCGCATCCTTTTCACCAAAATAGGCTCGGTCGGGCTTCACGAGATCAAAGAGTCGTGAGACCACCGTTGCGACGCCAGCAAAGTGACCGGGTCGCGCCGCCCCTTCAAGTCGGAGCGCGAGCGGGCCTGGGTCAACGGGTGGCATCGCCTCATCAGGCGGGTAGATCTCTGCATCGCTCGGATGGAAGAGCACGTCGGCGCCAAATCTCTCAGCGAGGGCGGCATCTGCGTCAATGGTGCGCGGATAGGCGGCGAGATCGGCTGGGGCGGAGAACTGCGTTGGATTCACGTAGATGGAGACGACGACCGTTGCGCACTCCGCGCGCGCTGCGCGGATCAGCGCGGCGTGACCGGCGTGGAGCGCCCCCATCGTGGGAACGAAGCCGATCGGTCGTGGTGCTGCACGCAATGCAGTGGCGAGCTCGGCGCGGCTCTGGATGCGCTGCATCACTCCATCAGCGCGAGTGCGGCGCGAAGCTCATCACTCGCGGGGATGCTCTGCGCGCTCGTTGGAAAGGCTCCTGTCGCAACATCGGCACGCCACTTCGTCAGTCCAGCCAGTGCCTGATCGCGCAGCGTCGCATATTCGCCAGCGTGACGCGGCGGTGGGCCCGAAAGGATTCCGAGCAGATCAGGGACGACCTGCACCTGGCCAGAGCAGCCCGCTCCAGCGCCGATGCCGATCGTCGGGATGGTGAGCCGCTGCGTGATGAGCACGGCGAGTTCGGCGGGTACCAGTTCAATGACGATCGCCGCGGCGCCAGCCGCCTGCAGCGCGAGCGCATCGGCGAGAAGCTGTTCCGCGGCGGCGGGCTCCTTCCCCTGGGCGCGTGCGCGATCGAGCTGCAGTGCCGACTGCGGGGTGAAACCGATATGCCCAATGACGGGGACGCCACTCTCCACGAGTGCTCGGACGATCGGCGCCATCTCTGCACCCCCCTCAATCTTCACGGCGCCCGCGCCAGCGTCGCGCAGGAAGGCGCTCGCGTTCGTTGCTGCGGTGGCGACATCAACGTAGGAGAGGAAGGGCATGTCGGCAATCACTAACGCGGTGCGACTTGAACGAACGACCGCCGCAACGTGGTGGAGCATCTCGCTCATCCCAACGCGCACGGTGCTCTCATGGCCGAGTGCAACCTGCGCGAGTGAGTCGCCCACGAGGATTGCGGGGATCTCCGCCGCCTCAGCGAGCTCAGTGGTCGCCCGATCGTAGGCGGTCAGCACCGCGAATCGCTGGCCAGCGTCTCGGAACCCTTGCAGCGTTGCGACGCTGCTACGCCGCACCGTACCCTGCGCGTTCATCCGCGCGTCGTCTCACTCAGGAGTCGCACCGCCTGATCAAGGATTCCATCGGCAACCACACGCTTTGGTGCTGGACCTATTCGTTGCGTACTCCCATCCACGTGCAGGATCTCGACCGCGTTCTCCGCGCTCTCAAAACCGATCCCTGGCGCACTCACATCATTCGCAACGATGCAATCGAGGTCCTTCGCGGTGAGCTTCTCTGCCGCGCGCTTCGTTGCGCCGCTCTCTGCGGAGAAGCCGATCAGTTTGGTTGCTCGAGTCGCACGTGGCCCGAGCGCGGCGGCGATCGCAGCAAGGAGGTCAGGGGTCGGTTCAAGGTGGAGGGTGAGCGCACCATCACGACGCAGCTTCTCCTTGCTCGGCCCACCAGCCATTCGGAAGTCAGAGACGGCTGCGGCGGCAATGAAGAGATCCGCAGGGGTCGCCGCTGCGCCGTTAGGAGGCGGCAGGAGGGCGATGCGGAGTGCTGCGTCAAGGTCGGCAACGGTGGCGACGCGGACGATCTCCACCCCTTCAGGGAGCGGGATGGCAACGCGCGCAGCGATCAGCACCACATCAGCGCCGCGATCGCGTGCCGCTTCGGCGAGGGCGACCCCCTGCCGCCCTGACGATCGATTCGCCAGGATGCGCACCGCATCGATCGGCTCCTCTGTGCCACCCGCGGTGATAACGACTCGTCGGCCAGAGAGATCGCCTGAAGGGACGAGTGGTGGCCGCCGCGCCTCGTTCGGCTCGCGGATCGGCGTGCTCCCAATTGCCGCCACGAGCGCCTCAACGAGCGTGGCAGGTTCAGGGAGTCGACCGACGCCGCTACTCCCGGATGCAAGCGCGCCGCTCTCTGGTGTCACGACCGTGTAGCCGAAGTCGTTGGTGAGTCGCGCGACGTTCGTGGCGGTTGCCGGATGCGCCCACATCTCACCATCCATTGCGGGGGCAACAACAACGGGTGCGGTGGTGGCGAGGCAGGTGGCGGTCACCACGTCCCCAGCGAGTCCGCCCGCCATGGCGCCGAGCCACTGCGCCGTTGCGGGTGCGACGAGGATTGCATCTGCGCTATCGGCGGCAACGATGTGACCGATGCGACCATCCGGGAGCAGGTCAAGGAGATCGGCATCAACGGCGTGTCCGGTCAGCGTGCGCAGCGTGAGCGGTGAGACGAATCGTGTTGCGGCTGGCGTGAGCAGTGCCTGTACGTCAGCGCCTGCAGCGCGCAGTGCGCGAACAATCTCCGGAGCCTTGAATGCGGCGATCGATCCAGTGATGCCGAGTACGATCAGTCGCCCGCTCAGTGGTCCGTTGGCGCCAGTTGGCCCGCCGCTCATGTGCGGACGCTCCGCGGGAGGGTGAGGAGTGCGCGCACCACAAGATCCGGGTCACGGAGATCGGCGCGAATGCCTGCGCTCCAGCCCGCAGTTGCCGCACCTCCCGTGAGGCTGATTGCTGGCGCTGGCGACCCTGGGTCGCGTCGCTCCATTTCGGCGACGCTCTCTTCAATCAGTGCCGTGAGACCGCCACGCGCGCTACGCAAGATCCCGGCGGCGAGTGCGCTCTCCGTTGATGCGCCGATCGGCCCTGGAATCTCTGGGCTCTCGTCATAGAGGGTGACTTCGGGAAGCGCAGCGGTTCCACTCGCGAGTGCACGCGCGGCGAGAAGTGGTGATGCGGCAATTGCGCCACCGAGAAGCTCACCTGCTCGGCTGACGCAGGTCAGTGTGAGCGCCGTACCGAGCGTCACCGCAATCGCACCACGCTGATTCGGCACACCGTGTTGCGCATACGTGAACCAGGCGGCGAGAGCGCGATCGACGCCGATGCGTTCAGGCTCTTCAAGGCGGGAGACGAGCGGGAGATCTCCACTTCGAAGCACGTCCATTGCGATCGTTCGCGCCGTGGCAACGTCGCGGAGCGCCGCGGTGCCGTCGGGGACGACGCTCCCAACAACGAGTTCGGTGGCGGGACCCCCTTCGCTTGCAGCGAGGTCGAGGAGCGCCTCAGCGACGGCGCGCCAGGCTCCAGCATCACGGGGGTTCGCAGGGGCGGCGACGCGCAGCGAGACGAGGGCGCCTTCGCGGAGGTAGCCGACCTTCGCGGCGCTGTTCCCTAGATCAATGGCGTAGCGCACGAGCCGATGATAGGCGGGGCGGGGGATCGGCGGGCGCGTGCTCGCGGCACGAAGGCGGCTGCGCTAGGCTCTCCCTCTCATGGATCATGACCACGACGAGCAGGCACCAGGCCTCTTTGTGAATCGAGGACTTGCGATCCTGCGCGCGGATAAGGCGAACGTCCTCCGTCCGCTGCTCCGGCAGACCGTTGCCTATGAGCACCACGTGGGTGGGGAGCTCATCGCCCGAGGGATGGGCTGGGTTGAGGAGGTCCTTGGCGACGACCCTGAGATCTCTTCCATCTTCACGCCACTCACCATCACGATCAATGTGGACGCATTTCAGAGCGTCGAGTTTGACCTCTCTGAGCCTGGCCACCTTCGGTACACGTTGCGTAGCAACGACGCCGTCGTGGAGATTGAGTATCGCGCCGGTGCGACCATCCCGCGAAGTGAACCGGTGCGAACCTGGCTTGAGTACCGGGGCGAAGAGTATGTGCAGATAGAACTTCCAACGCAGGCGTGGCCGAGTGCCGACGCCGCCTCCGACGTTTCGGAGCCTGGGCGTAGCGACTCCTGAAACACCGCGCCATTCGCTCCCGCGCGCTTCGCGGGGGCTCCCTAAAATCGTCGGTCTTCATCCACACCCCAGCGGCAAGAAGTGTCGCGATTGCCATTGCGATTGGTGCAGGCTCACGACACGAGCGCCCGTCGGAGCGCGGAGCGGCACACCTTCTTGAGCATCTCTGCTTTCGTGGAATTCCTGGCGCAGAAAACTCCGCCGCTCTCGCCCACGCCATGGAGTCGCTTGGGGCAACGTCAAATGCGGGGACTGATCGAGAGAGCACGATCTACTGGATCCATGTTCCTCAAGCCGTTGCGGTGGAAGCGGCACGGCTGATCGGCGCGGTGGCGCTTGCACCACTCCTGCACCCAGAGCACATGCGCATTGAGCGTCAGATCGTGATTGAAGAGATCCGCTCGTACGACGATGATCCGAGCGAACAGGCGGGGACGGCGTTGGATCGTGCCCTCTTTGGCGTGCATGCACTTGGACGAGAGATCGCAGGACGACCTGCGGAGGTCCGCGCACTTCGGCATGAAGCGGTCGCTCGCTTTCATGCGCGCACCTATACGCCCGCGGCAACCACCCTCGCGATCGCGGGTGACCTCACCCTCGCTGACGCAGAGGCGGTCGCTCGAGCAGTGCGCGCATCACTCGGAGCGCAAGCCGCCCCGCCGCGTACGGTCAGTGGTCGCACCGCGTTGACGCGCGTCTCTGCGCGCGGCGAAGGGATCGTTGCCAAGATCCGAGACGGTGAGCAGGCACAGTTCGCCCTTGGCCTCCCCGCGTTGCGGCGAGAGGATCCAGATGCACCAGCACTTGAGCTCCTCTCCACGATCCTTGGCGACGGGTCTGCGAGCCGACTCTTCCTTGAGCTTCGCGAAGATCGTGGACTGGTTTACGACATCAGTGCGAGCAGCGTTGAGTATGCAGATGCAGGTGCCTTCATCGTTTCCGGCGGCGCCGACCCCTCAAAGGTCATCCCCGCGTTGCAGTTGGTGACGGCGGCACTTCGTCGTCTCGCGCGCGAAGTTCCGAGTGAGGGAGAGATTGAGCGCGCACGCGCCTATCTTGCTGGGCGACTCGAGCGCGCAGCGGATGACCCGCGAGGGCTCGCGGAGTGGCACGCGAGCCAGCGTCTCCTCCGTCGATCACCACAAGAGCTCCCAGATCTCCTCGCGGAGATCATGCGCGTGCGCCCCGCCGATCTTCTCCGTGTCGCACGCCGCCTCGTCAAGGTTGGCGGCTTCCGGGTTGGCCTCTCCGCGCCTCGAACGACGGTCGCGGCACTCCGACGCGCGGCGGCGCGAGGCGACCTTGACCCATCGCTACTTCAGCCCCGAACGCGGTGATCGGCTAGGCTCTCACCATGAAGTCAGAACGCACCCTCGTCCTCGTCAAGCCAGATGGCGTCCAGCGACTCCTTGCTGGTCGCGTCATCTCGCGCTTTGAGGATCGCGGTCTGAAGATCGTTGCGATGAAGTTGATGCCTGTGAGCAGGAAGCTCGCCGAGACGCACTATGCGGTGCACGCGGCCCGACCGTTCTTCGCCGGGCTTGTTGACTTCATCACATCGGGGCCAGTCGTTGCCCTCGTCCTTGAGGGGCCGAACGCAATCACCGTTGTGCGCTCAATGGTCGGTGCGACGAAGCCGCATGAAGCGGCACCAGGGACGATCCGCGGCGACTTCGGCCTTGAGACGGCGAAGAACTTGATTCACGCATCCGATGCACCGGAGACTGCCGCGGCAGAGATCGCCCTCTGGTTCACGCCGGGTGAACTTGTGGAATACACACGTGGCGTTGACGACTGGGTGCTCTCCGACGAGGAGTAGTTGCTAGGGGAGATCTCCTGGCACCACCGTCGCCTCAGGCGCCGGTCGCAGCAACTCAGAGGCGGCAGACTCAACATCAATGACGCCTGCGGCGGCACCCGCAATCAAAATCGTTCCAGTGATCATTGCGATCGTGATTGGGTGTGTGACCCTACGGACCTCTGTCCGCTCAACATCACGACTCTTCTGTGAGAGGCCAACAAGCAGGACTCGGAGCACTGCTGCGACCAGTGCGACAGCGCCGGCAAGCGCAACGACAATGGTGATCACACTCCCACTCGCGCCGATCACGTCGGCACGTGCTGACCAGAGTGCACTCCCCGGTACCGCAATCAGCGCAACGATCACCCCAATCAAGACGAGTCCGATCGCACTCGTGTGCCGAGCCCACCCGGTTAAGTCCTGGAGCGAGACGAGGTCGTAGCGGCGCCGAATCGCGGCGCGCCAGATCCCAAAGAGTGAGATGACGAGCGTTGCGGGGATCACGAGCTCATGCGGCGCAAGGGTGGAGGGCCTGGCAATTACCGCGGCGAGTCCGAGCGCGAGCCAACCACTGCTACCAACGGCGAAGAAGCCGAGTACTTCTCCAACGTCGTCATGGAGGAGCGCGGAGATGCCCCCGAAGAGCATGGTGAACGCACCAGTTGCCACCAGGATCGGAAGGACCGCGCCGCCGATCGGATCACTTACCGCCGAGATCAGCAGTGAGAGTTCACTGAAGATGATGAGGGTGATCGCTGCGGGGATCCACACGCCCACCATGAGCGACCCAACAATCGGCAGCGAGTCGAAGATGCGTACCAAGCGGTGATGAAAGGGGAATGCGCCAATTGAGGCGAGGACGATAAGGGAGAGGGAGAGGGCAACGCCAGCGGTGAGCGACGCCGTGGTCGCGTAGGCGGGGTCGGTCGCAGAGAGTGGGATCGCAGAGCGCAAGAGCTCAGCAACCACAGTGAGCGTGATCAGCACGCCTGCGCTGCGAAGGTCTCGGAAGACGGCACGGGCTCGTTCGGCGTCCTCTTTCCCGCCCGCCGCGAGTGCGGCAAGTGACGTCCCGCCGATCAGTAAGAGCGCGATCGGCGCAATGCCGATCGGGATTGCGAGCGCAAGGTCAATGACTGCAAGTCCGAAGAGAGCAACCTGCCCCATCGCTCCTGCGCGTCGGCCCTCGCCAACGGCAACGATGATGGCGAAGATGGGTCCGCCGAGGGCGACGAGGAGTCGCCCCGGTTGTGACGGGTTGATTGAAAGCTCTCCGATCAAGAGCGTTGATGTCACGCCAGCGCCAGCAACAAACGCTGCGCCGCCGCTGAGCAGGAGGAGCGCCACTACGAGATAGCGTGCTCGCGTTGCCGCCTGACGCGGGGCACCGAATCTGTCTGCGCTGACAAGCGGGACAGCGGCGAGGCTGATGAGGGCAAGGGCGAGTGGCGCGAGCGCGCGGAGGGCGCTGAGAAGGAGGAGGCCTTGCGCGTCGGTCACGCCTCTTCCGCCTTCGTGAGTTGGCCTGCGACCGCAGTCCCCGTCAACAGCAGAGCAGCGAAGCCTCCCGCGATGACGAGCGAACTAAGCGCGTCGAGCGGCCCAAGGATTGCTGCGCGAAGCAGGAGTGCGCCGGAGAGTGTCACGACCGCGGCTCGCGCTGTCGCCTCAACGTATCGACTGGTGAGAAGTGGTGGCAGTCCAATCAGAAGCATCGCAACGCCAGCACTTCGAAGGAGTGTCGAGCTCCCTTCAATGGGTAGTGCGAGTGGAATTGCGCCGAGCAGGAGTCCAGCGGCGGCCGTTGCCACCACAACGGGGTGTTCGCTCAGCGTGGAGGCGATGCGCCGCGGTGCAAGGTCGTGGGTGAGCGCACGCGGCGTCAAGAGGCCAGGCGGGAGCGCAACGAGGATTGCGCCGTAGATGGCGGCGAGTCGCAAGACGAGGGTGAGTGGCACTGCGTCGGTCGGATGGAACTCAAGGAGGGCAACCGCAGTGGCGGCAATGATCAGCGCAATCCACGCACCGCGCCGTGCACTTGTCACGGCGAGTGCGGCGCCAAGCGTTGCAATGATGGTGAGGGGGAGTTCGAGGCTAAATCCGTTCACGGCACGATTGGATACGCCGGCGGGACGATGAAACTCATCCGATCAATAGGGAAGTAGCGCACGAACGCCCGTCCAATAACACTTGACGTTGGGATGGCGCCGTAGGCTCGAGAATCCGAGGAGTTTGATCGGTGGTCGCCGAAGACGAGGAGCTCTTCATCTCCGAGCGTCCACGTTGCCGCCTCCTCAACGCCACTCCCACCGTTCCAATAGACATACGGCTCGTCAACTTGTGTCCCATTGATCGTGAGCCCCTCAGGTCCGATCGCAATCGTCTCCCCGGGGAGCCCGATCACGCGCTTG
>Ga0208009_1000149_pt1 | contig 19588 bp, 17 predicted proteins | sample Wag4_2014_7_16_FD_187364 | JGI IMG/M metagenome (GOLD analysis project Ga0208009, IMG submission 187364) | Fresh water mixed with fracking chemicals microbial communities from Ohio, USA - Utica-2 Time Series FC 2014_7_16 (SPAdes) (version 2) ...
TGCGGGTGTGGTGAAATTGGTAGACACGCCAGACTTAGGATCTGGTGCCGCGAGGCTTGGGGGTTCGAGTCCCTCCACCCGCACAGCTCTTTTCCAAAAAAAATTACCATGGCACAAATCAACCGGGAGCTGATTGCTCCTTTGCATGAAAGGATCAGCGTAACTGTATCACCGGCCGACTTTACCCCGAACTATGAGGCTTCTCTCAAGAAATATGCTAAAACCGCCAATATTCCAGGGTTCAGAAAAGGAATGGTACCTACCGGCGTTGTTAAAAAAATGTACGGTGCATCTGTTTTCACAGAAGAAGTGCTAAAATCTATTGAAAATGAGCTGATGAACTACCTCCAGAAGGAAAATATTGCTTACCTCGGGCAACCCCTTCCGGAAGATAGCAACGACCCTGCACTTTTCAATCAAAATGAGCCCAAAGATTACACTTTCAGCTTCGAATTAGGCTTGAAACCTGAGTTTACAATACCTGACCTTGGGTATGCATCCACTACCCTTCATGTTGTTGAGGCAACAGATGAAATGATTGATGAAGAAATTGACAGAATAAGTCGGAGGTTAGGCAAAATGACAGAACCCGAAGTCATTTCGAATGATGAGGATGTAATCAATGTTTCATTTCAACTTTCTGATGCTGACGGCGTTGTGGCAGAAGGTGCCGAGAAAAAGGATAACTCATTGTTACTGAACTACTTTAGTAAATCCGTACAGGAACAACTGAAGGGAAAAAAGAAGGATGACAGCATAACTATACAGCTCTCTGCAGCGTTTGAAGAAAAGGAAAGAGACTGGTTAGCTGGTGACCTTGGTGTAAACAAGGAAAGTGCTGAGGAACTTGATACGTATTTTCTGATGACAATCACTAAGATAGCATTTGTTGAAAAGCGTGCCATGGATACTGACTTCTTCAAGGAAGCTTTACCGGGCAAGGAGATTGAAACAGAAGATGCTTTCAGGAGTGAGATCAAAGCACAGATAGCCGGCTACTGGAAACATCAGTCCCTCCACCTGCTCGAACATGAAATATTCCATATCCTATCCGAGAAAACGGAGATGGTATTCCCTGAAACTTTCCTCAAAAAATGGTTGCTGAAAAGCGGTGAAAAGGAACAAACTGAAGAAACTGTTGAAAAGGAATTCCCAGCCTTCCTCAATCAACTACGATGGACGCTGGTTAGCAATGAGATTGGTACACAAAACAACATTCAGGTAAGCCGCGAGGAGATAATGGACAGTATGCGTCAACAGCTGATGGGTTATTTCGGTTCAATGAACATGGGCGGAAATTATGACTGGTTGGATAGCTATGTTGAGCGAATGATGGGCGACAAGCAGCAGGTCGAATCAGCCTACCAGCGTGTTTTCAGTAGCAAAATACTGGAATGGGGTGCTAGCCAGGCAAAACCAACTGAGCAGCTTGTAACAGCAGCTGAATTTGCCGCATTGCAGGATAAGCACAAACATTGAGGAAAAAGCATGTAAGTGCTGTATCGTGCCCTGCCATCAAACTGGCTGAGTCAAGTAGTTTATATGGCATTTTGTCTGCTTTTGGATCAGGCACGTATTTTGGTCATTACTTGTAGTAATTTTCAACAACAAAAGACCGATCACCATGAACCTCGGAAAGGAATTTGAAAAATTTGCGATCAAAGACAGGGGTATTTCGAGCAATACACTGCATGGATATACCAACCATATGGTGACAAACCTCACCCCGAATATCATCGAAGAGAGACCGATGAATGTGGCTGTGATGGACGTTTACAGCCGCCTGATGATGGACCGCATCATCTTCCTGGGATATCCCATAACTGACGAAGTGGCAAACATCATAACAGCTCAGCTGTTATTTTTAGATAGTACTGATCGCACACGAGATATTCAGATGTACATCAATAGTCCGGGAGGATCAGTTTACAGCGGCCTCGGTGTATACGACACGATGCAATATGTAACCCCTGATGTTTCTACAATATGTATAGGAGTTGCCGCCAGTATGGCAGCAGTACTCATGTGCGCAGGCACGGAAGGAAAAAGAACAGCACTGAAACATTCAAGGATCATGATGCACCAGCCTAGTGCAGGTGCAGGCGGACAAGCCAGTGATATTGAAATTACGGTTTCGCAGGTTAAAAAACTCAAACAGGAATTGTATGAGGTTGTTTCCCTGCATAGTGGACAAACCATTGAAAAGATAGCCGGCGATTTTGACAGAGATTTTTGGATGACTGCGCAGGAAGCAAAAGAATATGGACTCGTTGACGAAGTTTTACTCCTCAACCCCAAGAAAAAATTGAAACAATAAACTGAATCCCATGAAATTAAATCAAATGCTTTCAACCCGGATGGATGAAGAACAGGAGCCAGCGGAAAATGGAAACATGATGGAAAACATGGTTTCAGGAGCACGCTTCGACAAAAAATTTATTGATCAAAGAAAAATATTCCTCTGGGGTGTTGTAGACGACAAATCAGCCAAAGACATCACTTCCAGGCTGATGTTTTTAGATGCCGTTGATCCAGGCAAGGAAATCAAATTTTATATCAACAGTCCGGGTGGTGTTGTAACCAGTGGTATGGTTATTTATGATACCATGCAACTGATCAAGTCGCCAGTTTCAACAATCTGCATGGGAATGGCTGCTTCAATGGGCTCGATCCTCTTGAGTGGTGGGGAAAAAGGAAAAAGATTCATTTTCCCACATGGAGAGGTGATGATTCATCAGCCATCAGGAGGCGGACAGGGTACTTCTGCAGATCTTGAGATTATGGCAGAACAAATCAAAAAAATCAAAGCGCTTGGTGCTAAGATATTGGCAGAAAACTGCGGACAAACATTTGAAAAAGTGATGAAAGATTTTGACCGAGATTATTGGATGGGAGCTGAAGAATCACTTCATTATGGTATTGTAGACGGAATAGTAGATTCGCTTTAATCCATTTATCAAAAAGACCGGCATGGCAAAATCAACATTACATTGCTCCTTCTGCGGCAGAAACCGTGATGAAGTTAAAATACTCATTGCAGGGCAGGAAGGACATATCTGTGAATCCTGTGTAGACCACGCCAGGGAAATTGTAATCCAGGAAGTGGAATCCAAGCAGGATCCAAAGTCTGGCTTTAAACTCACCGTAAGAAAGCCAATGGAGCTTAAAAAACACCTGGATGAATATGTGATTGGCCAAGATGAAGCCAAAAAGATATTATCCGTAGGTGTTTACAACCATTACAAACGTCTCAACCAGCCCAAACCTACCAAAAAACAGAAAAACGAAGAGCCCACGGAAGAAATAGAAATAGAAAAGAGTAACGTAATTATGGTAGGCGAAACAGGTACAGGCAAAACCTTACTCGCTAAAACAATTGCAAAGTTGTTAAATGTTCCATTTGCCATTGTTGATGCAACTGTTTTTACTGAAGCAGGATATGTTGGAGAAGATGTAGAAAGTATTCTTACCCGGTTGCTTCAGGTTTGTAATTATGACGTCACTGCTGCTGAGTCAGGCATTGTGTATATAGATGAAATAGATAAAATAGCCAGAAAAAGCGATAATCCCTCGATCACACGGGATGTGAGCGGCGAAGGTGTTCAACAAGGTTTGCTTAAACTGCTAGAAGGAACAGAAGTGTTGGTTCCGCCTCAGGGAGGTAGAAAGCATCCAGATCAAAAACTGATTAAGGTTAATACCCAGAATATTCTTTTCATTTGTGGCGGTGCTTTCGATGGCGTAGATAAAATTATTGCCCGCAGGGTCAACACCAACGCCATCGGTTTCAATGTTAACAAAAATCTACAGGATGCCATGAAGCATAACCTGCTGAAATTTGTAAATGCGCAGGATCTCAAAACATTTGGACTCATCCCAGAGCTGCTCGGTAGGCTTCCTGTGGTTACTTATCTGGATCCGCTTGATAAGGATACATTAAGGGCAATTCTTAGTAAACCCAAAAACGCATTGATCAAACAATACAACAAGTTGTTCGCCCTTGAAGGCATACAACTTGAAATTGAAGAGCCTGTACTGGACTTCATGGTTGAAAAAGCCATGGAATATAAACTTGGTGCAAGGGGGTTAAGATCTATCTGTGAAAGTATCCTCACCGATGCCATGTTTGAACTGCCATCCTCTTCCGAGAAACATTTCAAACTCACATTAGAGTATGCTATGAATAAGTTTGACCACGCGAAGATGAATCTGCTCAAGGTTGCTTAACCATGAAGGAGCTGATTGAGAAACTACAAAATGAAGCCGGCTTGAGTGAAGAGCAGGCGTGGCAGTCTGTTAACCTAATCAAAGACTATGCAAAAGGTAAGTTCCCATTACTCAGGGGTGCTATCGACAAATTATTTGATAAATACGCACCTGAGCAGGAAGAGGATTTCCTCGATTAATTGCCAAAATCAAGATACGGCTTAATCCTGGCATGCAAACTATCACCGATCTGCCTGGCAATTAGTTCAAAAGATTTAAAATCAGGTATGCTGCCATGTGTTTTACGGTATGCGAGTAAAGCCTTCAAAACAGGAGATGTCATATAGGGGTGTCTTCTAAATTCTACATAATCAGCTTTATTTACAGCAATTTGATGCGGCTTAAATGCATCATTCACATCCAGATATCTCCTGATAAAAATGAACGTAGAGTCTGACAAGCCATAGACTTCTTTCAACTGCTCCAAACTTACAAAACCACCAAGCCGCTCTCTGTATCGAACAATTCTGATGGATAGTTTTTCTCCTATCCCAGGTAACCGTTCTAGAGCGGCACTATCAGCAAGATTGACATCAATTTTTTTTGGCTGCTGAGCTGATAAATTTTCCTTGTAATTTCTGTTGAAATTGAATCCGTTTTGAACCTTCACAAAACTGTCTGAGGTAGTATTTCTCACCAGGATAACTCTGGCAGAATCATACCTAACCCTACTAATTGACAAAATTTCATCAGGAACATCACCGTCACTAAAGTAAAGGGGTAAGACCCAAAGTAAAATTGATACCACAATAAGAATAAAGATGCCTGTACGTTCCTTTTTGCTGAAAGTCAGCCAATCCTTAATAAATGTATTTAAATTCATCCACCAAAACTAAGTGGACTGTAAAAGAATGAAAAGTGATAAAAACGCTAATTCACGGGAAAATCAACAGAAAATGAAAGACCGTCATATGCCAATGCCATTCCTTTGGGAAGCTGGGCATCTACAGCTTCGTGAAAACCCATCTGGTGACTGATATGCGTGAAATAAGTCTGGGGGATATTCAATTGCGTAGCAAGGTCAACTGCCTCCTGCAAAGTAAAATGTGATATATGCTTTTCTTTGCGCAAGGCATTGATGATCAATACTTTTGATCCTTTGATTTTTTCCATTTCAGATTCCTCAATGTGGTTTGCATCTGTGATATAAGTGAAATCACCAATCCGGTAACCGGTTACTTCCATGTGCAGGTGCTTTACTATTATAGGAATAAAATGAATATCTGAAACAGAGAATGAAGCATCACCAATGACATGCAAATCAAGCTCAGGAACTCCAGGATATTTTTTTTCACTGAAAGCATAATAAAAATCCCGCTTAAGCGCATCAGCAGTTGCTGCATTGGCATAAACAGGCATAGGTCGCTGGTGTAAGAAATTGTAGGCACGAATATCATCTAGCCCCGCCATGTGGTCTTTATGCTCGTGTGTGAATACAACTGCGTCAAGCTGATCAACACCAGAGCGCAACATCTGATACCTGAAATCCGGTGTTGTATCTATTACTACTGTAGTATGAGCGGTACTCAGCAGAACACTACTCCTAAGTCTGGTATCTCGCTTGTCAGCCGAATGACAAACAGTACACTGACACCCTATCATTGGCACACCACTGCTTGTACCAGAACCCAAAACTTCTACCAGTAAAGACAAATTATGTTATTTTAAATTCAAATAAGCAAAATAAAAGGCAGTGCAATCAGGTTTATAACTCATGAAGCAACTTCACTTTTAACAATAACATCATCGTAAACCTTACGACTCTCCTGACTCAGGTGATCCGGTGTAATCTGAAGAATACCAATTAGGTCGATCAAGGTATTAATTCTTCCTTCAGTTTGTAAAAACTTATTCAGCACAACAACTTTCCTTGACTCAAGAATACAAAAACCACTCTGAAATGTACCCCGCTCATACCGGAGAATATAACCTGCCTCAGCAATAACCCTTTCAATCTTTTCCAGTGTTGAAGGTGTAAACCTTAACTTCATAACGCACATTTTTACAAATTTACATAATCAGAGACAGGCTAATCTTCACTGAACAGATTAGTTGTGAACATTTTATGTTTAAGTTGTGTATAATCATTAACCAGACTTGCTAACCAACCGAATTACAGGCACAACCATTTCTTCTAGCGAAACGCCGCCATGCTGAAAACTATTTTTGTAGAGTGATGCATAGTGATTGAATTGATTAGGATAGCAGATATAATCCTCATTACCTGCAAAAATAAAACTGGAGTGAATGGATTCCTTAGGCAAACCTGCATGCTCGGGTTGCCTGAAAACAAGAAAATAACGTGGGTCAAAATCCATATTTCTTCCGTTTTTGTACCTCAGGTTATTACTCGCCTGCTTGTCTGTAGTTACCCTAACTGGATTTTTTACCTGTAAGCTGCCATGGTCGGTTGTGAGAATTACCGTACAATTCTTTTCTGATATTTTTTTCAAAGCGTGAAACAGCGGCGCATGGGCAAACCAACTGCGTGTTATACTTCTGTATGCAGTTGCATCTGAAGCAAGTTCTTTGAGCACATCAAGCTCAGAACGGGCATGGCTGAGCATGTCAACAAAATTATAAACAACAACACTCAAGTTGTAATCAAGCAGGTTAAATGCCTGCTCTGAAAGCTTGAGGGCTTCTACGTGAGCGCTCACCTTCTGGTAATGCCATGATAAATTATTTAAACCAGCCTCTTCAAGTTGATTTTTAAGAAAGAAATCTTCTTCACTGTTTTTACCCGCTTCATCTATTTCTTTTCTCCAGTGCTCAGGGAATTGTTTATCTAAATCAACAGGCAATTTACCGGCAAACATTGCATTTCGGCAATAATGGGTAGCTGTTGGTAAAATGGAAAAATAACAGTCATCATCAGCAATATGAAAATACTCATTAAGCAATGGTGCAATTGTTTTCCACTGATCCAGCCTGAAATTATCCAGCACCACCCAAACAAGAGGTTTGTTTTGCTGCAAAAAAGGCTTCACTTTTTCTTTGAATAGTGTATGACTGAGTACAGGCGGAAACTGATCCTTTTTATTGATCCAGGATGCATAATTTCTGATGATAAATTTAAAAAAGAGCGCATTGGCTTCCTTCATCTGCTGGCGGTGTACTTCGGGCATTTCAGGCTCTTCACTTTTCTCCATTTCCAGTTCCCAAAAAACCAGCTGGCGGTAAATCTCAACCCATCCTGTATGATCTGTTTGATTGTCAATCCCGTCAAACATGGTTCTGAATTGCTGCAAATAAGCCGCCGTGGTTCTTCGGGAAATCAGTTTTTTATTTTCTAGGATTCTTTTGAGTGCGAGTAACACCTGATTGGGATTAACAGGTTTAATGAGGTAGTCGGTAATTTGGGAGCCGATGGCTTCCTCCATAAGACTTTCAGTTTCATTTTTGGTAACAAGAACAATAGGAAGATGAGGTTTGATTTTTCTGATTCTGGAAACAATTTCAAGTCCGCTTAATCCGGGCATACTTTCATCGAGTAATACCAAGTCAAAGGGATGCTCATTAAGCTGGGAAAGTGCATCAAAGCCATTGGTAAATGTCACAATCGTATAGCCCTTCATCTCCAGGAACAACTTATGCGCCTCGAGCAATTCAATCTCATCATCAACCCACATGATACTTGCTACTGACATTCATCATTTTTTTAAGAGAAATATAACTGATGGCTGGCAAATAAAGTTAACTAATCCCTGGCCTGGTTCATACCTTTACATCCCGGTTCTTTCAATTTTAACAAAAACGGAAAATGCTTATTAGAAAGATCATCAATGATCCTGTACATGGTTTCATATCCATACAAGACCCACTGATATTTAAAATTATTTCCCACCCCTGGTTTCAGCGTTTACGCAGGATAAACCAGATGGCCATGTCTTACCTTGTTTATCCAGGTGCCGTTCACTCCAGGCTACACCATGCCATTGGTGCCTATCACCTGATGCACAACGCACTTTACGAATTGAAACAGAAAGGCATTGAAATTACACCGGCAGAAGAACAGGGCGCCAAGATTGCGATTCTGTTGCATGACATTGGTCATGGCCCTTTCTCACATGCCCTTGAATACATGCTCGTAAAAGATCTTGAGCACGAAGCCATCTCTGAGATGATCATGGAAGTGTTGAATGAAGAATTTAATGGAGCACTATCAATAGCCATTGACATATTCAAAAATGTATATCCCAAAAAGTTTTTGCACCAACTTGTAAGCGGACAACTTGATGTTGACAGAATGGACTACCTCACAAGAGATAGTTTTTTCTCCGGTGTTGTTGAAGGCATGATTGGTTGCGACAGAATACTTAAAATGCTTACAGTACAAGACGGGGAGCTTATGGTGGAAGAAAAAGGCATTTATACCATTGAAGAGTTTCTGGTATCCAGAAGACTCATGTACTGGCAGGTTTATCAGCACAAAACAGTTCTCAGTGCAGAGATGACAATGGTAAGAATCCTTGAAAGGGCGGCCTGGCTTTACAAAAGAAATATGCTAGAACCAAACTTTTCATCTGTATTACATAATCTACTTTTCAGAAAGGTAACTGCATTTGACAAGGAACAACTAGAAGCATTTTGCACGCTTGATGATACAGATGTCATTCACTCTATCAAACAATGGCGCAACCATGAAGACTGGACCTTATCTGCACTGTGCAATGCCCTACTCAACAGGAAATTACTCAAACTGAGGCTTCAACATGAGCCCATTCCCAGTGATGAACTCAATCAGCGCAGGATAAAGGTTGCTGCAGAAAATAACATAACTGCCGAAGATGCCACTTTTCTCGTTTTCACCGGTGAAGCAGAAAACAGCCTCTACGATCCTAACAATGAAAGGATAAACATCCTGTTCAGGGATGGCAGAATAAGTGACATTGCTCAGGTAGATTCACCGCTCATCCATCAAAATCTCAGTCGTCCGGTAAAAAAATTTTACATTTGTTTTTACCAATAATAAGTGGTCTAGTCTAAGTATCAAACTATCTGCAAATGAGCTTGTTTAGGCTCTTGTAAAAGCAATACATCATTATGGAATTTTCCGCCAGGCAAATCGCATCCTTAGTCAATGGTAAAATTGAAGGTAATGCAGAAAAATCAGTTGTGGGCTTTGCCAAAATAGAAGAGGCGAAGACACTAGACCTTGCTTTTCTTGCCAACCCCAAATACGAAGATTTTTTGTACACAACTCAGGCCGGTATTATTATACTTAACAATAGCCAGGAACTCAGAAGCCCCATTCCTGCAACGATTATCAGGGTTGAAGATGCTTATTCTGCTTTCGCAAGTCTGATGAAAACCTACCAACAGATGCAGGCCACTCACCTGAAAGGCATACAGGAACCCGTATTCATTCATCCCACTGCCAAAATAGGGAGTGATGTATTTATAGGAGCATTCAGCTATATCGGTGAAAATACTGTAATCGGAGATAATAGCAAGATACATCCACAAAGTTACCTGGGTAACCACGTAAGCATTGGTGCAAGGTCTGTAATTTATCCTGGAGTTAAGATATACCAAGACTGTTCAATAGGTGATGATGTAATCATCCATGCTGGAACTGTAATTGGTAGCGATGGGTTTGGATTCGCTCCTCAGGCAGACGGCACTTACCAGAAAGTACCCCAGCTTGGCAATGTAGTGGTGGAGGATCAGGTAGAAATTGGAGCCAATACATGCATAGACAGGGCAACTATGGGTTCAACCATCATTCGAAAAGGCACAAAACTCGATAACTTGTTGCAGGTTGCACACAATGTGGAAATTGGGGAAAATAGCGTAATTGCTGCACAGACAGGCATCAGCGGCAGCACCAAATTGGGAAAGGGCGTGATGATTGGCGGACAAACCGGAATAGCAGGTCACATTCATGTGGCAGACGGCACCAGGGCTGCTGGCCAGACCGGAATCACAAAGTCTGTAAATAAACCCAATACCACACTGAATGGCACGCCTGCTTTTGATGCAAAATCCTACCTCAAATCCCAAGCGGTATACAAGAGACTCCCAGACCTGGAGAAGAAGATTCTTGAATTACAAGCTACACTCCATAAACTCATCAGCGAAAAGGCGACTATTTCAGCTTAACAATTGATTCTCAACATATTAAGATCATTTTTCGCCAACGAAAAATGGTTTATCTTTGCAGCCAATTTTTAGCGCATGAAGCCAAATTTCAATCCAGACAAACAGCATACGCTGAAGAACCCCATAAGCATCTCCGGAACAGGTCTCCATACAGGGATTCTGGTTGATATGTGTTTAAACCCTGCCAACCCGGGCTTTGGAATACAGTTCAAGAGAATAGATCTGCCCGGACAACCCATCATAAAAGCTGACTGCGACCTCGTGACAGATACATCACGGGGAACAACGCTGGAAGATAATGGCGCCAAAGTAAGCACTGTTGAACATATTCTGGCTGCTCTGGTAGGTATGGGAATTGACAACTGTCTAATTGAAATAAACGGACCTGAAATCCCCATCATGGATGGAAGCTCTCAACCATTTGTTGAAATCATTGCAGAAGCGGGTGTGGAGGAACAAGAAGCAACCAAACATTGGTACACCATAGACACGAATATCTCTTATTACCATGAAGGGAAAAGGGTGGAGATGGTAGCCATGCCAGCTGTAGAATATAAAATCACCACACTAATTGATTTCAACAGTCCCGTTTTAGGAACACAACATGCGGGCCTAAAAAGTATTCGTGATTTCAATACTGAAATTGCTCCCTGCAGAACCTTCTGTTTCCTCCATGAATTGGAAGCCCTTCTTGCAAATAACCTCATTAAGGGTGGCGATATCAACAATGCTATCGTTGTTGTTGACAAGCCGGTAACAGATGAAGAAATGCGCCGCCTGGCAAACATTTTTAAGAAAGATAGCATTGAAGTAAAAAGTGAAGGGTACCTGAATAACCTGGAACTTCGATTTCCCAATGAACCCGCAAGGCACAAACTTTTGGATGTGGTGGGCGACCTGGCACTCATCGGTTTCCCTATCAAAGCACATATCATCGCCAACAGACCCGGACATTTTTCAAACATTGAATTTGCGAAACTCATTAAACAATACATCAAAAAAAACAAGCACGTCAAAAATGTGCCTGTATATGACCCCAATCAGGTTCCTGTTTACAATACACAACAAATCGAGAAAAAACTACCCCACCGTTACCCTTTTCTTCTTGTTGACAAAATCATTGAACTTTCAGACACCCACATCGTTGGTATAAAAAATGTAACTTTCAACGAACCATTTTTTTCAGGTCATTTCCCGGGAAATCCGGTGATGCCTGGAGTATTACAAGTTGAAGCCTTGGCGCAAACTGGTGGTATTCTCGCCATCAACTCCTTACCTCCAGGTGAATATGACACCTACTTTGTGAAAATTGATAACTGTAAATTCAAACATAAAGTAATTCCGGGTGATACCCTGATTATGAAACTTGAACTTGCAGGTCCAATCAGAAGAGGAATCTGTGAAATGATAGGCACCGTATATGTGGGCAATAAAATTGCTACAGAAACAATGCTGATGGCGCAATTGGTGAAACGGGAAAACGTCAAATAGTAAAGATTAATTAAATGATTCATCCACACACATATATCCATCATAACGCCCGCATTGCCACCAATGTCAAAATCGATCCCTTCTCAGTTATCCATCAAAATGTTGAAATTGGTGAAGGAACATGGATTGGAAGTAACGTCACAATCATGGATGGTGCAAGGATTGGGAAAAATTGCAGGATTTTTCCGGGTGCCGTCATTTCTGCAGCTCCGCAGGATCTAAAATTTGAAGGAGAAGAAACAAGTGTGGAAATTGGCGACAATACTACCATCAGGGAATTCGTTACCGTTCACAGGGGCACAAAAGACAGGTGGAAAACCATTGTTGGCAATGATTGCCTCATTATGGCATACAGCCATATTGCCCATGATTGCATTATCGGCAATAATTGCATCATGAGTAACAATACGCAGATGGCCGGTCACGTGGTGATGGGAGACTACTCCATTCTTGCAGGTATGTGCGCAGTACATCAGTTTGTCAAAATCGGACAACATTCCTTTATTGCAGGTGGCTCCCTGGTGCAAAAAGATGTGCCACCCTATATCAAGGCAGGTAGGACCCCGCTGTCGTATGCTGGTGTAAATTCCGTTGGACTGAAACGCAAGGGTTTCACTGTAGAAAAGATTAATGAAATCCTGGATATTTACCGCTTTATTTACAACAAAGGCATGAATACAACGCAGGCCATTGATTATATTGAAGAAGAATTTCCAGTAACCGATGAAAGGGATGAAATCGTGACCTTCATCAGGGAAAGTGGACGGGGAATTATCAAACGATTCGGTAAAAATTCCAATGATGAAGATTTCAGTAACTGAGGCCGGGAAAAGATTTAACCGTGACTGGATTTTCAGGGGACTAACCCTTGAATTCAAAGCAGGTACCCATTACGCGATAACAGGTCACAATGGATCGGGAAAATCAACACTCCTGCAATGCATTGCAGGCGCCATGCACCTCAGTGAAGGAAACATTGATTACAAAACCGAAACTGAAACCCTCGATAAAGACAACTGGTATCACCATGTTTCAATATGTACACCATACCTCGAGCTTATTGAAGAGATGACGGCCACAGAATTCCTGGATTATCACAGCTCCTTTAAGGCAATGAAAGAGGGGTGGACAACAGCACGTATGCTGAATGAAATTGGCTTGACTAAAGCCGCCAACAAACAAATCAGACACTTCAGCAGTGGAATGAAACAAAGGGTCAAACTCGCACAGGCTTTCTTTTCAGACACTTCCCTCCTGCTGCTTGATGAGCCCTGTTCAAACCTAGACAAAATGGGCTTCGACCTCTATAAAAAACTCATTGAGAACCATACGCAAGACAGACTTGTGCTAATAGGCAGCAATGACACACTCGAATTTGAATCTTGTTCGGAAGTGATCAGGCTTGGTGTGTAAAAAAGGGGTAATTTTGCGCAAAATTAACTTTCATGCAGCAAGATACCCTGGTGTTCGAACTCCTACAAAAAGAACTCAAAAGGCAAAGAGAAGGCATTGAACTAATCGCTTCAGAAAATTTCACTTCCCTGCAGGTTATGCAGGCTACCGGGTCTGTAGCAACCAACAAATATGCTGAAGGCTATCCTGGCAAACGTTACTATGGTGGATGTGAAGTAGTGGATGAAATAGAAAGCCTCGCAATCGACAGACTGAAAAAAGTTTTCAACGCCTCATGGGCTAATGTTCAGCCCCACAGTGGTGCCCAGGCCAATACAGCAGTTTTTCTTGCCTGCCTCAAGCCAGGAGATAAAATACTCGGACTGGATCTCAGCATGGGAGGCCACCTTACGCATGGCAGTCCGGCTAACTTCAGCGGCAAAACCTATCAGGCTTTTTTCTATGGAGTGGATAGAGAAACCGGGTTGGTAAACTATGAGCAACTCGAGGAAACTGCCAGAAGAGAAAAACCCAAAATGATTATTTGTGGTGCATCTGCCTATAGCAGAGACTGGGATTATGCCCGAATCAGGTCAGTAGCTGATGAAATTGGTGCATTGGTACTTGCTGATATAGCACATCCTGCCGGACTGGTTGCAGCTGGCATCCTCAACGACCCGTTTGACCATTGCCATATTGTAACATCCACCACCCACAAAACACTGCGTGGTCCACGTGGTGGGGTGATTATGATGCGTCATGATTTTGAGAACCCATTCGGACTGAAAGATCCGAAAGGTAATATGCGGTCCATGAGCGCACTCCTTGACCTGGCTGTATTTCCGGGTATGCAGGGCGGACCACTAGAACATGTCATCGCCGCCAAGGCAGTAGCTTTCGGAGAAATCCTCGATCCCTCATTTGCCGAATACCAGCAAATGGTTCAGCAGAATGCACAAAAAATGGCAGCAGCCTTTGTTGCCAAAGATTATCACCTGATAAGCGGTGGAACAGACAATCACCTGATGCTCATCGACCTGAGAAACAAAAATATCACCGGCAAAAAAGCACAGGAAACACTCGACAAAGCGCATATTACACTCAACAAAAACTCCGTACCTTACGACGATAAGAGTCCGTTTGTAACTTCTGGTATCAGAATTGGTGTGCCTGCAATTACAACAAGGGGACTACAAACTGAACACATGCAAACTGTTGTTGAGATGATCGATAAAGTATTAATGCATGCTGATGACGAACAGGTTATTGCTGCTGTGAAACAGGATGTAAAATCATTTATGCAACAATTCCCCCTTTATCCTGAACTTGGCTAAACATTAACTATGATACAACGCATTCAAACCTTGTGGCTCTTGCTCAGTATAGCTTCTGCAGGTGTGCTCTGCTTTTTTCCGATCTATGAAGGTCTGTTTCTAAATGGCACAAAACAGGTTTTTGGTGTTAGAGAAAACATTTTTTTGTTTGCAGGCATAACCCTGATTGCCCTCATCAGCCTCGTTAATATTTTCTTTTTTAAAAACAGAGGAAGACAAAAAATTATCATTCTCATCAACATGCTGCTTACAGGGGGGATATTCGCAGCACAATATTACCTGATTGAGCAACTCAAAAAAGATGTAGGCATTGTTCAGGGCGACTGGCAAATGGCTGCCATGCTGCCAATATTCATCATCATCTTCCACATCTTTGCATTTGTAGGTATCAGGAAAGACGAGAAATTGCTCAGCAGTGCTGACCGCATGCGTTGATTATGAAAGCAAATGATGCATATACATTCCCTGTAAAATTTGAAGACGTGCATTATATCGCGTCTCTTTATACGGCAAATTCGGAAAAAGTAAATACGCTATTGAATGGGACCGGCCTCAAAGCCGGTCTTCATTTTTTGGGTAAACCCACAGTAGCATTGGGTCTGATTAAATACAAAAAATCAGATCTCGGCACATACAACGAGATCATCTTGTCCATACCAGTAGTTCAGCACCATGAGCAAACGAGATGGACCAGCTGGATAGACCTATATGCTGATTTTAAGAAGAGAAAGGGTGGTCAGTACATCATCCACATCCCTGTTACAACACAGGTTTCTGTAGATGCGGGCAGAACATTATGGGGATATCCCAAAACCCTCCTACCCATTATACATAATTTTGAGTCTGGAGGAATCAATACCCTGCTTTTGAACGAGGAAAACAAACCACTGATAAATGTTAACGGTAAAACCGGTTTTGAAATTCCGATACCCGCCATGCCTTTAATGACCTACTCTTTTTTGAATAATACATTGCTGAAAACCACAGTTAACGTATCCTGCAGGATGAAATGCAAAATGAAATCAGGATTAACCATCCAGGTTGCAGACCCGGATCATCCCATTGGGAAAACGATCAGGGAGTTGGGTATTGAAAATAAAAATCCCATTTTCACCATTGAATCAAAACACTTCAAGGCAAGATTCAATAAAGGTCAGATCATTGTACAGTGACGGCTCTGCTTACCCGGTAGTACATTTAGAAAAACTGAAATGCTCTTTATGGCATTCAAAGCATCCATCTTTATTCCTTAGGCAGCTGTGCAAGTAACCTTTTACGGAACCGGTGAAAATCTACCGTTATCGTATGCCTGGGTGTATCGATCTGATGGAAATCTGGATGCCTTAATTCTAATAATATCTGTTTTTTTATATCAACAGGACGCTTCCATTTACCTGATAATTCCCTTGCCATGATTTTACTCTGCAGCTCAGACCCGGGCCAGATACATCCCAGAGGTTGAAACAATCCAATAAAATAAAGATTTTCAATTTCCGGGTGCATCATCCTCAGCCACAGCGGTACTTCACCCTTTGAATAATCAATCAGGGATTTTTCAAAAAACGGGTGTGATATGATATATCCTGTACAGGCAACAATAACATCATACTCACCCTTGGAACCATCTTTAAAGTGTACAGTATTACCATTAAGGGAATCTATGTCTTTCCTTGGTTTTATCTTACCATGCCGTATGGTAAAAAACAAGTCTTCATTGATGGTTGGATGGTGTGAACCAAGCGGACCATCAGGCTCCTGCAATCCATAATCACTGTTGCTCCCGTTTCTAAAAAAAAGACTGAGTGCAGAAAGCTTTTGCCAAAGCTTGCGAGGCAGCCAGTGAATTTTGGTACTGAAAACATCTGCAGGTTTACCCATCATAAACTTAGGGGCAATCCAGTACCCCCTCCTCCAACTCATGTCTACCGATGCTGCAACACGGCTGCTTTCAACCGCTACATCACAGGCAGAGTTTCCTCCACCAATCACCAGCACTCGTTTACCGGCAAATCTTGAAAACTTCTTTACTTCATGAGAATGAATGAATTCACCAACAAAATTTCCCGGATATTCCGGCATTCGCGGAAGCCAGTGATGACCATTACAAACAGCAAGGGCATCAAAAATTTCTGCTGATTCTACCTGATTACACTCAACCGTGACATGCCATTTTCCATCAGAAAGCAGTTCACAATTTTTAACCAAGGTTTTGAACCTGATCAATCCGTACAATTCAAAATGACGCGCGTAATCCTGAAAATATTTAGCCAAGTGTCTGTGGGAAGGATAGTCGGGATAGTCTTCTGGCATCGGAAAATCAGCATACTCACTCAGTGTTTTGGAAGAGATGATATGTGTTGTCTCAAATACTGAACTGTGGCCAATTGTTTCAGTAAATACCCAGTTACCCCCAACATCAGAACCCAAATCGAATACAACCACCTCCAGACCTTTATCCTTGAGGTTTTTGGCAGCTGTAATTCCAGAAGGGCCCGCACCGATTACACATACTTTTTTAGACTCCATAATGCTAGAAAATTAATTGCATTTTATGCATAAAATTGAAACGAATCGCCATCAAAAAGGCCCTTGTCACTTAGCTTAACATGAGGTATAACCAATAATGCCATAAAAGACAAACACATGAATGGTGCCTGTAAAGTAGAACCCAGCGACCGGGCAAACTGATCAATAGCGGTATATGCTGCAGCTACTTTATTCCCCGCATCCAGACTCATCAATCCTGCTACAGGCAGCGGTAAACCCATATTTTCATGACTACCCACACAACTGATTCCACCCCTTGAAGCAATCACGATATTGATAGCCTGCAAAAGTGATTCATCATCCGTACCTACGGCAACGATGTTGTGCGAGTCATGCGCAACAGATGAGGCCATTGCTCCTTTTTTCAGTCCGAAACGATGTATAAATGCTGTTGCCACCTGAGTCTGATGATACCTGTTCACAACAACCAGTTTAAGTACATCCGCATCAATATCCGGTTGCCAGCAACCATCTTCAAGTCGAGGTAATAGGTCCAGCTTTTCGGTAATAAGTTGTCCGTCTATACACCCAATAACCGGATAAACCTTACCCTCTTCCGCCTTGCAACTCAAATCTTCAAGTTTGATCGGACCAATATTAAACCTGTTAACAGGGTTTTCAGGAGAGATAAATGGAGGCATGGTGGAAACTCCGTTGCAGGCAACAAGGGTTCCATCAATGTATGTTTGCAGAACTTTAAAATCTGATAGGTTATTGACGAGAATAAAGTCAGCAGGATCACCAACCCTTAGCAGCCCCACATCCAGCCTGTAGTGCAAAACTGGATTTACGGTAGCAGCCCTGATCACATTAAACACATCCGAGCCTGCAGCCACAGCCCTAGAACATAGTTGATTGATATGACCCAACTCCAGGCTATCCGGATGCTTGTCGTCTGAACAAAACATCATCATTTCTGGATATTCATCAAGCAATCCAATCAATGCATCAAAATTTTTGGCAGCACTGCCTTCCCGGATGATTACTTTCATCCCCATACTTAATTTTTCTGCTGCTTCCTCGCGGGTAAAACATTCGTGATCGGTGGATATGCCTCTGTCCACATACTGCCTAAGCGCATCTCCACACAGTCCGGGTGCATGGCCATCAATTACTTTTCCCACCGCCTGGGCGGCATTGATTTTTTTCATTACTTCCTGATCACCGGCGATGGCGCCGGGGAAATTCATCATTTCACTCAGGTATTTCACTTCATCCCTTTGCAGTAATTTGGTAACGGCATTTGCGTCTAGGGTATCGCCAGCTGTTTCAAATATGGTAGCAGGCACACAGCTGGGTGCGCCAAAGTAAAACTTGAAAGGCACTTTTTTCCCGTTTTCAATCATAAAGTCAACACCCTCCATACCACAGACATTGGCAATTTCATGCGGATCACTGACTGTAGCTACCGTACCATGCAATACGGCCAGATGGGCAAATGCTGCAGGTACAAGCATTGAACTCTCAATATGAACATGGGCATCTATGAAGCCGGGCATGATATATGGAAGGTTTGGATTGGGAGAAGATCCCACCAACGGCTCAATTGAGGTAATTTTAGCGCTATCCACGTGGATAATTGCGGGAGAAAGACTACGTGTAAGGCAATTAACGAGGTTGCCACTGATGGTAAAAGAAGCCATAAGCAGGTAATTTACGAAGGAAATGCTTTCCCATCACCATGTCTGGCAACCATTCGTAATTAAAAAATGAATTCTCAACACAGAACTTAACTGGCAAACTGAAACAGCGGTATCTTGCATGATAAAACTAAACATTATGAAAGCCTTGAGATTATTTTCTTTTATGTTTGCTGCATTGGCTATTACAGCCACATCGTTTGCCCAATCGGCCGACGAAATTATAAACAAACATATCCAAGCCATAGGTGGTGTTGAAAACTGGAAGAAAATCAATTCAGTACGCCAAGAAGCAGCCATTAGTGTTCAGGGAATGGAGATCCCAGTTGTTATTACTTTTGTTCACAACAAGGCCTTCAAACAAGAGTTTACAGTAATGGGTATGACTGGTTACTCTATCATCACTTCAGAAGGTGGCTGGAATTTCAATCCCATGCAGGGTCAAAGTAAACCTGAGCCTGTTACCGCAGACGAACTGAAATATGGCAAAGACCAGCTCGACCTTCAGGGAGAATTTATTGACTATGCCTCAAAAGGGCATATGCTAGAGTTGCTGCCAAGTGAAGACGTTGATGGCACAAATTGCTTCAAGGTTAAAATAACACGGAAAAGCGGAACAGAATCAGTTTATTTCTTTGACCCGAACACTTTTTATACAATTCGCGCTACCTCCAAAGTAGTAGCAAACGGACAGGAAGTTGAGTCAACAGTGAACATGAGTAATTTCCAGAAACTGCCGGAAGGAATCGTAATGCCCTTCACAATGGAAAACAGCCAGATTCCGGCTCCTATTACCATCACCAAGGTGGTAAT
>Ga0208009_1000150_pt1 | contig 19559 bp, 11 predicted proteins | sample Wag4_2014_7_16_FD_187364 | JGI IMG/M metagenome (GOLD analysis project Ga0208009, IMG submission 187364) | Fresh water mixed with fracking chemicals microbial communities from Ohio, USA - Utica-2 Time Series FC 2014_7_16 (SPAdes) (version 2) ...
GCTCCCCCGCCGCCGGCTCTCGGTTCCGTGGGCCAAGAAACGGGCCAGTACCGTCCTGGTCGTGCCCGTGGCATGATGGACCTCTCCGCTGAATTCACCCGGCTTCGCGGTCGCCGAAGTCTGACCATCCCCCGGAGCTGAAAATGCAAGGAACAGCAGCAAGCGAATACGCCAAGCTCGAAACGATCCGCAACCCCTATTTGGAACGGGGCCGTGATTGCTCAAAGCTGACGCTTCCTCCGCTGCTTCCAGAAGATGGGTCCACTACGGACAAGCGGTTTCCGACGCCGTACCAGTCCGTAGGCGCTCGTGGGGTCAACAACCTCTCCAGCGCCCTTCTGCTCTCACTGCTGCCACCTAATGCACCGTTCTTCCGGTTGCTTGTGGACGAAACTGCTCTTCGCAAGATGCAGTCGGTGGACCCAAAAATCAAGGCTGAGATCGAAAAGTCGATGAGCCAACGAGAGCGGATTGTCATGCGCGAGATTGAGTCGCAGGCAATCCGTCCCGCAGTGTTTGAAGCCCTCAAGCACCTGATCGTGGCTGGCAACGTCGGCCTGTACTTCCCGGTTGAAGGCGGTCCTATGCGTGTCGTCCGTTTGGATCGATACGTCGTTAAGCGTTGCCCCTTGGGCTACGTCCGCAAGGTCATCATCAAGGAAACCGTGGCACCTTCAATGCTGCCGCCAGGTATTCCCCTTGAGAAGTCGGCATTCGATGAGAACGTCGTGGATATGTACACTTGTATCCACTCAATCGACAAGAACAAGGTGGAGGTGTGGCAGGAAGTAAAGGGTCACATCGTCCCGGACTCCTATGCGGTTGTGGATGAGAACAAGTCGCCGTTCATTGCCCTGCGAATGATCCGCATCGATGGTGAAGACTACGGTCGCGGCTACGTTGAGCAATACCTCGGTGACCTCAAGAGCCTTGAGGCTCTCATGGAAGTCATCGTGCAGGGCTCGGCAGCATCAGCGAAGGTTCTGTTCCTCGTTAATCCGAACGGAACGACCCGCCCGAGTGTCCTCGCTAAGGCTCCTAATGGGGCGATTCGAGAAGGCAACGCCGCCGACGTTACGGTGCTCCAGGTCAACAAGATGGCGGACTTCAGCGTCGCTCAAGCTACTGTGGCGACGATCACGGATCGTCTTTCGTATGCTTTCATGCTGACCGAGGCTTCCATTCGCAACGCGGAGCGGGTTACGGCGGAAGAGATTCGCCTCGTGACCCAGAGCATTGAACGGCAACTCGGTGGCGTCTACAGCCTGCTTTCGCAGGAGTTCCAGTTGCCCCTCGTCAACAAGATGATGGAGCAGATGGAGCGGATGCGTAAGCTTCCGAAGCTCCCCCGTAAGTTTGTTACCCCCACGATCGTCACGGGCATTGAGGCGCTTGGTCGCGGCAACGACCTTCAGCGTCTTGACCTTTACCTCGCCGGCATCGGTCAGATGCTTGGCCCGGAAGCAATCCAGCAAACACTCAATATCCGCGAGTACATGAACCGTCGTGCTGCGGCTCTCGGCATTGAGACGGACGGTCTTATCAAGACCGAAGAAGAAATCGCAGCGGAACAGCAGGCGGCGGCGCAGCAGCAATACATGCAATCTCTTGGACCTATTGCAATGCAAGAAGGCATCAAGGGCTACACTGCGCTGAACGCTAAGCAGCCCCAGCAATAAGGAAGAGAATGTCTACCGAACGAATCGAAATTCACGGCACTGAAGCCACCCGCATCTCTGAACCGACGGCTCGTCCTAGCGACGGGTTTGTCGCGGCACAGACCGCACCGAACCAACAGGCTCAGCAGCCGGCGGCTCGTCCGCAGTGGCTTCCTGAGAAGTTCCAGTCTCCCGAAGATCTTGCCCGTGCTTACAGCGAACTGGAGTCTCAGTTTACAAAGGTAAACCAGACTCCGCCCCCAGCCGACGCTGTGCCGCAGGAGAGGTTCAACTACTTCTCGCAGGAATTCGCTCAGAACGGTGCGCTGTCTGACAAGTCTTATGGCGAACTGGAGTCGATGGGCATTCCCCGCGATGTCGTGGATGCGTACATCCAGGGTCAGCAGGCGGTTGCTGAATCCCAGGTTTCGAGCGTCTACTCCGCAGTCGGCGGTCCTGAGCAGTATCAGGCGATGACGGAGTGGGCCGCTGAGAACCTGCCTGAAGCCGATATTGATGCGTTCAACAACGCGATCGAATCCGGTGATCAGTCGATGATCATGTTCGCGATTCGCGGCCTGTCGGCGCAGTACTCAGCCTCCACGGGCTCCCCGCGGCTTGTTCAGGGCTCCACGAGCACTAACGGCACTTCGGCCTTCCGCAGCATTGCTGAGGTCACCGCGGCAATGCGTGATCCGCGGTATCGCAACGATCCGGCGTATCGTCGGGACGTCGAGAACAAGCTCCGCGTTTCCAACGTGTTCTGATGAAGCGCACACTCACAATTCTCTTACTTGGTGGATGCAATGCGGTCGAAAAGATCAGCGGCAACGCCAATGAGATACGTCAAGAGGCGCGTCTGCTCGTTGACCACGGGCGGGGTGTTAGTGACGAGTTCGTCGTCACGACTGCAACCAAGATTGATCTGCTTGCGGCGGGCATACACGATCAACTCCCGAGTGTGGAGGCTCGTGTGCCGGAATGGCTTTCGACCATTCAGTGGTCGCTAATCGCCTTTGTTTTACTCGCCGTCTGTTTCATCCTTTGGCAAACAGGAATCGGTCGAGCAATCAAGAGTGTTCTTGGATGGATCCCAAAGAGTGTCATTAATGATGCGGAATTGGCCGTATCTGTCCTAGACGAGAATCGTCCGGAGAGTGCACGAGAGTACTTTGCAGCCCGACGTGCCGATCCTGTGTTCAACGACGCCTTTAAGAAGGCTCGGGCTAAAGCAATCAAGAGAGGTAACAATGACCCTGGCTAGCGCTTCTTCCCTTCTCGGCTCGATTTGGTTTGCCCTGCTCCTTGGCGCTCTGGGCGTCGGTGTCGGCGTGTGGCTTGCCAAGAGCAAGAAGATCTGAGTAACCCCCAACAACAAACAAAGTAGCCGCCTAAAACGGACAGTTTAGGCGGCTACTGTCCTTTTAGGAATGCCAGTTTGGCCTCGGCCCGGTGCGCCGGATAACTGAGATTGCTCCTCAACTGCTTCCAAAAGGACAACTCGTTCTCTGTCCATTCATCCCACCATTGAGGAGCAATCTCTAATGGCACTTAACACTTGGCAGACTTCTGCCGACCCGTCGCGTCTTGGCCTAAATTCGGCCAACACCGGCTTGGGGAATAACGAACTGTTCCTGAAGCAGTTCGCTGGTGAGGTTCTCACCACGTTCGAGGAATCGAACGTGATGATGCCTCTGCACATGGTTCGCACGATTTCGAGCGGCAAGTCCGCTTCTTTCCCGGTCACTGGTGTCGCTACCGCGAAGTACCACACTCCGGGCGAGTCGCTGCTTGCTGAAAGTGGTACGGCTTACGCCGCTACTTACCCCGGCGCTCAAACGCTGAGCTCGAAGTACCTGTCGAAGTTCAAGCACTCCGAGCGCCTCATCTCGATTGATGACATGCTCGTCAGCGCTGCGTTCGTTGCGAACATCGATGAGGCGAAGAACCACTACGACGTTCGTAGCATCTACACCACCGAAATCGGCCGTCAGCTTGCTTACGTTGCGGACAAGAACCTGATCCGCACCGTTCTCGCCGGCGCTACGAAGACGACCGACCGCTTTGGTGTTGCCGCTGCGACTTCGACTCAGTTCCTCGGCGGAACGGTCGAATACAACGACGAGGCTACCGGGACTGCTCTCGGCGACGCTCTCGTGGCTGCGTTCATGGATGCCGCCCGTAAGATGGACGAAAAGAACGTCCCCTCTTCGGAACGCTACGCCATCGTGACTCCAGAGGTTTACTACCAGCTTGTGCAGTACAGCACTGATGCGATCAACCGCGACTTCAACCCTGAAGGAAACGGCAGCATTGCCGGCGGTATGATCATGTCGATCGCTGGCATTCGCATTCTGAAGTCGAACCACATTCCGACCACCAACGAAGCCTCGACTGCTGTCGCTCCGCATAACGACGCGGGCGTTCAGAACGATGTCTTCGGTGCGAGTGGCACTGGTTACGGCCAGTTCGATTTCAGCCGCACCAAGGGTGTGATCTTCCAGCGCGAAGCCGTTGGTACGGTCAAGCTCCTGGATCTCGGCATCGAAAGCGAGTATCAGATCGAACGTCAGGGAACCCTGATGGTTGCGAAGTACGCAATGGGTCACGGCATCCTCCGCGAGGAGTGCTGCTACTGGCTGCGTGGCGACGAAGCGGCCTGATCTGAGTCAATCCTGAGTCTCAACTGGGGGGCCACCATCGAAAGGTGGTGGCTCCCTTTTCTTTGGAGTAAACATGCCACTGAGCAAGACGACGAAGCTGGAAGCAATTAACACAATGCTTTCGGTTGTTGGGGAACCGCCGATCAACACCCTTGACACGGTCACTCGCGTCGATGTTGTTACTGCTTTGGCGATCCTGACCGAAACCCTGAAGGAAGTGCAATCGCAGGGATGGCACTTCAACAGCGACGACAACGTCCCATTGATTCCGAACGCAAGCGGTTACATTCAGATCCCAGACAACATTGTCCGGGTCGATATGACCGACGAGGTCTATGGCAAGGATCTGACGATCCGGGCAAACAAGGTCTACAACAAGTCCACCCTTAGTGACGTGTGGCCGGCAGAGACGATTCTGAAGTGCTCTGTGGTCTACATGTTTGACTTTGAGGAGCTTCCGGAAACCGTTCGCCGCTATGTTGTCATTCGTGCGGCACGGATCTTCAACGACCGGGTTGTTGGCGATCAGTTGCATCACGCATTCACCGCTCAAGATGAAATGGCGGCTCTCACGGCCCTCAAGGAATTTGACGGTGAGACTGCTGACAACAGCATCTTCGACAGTTACAACATCGGCGCAGTCGTGAATCGACCATCGATTACCTCCAGGCTTAGCTGAACATGCTGACACTTACCGCAATCACAAACTTCCTTGGCGGAGTCTCTCAGCAGCCCTCTTCAATGAGGTTTCAGAACCAGTGCACGGAACTGCTCAACGCCATTCCGTCGCCTGTAGACGGCCTGATCAAGCGACCGCCTACGGAATACGTCGCTACGCTCAAGAACTCCACGGGTACTAACCTGGAGTTCACTGAGACGTTTGTACACACGATTAACCGCTCGGAATCGGAGCGCTACTTCGCTGTGTTTACTTACAACTCAACCACGACCGAGGCCAGCGTCAACGTCTATACGGTTGAAGGTGTGAGAATTCCGGTCACTCTGGATACTGGGGCAATCGACTACATCAAAGAAGTCGGAATCAAAGACAAGCTTCGGGCGGTAACGATTGCAGACGTCACCTTTGTCGTCAACACCAACGTAACCACCGATTACACGACAGAACTGTCAACTTACAGCCGAGAGTTGACTTCGCAGCCTGAAGAAGCAATCGTCTTCGTTACGCAAGTAGACAACGACCGCACTCACACGATCAATCTGAAGTTCACTAGCGGCGCTACGACTGAAACTTACATCCTACAGCACAAGTCCACGGGAACCACGATCGGTACAGATCACACCGCAGCAGAGCTTCAGAATGACTTTGAGCTTGCTAAGCAGGCCGCCTCATCCGGAGCGCTTATCAAGAGCTTCTCTGTTAGTCGATTTTCGTCCGTGCTGTTCTTTTACAGGGCATCCGGGACGGCATCGATGGAAATTACTGTTTCCGATGATTTGGCCACAGACGGCTTTCTTCTGATTCGTGGCGAAGTGTCCGACTTTTCAAAGTTGCCTCCAGTCGCACCCCACAAGGTCAAAGTCAAGATCATTGGAGCCCCAGAATCCGGCGCGGACGATTACTGGGTAGAGTTCATCCAGAATTCAGCCTCAACCAACACGCTTGTGCCGCAGAATGGATACTGGGTTGAAACAAACAAGCCTGGAATCAAGACGACGCTTGATCCGGCAAAGATGCCTCACATTTTGATTCGAGAAGCCAACGGCGAGTTTCGATTCCGCCGCGCTAATGCTGCCTCCCCGTACACCGACTACGTTTGGACCAAGCGTCTTGTTGGAGACGAAAGTACGAACTCAACGCCGACGTTTGTCGGAGCAAAGATCTCCGATATCTCGGTGTATCAGAATCGACTCTTGTTCCTGTCGGGCGAGAACGTCATCTTCAGCGAGACTTCTGAGTTCTTCAACTTCTTCCGCACAACGGTTGCGGACACGACCGACGCTGATCCGATTGATATCTCATCGACGACACCGAAGGTTTCTGGGCTTCGCTCTGTGCTGCCTTTTGAGAATCAGCTCATTCTGTTCTCGCCGCTCTCGCAGTTCTCTATCCAGAGCAACGGACCATTTGCTACTCGAACTATTTCGATGAACTTGGTCGGTGACTACCAAAGTACATCGACCCTGCCTGTTTCTTCTGGCAACTCGTTGTTCTTCCCGTTCTCGCGAGGAAGCTACTCGGGTGTTCGTGAGATGGTGCTATCTAGCCGGCTGGACGGGCGGTTCATGGCTGAAGACGTGTCAGCCGTTGTTCCCCAGTACATCCAAGGAATCATCACCAGGCTTGTCGGTAGTACGCACGAAAACTACTTGGCCTGCCTGTCAACTGGGGCTCCTGACGAAGTGTACGTCTACAAGTATTTCCAGATCGGTGACAATCGAGTGCAGAGCGCCTGGAGCAAATTCAAGATCTCAAGTGGACAGATCTTGGACGCTGTCTTCATTGACTCGTCCCTGTACTTGTTCGTCAAGGCGGGGCAGACTCTGGAAATCAACAGGATGCGCTTGGATGCTGGTCGAGTTGATGTTGACTCCAACTACTTGACTCTGCTCGACCGACGAATCGATGAAGTCAAGCTGGCCGGCTCCGGCGGATATGCGACGTACAACTCAACCAACAACGAAACCACCTTCACCCTGCCCTACGACTTCGACGCCAGCAAAATTCAGGCGTACTCAAAGTTGGGCGTAAAGATGGATGTGTATCCCATCGGATACAACACGTTCAAGATCTACGGAGACAAGACCCAGACTCCGATGTGGATTGGCGAGAAGTATGACTTCCGCTTCGTCCTGTCCAACCCGACGTTCAGGACGTCTTCTGAGGGGTCCGTTTCGGCTATCTCGGGCCGATATCAGATGCGGTATGCCACGATTGCATACGGCACGACGAGTTACTTCAAGGTCAACGCTGCCGTTGAGTATGGGGACACTTACTCATACACCTTCACAGCCACGACTCTTGGTACTGGCCTCAATCAAGTCGGAAGCGTTCCTTTGGACACGGGCAAGTTCCGGGTTCCGATCTACTGCAACAGCGACTCTTTGACGCTTTCGATTGAGAGTGATAGCGCCCTGCCGTGTAGGCTTATCTCGCTTGAATACGAAGCCTCCTACAACGAAAGAGCGCGACGTGTCTGATGCATATGTGCGCCTGGCGACGCGAGAAGACTGTCTGTTTCTTGCGACTAGGCTCAGGGAAGAAGACTTAAACGACGTAAGGGTGGGCGGCAAAGCGCCCGAAGACGCCCTTCTGTACTCGTTTGAGTCCAGCAACGAGTGCTATACGGCGTGTGGCCCTGATGACGTGCCGTTCGCTGTCTTCGGCATCTACGACATCCAAGACGACAGCGACACGCCGTTGAAAATCGGAGCTATCTGGCTGCTCGGATCTGACGACATAATGAAGTACGCCAGACAGTTTGTCGATGTTAGTCGTGAGTGGATAGAAGACTTCGGATCGACCAGAGACATGCTGTTCAATTATGTGCACAAGCACAATCGCGTTCACATCCGATGGCTTCGCAGGCTCGGGTTCTGCTTCGTCGCAGAACAAACAATCAACAACGAACCAGTCTATGAGTTTCTGAGGATAAACACCAATGTGTGACGTAGTTGTTCTACCCTCGCTGCTTATTGCGGCGGCGAGTACCGGGGCAAGCATTGCTTCGCAGAACGCCCAGTACAGGGCTCAAAGCGCGTTTCAGAGTCAAACCGCGGCTTTCCAGAAGGAGATGTTCGCCAAGACCGTAGCCGGCGTTCGTCAGGACGTGCACACGCAGACGATGACCCTGTACAAGGGTCTTGAGGAGCAGAAGCGGGCAGTTTACACCAATGTAAACAACGTCGCTAACGACGCCCTCAAGGCTGCTGCCGCTATGGAGACGTCTTTCGTTTCCGCCGGCATTCAGGGTCGCACCGTCGATCAGGAGATCAACGAGTTCGCGGCGGACTTTGGTCGCTATGCGGCATCCAAGTTTGATGAACTCTCGGCGCGGAATCAACAGGTCATTCTGGAGGCCCAGTCGATTCGCAACCGCGGTCAAAGCATCATCAATTCTGGTGTGCCTCAGCCCCTGGCCCCGATCGTCCCGCCGAGCCCGATTCCCGCGATCCTTAACGGCGCTACTACGGGCATTAGTGTGGCGTCTTCGCTCCAGTCTCTTCAGCCGCCGTCAGGATCCTTCAACCAGGGCGCTGGGGTTCCGTCTGCGGGTTGGAGCAGCACTAGCAACTGGTACATGAGCCAGTCTTCTCAGGGATTCAACATGAACGCTAGGGGTGCTTTCTAATGTCGCAACTACCACAGCCGTCCTTCAACCCCCAAGCAAGCGTTGTTTCCGGCTTTGTGCAGCCTTACGTTCAAGCCCCCACCCCGGTTCAAGTTCAAGTTGGGCAGGGTCTTGACGACATCGGCCCCGCGTTCATGGCATTTAGCCAGACCTTGGCTGGATTCGTCGGCCAACAGGCGCAGATGAAGAAGATGGAGGACATTCAGGAGGGCAAGGCGAAGCTCCTGAAGAGCCGCAAGACGTTCCAGCAGCTTGTCAAAGATGGGACGATTGATCCTTCAGCAAACCCCTGGGAGGCTTATGGTGCGGCTGAGGCTGATGCAGTTGTTTCGGCGTCTCGGTTTACGTCGCAGCTTAGGAGTGATTACGAGCAGGAGCGCGCATCAAATCCGGCGATCCTTGACAGCATTGGTGGATTTGACGCATTCGCGGATGATCGTGTGCGCCAGGCTGCTAGCCAAGGCGTGGACAACCCGATTTGGGTGAACACGTTTCTAGGAGAGATCAATCCGCAGCTTCTCGAAATGAGCCGCGAACACGCCGTTTCGGTCGGCCGCGCTCGACGTGAGCGCATCTCCCTTGGTCTTACCGTAGGCATTGCCAACGAATTTGGCGGCCTCATTTCAGATCCTCTGTCCTACCCGACCGAAAACGGCAAAGAGGCTGTGTCTATTGCTACCGTTGCTACCAACGTGCAGCGTCGCCTTGACGATGTGGCTCAAACGATCGGCGGGACAGAAGCAAACAAGATCGCCACAAAGGTGATCATGGAGCTGCTTGTCGAATATGGGGATGATTCCCGTATTCACGACGCCGCGGCTCGTATCAAGACCGCCGGCGGCAAGCTGGTTGACACAGAAACCTACAAGGCTTCTCTCGTCGTGTCGGCCAAGGCCCGAGACAAGGCCCGTAGCGAACTGACGCTTAAGAAGCAGAATGATGTGTCACGTCTTCTTTCAAGTTACGTTGGTCCTGAGCGCATCGCGCAGATGTCTCCAGCCGACATTCTTGCTGGAAAGGGCATTCCTTCTTGGGAGGAAGTGGAGCCCCAAGTTAAGAAACTTGGGGTGGGCACTGACCTGTACTTCAAGGTGAAGGAAAACTACGACGAAATGAAGCAGGCGGCGATTCAATCAGCGGCGATTGATGCGATCAAGTCGCAGCACCGTCTGGTTGCGGATCAAGTAGCACAGTCGTTTGCCGACGCTTCCAGAGACCCCGCAGCACTTGTCGAACTTTCCACGAGGTTCAGTTCTGCTCGAATTCAGTCTGAATACGAGACGTTCCGCGAAACGTTTAATCGGGCGTATGGGCTTAAGTCAGACGACACCTCAAAGTCCATCAACATGGACGCAATCCGCGAGGAGTCTGTCCGCAGGTTCTATGAAAAGGCGACCGAAGACGGCCCCCTAGATCAGGGTGAGATCATCTCTCTTGCACGAATGAGTCGCGCTCTTGGGATGAAGTTCGTCCCCGGCATTACTGAGCGGATGTCCACGTCGATTGAGGCTTTCAATCAGCCAAACGCCGACCCAACAAAGATGCCTGGCGCTGTTTCAGAAGCGGTAGAGATCTACCGAACATTCAGTCGAATGGGCGAAGCAAGTCTTCTCGGATTGAACGAGGAAACGGAGAACTTCCTTCGTCGTGTGGACGGGCTGATTGGAGCGAATATGCCTGTACAGGATGCTGTCGGGGCGGCAATTGAGCAGCAACAGCAGTCCGGTGGTGCTACTCGGTCAATTAAGCCGATTGATTCGGCGCTCATTGATGAGGCGTTTGATGAGTGGCGGTCTGGTTGGTGGTTTGACCTTGGTCTTGCTAACGTGAGTGCTGACGTTCACGGCGCTTCTCGGTGGAAGAACGCCGTTGAAAGCTACGCCATGACCGCCCAAATGGCTGGCGTTGCCCCTGCTCAGGCTGTGTCTCGCGCTAAGGCTTGGGCCGCGGATCGCACCGTAGAGCTCGACAACGGCTCCATCTTCATCGTCGCGAATCCTCCGGCTACATTGGGGTTCAACGCCGATGCGTGGGATGAAGTCAAGAACCACGTCGTGGGCAAGATCAATGAGAACCTGAAGGCTAGTGGGCTTGCTGAGATCGACCCATACGTCATTGGATTCAAGCCGTCGAGTAACAGCGTAGAGAACGCCAAGTTCCAACTTGTGTTCACCAATCAGCCGTTTGAGGATGCGCTGCTTGACGCTAAGTACGGCGGAGAAGACTTTGCCGCTGAAATCTCGACGTCGTTTACTGTTCAGCAGTTGGACCAAATCGCCACTGAGATTTCTCTTACTAAGAAGCGACCCAATCGAATTCGGCCGACGAATCCATCCAAGGTGTCGTTCAACATCCCTGGTCCGCAGTAACAGATTCCTGAGCACATTCGGAAGAGGATCAAAGCTTAATGAACAACCCCCAATCTCCTATCGGGCAATACCCCGAGCCTACGATCCCAGCGACTGCGGCGCCCACTGCGTTTGAACAACTTCAAATTCAGGATCAGTACAACAAGACAGCGCCCAGCCTTTGGGAAGCGGCTACAGGCACGACGCTTGCTTACGATCTTGGATCGTTCCTGGGGTCGAGGTACGAGTTCGATCAGAACGACCCTAATTGGCGCGACGATAATCGCAACCGTTTGATGGAGATTCTTCAGACGACTCCAATTGAGTACCACGACGACATCCTGAGCTCAAACGGAATCGATGAGGCTGTGTTCACGAAGATGAGCATCGATGAGAAGTCGAGGTTTATCCGTCGAGTGGGGGAATCAGGGGCAATTGGGTACGGAAGCATGATTGGCATCAATCTGCTTGAAGGCGCTGCGTTTGGTATTGCCACATTCGGCGCTTCAGCCCCCGCGTTGCTCGGCAATTCTTATCGCGGCATCAAGTCGCTCAAGACGATTGCTCAGGTTTCTAGGGCTTCCAACCGAGCAGCCGCTGCTAAGGCTATCGCACAGAACGCCAGCCGGCTTTCTTTGTTCGCTCGTGGGGCGGTAGTCGGAGCCGCTGACGCCTTGGCGTTTACCGCCATTGACGCCGTTGTGGATCCGACCGTAGAGGCCCAAGACTTCGCCTACGCTGGGGCGTTCGGATCCATTCTCGGCGGTGCGTTCAATTCCATGCTCGGCCGATCTCAGCTTGCCCGCCGGCTTGAGCGGTTTGGTCGCAAGTACGAGAGTGATCTTATGAGCCGGGGTCTTGAGTTGCCCCCGCGGTTTGGGGCGACTGATATCGCGGAGCAGATCGCATCCCGATTCGGCGTTGATCCGTCGGTTGCTAACGCGATGCTTCGATTCTTCGACGCCATTGATATCGACTTGAGCGGTCTGGCTGTCGGAGGACGCCTCAGCTCGGCCGACGCCGCTAAGTTGAAGGTGACGATTAAATTCCAAGACAAGGGCTTTGACCTCGGCGCTTTGGAAGTCCTTGATGACGGTCGGCTTATTCTTCGATCGTTCTTCAACGACAACCCCAATGAGGGTGCTGCAATGCGTGGGATGGTTGGTGTCATTCGCCAACGCCTGTTCAACGCAGACATTCCAGAAACGCATCGTGGCGGCATTACTGATGCTGACATCCGAGCTATTGATGACTGGCTCGGAGGAAGCCGCAGGGCTCCCCGCACCCGCGGTGCATTTGGTGTTCCTGGTGGTCCCGCCACAAACATGCCAACTGGCGGCGCACCGGGCCGCATGGGCGCAATTGCAGACTGGACGCCGGCGGATGAGCGCAAGTTCATCAACGGCTTTATGCGGTGGATGATGTCGGCAGACGTTGACAGCGCCCGTCTGAGCGATCAAGTCTACGACTCCAACGCATTCGACATCCCTGAGTCTGTTATCCCCGCATTCAAGCGTATCAGGGAGATCCTTGCTCGGGTCTACGACGGCGTGAACGATCCGCGCTTCCTGTCCACCCCGAAGCAACCAAAGCGCGTCAACCGCGTCTTTGAGAAGACACTTGTAAAGCAAGTTACGGAACGGGCGCGGCGTGAAAGCGAAGAGTTGCTTAGGTTCCAGCAGGCGCTTAGTGGCGGCTCAGACGACGCCCTCGAAATCCCGGACGGAGAGGCAATCGGATCTGACAAGGGCTGGAACGACGTGCCCAGGATCTTTGGCATTGAAGGCTTTGGATCCAAACTTACTAGCCAAGCAATTTCCGCGATGACGTCCCCTATTGGGCAGATCCGGTGGTTGGCGATGCAGATGCACTTCACCCGTGTCGCTCCGCGAACAAACGACATGGCGCGTAAAATGGTCGGTCAGCCCACGACGATCAACGAGTACGTTCACCGAATCAAGGCTGTTACCGAACTGCGAATTCTCCGCGCATTCAACAAGAACCTCAACGAGTTCATTGCTGACGGCAAGGACTATACGCAGATCGGTAAGGCTGAGCGCATGAAGAGCATCTTCCGCCACGAGAAGCGGAGGCAGTTCAATCAGATGGTGTATGAGGAGATTCATGCTCCAGGCACTCATTCGGATAAGAACGTAAAGGCAGCGGCCGAAGCTTGGCGCAAGGAAGTCAATACGCTTCGGGAACTGGCAAAGAAGTCGGGGGTAAAGGGATTTGAAGCCCTTGCCGAAGACCCCACATACTTCCCTCGTCTGTATAAGTGGAACGCAATTGACGCCTTTGTCTTGCGGCATGGACAGGACGAGTTCAAGAAGCTGCTGCTGAACGCTCTGGACAAGACCGACTTTGAGCCGGAAGAAGCGGACGCGCTGGCGACACTCTTGAGTGAACGTCTGCTGCGTATTGCTCGTGGCGAACGCAAGTCAGGCAACTTCAACATCAATCAGGTCGTTCAAGAAATCTTGGCTGAGATGGATCGCCCGACGACGCCGGCTGGGCCGATTCTCACTCCTCGGGCTAGGTATCGATTCCGGGCTGACGTCCTTACGCGACTGGAGGACGGATCCACAGCCTCACTTTCAGACCTTGTTGAGCGCGACGTGACCGTTGCTTTCAGCTCTTATGTCCGCTCTCTCGCTGGGGCTATTGGCGAAACCAAGTTGATCAATCGGTACAAGACCGAACTCCTCGCCCGAGGCGCAACCCAAGAAGCCGTGGACAAGATCAACACTTGGGCTGACGTCATTGACAGCATCAAGAAGTCTTCTCGAAGCCTGTCTGCCGACGAAATGAACGGCTACATGGACTCTCTGGGTGAACTCCGTGCGACGATGCGGAGTGAGCCGGATCCGTCGTCATTTGGTACTGGCGTCTTCAACACGGTGTTCTCTGAAAACGCCCGGCGGCTTATGAAGATTGCTTACTTGCAGCGGGGCGGCTCATTCGCCCTAGCGCAAATGAACGAACTGGCGCGCACGATTTCCAGGGCTGGATTCGATAACGTGTGGCGTCAACTCCCAACCGTAAAGGAGCTGCTCGACAGCGCCAGGCAGGGTCGGCAAGTCAACGAATTGTCTGCCTTGATGGAACAGACCTTCGGTCTTGGTTCTGATCGTCTTCGGCGCACTACGGGCCGAATTGACGACGCTTTGAACGCATATCCGCCCCACATTCGGGCGGGTTGGTATCAGAAAGCCGCCGCCAAGATGGCAAAGGTGGACGAGAAGCTTGACGCGCTGGTGTTCGCGTTTGCCGACCTCAGCGGCTTGGCTCCCCTCACATCCGCCACTCAACACCTGACGGCGATGTCGCTCATCCAGCGCCTGCACTCAATTTCAGCCGGCCGCAGCAAGAACTTCAGCCAAGCGATCATTCGACAGTGGGGGCTAGAAGACTCGCAGTATCAGGCCGTAGTTAAGGCTGTTGGTCGTCACGCAAAGCTTGATTCTCGTGGTCGAGTCATCGACATCGACACGGCAAACATCGGAGCCGATGACTTCCGGGCGCTGATGACGTTCTTGGAGAGAGGAACGATCGCCACTATTCAAGACCCGCCGACCAGAGGCGATCTGCATAAGTTCTTCTTTACCCCACTAGGAAAGATGCTTGTTCAGTTCCGAACTTTCAATACGAAGGGCATCGACAGCTTCCTCCGGACGACGATTCAACGCAAAGACTTTGATGTCACTCGCGAGTATTTGATGACTGGCATCTTGGCGATGCTGACGCAGACGTTCCGTAAGCAACTTCGGTATGCGTCAATTACCGATGCAAAGGAGCGAAAGAAGTACGAGAAGGAGAACTTCGGCCCTGGAGCCTATGCGTCGTACTTCATGTCTGGTCCTACCGAAAACTACTTGCTGATGATCGGAACGGATTCACTCAGCCAGTTCGTGTTGGGGCAATCGACGTTTGGATCTAGGGTTCGATACTCAGGTTTGAGTTCGTCGCCTTTCGACGTGTCTGGTACACCCGCGTGGGCGGCGATTGATTCCGCCTACAAGTCGATTCAAGGTCCAGTACGAGCGATGCTTCGTCCTGACTACGACTTCAGCCAACGCGACTTGCACGCCATTTTCAATAGTCTACCGGCCGCTAGGGCAGTAATCATTGGTGAAGGTCTTAGCCGGCTTGAGGAGTACTTGGGATCGAATCTGCCAGAAGAATCAAAGAAGGGAACTAAATGACTCAGTTTTACGAACTGCCGTACAAGGCCCGAAAGTTCTATAGCGGCGACGGGCAGAACCAGCACTTTCCGATCATCTTTGACGGCGGGGCTCCTCTTGACTATTCGCATGTCAAGGTGTTCCTGAACCAGTCAGAGTTGACTTCGGGCTGGACGATCGTAGAGCTGAACGGAACGAAGAACGTCCGCTTCGATACCGCCCCCGCTTCCGGTACTGGCAACGTCATGTTGCAGCGTGTTACGCCGTCAAACGCAGACGACCGCGTTGTTGACTTCAGCGACGGATCGGTTCTGACTGCGGAAGCTCTTGACCGCGCCCAACTCAACTCGCTGTATGTGTCGCAAGAGTCCGCGGACCTGTTCCTTGATCAGGGTGGATCGGCGGTAAACATTGCTACGGCACAGACGATCCTCGGGGCGAAGACGTTCGACAACGACGTGATCGTCACGGAAAACGGTCGTCTTGTCTACAAGCCAGCAACCCCAATCTCCAAGGTAGACCTCGGTGAGCAGTACGTCCTGGCGGCTGAAACCGCTACTGGGGTTGTTGGTTGGCAGAAGACTACCCTCACGACTGTTCCCGATACGATCGTTCAAACCCAAGGTCCAGCCGGTACGCAGATAATTACTGCTGCGAAGCAGTTTGACAACGTAACGATTTCAATTGCTGGATTCAAGGTTTCTGGTGGTACTGCTCCAGTTAAGGACAAGGCTATTGTTGCTGGAAACAACCTTGGACAAATGACGTTGCAGCCGATTGTCAACGGGATCAAGTTTTCTGATTCACCGGTGGCCCCTGTCAATACTGGAATCGTGACGGTCACTCCCGCGGCAATCGGCGCGGTTGCTGTCGGATCAGTCGTGGGTAACACGCAGACGATCAACACCGAAGTCATCTTCACCCAGTCCGTGGAAATCGGTGACGGCACGGTTGACGATCAGTTGACTATTTCGGGCGACCTGTATTTGGCGTCGCCGCAGGCCGCATCAGGCAAGGTTCTTGGTTGCCTCGGATCAAACGGTCAGGCTGACTGGATCAATCCACCGCAGACGGGCATCACGAGCATCAACGGTGACTCCGGGACTAATGGTGTTGTCACGCTCGACGCTGCCGACGTGGGTGCTGTGTCGGTTTCGCAGGATCAGACCGTTCTTGGCCACAAGACGTTCCAGGATTCTGTCACTCTCGGCAACAACAACACGAAGAACGTCACGGTCAACGGGACGCTGAAGTACACCAACGGCGTCACGCCGACAGGCCAAGCCGGCAAGATTCTGACGTCTCTTACGGACGGAACCGCAGCTTGGGCGAATCTTCCTAACATCGTCAACAGCATCCAAACTGTCAATGGACCAATCAGTGGTGATGTGTCTCTGACTGCTGCTGACGTTGGCGCCGTGTCCGCCGGATCGACGCAGACGATTACAGGCGAAAAGACGTTTACGAACAACGTCACGCTCGGCAACACCTCGTCGCACACGATCAGTATCGGCGGTTCTCTGCGAATTCCTGTTGGACAGGTTGCTGCCGGCAAAGTTCTGACTAGCGATTCGGGGGGTTACGCATACTGGGCTTCGCCTGCTGCTACGGGAGTTACGTCGGTCAACAACCAGAACGGGCCGTCAGTTACGCTCACCGCCGCCGATGTTGGCGCTGTGAGTGTTCAGGGCACCCAGGACATCACTGGTCACAAGACGTTCTCCAACAACGTGAATCTTGGTGTTGACGGTAATGACGTCATCACGATCCAAGGGGACTTGCGTTATCCCGTCGGCCACGCTGCGGGTAAGGTGCTGACTTCGACCGCCGACGGCAAGGCGATTTGGCAGACGCCGGAACCAGCTCCGGTTCAATCTGTGAACGGACAAGTCGGGGCTGTGACAATCAGCGCTGGAGACCTGGGCGCTTTCACTTCAACCACGCTTCCTATTGCTAGCGCATCTCAGCGTGGGGCTGTTCGCATCGGCACTGGGCTCGGAGTAGACGCGCAGGGCATTATCAGTGTCAACGCCAGCGCGGTGCTTCCTGTCGCATCAGCAACCGTTCTTGGTGGAATTAAAGTCGGCAGCAATCTGTCAATCAACCAAGACGGCGTCTTGAGTGCGGCGATTTCCCAGACTACTGGTGTTACTACATTTAACAGCCGAGCTGGAGATGTCATTCCCACGGCAGGAGATTACACCGCTGCTCAGGTTGGAGCTTTGTCGCTCGGAAACGAATACCAAGAAGTCACGGGCAGAAAGCGGTTCTCTGATGCTGTGTTTGCAGCCCCCCCTGGTGGCGGAGTGACTCAACTTGTTGGTCAGAACGGCATGTCTGGAGTTCAGCTGAATTCCAGTGGCCTCGCTCAATTTCAGCGCACGACGGATACTGCTCACGCAATTCGAGTTCACGCCCCAGCCGGCGGTACTACCGCATTCATCACAAGCGCCGGCTCTGCTGAATTCAAAGGCGTCGTGACTGCAATCGGGGGATTCAGCTCCCCCGCAGGCATGAACATCGGTGACAACACGAGCGACGGTATTAACATTACCGGTACGCTCAAGATCGCAGGAAACGGAACCCCCGCAAGCGGCAAGGTTCTCGTCTGCACGAATGCGGACGGGAATGTTGAGTGGCAGTTCCCAGCAAATGCCCCGGTTCAAAGCGTTAACGGGGCGAATGGGGCTGTGTCGATTTCGGCTGACGGAGAGGCAAATCCCGGCACAAATCTCAATGCCGTTACGAAGTCAACAACTCAGACGATTTCTGGTGCAAAGACGTTCTCGGCTAACACGCTGTTTAATGCGAACGTCACTTTGGGCGACAACGCGGCGGACATTGCAACCGTCAACGCGACCTTGAAGATTCCTTCCGGCGCTCCTGCGGTCGGTAAGGTTCTGACGTGTTCTAACGTAGACGGCACGGCCTCTTGGTCTACGCCATCGGCTCCTCCTGTGACTTCGATCGTCATGGGAGGCGTTACTTACACTGGCAACGTCACGATTAGTGCGGCAACTCTTGGTGTTCTCAGCACTTCGGCTAACACGACGATTACTGGGCAGAACACGTTCTCTTCGCAGCAGACGTTTACTGGCGGCGTGAGCCTTGGTGATGCGCTCAGCGACGACATCACAATTAACGGCACGATCAAGATCCCAACGAATGCGGGCCTCAATAAGGTTCTCACTTGCACGAATGTGAACGGCACGGCTGAGTGGACGACTCTTGCTGCACCGCCGGTTACTTCAGTAAACGGCAATGTTGGTGCTGTTGTCCTAAACGCTGCAAGCGTCGGGGCAGTCGCTATTTCGGGCAACGAATCGATCAGCGGCAACAAGACGTTCAGCGGAACTACGACGTTTGCTGGAACGACTAATCTGAACGGCAACACCGTTCTTGGCGATGCAGGGGCCGACACGATCGTCGTTAATGGGTCGCTGCGTATTCCTGCTGCGGCGACTGTAGGCCGCGTGTGGACTTGCTCTGATGCGACCACTGGGGCAGGATCGTGGTCTACCCCGCCAGTAGTCTCTGTAAACACCCAAACCGGGGCCGTAGTTCTTAGTGCGGCAGACGTTGGAGCGCCGACGATTGCGGCCCTCAATAACGTGAGCACCGTAGCAAACCAAGCGGCAACCGACGCCGCTACGGCTGTCACAACGGCATCAAACGCCTTGGCTGCGGCAAACACGAAACTTTCAAGCGTTACTGTCGGTCAAACCGCAATCGGGCCGACCGGATCCGAAACGAACTTTGACTGTTTGTCGGGTTCCGGTACTGCGTCTAGTCCGTTGAAGGTTCTTGGGGCTCATCCGGTTGGCTACGTTCCTGCTGGGGACTTGACCGGGTCATATCCGAGCCCGACCGTAGGTGGAAACAAGATCACTTACGCCAAGATGCAGCAAGTCTCCGGACAGAAGCTTCTCGGTAACTCATCGACTACTACGGCTAACGTCACCGAAATTGGCCTCGGTACTGGGTTGACTTGGGGTACTGGGGCTGATGCGGGGAAGATCGTTGTTTCTTCCGATGCTGCTGCAACGGTTACTGCGACGGGCAACAACACGTTTAGCGGTACGAATCAATTCAATAACGCGGTTACCGTAGGCACAGCCGGCGCAAATCAAACGCTGGCTGTTAACGGCGCTTTCACCGCGACTGGAGCTACGACGCTTGGTGCGACTGCTGCGGGAACGACGATCAAGGGTCCGCTCAAGATCGAAGGTGGATCGCCAGGAGCAAACAAGGTTCTGACTTCTGACGCTACCGGCAACGCGACTTGGGCGACGTTCACGCCGCCTACTGGGCGATACAAGATGGTGACTCAAGTCCTTGTTTCTGGAACTTCTTGGTCAAAGCCTGCGGGTGTGACGTTTGTTGAGTTCTGTTTGGT
>Ga0208009_1000151_pt1 | contig 19556 bp, 22 predicted proteins | sample Wag4_2014_7_16_FD_187364 | JGI IMG/M metagenome (GOLD analysis project Ga0208009, IMG submission 187364) | Fresh water mixed with fracking chemicals microbial communities from Ohio, USA - Utica-2 Time Series FC 2014_7_16 (SPAdes) (version 2) ...
GCTGCGTACGAACTTTCGGAAGCCATGTCTTTAGACATTGTTCCGCCAACTGTTCTGCGCGAGGGACAATTCGGCGAAGGCTCTGTGCAGTTTTTTGTGAACGCCGTTCTGGACGAGCACTACTTCAGCATCTACGAAAACCGCCCCGAACTACACGACCGTTTGCGCGCAATGTGCGCGTTCGACATTGTGGCCAACAACACCGATCGCAAGGGTGGGCATTGTTTGCTCGATACACAACAGCGAGTGTGGGCAATTGACCATGGCGTGTGCTTCGCTGCAGACTTCAAACTACGCACAGTTATTTGGGAATTTGGTGGCGAAGAACTTCCACAGGAACTTCGCGAGGTCATTGAACCACTCGTTGAATCCGTTCCACTCAATGTTTCGGCTTTGCTTTCCAGCGACGAGGTATTTGCGCTGCAGGAACGCGCGCAGTGGATTTGCGAGGGTGGTGCGTTTCCCATTGACAAAACCGGCTCGCGCTACCCGTGGCCGCTGGTATGAGCCAATCACAGTACGACCTCATCAATAGAGCGGACCTCGATGGTCTAGTCCGGCTCATTGACGATTACTGCGAAACCCGCAGTTGGCACGACCTGCTTGGCTTGCGCGATGCATGCAAGGCAGCAGTCGCCAATGGTCGCCAGGTGTGGCCAGCCTCAACGCTTGCCGAATACCGTCTTGCACTGCTGGCGCCTGCAGAAATTGCCGTGCAAGTTGTCGACGAAGAAGCTGGCCGCTTCACCATGGGGCCATTGACCGAGGTGATTGCACAAAACCATCTGTGGTCAGAACTCAGTGAGTTTCTTGAGCCGTCCCCTACCTCAACATATATTGCATACGAATGTGGCATCCGAGGCCAACAGATAGACAGTGAGCTGTTTCCCGCACTTGAATCGCCGTGCTCGCTACTTTCAATTGAGAAGAACTACGCGCTTGCCGAATATCACGACAACGAAGCCAAGTTCCCCACTCCTGCGATTCCCGAAATGGGAAACGCGATTGCTGTTCCCGTATCTTCGGCAAACGTTATTCAAGACTCGGAAGTGTCAACTTCATTTCACCAACTTGTCGATGCCTGGACAACGCAGTCCAATGGTGAACTGCAAATGTCGTGCGCTGAAGGCTCAGTGCTCGATGCACTTGCCACACTAAATATTCACGAAGCACGATTGTCATTACTCACCTCCGGTGAAGCGCTTGCCTGGCTTGCGTGGGCAGGCGCAAGCGGCGGTGCTCACGGACGACGACGCGGCAATGCGTTGGGTCGCGATGCTGCGTGGTGGACTGTTTCGGCACTTACAGGGCAAGCATCGAACTGGCCACTGAGTGGCGAAGATTCAATGACTGCAGTGAATTCATTGCAGTGGTTTTGGTGGGATGCAAACGAAGCAACTACCGGTTGGAACGTACGCCTATGCATTCACCATGGCGGCCGAAATCGCTCGTGGGCAATATGCCTGAACGATTTGGCTTAACGATTTAGCCGCGTGACTTAAGCAGCTCGATGAGCTGTGGCAACACTTTGTGAACGTCGCCAACAATGCCAAGGTCTGCAACACCGAAGATTGGTGCTTCCTTGTCCTTGTTAATAGCGATGATGTTCTTTGAGCCCTTCATGCCCACCATGTGTTGCGTTGCACCCGAAATACCGGCTGCAATGTAGACGGTTGGCTTTACAACCTTGCCAGTCTGTCCAACTTGATAGCTGTAAGGAACCCAGCCGGCGTCAACAATTGCGCGTGATGCACCAGGTGCACCCTTCAACAACTTGGCAAGGTCTTCAACGAGTGAATAGCTGCCTGCTTCGCCAAGACCACGGCCGCCCGAAACAACGATGTTTGCTTCGTCCAACTTTGGTCCAGTGCTTTCTTCAACGTGTACTGCAGTTACGCGTGCTGCGCCTGTTGCGCCAGTGTCTGGGACCGATGCTGCAACAACACTTGCTGCTGCTCCGCTTGCAGACTCTGCAGCAAAGCTCTTCGGACGGAACGACACCAGGTGTGGGCCTTCGCCTGTGAACGCAGTGTTGACGAGTGTGTTGCCACCAAAGATTGGTGTTGTTGCAACTACACCGTCAGCCGAGTCGGCAATGTCGGTGTTGTTCGTGATGACGGTGCGGTTCAACTTCACTGACAAGCGTGCCATGACGTCGCGACCTTCGTAGTTCTGCGGGAACATGATGACCGATGGTGAATCTCCACCGTCAATAACTGTCTTCATTGCTGCCGACACTGCTGGTCCAGGCAACTTGCCGGCGAGATCGCCAGTTGCGTACACCTTGGTTGCGCCGTATTCGCCGAGTGAGCCAGCAACTGCTGATGCGTCTCCGCCAATGAATGCTGAAACGTTTGAGGAAAGTGAACGTGCCTTGGTGAGCAGTTCAAGAGTTCCTGTTGTTGGTGCGCCACCTGCGGTTTGCGCGAATACCCAAATGCTGTTGATTGCCATGACGTGTTACCTCAGATCGCTTTCAAGTTTTCAAGGAATGAAACAATTTTGTTAAATGCAGTGCCGTCGTCTTCGATGACTTCACCGGCTTGACGTGCTTCGGCTTGTGTTACTGCAACAATCTTTTGTCCTGCACCAGCCCAACCAGTTGGCGTTACACCAAGGTCGCTTGCTGTGAAGGTGTCAATTGGCTTTGACTTTGCAGCCATGATGCCTTTGAAGCTTGGGTAACGCGGTTCAACAACACCAGCGGTCACGCTGATAACTGCAGGAAGTGGGCACTCCACTTCGTCGTAACCCTCTTCTGTCTGACGATCTGCTTTCAAGCTTGAACCGTTGATGGTGAGCTTCTTTGCAAATGTCACTGATGGCAATCCAAGAACTTCTGCCATTTGTTCTGGCACGGTTCCGGTGTAACCATCGGATGATTCAGTTGCTGCGATGATCAAGTCAGCGCTACCCATTTTCTGAATTGCTGCAGCCAAAACTTTTGCAGTGGTGAGTGCATCAGAACCTGCAAGTGCTGGATCACTGATGAGCACTCCCTTTGCTGCGCCCATTGCAAGTGCGGTGCGCATGCCGGACATTTCACCATTTGGTGCCATTGACACAATGTTCACATCGCCACCACCGTTTGCGGCTGCGAGTTGCAACGCCATCTCTACGCCGTATGCGTCGGACTCATCGAGGATGAGCTTTCCGTCGCGCTTCAACGCGTTGGTGGAGCCATCAAGGGCTCCAGGGGTGGCTGGATCAGGGATTTGCTTGACGCAGACGACGATGTTCATGCCCTCCATTGTTACCGATGAGTATGGGATTTACCCAACCCAGTACCGACTGATTTACCGATAAAATTCATTCCCCGTGCGAATTCTCCTTATTGTCAACTCGTTCGCGTCGTCTGTCACACCCCGCAACACCGTGCTCGTCCACGAGCACCTGGCCAAGCGCCACGACGTGCAGGTGGTGGAAACAAACGAACGCGGTCACGCCACTCGGTTTGCCCAAGACGCGGCATCCCGTGGGCTCGACGCCGTAGTGGGCTTTGGCGGCGACGGCACCCTGAACGAAATTGCCACTGGCCTCGCCGGCAGCGACACCGCACTTGCCATGTTGCCCGGTGGATCCACAAACGTGTTCGTGCGCACGCTTGGCATAGCCAACGACCCGATGGTTGCGCTCACTCAGTTGATGGCTGGAATTGACCGCAATGAAATTGAACGCGTCAGTCTTGGCCAAGCAAACGGTCGCTACTTCACCTTTCACGCTGGCGTGGGTTACGACGCAGCAGTCGTAGAACAAGTTGAACGGCACTCATCGCTGAAGCGTCTTGTTGGCCAGCCACTATTCGCCTATTCCGCTTTGCATTCGTGGTTTAAGTCGTACGACCGCAAGTACCCGCACTTCACCATGAACATTGACGGCCGTGCAATTCCAAACGGATTCTTTTCAGTGGTGCTCAACACCAACCCGTACACATTCGTGGGCAAGCACGCTATTCATTTGTCTTCGGCTGCGTCGCTGGAAAAGAAGTTGGTTGTTGTCACCTTCCGCAAAATGACCACGCCGCTCATGTTGAAGACGATGTATTCAGCATTGCGCCGCGGTGGGCTTGAAACCTCTTCGGGTATCGACATTGCAACCGATGTTGAGAACGTGAAGATCGAATTCCCAGCGCCATTCCCATACCAACTGGACGGCGACTACTTGGGCGACACCACGTCAATTGACATTAAGCATTGCCCTGAGGCACTCCGCTTAGTACGACCAACAATCGATTTCTAAAACTTATTTCGCGTTAGCAATAACACCGAGCGCAACATCGGGCACATTCGTGCAGATGCCGTCAATTCCCCACGACACCAATTCAGCCATTCGTGCTGGGTCATCGCACGTCCACGTATTCACGGCAACGCCGTTGCGATGCATGGTGTCGACAACCGAGCGTGTCAATGTTTTTACGTACGGGTGATACGCCTGATGGCCAGAGTTCAATAAATCTTTAGCCAATGCGTCTGCATCATTATCTGCAACACCCATATCAAGCCATGCAGTTGGCAGTTCAGGCCACAGACGATGCACAGCATCAACGGTTTCGCGCCTAAATGATGAAATCAGCCATTGATCGGGAGCACCTCGACTGCGTAGAAAGTCAACAACAAGTGATGCCAACTTGTCATTTGGGTCGAAGTCTGGTTCCGAAGGATCATTTTTGATTTCAATATTCACCCACATACCCGCGCATGCATCAAGCGCATCGGCAAGTGTCGGAATGTGATCTGGGATGTCGGCACTGTTTAACGCAGATAACACTTTTCCATCAGACAATGTTGGGTTGTGATGCACCATCATTTCGCCCGAAGCACATAGGCGAACATCGAGTTCAACTGCATCGCTGTGTAATTCGCGAGCACGCGTAAATGCCACAATTGTGTTTTCGCGTTCGGCCGCCGAAGCTCCACGATGAGCCATAACTTGCGCGCGCACTGGAGCGCTGTCGCGATTATGTGGCACCCAACGTGCAATGGTCACAGGCGAAGGGTACAGCCAAAATTGTCACAATAAAAAAATAAAAATATTTTCTTGTTCCACTTGAAAGTGCCCCGCTCGGTGTCTATCGTGACACCGTCCTACTGGCTCTAGAAGAACTTCAAAGGTGACTACCGTGTCAATTCTCGCAACAAGCCTTGCCCTCGGATCCGCAGATTACACGTGGCGCAAAGCAGCACTGTGCAAAGACACCGACCCAGAATTGTTCTTTCCCGTAGGAAGCACCGGACAAGCGCTCCAGCAGATCACCGCTGCAAAATCAGTGTGTGGAGAATGCACCGTGAAAACCGAGTGCCTCGAATTCGCAATCGAAACCAACCAAGACTGTGGTATCTGGGGTGGAACGTCTGAAGAAGAGCGACGCGACATTCGCCGCAAGATGGCCGCTGCTCGTCGTGCTGCACGCGCCACTGCATAACTAGTTCGTAATCGGAACTCGCAAGTCGACCACGGTCCCCTGACCGTCCGTCATTCCCGCAATACCTGTTGCATCTCCATCACTTCTCATCCCTGCGCGCATTGCAATGGTCCCTGCAAGCTCTGTGGTCACCAACGTACGCACGATGGAAAGTCCGAGGCCCGTTGCACTGGAGAAATCAAAGTTTGGGCTTAGACCTATGCCGTTGTTCAGCACTCGCACATACAACGCATCGTCGTCATGGCTGAGCGTGACCAGAACAGAACCACCTGCACTGCCTTCTGGGAACCCGTGATCAACTGCGTTTTGCAGCAGTTCAAGAATGACCACTGAAAGTGGAGTGGCCACGGTCGCTGGCATGCGCCCGCCGTCGCCTTTCACCGCGAACTGCACTGGGCGGTCTGCAGACTGCAAACCTTCTTCAACGAGACGGAGAAGCGGCCGAACAATTTCTATGAATGCAATGTCTTCCCCAGGTTCACGCGACAGAGTTTCGTGAACCAGTGCAATGGTGCGAATGCGACGCACCGATTCGGCTACCGCTTCTTTTGCTTCAACAGATTCCAGTCGACGCGCTTGCAAACGAAGCAACGACGAAATGGTCTGCAGATTGTTCTTCACGCGGTGGTGAATCTCGCGAATAGTTGCGTCTTTCGTGAGGAGCAAGCGATCTCGGCGACGAAGCTCAGAAACGTCACGCAGCAGCAACACCCCGCCAATCACGTCAGTACCACCGGCACGCGCAACGAGCAGCGGAATGCTTCGCGTGAGCAATGTGACTTCTGCGGTTTGCTCAATTTCTTCAATTACTGGTTCCTTGCGCTCAAACGCATTTCGCGCAGCGCTTTCAGCAACACCCAATTCGGCAAGAGTCTGGCCAATTGCATTGGTGCTCACACCAACTCTGTGCAAAGCCGAAACCGCGTTCGGTGATGCGTATCGAACACGCGTCTGTGCATCGAGAACTATTGCGCCGTCACCTACTCGCGGAGCCACGCTTGCATCGGCAATTCGACCTTCAAATGGAAACAAACCTTGTGCAACCATTTCGGCAAGTTTTCCGAAAATTTCTGCATATGTGGATTCAAGTTGGCCGGCCCGTCGAGCATTGTCTGTTACCCATTCGCGGGACAACACAGCAATGATCTTCCCGTCATAACGCACAGGAATGGTGAGCATGTTTGCTGGACCACCAATGGCTTGCACAAATATCTCACCTTGAGAAATCTCGCCACTTGAATAACAGTGTGTGAGCAATACCTTTTCAGAATCGCTGGCCCATGTATTCACATAGTCCTGGTGGTACAGCGTTTGCCCAGTTGCAGCGCGCACTTGAGCGGCAATCAACCACGAGTCGTTACCAATTGGCAGATACAGCAACATGTCTGCAAAACAGAAGTCTGCGAGCATTCCCCACTCAGAGACCAACGCACCTAAATGGTTGACCGCATCGGTCTCGAGTTCGGTGTGTTCGTAAGCGAGTTCTGCAAGCGTTGGCATAGCGTTCGACTAGTCTGCCTTACGCAGGGTGTACGGATTCACCCAGAGCAACGAGTGCTGAAGCACGAGCAATTTCGGCACTACTTATTTCGCAAATGCAAAGTTCAGCCTGTGATCCTGCGCTTCGCTCATGCAAAGCATCAAGCGTGGTTTGCTCTGCCCCACTCTTACGTACCGCTTCAGCGGACTTACGGGCAATGGTGCTTACCACCCGTGAGATTTGCTCTGCTGACGGCTCTACGCCCTCGGTGGCCTTCACCACTGCCTGTACGAACGAAGGGTCCTGAATGGACGTTTCCAGATTGCTCAAGGCGACTTGAGCCTGCGCAACGAGTGCTTGTGGCGTCACACGATTAGCAATCACGGTGTTCAGCGAATATCCACGTTCACGTAACGCGTCGATCAGAAACTCTGCCTCGTGCAATGGCGCAGACTCAAGTGTGGTCACCACCATGAATGAGGTGTCGTTCTGCTTCAACACAGCCTCAACTTCATTGGCCCGTTTCACAAACCCATCCTCCATAGTGCGGAACAACGTGAAGAACTCGGTGATGTCGGTAAGGAATCGTGCACCAAGAATGCGATCAGCAACGATAAAAAAGGGTTTTGCGGCAAGTGAGAACAGCCGCGACTGCGCCTGTGTTGTCAGCAACTTCAACAAGCGCGACGCAAAGAACTCTTTCATGCGTCGCGGTGCATCCAACACATCAAGCGCATTTCGCGACGGAGGTGTATCCACAATCACCAAGTCGTAGTCCGGCGACTGCTGCGCCTCGAACAATCGTTCCATCGCGATGTAGTCGTGACTGTGTACAAACCGTTCGGTCAGGTTGCGATACAACTTGTTTGACAACACTTTGTCGCGCACATCTATATTCGGTGCACAGCGTTCAATCAATTCATCCCAGCTTGCCTTAGTGTCGATCATGGCGGCAAACATGCGACCAGCAGGTGGCACTCCGTTTCGCGTGAGAGCCAACACGTCAATTTCCACCACTGCATTACCAAATGATTCAAGACCCAGTGCATCTGCAAGCCTGCGCGCTGGGTCTACCGTGAGCACAAGAACGCGTCGGTTGTACTGCGAAGCGGCAAATGCTCCAAGCGCAGCAGACATAGTTGTTTTTCCAACACCACCACTTCCGGTCACCACTACAAGCCGGCCGTTTTCCAATACGTTGCGCAATGAACTCACTGCAGCTCGTCTTTCAACACCTGAGTCATGGCCGTCACCACATCAACATCGTGAGTCTCAATGTCCATGAGCGACATGAACATCACTCCACCTTGACGCGAGCGCGAAACCAACTGCTCGAGGTTGCCAACTTCGTTACGACGTCTCTGGGTTGCCACGTTCAGCAACTGCATCGGTGCGCGCAACGCTTCGGAAACTTCACTTGTCATGGTGTTTGACTGCACCGCTTGCCATAACGAATCAAAAACGGCTACATCGCCACCTTGCACCACATCGTCGTGCACCCGGTTTGCCACGACAGCAGAAACACCAACATTGGTCGTGTTTTGCAGCGTGTCAAGAAGTTGCATGGTTTCAAGCACCGGCATTTCTTCTGGCGTGGCCACAATGACGACGCCAGAAGTTGCCTTGTCGTGCAGTATTTCCTGCATCCACTTGGTTTGCTCACGAATGACGCCGACTTGCACTAATCCCGACAAAATTGATGGTGCATCAACTTGAGCAACAATATGACCAGTTGCTTCAGCGTCAACAATGACGATGTCGTAGTTCTGTTCACGAACTTCCCAGCACAATTTGCCAACGGCCAAAATTTCTTTCACACCCGGTGCGGCGTTAGCAACGAAATCAAGAATTTTGGCGAGTGGGCCGAATGTGCTGACAAGCGGATTCTTTACAAACAAGCGAATGTATTCACGCAATGAATCCTCGGTGTTCATGGACATTGCGAACAAATTTGTCTCAACCTCGCGAGCAACAAATTGCAACTCAGGTGTATTCAACGAGCGCGCAAGAGCGCCTTTGTCATCCATTTCAACAATGAGCGTCTTTTTCCCCGTAGATGCGGAGAATCTGGCGAGAGCGCTCGCGAATGTTGTCTTGCCCACTCCACCTTTGCCCGTTACAAAGAGCAGGCGGTGATCAAGTAGTTGTGGCAGCGTCAGCTCCCAAAGCCGAGCTTGCGTGCGCCTTCCGGTGCCCCAAACTCCACATAGGCGAGTTTCGCCGAAGCAACAAGCACTTCACGCCCACGATTGTCGACCACTGAAAACACTTCGGTCTTTCCGGTGAGCGCTGCTTCAGCAGCGGCCTTAGCTATTGCCTGAGCCTTTTCGTCGTCAATCTCCACCATGAGTTCACGTACTGATTGTTGAATTCCGATGCGAATTTCCATTGTTGTTCCGTTCGTTTAAGTGAAGTACTTGCAGGCTAATTCACTTTCAGCGCTGCGCTGAAAATTTTCTTTGGTTTCATTTCTTCTGCAATGCGTTTCGCCAAGCCAGCAAAGATTTGACCAATTTCGCTGTCTGGAGCAACAGCAGCAATTGGCCTTCCATCGTCGCCACCTTCGCGCAATGCAGACATGAGTGGAATTTGTGCGAGCAACGGAACATTCAGTTCGTCGGCCAACGATTGTCCACCGCCACTGCCAAACAATTCGTAGCGAACTCCGTCGTCGCCAGTAAACCAAGACATGTTTTCGATGATTCCGCGAACAGGAAGATTCACTTTCGTGGCCATTGCAGCCGACAACTTGGCAACCTTTTGCGCTGCCTCTTGCGGTGTCGTTACCACCAACACTTCTGCGCGTGGCAAGTACTGGCTCAGACTCAATGCGATGTCACCGGTTCCTGGCGGCATGTCAATGAGCAAGAAGTCTGGTTCATCCCAAAACACATCGGTAAGGAATTGCTCAAGCGCTTTGTGCAACATTGGTCCACGCCACACCACTGCTTGTCCTTCTGGAACGAAGTATCCAATGCTGATGCAACGAACACCCCACTGCTCTGGAGGCAACAACATGTTGTCAATCACTACTGGATCACGATCGGTGCCAAGCATGCGCGGAATTGAATAGCCGTAAATATCAGCATCAACAATGCCAACTTTGTAACCCTGCGCCGCAAGTGCAACTGCAAGGTTTGTCGTGACACTCGATTTCCCTACGCCTCCCTTGCCCGACGACACCAAGATTGGCCGCGTCTTTGAACCAGGTTGTGCAAACGAAATTTCACGACCAGATGCATGTCCTTGTGCTGGTTGCGAACCCGCTGTTGCGCCTGGGTTGCCATGCAACATTTCGCGTACCTTCGCGCGCTCTTCGTCATTCATGACGCCGAAGTTCAACGCAACATCTTTCACGCCATCAAGGGCACGCAACGCAGTACCAACGCGATTTTGAATCTCATTACGCAATGGGCAACCAGCAATAGTCAGCACCACAGTCAGGCTGACCACACCACCCTTCATCGTTATGTCGCGCACCATTCCAAGGTCGACAATGGAACGGTGTAGTTCTGGGTCCTCTACAGGGCGGAGGGCTTCGATGATCTGATCTGTTGTGGGGGTTGACATGGGGCTCCAATAATTTCCACTATGGCCATAGGTACAATACCTGTGTGTCGAGCAAGTCTGCCAACCTCACCTCGGGATCCTTCACCGCGCAGGTGTCTGCGATTACCTCAGCGTTTGGAGATCCAACCCGTCGCGCGGTGTATCTCTTCGCTCGTGAAAGCGAGTCAGGTGTCACTGCTGCCCAGGTCGCAGAGAAATTCGAAGTCCACCCAAACGTTGCACGACATCACCTCGACAAGTTGTCTGCAGGCGGATACCTGGAAGTAGCGGTTGACCGCCATGAACGCGGTGGTGCTGGCCGCCCATCAAAGTTGTATCGCGCAGCAGCAGACACCACTCTTTCGTTTCCCGTTCGTAGCGATGACTTAGTACTCTCACTCCTCGGAAAAACCCTCGCATTGCTTCCACCAGATAAAGCAGAAGCAATGGCAGAAGAAGTTGGTCAGCAATATGGTCAGGCAATGGCAGCCGGCATGCAAGGTGACGACCTCACTGCAGGACACAAATCATTGCGCGCTGCAATGCAAGCAGTTGCCGATGCGCTCACTGCTCACGGTTTTGCTGCACACACCGACCAACGCAACAATCAACTTCGCATTGTGAACAACCACTGCCCGTTTGGAGATGTTGCAATTGAGCATCCAGTTATCTGTGCGGTAGATCGTGGAATGGTGAAGGGAATGCTCACTGCAATTTACGGTGACACTTCACCTGAAACTTCAGCGTCGTTGCCACAAGGCGACACGTTTTGCGCCACCACTATTTAGCGTTGTTTTAGTCGCCCCAAAAGCGCTGTTCTAAAAACGGATCGCCGTACATGTGGTATCCGTTTTGCTCCCAAAAACCTGGAGCGTCAGTTTCGCGAAGCTCAAGGCCGCGCAACCATTTTGGTGATTTCCAGAAATACAAATTCGGAATCAACAAGCGCACTGGACCACCGTGAATTGGCTCGATGTCTTCGCCTTCATACTCGTACACCACCATTGATTCGTCACGCATGATGTCTGCAAGTGGCAGATTTGCGGTGTATCCGTATTCAGCGTGGCCCATGACAAACGCCGCCTCAGGTTTCACATCAGCGCGCTCAAAGAGATCACGAACCTTCACACCTCGCCACACTGTGTCAAACTTCGACCATTTCGTCACGCAGTGAATGTCGGTCTTCAGTGTTGTTGATGGCAGTGACTTCAGTTCGTCAAACGAGAGCGTGAATTCGTTATTCACGGCCCCAAAAACTTTCAGATCCCACTCGCCAGGTTTATACGTTGGAACATCACCAACGTGAAGAACAGGGAACCGCTCAGTTAAATACTGCCCACTTGGCAGACGGTTTCCGTCATATCCACGCTTGACAACGTCTTCTCGGTTGCGATCAAAAAATCCCATAGGTACCTCGTAGATAGTTTGCCTCAACTCGCCACTAGATTCAGGGTTGATGTCACTATTTTTGGTGCGCCACGCAAAGGCTGGCAAGCGAAGCCAGTGGGATGACGACGATATGTTGCGACCACTTGTGGCCGAAGGCATGCGCCAAGCCGCAGTCATCGCGGAATCAATTGCGCCACTTCAGCCAACTGCGCTGTTTTCAAGCCCATTTGTGCGTTGCATGCAAACTCTTGAACCGCTGAGCAAAGCCTCAGGATTACACATTGCTCCGCACGACTTACTTGCAGAGGGTGTTGACTTCATTCGCACCGTCGAGTGGATGCACACGCTTGCTGACGGTGCAGTCATGTGTAGTCATGGCGATGTGATCCCCGAAGTTATTGACGCGCTCGAGCGACGCGGAATGGAAGTAAGCGGTCTTCGTGAAACGCGCAAAGGATCCGTTTGGGTTCTTGAGCATCTCAACGATGAATTTGTTGGTGGCCATGCATGGCCACCACCTCGCTTTGACTAACTCAACCTGCAAGTGTTGCGTTGACTTCTTCAATGATTGAAGAGACAAACCCCATCACCTCGGCGGGCGGGTTTGATGCAGCACAAATGTCTAGTTGTTCTTTTGCACCCACTGCATCGCCCGCTAAACGAAACCGCACGATCCCCAAGAAGCAATGAGCATCTGGGTATTCAGGGTCAACTTGGATTGCACGCTCAAGACCCTCTGTTGCAGCAGCGAGTGCAACTATCTTGATGTCATCTGCTGCGTCTCGCGCAATGAGCGCAATCAACCACGACCGATACGTCAACGCTTCAACATTGTCTGGGTCGAGTTTCACCACTTCGTTGTATAACTCGATTGCTTTTTGTGGGTCGCTGAAATTAATTGCTCGCGCCTGAGACAACAACGACGCTGTGGAATTTTCGATTCCGCCAGTGCTTGTTTGCCCAGGCAATCGCTGACCTGACTGAGCCGCTAACAGCCAACCTGCCAAACACGCAAATGTGACAATCGCAAACGACACCACGATGGCTTTTGCACGAGACCTCGGTGCATGTCGATTCAAAGTTGATTGCCCCGCGTCAATTGCTTTCAGCACATCAGCTGCTCGTTGTGTATAGCCCGACTTCAATGTTGCGTAGTCCTCGTCATCAATGTCGCCGGCTGACCGCTCTCGTTCAACATCGCGCAAAGAATCGAGGAGGAAGTTTCGCTCTTCTTCTAGTCGTGCCAGTTCGTCTGGATTCATCTTGAACTACCGATCTTCACGAAGCGCACGTTCCACCAGTTGCGCATCTTCATCAGAAATTGAGTCGCTACCCACCACTTTCCAGCGACGAAACGCAAAACCCAATGTTCCAACTGCACAGACAAGCACGAACACGGGGAGCACCCAGATCAACGAATCAAGCCCAGTTGAACGCGGTACCAGCAACACGCGACTTCCAAATCGGGCTTCGATATAGGCGATGATTTCGTCATCTGATCGCTGCCCACCAGCAATTTGCCGCGCAACCTCTGCGCGGATGGATTCGGCTCCAGATGCACGCGACACATACACGCTCTCACCAGAACACGTCGGACATGCCAGAACCTTTGTAATGGCATCAATGCGGTCGGCTTGCGTGCGAGGGCCAGAATCTCGTGTGCTTCCGAATGCAAGCAACGCAACAGCAGAGAGAACCACCAACAGCCACGACCACTTGTTCTGAACAGATTTTGTCTTCATCACGAACCAAACTGCGTTTTCAGCTGTGCAAGTTGCTCATCAAGCAAACCTGGTGTGAGCATGCCAGCAATTCGTAACCGCACGAAACCATTCGGATCAATCACCCACGTCTCAGGAACTTTCGCAACTCCGAAGGCAACAGAAATAGCTCCATCCGAATCACGAACTTTCGGCCAATCTCCGCCGTTCTTCGAAAAGAATGCTCGAACCGAAGCGTCGTTGTCATCGTTAATCACGGTGTAGATCTCTGCGGGATTCGTCGCTTGTAATTCGCGCCCGTTAAACGCAACGAGCTCTGGATGTTCTGCAATACATGGCACACACGTTGAGTTAAAGAAATTGAAAATCACCCAACTTCCCTTTCGGTTAGCCAACACAAACTCTTCTTCATTCAATGTTGTGGTTACTACTGATGGTGCAGGTTGACCAAGTAGTGGAGAATCTGCATCGTCTGTTGTGTTCGGCTCTGCGGTTACCAGCACCCAGAGGAATGCAACCATCAACGCGCCAACAACCGATGCGATAATTGGTGCAACTCTTTTACGGGAATAACTTGTTTCGTTCACTGCCCCACCAAGAGATCGGCTGCAAAGTCATCTTCAGACGTTGGCGAAGTTGGATTACGACGGCGACGCCCAGGGAACGCGGCAAGCACAGTTCCAAGCGCCATCAGGCCACCACCAATCCACAGCCACAACAGCAACGGCTTAATGAACACCTTGATTCGAGCTTTGTTTTCATCTTGGCGAACAGGAGGCTCAAGCGTGAGATAGATGTCGTATGCAAGTCCGGTTTTAACCGAAGGAGTTCCAACGTTCATTCCTTGCAGGACGTACTTCGTAATTGCCGGCGCATATGCCTTACCACCGTCAATCTTTACTAGTGCTTTCACGGCAGTTGCATTATCGGTTTTCACTTCGACCACATCGACCAGTTCAAACGTGTGACCGCTAAATGTTGCAACCTTGCCGGCTTCCAAATTCAATTCTTGGCTGTGAGTGAAACTATTCGATGCTGCAAGCGCAACGGCGATGATGATCACTCCAAGGTGCACGATCATTCCACCGTTTGCTCTTCCAACTAGTCCGCGTAGACCCTGCCTGCGCGTCGCTAACACCACTTGACGTAATGCCGAACCAGCTGCAAACCCACCGAGCCCAAACGTAAGCAGTGGCGCTAACCCTGTTGCACCAACCCACACGCTGCCAGCAAGTGCTAGTACACCACACCACGCCGGCCAAAACAGTCGCTTCGACAAAAGCTCTTGTGATGCCTTGCGCCAAGGCAACACGGGGGCAATGGTCATGATGGTGAGCATGGTGATGCCAATGGGAATAGTCAATTGATCGAAGAACGGTTCACCAACAACGATGGTTCGAGATTGCAATGCTTCGACAACAAGCGGGAACACCGTTCCGAGCAACACCACGAAAGCAAAGACTGCGAACAACACGTTGTTTGCAAGAAACGCACCTTCACGCGACAACGGTGAGTCAATGCTTCCTGGTGAATGCAATCGATCTCCGCGCCAACCAATGAGCCCAACAGAAACAACGACAATCACTGCAAAGAATGCGAGCAGCCACGGACCAATTGCACTTTGACTAAACGCGTGCACACTGTTCACAACGCCCGAGCGTGTGAGGAATGTTCCCAAAATGGTGAGGCTGAAGGTGGCAACCAGCAGCGAAAGGTTCCACACGCGCAACATGCCGCGACGTTCTTGCACGAGCACCGAATGGATGTATGCAGTTGCAGTGATCCATGGCAGTAAGGAAGCGTTTTCAACTGGGTCCCACGCCCATACGCCGCTCCATCCCAACACTTCATAACTCCACCACGAACCAAGAATGATGCCGATGGTGAGGAACCCCCAAGCGAACAATGTCCATCGTCGTGTTGCGAGTAACCAACCTTCGCCCAATCGACCAGTGATCAGGGCCGCAATGGCAAACGCAAACGGAACCGTCATACCCACGTAACCCAAATACAGCAGCGGCGGATGGAACATGACAAGTAAGTGATTTTGCAACAACGGGTTCGGACCTGGTCCGTCAAGCACGCCTTCAGGACCGACCGCAAATGGGTTTGCTGGACCAAACGAGAGCAGGAAGAAAAACAACGAGACGATGAACATGACGCCGAGTGCGTACCGCGACAACACATCGTCCATCTTTTTGCGCAACCAATACGTCACGCCAAGCGTGTATCCCGCAAGGATCAATACCCACATCAAGATGGATCCTTCAAGTGCGCTCCACACGGCTGCAAAGTTGTACACCGCAGGAGTCGAATAGCTACCAACTTTTTGCACGTACTCAAGCGAGAAGTCCCGAGTAATCATGGCGCGTTCCATTACGGCGAATGCGCCAAAACTTGCAGCAAACACCAAGACCGCAAATCGTGGGATGAGTTTTGCTACCGCCTGGTCGCGTTGGCGGGCACTGGTAATTGCCGCAATCGCACCGAACAGCGAACCAATAATGCCGACTAAGAGAAATGCGCGACCAAGCGCACCATTTATCCCGCTAGCAAAGAACACTGTTCCGCTTTCGATTGCGCAAGTCGATCCGGATTCGCCTCAGAGTACGTATTTGAATGCTTTACTTCAATTCGATTGGCTTCAAAGGTGTCGCCTACCAGCTGTCCGTGTGCAACCACCGGAATACATTCTTGGAAGATTCCACCGGGATCCCCGTTGTATCTCACATCAACGGTTTGGTTGTTGAACATCAGAACAAACGTCGTGCTTCCTGAGTCCGACTTCAACGAATCTTGTTCGACAGTGCCTTGAACTCGAAGTCTGCGATTTGGCTCACAACCTGCACGATTTCCGATTTCATCCACATTGCAATAGAAGTCGATTGCTGAAGTGAGAAACTGCGAGACGATAAACCCTCCAGCAGATACAACAACCACCAACATGGCCACATATTTCCATTTGCGATTGCGTTTACGCGGAGCAAGTGGCGCGTTGTCGGGGGACGTGCGCGGCGTTAGGTCCACGGTTTGTCCTTGTCGGCAACCGTTCGAGACAAGTTGCGTCCTTGCTTAATGGTGTACACAACCAAACTAATAATGACGCCAAATGTGACGCCATACGTAGCGATGATAAACCCGGCGTGGTTCATACCTGAACCTCTTTCAATCGCTCGGTAACCGCAGCATCGAGCGCAGTTATTTGCTGAGCATCTTGCATTGCCATGATGCGCTGGCGATGCGATACCAGCCATGCGAACAACACGGTGAATCCAAAAACACCAAACAGCAAGGTGAACAACATCAGTCCATCCATCTTGATGTCACCATCTGGGCTCAACACAGTTGCTCGTTGATGCAGCGAACGCCACAGAACCACACTGAAGTGCACCAGTGGAATTTCAAGCACCGCGAGCAATGCAATCACCGACGAACGACGAGCGCGTTGCTCTGCTGTTCCACCTAATCCGCGCACTGCCAGGTAACCGAGGTAAGTCACGAACAAAAATGCCGTAGTCGTGAGGCGTGGGTCCCATACCCAAAATGTCCCCCACGTAATGCGTCCCCACAAACTTCCACTGAGCAACGTCATTGCCATAAACAACACGCCAACCTCGGCTGATGCACCTGCAACGCGATCAAAACCAAGAGAATGTTTTTTGCCGATCATCCAACATGCCGAAGCAACGCCAGTAACGATGAACGCCAAATATGCAACCCAAGCGGTCGGTACGTGCACGTACATGATGCGAACGGCATCGCCTTGCACAGCATCTTCTGGAGTGAAGAACAATCCACCAAAGAACACCCAACCGAGTGCAATAACGGCCATCAACCCATACATACGAGTGGTTGGCGTGCCTACCCCTTTAAAAGATTGCGTTTCAGTACTCATATGAATTGCCCTTCATCATTCCTCAATTAGCGAGCCAAATGACAGCAGGCCACCTAACCCAAACACCGCAGCGAACACCGCGAGCACTGCTACCCACGGCCAACCTTCGCCAACGGTTAGTCCACCACTTCTGAATGCCGACTCGGTTGCCCGAGTTGCACAAATCAGAACAGGTGCAACCACCGGAAGCAAGAGCAATGGAAGCAACGTTTCACGGCCGCGTGCACCTGCAGTTAAACCTCCATACAGAGTACCTACGAAGGCCAAACCGGCCGTAGCGCACATTACGCAAGTGACCAATAGCACTAGTCCAGATCCATTCACATTCACTCGATACAACACCATTGCTGCAACAAAAAGCATTGATTCCAGGATGAGCAATTGCACAAATAAGGCGACTGCTTTTCCGATAAAGATTCCTTGCGGATTCACACCAGCAACTCGTAGCGAATCAAGTGCCCCGTCATATGTCTCTATCGCAAACGTTCTCTGCACCAAAATGAACAACGAGAACAGCGTCGCTAGCCAGACCAACCCGCCAGCAACCCGCTGCAACACATCGTCATTGTCCAGCGCAAATGCAAACATGATCATGACTAGTCCTGAGAACGGCAGAACTTGATTCGTCACCACTCGTGAACGCAACTCAATGCGCAAATCTTTCGCTGCGACTGCACGTGCAATACGACTCGTAGACATACTCATTGCGAATCACGCACCTGACCGGCAATCAGCGAGATCGTTCGAGTGGCAAGTTGTTTCGCACGCTCAATCTCATGCGATGCCACAACAATGGTTGCGCCAGAGGCAGCTGCTTCCTTCACAATGCGATCAATTTCATCGCGACCCTTTGCATCAAGACCCGCATGCGGCTCATCGAGCAACCACAGTTCTGCGCGGCGCACCACTAGGCACGCCAATGCACAACGGCGTTTTTGGCCAGCCGACAATTCAGAAACTCTGCGACTTGCCAATTTGCCATCAATGGCCATTCGCGCCATCGCAGAATTTCGTTCTTCAGTTGATGCACCGACAACTGTTGACCAGAAAGCCACGTTTTCCGCAATGGTGAGTTCACCAAACAAACCATTTTGATGGCCAAGTAATCCAACGCGTTCCCGGACCGATTCACGATCAACTGTTAAGTCGTAACCCAATACATTCGCCGTACCGCGAATTACTGGCATCAAGCCAGCACATGCGCGCAACAGAGTTGACTTGCCCGCACCATTCGGCCCTTGCAGCAAAACAATTTCGTTTCTCTCCACGCGCAATGTCGCGCCTGCCAACGCTGGATATCCGTTGTACACCGCGACAGCGTCAGCGAAATTGATTACCGAATCAGTTGACATCATGTACCTGTGAACTTCGGTGGACGCTTCTCAATGAATGCTTCCCTGCCCTCGCGTGCATCGTTGCTCGCCAGCGCTTCCTCGCGACAAGCAGTAACCAATGCATCAATTGATGGTTCACCAGCACTTGACTCCAACGCAACTTTATGACCTCGAATGGTGAGTGGCGCAAGTTTGGCAATGTCACTGGCCCAAGCAATCGCATCGTCAAGCGTCCCCAATCGCTGGATTGAGCCCATGCGTGCAAGCTCCTCGGCTGAGTAGTTACTTGCAGTGAGCAACATGTTTCGCGCTACCGGCCAAGAAAATTCACGCACGATGCGTTCGATAGTCCAATGGTTCACCACTAAACCCAATTTCGCAGCTGGAACACCAATCACACTTGTGGGTGTCGCAACTCGCACATCGCAGGCAACAACAAGTTGCGCTCCCGCGCCAAGAGCAGGACCATCAATTGCAGCAATGGTTACGCACTGCAGTTGTGTGAATCCGCGAAGCACCTCGTTTAGCGTTTCGTGAAAAACATCCTCGCGAACTCCAGCCAAGTCGGCTCCCGCACAGAAAGCTGGTGCAGTTCCCGTAAGTACCAATGCACGAATTTTGCGCTTCTCTGCTTGAACCTGGGCTTCACGAATGAGTTGGAGTGACTCAAGATCTACGGCATTCCTACGCTCAGGTCGGTTCAGCGTCAATACCGCAACAGTGTCGCGCCAATCAACAAGTACAGCACCCTTGCTCATTGTTGACC
>Ga0208009_1000155_pt1 | contig 19338 bp, 11 predicted proteins | sample Wag4_2014_7_16_FD_187364 | JGI IMG/M metagenome (GOLD analysis project Ga0208009, IMG submission 187364) | Fresh water mixed with fracking chemicals microbial communities from Ohio, USA - Utica-2 Time Series FC 2014_7_16 (SPAdes) (version 2) ...
TTGCTATCACTGCAGGTGCATTACTGGGCCACTTCAATCCGACTGCTGCGCTAAAAATGGAGCCCTTGGGTAAACACTTCATTACTGTCATCAAATGGTTTATCAGTCCGATCATCTTCCTGACCATCACCCTTGGCATCAGTGGCATGAACGATCTGAAAAAGGTAGGACGCGTAGGTGGTAAAGCCATTCTCTATTTTGAAATCGTAACCACCCTCGCTTTGTTGATTGGAATCATAGTGGCACATTTCATACAACCTGGTGCAGGCGTAAATACTGATGCTATCAAAGGTGGTGATATTTCAAAATTTACATCAGGAGCCCAATCATTTTCCTGGTTGCAATTCCTTCTCGACAATCTGACTATTCAGGTTCTCCTGTTTTCCATCCTAACTGGCATACTGCTCAGTAAATATAGCGGAAAAGAAAAAATTATACATCCGCTCCAAATTACATCTCGCTATATCTTCAAAGCACTACATTTTGTAATGCTTTTTGCGCCTGTTGGTGCATTTGGTGGAATGGCTTTCACCATCGGCAAATATGGTATTGCTACACTGCTGCCGCTAGGCAAACTGATGCTGACCGTATACATCACCATGGCTGTTTTTGTGTTTGCCATCCTGGGTATGATTCTGCGGTACTATCAAATCAGCTTACTGAAGTTTCTCAATTACATCAAGGAAGAACTATTGATCGTGTTGGGCACTTCATCATCTGAAGCTGCCCTGCCATCGTTGATGGAGAAACTGGAAAAAATGGGGTGTGCAAAGCCTGTGGTGGGTTTGGTGGTTCCGGCTGGGTATTCATTCAACCTAGACGGTACAACCATTTACCTATCTATGGCCATTATCTTTCTGGCACAGGTATTTCATGTTGATCTTTCTTTGGCCCAGATGCTGACGATCATTGGTATTTTGATGGTAACATCAAAAGGGGCAGCAGGTGTTACAGGTAGCGGCTTTATTGTGTTGGCATCTACCCTTTCAGCGGTTCAAGTAATACCGGTGGAGGGATTGGCCCTGCTGTTGGGGGTTGATAAGTTCATGTCTGAAGCGAGAGCCATTACCAATTTCATAGGTAATGGGGTGGCAACAATTTTTCTTGCCAATCAGGAGAAAGCATTTGACAGAACCCGCATGGAACAGGCATTTTCAAAAGAGGTATATGAATATGCCCCAGAGGAAATCTGATCAATCCAACAATCACATATCTTTCTCACCAATCAAATCCCGGATAACCACAGAAGCCGCCGTGGCACCAAATACTGCAGGGAGATAAGAGATGGTTCCGTAGGCTGATTTTTTGAAATTTTTCCCATCAGTAAGCATCAGGCTTTCCTTGATATGCTTTTCAGGAGAAAAAACTGCTTTGATGCCTGAACGGATGCCATGCTGCTTCAGGTTTTTACGAATTTGCTGGGCAAAAGGACAATTGTACGTTTTTGAAATATCCACCACCTGTAACCTTGTTGGGTCTAGTTTTGCACCTGCTCCCATACTGCTTACTACACGAATGCCCTGCGCATGGGCTTCCCTCAGAAATGTAATCTTGGGAGTTATACTGTCTATCGCATCAATAACATAATCGGTTTTAACAACAAACAATTCCTGAACCATATCAGGATTTACAAATGAACGTACGACCGTCAATACTATCTCTGGATTGATGGCACGAAGCCGCTCTTCCATAATCAATGCTTTGGAAATACCATGGTTGGTAGACAATGCAGGTAACTGCCTGTTTCTGTTGGTTGGATCTACTACATCCCCGTCAATGATGGTCATCCTGCCTACTCCGCTACGTGCAATGAATTCTGCAGCAAAAGATCCCACACCACCTAATCCAACCACCATCACATGCTGTTTTGTTAGGTGCACCAGCTTTTCTTCACCTATGAGCAATTGCGTTCTCGACAACCAGGATGTATCCATCAATCATATATTTTTATGAGCGCAAATCTAAAGGAAGTCAGAATTTTATTCAGTATATTTAAGATAAAATCAGTTTACATGAGCCATATCAAAAATTCAAGAAGGGAGTTCTTGTCCCAAACAGCGCTCTTGGGTACAGGACTCTTTTTTTCTAATGACATCTGGGCCCTGTCAGAAACCAATAAAGCCTATAAGGTTTATCTTGGGGCCATTACTTATTCATTCAGGAGTATGCCCGGTACGATTGACGATCTGATAGGTTATTGCAAAGCGTGTGGCATCAATGCCATCGAATTGATGGGAGACCCAGCAGAAGCCTATGCCGGAAACCCATACGCATCAACCGGTCCAATGCGTCCACCAGCAGGAGGACAGCGCCCTCAGATGACAGATGATATGCGCAAATCTTTTGCAGAGCGAGCTGAAAAAACCAAAGCCTGGCGTGAAACTGTATCCATGGAAAAGTTTGTTGAGATAAAACAAAAATTCAAAGATGCGGGTGTTACGATCTACGCTTACAAACCCAATGCACTCGGTGAAAACAACAGCGATGCAGAAATTGAATATGCGATGAAAGCCGCTAAAGCATTGGGTGCAACTTCAGTAACAGTAGAAATACCCGGCAAACCTGCACACTCCAAAAGGCTCGGTGATATTGCAGCTAAACACAAAGTGTATGTTGGTTACCATGCCCACCTGCAGGCCACAGATACTGCCTGGGATGAAGCACTTTCACAGTCGCCTTATAATTCCATGAACCTCGACTGTGGACACTATATTGCTGCTGGAGGTAATAACACAAAAGAAAGTTTGCTGGCTTTGATTGAATCGAAACACGATAGGATAACTTCCATGCACCTGAAAGACAGAAAAAATAAAACCAATGGTGGTGCCAATGTTACCTGGGGAACAGGAGACACACCCATTGTGGAAATACTTCAATTGTTGAAGAAAAAGAAATATAAAATACCTGTTTCAGTAGAACTGGAATACGAGATACCGGCAGATTCCAACGCCGTTAAAGAAGTAAAGAGGTGCATCGATTACGCGAAAAAGGCGCTCAGTTGAGCGCCTTTTTTATAGTTGAGAACTATTAATTTAACCTATTTCCTTTGGCAGTCTTACTGTGGTACAATCCTGAAAACTGAACCTGGCCCTTCTATTCCTACATATATATAACCATCTTTTCCCATTTCAACATTTCTGGTTCTGCCCACATTCAAAAGTATTTTCTCCTGACTTACTACTTTATTATCTCTCATCACACAACGGTTGATGTGATTAAAACGGAGCGATCCCACAAGCAAACTTCCCTTCCAGGCTGGGTATTTATCACCAGTTACAAATGTCAGTCCACTTGGCGCGATAGAAGGAATCCAGTATGTTACGGGTTGTGACATACCTTCTTTTTTACTGATAGCTGAAATTGGTTTTCCGTCATAATTGATGCCATACGTAATTACAGGCCAGCCGTAGTTGGCACCTGACTGTACCAGGTTAAGTTCATCGCCACCTCTTGGTCCGTGTTCAGTTTCCCAGATAAGTCCGGTTACCGGATCCATGGTCATACCCTGTGGGTTTCTATTACCATAAGTATAGACAGAAGCTACTGCCTTACCTTTCCCTACAAATGGATTGTCTGCTGGAATGCTACCATCATCTTTGATGCGGTGAATCTTTCCTGGAGCTGTTTCTAGATCTTGTGGGAATACTTTTTCCTGCCCGCGCTCACCCATGGAAATAAAAAGGAAACCTTTTTTATCAAAAACAAGTCTTGAACCATAGTGGTGCTTTGTTGCAGTATAGGGAAGTCCTTCAAAAACTTCCTGATGCTCCACAAACTCGCCATTACGTAATTTACCACGAACAACAGCTGTTGTACCCAGGGTTTTACCATCCATTACCTTACTCTTTGAATAAGAAATATAGATCCATCCATTTTCCGAATACTTAGGATGAATGGTTATATCCAGCATGCCACCCTGACCTTCAGCATAAACAGCGGGGGTTCCTTTGATGGCAGTTTTGACCTTATTTTTATCAACATGATACAAAATACCATTTCTGTCTGTGATAAGGTAAGTCATATCCGGAAGTTGTTCAAAACCCCAAGGGCTCGTTAAACCAGTTGCAATGGTATCTAGTTTTACAGTGATACCGGCTGATTTGAAAATTGGCGGTCCATCAGTATTTTTTTTGTCTTTGGTGAAATCATATTGGGAAACAGTTTTCAAACTTTCCACAATAAGATCTGCTAACCCTTGAACATCTTTATCTGGAATTATCTCACCCCACGCAGGCATTCCGAAGTCAGAATATCCTTCTTTTATGCTTTTTACCAGTTCTGCTTTGCTGGTGCCATGCTTCCATTTTCTATCCACAAAAGCTTCTACTTTTTCACCATGACAAGATGCACATTTTTCTGTATAGATTTTTCGTGGATCATCCAAGGCTGCCTGATGATTTTCAGCATTTTTAAACTGCAGAAAAGCCATACAAATGGCTAATCCTGTTAAGAGCAATGAAATTTTATTAATTCTTTTCATTTGGAATATTTGTATAGCAATTTACTGAATAATTCCTAATCACTATTCCAAAAAAAGCCCCGCTCCAAAAAGAGCAGGGCGGTCACTGTTCATGAGAAACGATAACTTAATCAGGAATCTTATCTAACGGTGCTACATTCTTTTCAGAACCGGAATAACCCAGATTCTGATTCAGTACTGCAAGACTGTTGGCAAGTACTGCCGGCCTTGGCACTGGCCACAACACATGATATGGACTCATGGTATAGGCATCCCCACGTACGTTTTTGATATTCTTTCCGTAGAAATCATTTTTCGCCATTACACGGTCAAAATAGAAGTTCGCTTGTGAAAAGTTGTTAAGACTATACGTCTTTCCGTTGTAAGACTTACCTGTCTTAGCAAATGTAAATGCTACACGGGTCAACTCTGTTTTACGTGGCTCTTCGTAATACAATTCACGGGCACGTTCATCCAATATGGTTCCAATATCCACCTGACCAGCAGTATATGGAGCGCAATTGGCTCTTGTTCTTACTGCGTTTACATCAGCAGCTGCATTGGCAGCATCGCCTTTCCACCAATAAGCTTCTGCCCTGAGGAGGTGTGTTTCAGCAAGACGGAATATATACCAATCAGAATTACCTCCCTGGAAAGGATACCTGATCTCATCTTCCACATACAGCTTGTAATGTGGCCATGAGAACCAAGTACGAATGGTATCACCACCGCTCACGAGTAATGTACCGGTTGGGCTGTAAAGAGATAATCTTTGGCCATAATAAGGAGATTTCCCTTTCAACGTTCCTTCATTGTTGTAAACGAGGTTTTCCATGTTCATCCAGTTGCCTGAAACGGTATCATGACGCCAATCGTTAGCATCGTCCCAAATATATCTGGTAGAATATGGAGTTGCACGACAGCGACCGATACCGCGACCAAAATTAGCCATGTGGTCGAATTCAGCTCTTACTGCCAACATACCTGATTTACCGTCTGGCGTGATGATGGCTGCAGAAGAGAAAAACGGTAATGCTTGGCGCATTGAGGAAGTACCTGTTGATGTGGCAGAAGGATCACCGTAACGGTCAATTACAGAAAATAATACTTCTGTATTGGCTGCAGAATATTTATTAGACCTTCTGTGCAAATCCCAAATAACATTTTTATTAGCATTACCAGCGTCGATGCCAAACCTATTCCTCATCAACTTGTATGAGCCATTGTTGATTACCTGACTGGTAGAAGCGATGGCGCCATCAAAATCTGCCAGTGAGAGCTGAACCTTGGCAAGTAAGTGATAAACAGCACCCCTGTTGATATCACCCTTGTTCCCTGTCCAGGGAACATGCTGGGCTGCGAACTCAAGATCAGTCTTCAAACGCTGCAAGATAACGTCACGCTTGACAGATTGGAAATCCAATTTCGCTTCAGTCAATTCTTTGAAAGTGGCAGGTACATCACCAAACTGGTTAACAAGTCTGTAATAGGCATAAGACCTGTAGAAATTTGCTTTACCAATGATGACGTTCTTGGCAGCATCCGTTATACCCTTTACATCCGTTATGCGGGTGGTAATGGTATTTGCAAGCCTGATCACAACGTACCAACGTTCCCAGTACCAACCAATCCGGTTGAAGTCTGCGCTGTTGAGATTGGCATCTGGAGTGATGAGGAAATTCAGGTTTACAGCAGGACCGAATTTATCTGTTGTTCCTTCTACTGCCACCTCTGAAAATATATTTTCAGTGATGATGGGATGGCCATCTCCATAAAATTCATCTCTCACCTGACGGGCAATAGCAGCAAGACCTGCATTGAAACCTTTTTCATCCACCAGTGTATTCTCTGGAGAAAAGAAGGAAAGGGGTTTGGGTGTGAGCCAATCCTTGTTACAGGACTGGGTCATGAGCAATACCACAACCAGGGAGGCCAGGTATTTTGTTAATCGGTTTAATTTCTGCTTCATATCAAATCATTTGAATGTTTCTGCTAAGTATTAGAGAGTAAGGTTGATACCAAAAGTGCCATAAGAAGGTGTGAATCCTTTGTTTTCTGGATCAAAGTATTCCCATGGACTTACAGTAAGCGCATTCTGAATATTGAAATACAATTTCAAACTCTGGAATTTCATCTTATCAGTTATTCGCTTAGGCATAGTGTAAGCAAGGCTCACGTTGTTTACGCGAACAAATGAAGATTTTCTCCAAATATTAAAACCAATTCCCGAACCCCTTGATGACATCATACGGGCATAATCATCAATCTGGTTGCTAGGCGTCCAATAAGGACGTTTGTAGAATTGAGAACGATCATAGAAACGATCCACATTTGCCGCTTCATTGAACTGTGAAAGCTGTCCGAATCTTCCATAAAGTTGGAAAGATACATCCCAATTCTTGTAGAGCGTGAATTCATTCCTCAGGTTGATATTGAACTTAGGCGCTGTTTGCCCCAGGAACACCCTGTCGTCAACGGTGAACTTACCATCCTTGTTGATATCATCCAATTTGAAGTCTCCAGGAGCAAAGCCATATGATTTTGCAGTTGCAGCTTCTTCTACTTTCCAAACACCCAATACGCGGAAGTCCCATACTGTGTTGATATTCTGGCCAATGAACCAACCATTTGCGCGATCATCCTGCTCAGTAAGTACGGTATTACCACTTGCATCTGTAACAGGTACTTTACCATAAAGACTGACAATCTCATTCTTATTGCTCCACAATGCAAGGCTTGTTCTCCAAACAAAATTGTTTGTCTTCAGGTTTTCCGTATTCAAGCTAAACTCGAAGCCAGAGTTGTCAACTTTACCCAAATTGGTTACAACACTGGCAAATCCTGTAATGTTGGGTAATGCCCTGTTTACGAGCAAATCACTTGTATTACGGATGTAATAATCCACAGCACCTGAAATTTTACCGCCTTTCAAACTGAAATCAAATCCGAGGTTAACAGAACGCTGTCTTTCCCAGCGCAGATTTGGATTGGCCATGTTTACTGTGGCAACAGCGCCCAGAGGTACGTTAACACCACCTGGTGATGTATTCAGATAATTGGCAGATGAAAGCTGAGCAAGGGCAGCATACCGACCAATTTCCCTGTTACCATTTTCACCATAAGAAATACGTGCCTTCAGGTAATCAAGAACGTTAAGCGCTTTTTGCATGAATTTCTCATCTGTAACAACCCAACCCAATGCTGCAGACGGGAAGGTTGCACGGGGGTTGCCTTGTCCGAATGCAGAATATCCATCACGACGGGCTGTGAGGGTGAGGAGGTACTTATCATCATAACCATAATTTACCCTTCCCATCAACGCATCACCAGTTTGATATTGGTCGTTTGCACTGAAGTTTTTGATTGAAGCTGCCTGAATACCATTCCAACCGAGGTTGTCGTTTGGTGAATAGTTCTCAGCACTTATAGTATTGGAGAAGAAGAAGAATTCTTCTGCGTTCAGTAGTGCAGTTGCATCAATAGAATGCTTACCGAATTTCTTGTTCCACATCAAGAGGTTATCAATCTGCCATTGATAGGTCCTGTCCTCTCTTCTGGATGTGATACCACCACGGCTTTCAAGCAATGGACGCTTTGAAGAGATATGTTGGTAGTTCTGGACCCATTCGAATCGGGGTGTGAAATTGACTTGATAAGAAAACCCTGCTGGCAATTTACCCTTGGCATATATTGAACCAAAAAGGTTATTGAACTTCAACATACGTTTTACATAGTAAGGAGTCATCAGTGGGTTGGTATTGTTTCCCACGTCATCATTGGCACTTGCACGGAGGCGCCCATCTGCCTGAAACAAACTACCGAAAGGTGAAGTACCGAGCATATCACCGATACTAACAGGAGTTTGCCCCTCATCCCTACTGGCAAACTGCATATTCAAGCCGATCGAAAGGAACTTAGCTACCTCGGTTTCAAGGTTTAACCTTGTCCTCAAAGTCTTGAATTGCTCACCTTGAGCCATACCGGTATTCTCATAATACCCGTAAGATGAATAATAATTTGTAGCGCCGGCCTTACCTGAAACACTCACGGTATGGTCTTGCTGGCGGCCATCTTTGTTGAGAATAAGGGATTCCCAGTCTATAGGGGTGTTATTTTTGTAACTTTCCTGAGAAATGGCTGAAGTTCCCTGATTACCACCAGCCCTATTCAACCAAACAGCAACAGGATCTGAAGTAGCAGGATTACCACCGAGTGCAAGCCACTGTGCCACTGAAAAATCACTTGGCAATTTACGGGGGTCAACAGCCCAATATTTGATACCTGGCTTGGAAGTAGAATCAAATCCACGCTGACTCCAAATAACATCAGAACGCCAGTCGAAAAACTCATCAGGACTCAACAAACCAGGCCAGCGGGAAATCCTGTTGAACGCATAGTTGGAGTTAACTGTGATAACAGGCTTACCTGCCTTACCACGTTTTGTGGTTACCAGGATTACACCATTCGCAGAACGCGCACCAAATACCGCTGCAGAGCTCGCATCTTTCAATACGTCTACAGTCTGGATATCATTGGGGTTGATGTCTGAAAGGTCACCAGGATAAATTACCCCGTCAACCACAATCAACGGTGAAGTTGAAGCTGTGAGTGAAGCACGACCCCTAACTTGCAGTGAACCACCACCTTTAGCTGAAGCATTGAATCCTACGTCCAGACCTGGTGCATTACCCCTGAGCATATCCTGCACAGAACGGGGATTCTCATTTTCGAGCTGAGTGGCCTTTACCTGAGCAACAGCACCAGTAAGGTCTTTCTTCTTGGCAGTACCGTAACCAATTACAACCACATCTGTAAGCTGGTTTACCTGCTCACGCATGGTTACCTTGCCGGCTGATTTGGCAGCAACCTCTTCTGTGATGTAACCACTGAAGCTTATTTGCAATACTGCGTTATCAGGAACATTCTTTAAACTGTACTTACCATTTTGATCTGTTACTACAGACGAACGGGTTCCCTTGATTGTAACAGTTGCTCCGGCAAGAGGTGCGTTTCGAACATCCGTTACAGTACCTGTAACGTCTACCGGGGGGAAACTGAATTTCTCAGACTTAAGTAGTCCTACAGCTGACTTTTTCTCGGCATTAACCTGTATTACCATCAGCGTAAATACGCTGAAAATGGCAACAGACAGGATTCTGCCCATGCTTTTTTTTCTCATGACTAAGCGTCGTTTTGGTTTAATAATCTGAAAATGCAGTTTCAAGTTAAGTTGATTTTATCACTAAAATGTGGATAAAAGGTGTTTTTTGCGAAAACGTTTTCAGTAATTTTTTTTAAAAATGATGCAGCGTTTATTTTTTGTTTGTCACCAAACAGGGTGGTTTTATCTGAAATAACTAAATTACACCATTAACTTAATTGCATGCAATCACTCAAGAATCAAATGTTTACATTAATTCTGCTGGTCATATCCTTGTCTGGGACGGCCCAATCTATACCCTCCCCCAAGGAGCATTTTGGTTTCAATATTGGCGACAACTACATGCTCGCCAACTATTCCAAAACTGAAGCTTATTTCAAAAAATTGGATGCCGCCTCTGAACGTGCCATCCTTACCAGTATAGGAAAAACAGAGGAAGGCCGTGATCAGTTTATGATGATCATCACATCTCCCGAAAATCACAAAAATCTGAAGCGGTATCAGGAAATTTCACAACAAATGGCAAGAGCAGACGGACTGTCTGACGAAATGGCCAGATCCCTCGCTGCCCAGGGTAAAGCAGTGGTATGGATCGATGGTGGTTTGCATGCCACTGAAGTTGTAGGGGCCCATCAGTTGATTGAGCTTGCCTATCAGCTCAACAGCAGGAATGATGAGGAAACAAAGTTTATCCTGGATAATACAATCATTCTGATGGTGCATGCCAATCCTGACGGACAGGAACTGGTATCAGACTGGTACATGCGGAACAGTGACACAACAAAAAGAACCACCAGCTTTCTACCCCGGATGTATGAAAAATATGCCGGTCATGACAATAACCGGGATTTTTACATGCTCAATCTAAAAGAAACCCAAAACATGGGCCGCCAACTTTTCATCGACTGGATCCCACAAATCATGTACAACCACCACCAGACTGGTCCTCCGGGAGCTGTAGTGGCTGGCCCGCCCTTCCGAGATCCCTTCAACCACGTTTATGATCCACTGGTTATGACAAGCCTTGATGCCGTTGGTGCTGCGATGATCAACCGGTTAAACGCAGAAGGTAAACCCGGTTTTACCCAACGGGCAGGATCTCCATATTCAACATGGTATAACGGAGGCTTGAGAACAACAACGTACTTCCACAATATGATCGGATTGCTCACTGAAATCATCGGTTCACCAACACCTTCAAGCATTCCGCTGGTTCCTTCCCGTTTAATTCCAAGCAGCGCCAATCCAAATCCGATCACGCCGCGCAAATGGTATTTTCGCAATTCAATTGATTACTCCGTTTCCATGAACTATGCAGTACTGATGTATGCAAGTCGTCACCGAGACGAACTGCTTTTCAATATCTACAGAATGGGTAAAAATGCCATTGAAAAAGGAAGTAAAGACAGCTGGACACATTACCCTAAACATGCGGATGCCATCAATGAACTTTTCAAAAAAGAACAGGCTACCAAAACATCGTCAAATGCGGAGGGAACTGTACCTCAAGGATGGGGCAGAAATATCAGCAACATCCCCATGAAGCATTACGACAGTATCTTCAAAAATCCCAGGCTTCGTGATGCCAGGGCATATATTATCCCCGCAAATCAAGGCGACTTCACCACGGCAAAACGTTTTCTCAATGCACTGATCAGAACAGGTGTAGTTGTTCATGAAGCAGAAAACGGATTTACACACAACAACAAATCATACCCTGCTGGTTCCTATATCGTTAAATGTGATCAGGCTTTTCGTCCGCATATTCTTGATATGTTTGAACCCCAGGACCATCCCAATGATTTCCAGTATCCTGGCGGACCACCAGTACCGCCTTATGATGCTGCAGGCTGGACTTTGGCTTATCAGATGGGCGTTTCGTTTGACAGAATACAAGACGCGGTTGAAGGTCTGTTTAAAGCCCTGCAACCAGGAGAACTGATCCCACTTACTGGCAAACAGGACGCCGGTGCAGCCAAAGCCGGTTACTTATTGAGTGCAGCTAACAACCATGCTTATAGCGCTGTAAATGGTTTACTCAGTGAAAATATTCCGGTTTTCATCACAACAGCTGCCATAAAAGATGCACCTGCGGGTTCATTCTTCATTCCACAATCAGCGAAAGCAAAAGCATGGATATCACAAAATGCTGTTGCAAGAGGTGCTGATGTGGCAGTACTGGATAAAAAACCTACAGCAATGAAACCACTTCAAGGTGCACGCATTGCACTGTGGGACACTTATGGAGGATCGATGCCTTCAGGCTGGATGCGCTGGATTATGGAGCAATTTCATTTCAAGGCAGAGATCATCTACGCCCAGGATATCGACAAAGGTGACCTTATCAGTAAGTATGATGTGATTCTTTTTGTTGGCGGAGCCATGCCTTCTGTTAATGGTATAGCGAGGAATTTCGGTAACCCAAAACCAGAAGATATTCCCGAGGAATACAGGAAAACCACGGGTAGCATCTCCGTTTCAAAATCTATTCCTGAATTGAAAAAATTCATGGAATCAGGTGGTAGAATCGTAACAATTGGAACAAGCACCACACTGGCTTATCACCTGAAACTTCCAGTAAGCAACGCACTTACAGAAACAGTTAACGGAAAGGAAAGAGACTTACCGAATGAAAAGTTTTACATACCTGGAAGTGTCATGCAGATTACAGTTGACAACAGTTTGCCAGCCGCATGGGGCATGGGTAACAAGGCCGACGTTTTGTTTGATGACAGTCCCGTCTTCCACATCAACCCAGAAGCTCAAGCTGCAGGCTCCATCAAGCCAATAGCCTGGTTCAATTCTGAGAATACACTCCGAAGTGGTTGGGCATGGGGACAATCCTACCTGAAAGATGGCATCGCCGCATTTTCAGCACAGGTTGGCAAAGGGACTTTACTGGCATTTGGACCGGAAATAACTTTCAGGGCACAATCGCATGGAACTTTCAAGTTGGTTTTTAATCAGTTGTATAAATAGTTATGAGTTGTGGGTTATGAGTTGTGGGTTTTGGATAACGAGCTCTGATAGAAGACAGGCAATGGTTTCAAACTGTTGCCTGTTTTTATTTGCAAACGTTTGTTGTATATAATTTCTGTTGCACCACCTGACACACAATCCTACTTGAGACCCATTCATCCCTAACTTTGTTTATTGTTAACTGTAGCTTTTTCCTCAAAACTTGTCACTTGTCACTCGTCACTTGTCCCTCATCCCTCATCCTTCATCCCCAAACCCGCCATATGTCCAAAGCCAAATTATCATTCGCTCAAATAATCAACATGAATGTCGGATTCTTCGGCATTCAGTACTCGTTTGGTTTACAACAAAGTGCCGTTAACCCCATATACGACTTCCTGGGTGCCAAACCTGATGAAATTCCTTGGTTAAACCTGGCTGGTCCGCTCACCGGCTTGCTGGTTCAACCCATTATCGGAGCTCTTAGTGATAAAACCTGGCACCCCAGATGGGGAAGGAGAAAACCTTACTTCCTGATCGGTGCCATGATGTGCAGCCTCGCACTTTTTCTTTTTCCCTTCAGCTCTGAATTGTGGATGGCAGCAGGATTGTTATGGATTTTGGATGCCGGCAACAATACGGCCATGGAACCCTACCGGGCTTTCATAGCAGACAAGTTGGATGGTACACAGCAACCTATGGGTTTTCAGGCACAATCATTTTTTACCGGATTAGGACAAACACTCGCCAACTTTTCACTTTTTCTTTTTCCCATGGTTATAGTGGGTTATACCGGCAAACTTCCAAACTGGGTTTTTGCTTCCTTTATGCTCGGTGCTGTCTGTTCAATAGGTACTGTTTGGTGGAGCATGAAAACCACACCCGAAATTCCGCCAACAGCTGAAGAACTTCAGGAAATACGTAACAAACCACTAAACCTCCTGAGTCCGTTTCTAGACGTTTTAATTGCTATTAAAGACATGCCCAAAGTAATGTGGCAATTAGCATTGGTTTACCTTTTTCAATGGTATGCCCTTTTCTGCTACTGGCAGAACAGCTCAAAAAGTATTGCCAAATCTGTATTTGACGCCACAACCGAAAACCGCGATTTATACGAGAAAGCAGTAAGCTTAGCTGGTTCTGTTAATGGCTGGTATAACATCATCACCTTCATGAGTGCTTTTGCTTTAGTTGGCTTTGCCAGAAAATACGGCGCCAAATGGGTGCATTTCAGCTGCCTTTTACTTGCTGCAGCAGGTTTCATTGCTTTCCCTTTTATTGAAAACAAATGGTTTCTTTATGTGGCCATTACAGGCTTCGGGATTGGCTGGGCAAGTATGATGGGTGTCCCTTATCTGATGGTTGTTAAAGATATTCCGAAAGAACGTTATGGTGTTTATATGGGTATAATCAACATGCTGATTGTGATACCCATGCTTATTCAGACATTGACTTTTGGGTACATCCTTAAAAACTTCCTCAACAATGACTCAGGCAAGGCTATTCTTTTTGCAGGTATCTTGTTAGTTATTGCTGCAGGTTTCACCCTCTTGATTCAAACAAAAAACAACGGTACAGATATAGATGCTGAACCGGTCAATATGATTGGCGGGCATTAATTCTAAAAGCATGAAAAAAATACTTTGCATTGGTGAAGCATTGATAGACATGATCTGCACAGACCGTAACAAGTCGTTGGCAGACGGTGTAAACTTTTTGAAAAAAGCAGGTGGTGCCCCTATGAATGTTGCAGCTGCTATCGCTGCACTTGGGGGTGATGTAATGGTTGCAGCTAAAGTGGGTGCAGATCCATTTGGTCAGCACCTAATTGATGTTCTCAAGAGTTTTCAGGTAGATACTACCCATATCATCCGTGATGCCAAACATTTTACCACTTTCGCATTTGTTTCCCTCATGGAAAATGGTGAACGTGATTTTTATTTCAACAGAGGCGCGGATGGCATGCTCTCTAAAGAGGATGTAGCTGACATAGACCTGCAGGCATGCAGTATTGTGCACTTCGGATCGGCTACAGGATTCCTACCCGGACCACTTCAAGAGACTTACACTGATCTTTTAGACAAGTCTAGATCTGCTGGGAGAATCATCAGCTTTGACCCCAATTACAGGCAATTGCTCTTTGGTCACCAGCAAGAAGCATTCATCAGCAGGTCATGGTCATTTATTAAAGCATGTGATTTCTTCAAGGTTAGTGATGAAGAGGCATTGCTTATCACAGGAAAAACTTCAGTTGAAGGAGCTGCCGAGGAATTTTTCAATCAGTCGTCTGCCGTTTTCGCCATTACCCTTGGCAGGGAAGGTACCCTGCTTGGGATTGACAACACAGTCACAATCATTCCAAGTATCCCCATTAATGCTGTTGATACAACTGGCGCTGGTGATGCCTTCGTAGGTGCTGTTCTTTACCAGCTAAGTGCTTTGGAACATATGCGTATTAGCGAACTGAAGCAGTCTGACTGGCAGGAAATCATTCACCAGGCTAATAAGGCTGGCGCCAGAACCTGCGAATACTTGGGAGCTATGGAGGCTTTTAAAAACCTCAGCAGGGATATCTTTAAGTCGTAAAAGAAATTGTGATGACATTCGATCAGAACCTTCATGAAAATGTAACCAGGATAGCACTGGAAGAAAAAATTGATACAACGGGGAAAGATAATCCCTTTTATGTGCGCCTTATGTCTGATATAGACGCTATATCCCACTTGTACAGGGAGATATACGGACAACATCAACATGCAGACTTCCATTTTGAATCTATCACCAGAACTGTAATCAGTGGCTATAAATCCAGGGAATCGGCACTGATCAAAAGGGATGAGGAGAAATCTGATCAAGGCACCTGGTTTTTGAGCAATGAACTGATGGGCATGAGCCTTTATGTAGACAGGTTTGCCGGAGACCTGAAAAACATGCCCGCCAAACTTCCTTATTTTGAGGAACTGGGAGTCAACTTCCTGCACCTTATGCCGATTTTTGAAAGTCCGGCTGGAGAGAGCGACGGAGGCTATGCAGTTTCAGATTTTCGCAAGGTGGAATCGCGTTTCGGTTCATTGGAAGAATTGATTCATCTCGGAAAACAGATGCGGGAAAAGGGCATGTACCTTATGCTCGACATCGTTTTAAACCATACCTCCCACAGACATCAATGGGCAGAAAAAGCCAAATCAGGAGACAAAGAATATCAGGAATACTTTTACATGTATGACGATCGCTGGTTACCCAATCAGTATGATGAAAAGATGCCGGACATTTTCCCTGAAAGTTCACCAGGCAATTTTACATGGATTCCTGAATGCAACAAATGGGTCATGACAGTATTCCACCACTACCAGTGGGATCTGAACTATACCAATCCGGTAGTTTTCCGTGAAATGCTCAATAATATCCTGTTTTATGCCAACCTGGGTGTTGATGTATTGCGTATTGATGCACCTGCTTTTATCTGGAAACAGCTGGGTACAACATGCCAGAATCTGCCACAGGCACATACCCTGCTAAGGCTGATCAAACGCTGCGTAGCTGTGGCAGCGCCGGGAATGGCCCTGCTTGGAGAAGCGATAGTAGCTCCCAAGGAGATTATGAAATATTTCGGTACTGGCTCCTTTACGGCCAAAGAGTGCGACTTTGCCTACAATGCTACCCACATGGCCCTGCAATGGGACATGCTTGCTTCTGGTGATACACGCGTCATGCTCGCAGCACAACATGAAATCCTGCAGAAACCTTATGGTACAACCTGGATCAACTACACACGTTGCCATGATGATATTGGTTTGGGATATGACGACTATATGATTGAACATACCGGCAAGAACCCGTATGAACACCGGAAATTCCTGAAAGAATATTTCTCTTACTCCGGCAACCAATGGGATAGCCCTGCACGCGGCGCACTCTTTTCATCCAATCCCAAAACAGGTGATGCCAGGATCAGTGGTTCATTGGCATCTTTGTGCGGACTGGAAAAAGCAATATGGGAAGGAAGTGCAACTGACATCAATGAATCCATTCAAAAAATCCTCCTCATGCAGGCCCATTCATTTTTTTTGGGCGGAGTACCCATCATCTTCTACGGTGATGAACTCGGTTATACCAATGACTATAGTTACCAGGAAGATCCGGGAAAAAGTTATGATAACAGGTGGATGCACAGACCAGTCATGAATTGGGAAAAAAACAAACGCATTTATGAACCAGGTACCATTGAGTACAAGGTTTTTCAGTCCACACGTAAACTCATATCGCTTAGAAAAAAACTTAAAGTAGTTTCAGATCATAAAAACCTGACCTGGCTAACCCCGCACAATATCCATGTTGCAGGCTATCTTAGATCCTACGAATACCATAAGCTTTACTGTGTATTTAATTTCAGCAACAAGCCTGCATACCTCACCTGGTATGCCTTCAAGGAACATGGCGACTTTTCCTCAGCCCTGTTTGATTATTGGACTGAGCAGGTTTTTACCGTTGGGCACGACAATGAATTCCTCATTATCGAACCCTATGGTTTTCATCTGTTTGAACCTACCGAAAGCTAAAAATTTTATAACCTGGAAGTGAATCCTTTTTCAAGTGATTGTATGACTGGCGTTGACAGCCTAGTTTTTCCTGATGCTATTGCAACCCTGAATCTGAAGGTAACTGACTCCCCCTGCTGCAGTGTTCTCAGGTAGACAGGATTTTGCTTAGCAAATACATTTGACCCCATTGGATTAGCTGCAAATAAGCCGTATCCCCTTGCATGCCAGAATGTTGGATATCCTTCGTTTTTTGGGTGATCAAGTATGAGTACGCTGATGGTATCAGATTTCATTTTGGCATGCAGCATACACCAGGTAGCCTTCTTCCCCCACACATCATCACCTTTCAGGCCATTGCTGTTGATGTAGTTGCCATTGGCAATGGTATCGGTAACAGCTTTAATCACAGTTTCGATGCCATTCGCATCTGTAAACTTCTTTGTTTCCACTGTAGGAATTTGCAGTTCATGTGCCATCCGCATTCCTAACATCCCTTCCTTGTTGTCTTTAAAGTCTACGCGCCTTTTTGCAGTCAATGTTGTTACGCGATCAATAACCCATATGCCATTGATTTCACTGAAAACAAACGATGTTTTTTCATCCAACAATATATTATTCTTTTGATCATTCCAGGTAGCTTCATAACCCAATTTACCCTGATCACCACTCTTGTTTTCAGTTATTTTACCCATGCGGATATTACCATATAAATGCTTTTTGTCTGCCGGAATAGCAAAGGAATTATTCCAGAAATCAAGTCCGTTTACATCACCAAAATTAAACCACAATCCCAGGTGATGCGGGTGATCAGTTGGTTCCCCGGGAATGGGGTTTACCGGAAATCCACGCGTGATCACAGTTCCGTTGGGAGCCAGTATCGGATAAAGAACAGGTTTGGCGATGGTATCTGGAAAAAAGAAACTGGTAAAATGCTTACCCCCCATCATCACACGAATGATGGGATTGTTCTTGTCTGAAACAACTTCAACTTTTGCCTTTTGAGTAAATCCTGTTTGATGAAAAGAGAGGATGATCAGTGTAATGATCAGGGCTATTTTTTTCATGACAAATTTTTATGAAAGGTTATTCAATACTTCATTACCCATGGCTTCCGTGCCCAGAATTTTATCTGCAGGAGTATTGGCGTCGGCAATATCCCTTGTTCTCCAGCCAGCCTTCAAAACAGCATCTACTGCAGCAATAACGGCTTCTGATTCTGCTTTCAAACCAAAGGAAATATCCAGGAGTAGAGCTGCTGAAAGTATGGAAGCAAGCGGATTGGCTACTCCTTTACCGGTGATATCATGTGCAGATCCATGAATGGGTTCATAAACACCGGTGCCATCACCAATCGAAGCAGATGCCAACATACCCATGGAACCTGCAATTTGAGAAGCTTCATCTGTGAGGATATCACCAAACAGGTTTGCTGTTACAACCACATCAAAACGACGCGGATCCTTGATAAGCAGCATCGCTGTTGCATCTACAAACTGGTGTTCAACTTCCACATCCGGATATTCAAGTGCCACTTTCTGCACCACCTCTCTCCAGAGCCTGCTTGTTTCTATGACGTTAGCCTTATCTACGGAACATACTTTTTTTCTGCGTGTTCGCGCTGCATCGAAAGCCTTGCGTGCAATGCGCTCAACCTCAAACCTGCTGTATTGCGCAACGTCGTAAGCCGTATTGCCATCATCCTTACGACCCTTCTCGCCAAAATAAATATCCCCTGTGAGCTCTCTGAAAAACAGGATATCTGCTCCACGGAGAATTTCGGGCTTGATGCTGGAAGCATCAAGTAATTCATCAAACAATTTGATTGGACGCAGGTTGGCATACAAGCCCAGTTCCTTGCGCATTTTCAGCAAGCCTTGTTCCGGACGAACCTTAGCAGTAGGATCATTGTCATATTTCGGATGACCAACAGCTCCAAAGAGTATGGCATCTGATGCTTTCATTTTGGCAAGGGTCTCATCAGGTAGCGGTGAACCTGTTGCCTCGATGGCTACATGTCCGATCATTGCTTCATCATAGGTGAATGTATGGCCAAATCGTGCTGCAATTTTATCCAATACCAGTTTACCTACTGCGGTTACTTCCTGTCCGATTCCATCTCCTGGGACAATGAGAATTTTTTTATTCATAAATTTTGTTGTGGGTTATGGGTTGTCAGTTATCAGTTGTGGGTTATCAGTTGTGGGTTGTCAGTTGTGGGT
>Ga0208009_1000156_pt1 | contig 19311 bp, 19 predicted proteins | sample Wag4_2014_7_16_FD_187364 | JGI IMG/M metagenome (GOLD analysis project Ga0208009, IMG submission 187364) | Fresh water mixed with fracking chemicals microbial communities from Ohio, USA - Utica-2 Time Series FC 2014_7_16 (SPAdes) (version 2) ...
GTTATATACATTTTATTAGCGATATCTTTCACCTTTTGGCAGCCGGCGGCTGGATGGGAGCCTTGGCCGCATTCGCTTTACTGCTGCGCACGAAGATTCTAAATGGCAGACAAGAAGTACGGATTCTGTCCCGTGCCCTGACTGGATTTGAATCAGCTGGTGCGCTGATCGTTGTGATTTTAAGCATTACTGGAATAGTAAATTACCTTTTCATTGTAGGCCCTACCCTGGACGAAGTGATGCTCACTACTTATGGGATGCTGCTCTTTTTGAAGGTTTTACTCTTCGCAGGGATGATTATCTTAGCGACGCTCAATCGTTTCCATTTGAGTCCACTGTTAGAGCGCTCAATCGACGAAGGAGACCACGCCGTCGCCATCAATGCTTTACGACGCAGTATGACCCTTGAATTCTCCGTTGCAGTCGTCATAGTGTGCCTAGTCGCTTGGCTAGGAACCTTGAGCCCGGAGATGGATATGAGCACGGTGCAGAGTTAATAATCCGCATAATTTCCACAGCTACCTGAAGCCCTACGCTCCAAACGCAAAGTTTGTAAGCGTTGAGCCAAGCGTCCATGTTGCCGTAACGCTACGATTCTAAAGCCACAACTCGTTTGTCACCAGCGTGTTGACTCCGGAGGTTAAAGTCCGCACTAATGAGGCGACCAAGCAGATCAATTTGATAGGGCTGCTCAACCCGATTTTACGAGGGTGGGCGAACTATCATAGCCACGTGGTCGCTAAGAAAGTCTTCAATCAGGTAGACAGCGAAGTCTGGACAATGCTCTGGCTCTGGGCGGTGAGAAGACATCCGCGCAAAGGAGCCCCGTGGGTCAAGGACAGATATTTCAAAGTCCGAGGATCGCGCCGGTGGGTGTTCTCCACTGTCGATAAAACCGCAGACGGTAAGGGGAGTACACCTTACTGAAAGAATCGGATACGCCGATCGTACGGCACAACGATCAAGGCCGCTGCCAATCCGCACGACCCCAATTGGGATGAGTATTTCGAGTTCCGCTGGGGCAAGAAAATGCTCAAATCGACGAAGGGACGAGCGAAGATGTATCGCGTCTGGCGGCAGCAAGACGGCCTGTGTTCTGTCTGTCATAAGCCCGTTACCAAAGATACGCCGTGGCATAGGCGCCACATCGTAAAGCTGGCTAAGGGCGGAACGGACGCCGCAGTCAATCTTGACATCTACCATCTGCGTAGCCCTAGAGACCAGCAATTCGCCAATGTTAAAGAGGTATCGCCGGGTACTTATTAGTGCTTTTGTAGAGGCTTGAGCCGTGTGCTGGGAAACTCGCAGTAAGGGGCCGGCGAACACACCTTCCTGACCCCATCGCCTCAAGCGAAAGTGTCAGTAAAGCTGCGTCGGCCGGACGCTTACCATCATGGTTGGCTGCTGTTTAATTTGTCTGGCACCCGCCCCCTTCCACCATGTACGTTGCGACACGCCGCACACCGAGCGAGTCTTGATAAACCAGCTCGACTGGCACAATCCCACAGGCGAAGCGAGTGTCGGTGATGCTAATGATTTTCGCCACATCAGATGGAACGCCCGTGCGGTCTGCCTGAACATCATTAGCGGCAATAGCGCTACTGGCAGCAACAGCCAAGAACAGAGCAATCAATGTTTTCATGGTGTTTTCTCTAGAAAAGTTGAGCCGCTCTAGCCACACGCTTGTGCAGTTATTGACGAGGCCAACTCCGCCACTAATAGGAGGGGCCTGCCAACATCAACACGTCTTTGAGCACTAGACAGCCCCACCAGCCAAGAAGGAAAAGCCATGACGGGCATCTGCGAGATGCCAACACCTAGGCTTTAGGTGTGGTGATCAGAAAGCCCAAAGCTACGAGTGGCTTACCAAAGGCTACTGCACCAACGAGCAGAAGCGGCGTAAGCGAACAGCCAACACACCTTCCGAGCTCCCAAATTAAGGGCGATGGTGTCCGCCTATTTTTAAGCGGACGCGATAGCCCTTAATGCGCCAACGAAACTCTTACCCCAAGTCGTTCAAAGCCCAGGTCGTCCAGGAATGCCTGCAACCCGGTGCTTCCATATCCAGTGTTGCCATCAGCCACGGCATCAACGCCAACGTGATCCGAAAGTGGATACCGCTTTACCGCGATAAATCACCTGCAACACTGCCGGCGTTCGTTCCGGTAAAGATCGCACCGAAAAGGCCGGCTGAAACCTCAGCGATCATCGAGCTGACTTTTGGCGAGCAAACCATCACGGTGAAATGGCCTTCTTCCGATCCCACGGGCTGTGCCCAGTTTGTACGCGGGCTGACACAGTGATCCGCATCGACACAATCTGGCTGGCCACCGAACCGATGGACATGCGCTGCGGCACCGAAAAAGCGCTCGCCCGTGTCGTGGCTGTCTTCGGTGCGGCGCAGCCGCACTGCGCCTATCTGTTTGCCAATCGCCGAGGCAATCGCATAAAAGTCTTGGTGCACGATGGCCTTGGGGTGTGGCTGGCAGCACGCCGTCTGCACCAGGGAAAATTCTCCTGGCCAAGCCATCGGCAGGGTGACCGGATGGAGCTGAATGCTGAACAGCTCCAGGCCTTGGTGGTCGGTCTTCCCTGGCAGCGCCTTGGGTCTGACAGAGCGATCCGTACCCATTAAGAGAAATGGCTGACATACATCGATCAATTGATCGGGCACAGTCATCGCCATGACGCTTACTCCTCCTCTCGACCAGCTCGACACCGAACAACTGCGCAGCCTCGCTGCGCAGTTGCTTCGGCATGTTGAGCACTTGGATACGCGGCTGGCTAGCCTCGACAAAGAAGTGCTGCACCACAAAACCCGCAATCAGCAACTCACCCACGAAATCGCCCTGCTCAAACGCCACCGCTTCGCCAAGCGATCCGAGTCGTTCAGTCCCGACCAAGCAAGCCTGCTTGACGATCTGATTGAAACCGACCTGGCCGCCATCGAAGCCGAGCTTGAAGTCTTGGCGCCAAAGCCTGCGCATTCGCCAGTCCGTCAGCAACCCAAACGTACCGCCTTGCCTGCCGAGTTTCCGCGCACGCTGATTCATCACGAGCCGGAAAACACCCAATGCCCATGTGGCTGCGCACTCAAGCGCATCGGTGAAGACGTCAGCGAAAAACTCGACTACACACCGGGCGTGTTCAGTGTCGAGCGGCACATCCGTGGCAAATGGGTCTGCGATGACTGCGAAACCTTGATCCAGGCCCCGGTGCCGGCGCAGGTGATCGACAAAGGCATCCCGACTGCCGGGCTGCTTGCCCAGGTGATGGTTGCGAAATACGCCGATCATTTGCCGCTGTATCGCCAGGAGCAAATCTTCGGGCGCGCCGGTTTCGCGATTCCCCGTTCAACGCTGGCCAGTTGGGTCGGCGTTTGCGGTGTGCAATTGCAGCCACTGGTCGATGCCCTGCGCGAAGTGGTGCTTGAGCACAACGTGGTGCACGTCGATGAAACGCCGGTGCAGATGCTGGCGCCGGGCGAGAAGAAAACCCATCGAGCTTACATATGGGGCTACGCCACGACGACCACCGCCCCGATCAGCGCGGTGGTGTACGACTTCAGCCCAGGTCGATCAGGCGAGCATGCCCGCAACTTCCTGGGCGACTGGAAAGGCAAGTTGGTCTGCGACGATTATGGCGGTTACAAAGCCAGCTTCGCGCTCGGCGTCACCGAAATCGGCTGCATGGCCCACGCCCGACGCAAGTTTTACGACCTGCACATCACCGGCAAAAGCGTGCTTGCCGAGCAAGCACTGCGGTACATCGCGGCTTTATATGAAGTTGAACGCGAAGTGAGGGATTTGGAACCGAATATCCGGCGACGAATACGTCAGGAAAAATCGGCGCCCCTGATGGACGCATTTCATGCCTGGATGATCGCCCAGCGCGAGCTTGTGCATGAAGGTTTGGGAATTACCAGAGCCTTGGATTACAGCCTCAAACGCTGGGCAGCGTTGAGTCGGTATCTGGACGACGGCGCGGTGCCCATAGACAACAATCACATCGAAAATCAGATCCGGCCATGGGCGCTCGGACGCAAGAACTGGTTGTTTGCCGGGTCGTTACGCAGCGGCCAGCGAGCGGCCGCGCTGATGAGTCTGATCCAATCGGCCAAACTCAACGGGCATGATGTGTATGCCTATCTGAAGGATGTTCTTACTCGCCTGCCGACGCAGCGGGCGAGTGAGATTGGGGAGTTGTTACCGGATCGTTGGCAGCCGGCTTAATTGCGCAAGACGGGATGCCCGGACGCTTACGAAGCGGCTGTCGTTGGATCGGGATTGATGTCACCTACATCCCGATCAATATTTCGACGGCGCCCCACTCGGTTGGAGTAGCCACAGGCGCTGTTGAATGTCTGCAAATCACGCTTGGCAGCACTCAATTCACCTTCATATTTGAGGTTAGCTTCGTATTTTAAAGAGTGCATATTATCGGCGACGTGCACTGACTATTGGCGACAAAAGGCACGCCAAAAGGTCGCGGTAGGGATGGCAGTTACCTGCCCCCCCCGGTGTCAGGATAGTTGTCGCCTCTCCGGTTTTTCCTAAAAAAGCAAATCGGGGGCGGAAAGAGACTGGTCGTGCCGTACTATTCACCTGAACGCAGAGCCGCATTACTCAAGATGCTGCTTCCCCCGCTGAACCTGTCGGATTGTCCCTCAATGCCTCGAAAACACGACTGATTGAGTTTGGTCGTTTTGCTGCGAGACATCGTAGGAAGCGAGGCTTAGGTAAACCGGAGACATTCGACTTCCTGGGCTTCACGCACTGTTGTAGTACCAACAGAAGCGGTGGCTTTCAAATACTGCGACTGACGGGCAAGAAGCGAATGCGTGCGACGCTGCTGGCTATTCGGGATGAGCTGAAGCGCCGACGTCATGAGCCCATCCGGGCTCAAGGGCAATGGCTTACTCGGGTGGTCAGGGGCTACTTCAATTACCACGCAGTGCCGGGAAACCTGATACGTCTTGGTGGTTTTCGTTCGGCGGTATGTCGCCTATGGCGGCAAGCCCTCAAACGTCGCAGCCAGCGTTATCGGCTTCAATGGTCACGCTACGGACGCCTTGCTGACCTCTACATACCTAGACCCAGAAATGCACATCCTTACCCTGAGGATCGCTTCGCGTCACACACCCGAGGCAGGAGCCGTATGCGGTAGTTCTGCACGTACGGATCTGTGCGGGGGGTGGCAGGTAACTGCCATCCCTACCGCGACCAGATAAGGCACCTCAAGGCGACAGTAAGGCGCAATAGAGGTCAGATCTCTTGTCGCCAGTCTCTGTACCCCTCAGGTAGAGGGGTATAAGAAATAAGCACTGGGTAGCGGTTGCCGCACTAGCAGTGTCGCTACTCAGATGCTCCCATGTTGGCTCCAGGTGTCGGCGCTGCATGCCGATCCTCTGCTGATCTAGAAGGAGCCTGACCATGACCAACTTTGCCATGCACTATGGACACTGGAGTTGGGTGCTCATCACTGTGCTGATCGCATCCTGGCTTCTCTATCGCTTCGTCGCCCCACGCAGTTGGCGTGAGTGGATGGGCGCCGGCTTGGTGCAAGCGTTCATCATCGCGTTATACGCCGAGATGTATGGCTTCCCGCTGACTATTTATCTGCTGCCTGGTTTTCTGGGCATTGATCTTCCGCTGACGGGCTTCTCCGGCCATCTCTGGGCCACCCTGCTGGGCTATGGCAGCACCGGGGCCATGCTGGAAATGCTGTTGGGCGGAGTATTTATCGTCATTGGTCTGGTGCTATTGATCCGCGGCTGGGTCCAGGTCTATCGCGCCAGTCTGGAAGGCCGACTGGCCACACAGGGAGTCTATGGTCTGATCCGACACCCGCAATACACCGGGATCATGCTGGCTGTTTTCGGTCAGATCATTCACTGGCCGACCCTCATTACGCTGCTGTTGTTTCCCGTGATCATCTACGCCTATGTTCGCCTGGCCAGGCGGGAAGAATCGGCGTTGGCCGCGCGCTTCGGCGAAGCGTATCTGACCTATCGGCAGCGCCTGCCGATGTTCTTTCCGCGTCGGCAGGACTGGCGTGGTTTTTCCCGCGCACTATTCTCCCCTCATCCGGAATAGTAAGCACTTTGCCTTGTCCCGCTCCAGAGCGGGACAAGGCTGCCATACTGAAGCCTATGTCCTATGTGTCGGTTTCTTCGTTTTGAAGGCAGATGCACGTCGTTATACACAACTATCTGAAACGCTGAGGTTGATCTGACCGCAGTGACCATCAAAATGGCCCACGGTCAGATCAAGGTTAAGCGTCTATCGCGGACGAGCCGCTTGGCAGCAGTTACCCGGCTGCCGATCCGGTTGGTCAGGCTTTCAATGCCAGGATTCGGCGCGCGCCATTCAGTACGATGAGGCCAACCACCGTACCAATCACCAAATCTGGGTAGGAAGAACCTGTCCACGCAACCAATGCACCTGCTGCGATGACGCCAATATTCGCGAGCACATCGTTGGCCGAAAAAATCCAACTCGCTTTCATGTGTGCACCACCTTCGCGGTGGCCATAGATCATCAAGAGACAGCTGACGTTGGCAACCAGTGCGACTGCGCCAATCCCCATCATCAGCATCGACTCAGGTTCGCTGCCGTAGAGAAAGCGTCTCGCCACTTCCACGAGTACACCCAGAGCCAACACGATCTGAAAGAAACCCGCCAGGTGCGCAGCGCGAACCTGCAGCCGTGCACTCCGGCCGACTGCATAGAGAGCCAGGCCATAGACGGCAGCATCAGCAAACATGTCCAGTGAGTCGGCCACTAGGCCAGCCGATTGGGCGATCAAACCTGCGCCCATCTCGATGACAAACATCGCAGCATTGATACCGAGTAGGATTTTGAGCGTGCTTGCCTCCTTGGAAGCAGTCAGCTCTTCACTGGCACTATTGGCCGAGGCTGCTTCCTGACTGGCCGATTGAGTGCCCAGTAACGTTGCGCCCAGGCCAAGTGACTCCAGTTTTGTAGTGATCAGATCAACAGGTCCGTCATGGAAAGCGCGTACCTGCCTGCTGGTCAGATCAAAGGACAATGAATTGAGCTCAGGCAAGCCATTCAATACGAGCCGAATCATCCGTTCTTCTGACGGACAATCCATCTTGGGCACAGAAAAACTGCTGACCCATGTTCCTTCATTCGACGACGCGGTTGCCGCTTCAGTGGTTGCCGACACTGGGCCACAGCCACAGGATTTCTCACAAGAACTCATGATCCGTTGCTCCTATTGGACTTGATTCTGCTGATTGAAAACCATATAGCAGGTATAGGGTCAAGCGTGGATATACTGGCTTTTTTACCAAGGGGCAGATAATGCGCATTGGCCAACTTGCACAGCTGGCGGGGGTGGACATTCAGACGATCCGTTTTTATGAACGCCAGGGACTGCTTCCCCCTCCTAATCGCCAGGACAACGGCTACCGAACCTATAAAGCAGACCATGCGGAAAAACTGCTGTTCATTCGCCGATGCCGCTCTTTTGGCATGTCACTGGAAGAAATTGGTGTTTTGCAGAGCTATCAGGAACAGCCGCAGCAACCCTGCACGGCGATCAATGCGCTCCTTGATAGACATATCGTCCAGGTAAGGACTCAGATCGCATCCCTGCACGCCCTCGAAAACCAGATGGTGACGTTGCGTGGCTGTTGCGATAATGAGCGGCAAAGCCTGGACTGCGGAATACTTTCGGGTTTGGAGGGCGGCAAACCTCATTCGTAACTCACGGCTTAACGTCATTTTTCACTTCGCCCCAATCCATAGCGCTTGACCCTGTAGCGGCTATAGGGTGTTCACTCGGCCCATCTGTGGCGCAAGTGAGATCCAGATGAATACCACCCTCCGCATTGCCATCGATGAGGCCTTCTTTCGGGCAAGGAAAGCACTCGATGAAGAGGAGCCAACCGAGGCTTTCCCTTGGCTGGAACGAGTCCACATCTTGAGCCAGCGACTGCCTGTTCTTCATGCTCAGAGCCATTGGCTGATGCTGAGGGCTGGCTGGCAGTTACGCGACTTTCGGGAGGTGCTCAGCCAAACACCGCGGATCATGGCGGCCCTGCTGTTCTCAAAGATCTGGGTACCGCTCGGTAACACCGGGCGCGCTAGTGTCAGTGCTTTCGCGCCAATGCCCCTCTCACAGGAGTTGCAGCGACTTCTTGAAGGAGAGGAACCATGAAGTCGCCTCTTGGAATGGCACACTTTATTGCTCCATGGCTTTGGTGGACGCTATCGCTGGGCATTGCCTCGGCCGACCAAGCGTTCAAGAGTGCAATTGAGGGCTCGCTCCCGGTTGGCACCGTAATTCCTCTCGCCCCGTTCTTCAATCTGGTTCATTTCTGGAATACCGGTGCAGCGTTCAGCTTCCTGGCTGACGCGGGTGGTTGGCAGCGTTACTTTTTCATCGTCATCGCCTTGATCGTTTCGATGGTGCTGGCTCTGATATTGCGTAAACCCAGAGCCAACAGCGAAGCCCTGGGCTATAGCCTCATCTTGGGCGGGGCAGTTGGGAATCTGATCGATCGCGCATTTCGAGGCCATGTAATCGACTACCTGGATTTCTACTGGCAGTCCTGGCATTGGCCTGCGTTTAACCTGGCGGATATTGGTATCGTCGGTGGCACCGCCATGTTGATCCTGAGCAGTTTGCTGAGCCCGAATGCGGAAGCCGGCCGAGCCAGAGAATGAAAAGCTCGTCTTCAACGGACACGGTGCGCTGGGCAGGCCATGCATGGGTCGGGCCCGGCATCGGAGTCTTTCATGGCCGTGCCGGCCACCAGGACTGGCACCACCATCAGGCGCATCAGATTTCAGTGGGCCTCGATTCACCGGTATCGGTTGAAACCCCGTTGGGCATTCAAACAGGATCAGCCATCTTCATTCCGGCCGGCTTGAAACACCGGCTCAACGCAAGTCGAATTCTGTCGATCTATGTGGATGCGCTATCCGATGAAGCGCGTGCTTTACGGGGTACTGAAAAAGCGAGGGTGATCGAGATCACGCCGGGGGACATCGCACCGATTCTCGACGCGCTGCGCGAGACAGGGCATACCGCTCTCCAGGTTAGGGCGGGGGTGCGCCAGGCGCTACGGCTTCCCGATCCACCGCCCCCAGATCCTCGATTGACCAAGGTGGTAGAGGCGCTGCGTAGAGGTCAAATGGGACGCGACGAAATGGCCGCGTTGGTGCATTTGTCCCCCACACGCTTTTCCCATTGGTTCGTGGAACAGACCGGCCTGCCACTGCGCAGCTATGCGAAATGGCTACGCCTCACGCAGGCCCTCCAGCACTTGGCCAAAGGAGTACGGCTGACCGAAGCGGCTCATGAGGCGGGCTTTTCTGACTCGGCGCATTTCTCCCGGACATTCCGGACGCTGCTGGGTATTGATCCTTCCTCTGCCTTGGCTGAAGTCGATCTTCAGGAGTCGTAGCTCTTTCGTTCAAGTCGAAAACGGGCCTCCCCATATACAGTAATGGCTCCCTATTCAGGAGCTGAGCGATGCCTATTTCCCTGCGATTCGCCATACGGTGGCTGAGCTATCCACTTGTGTTTGGCTGCTGTGCAGCCTTCATGATCTGGGCGCTGTATGCGGGAGTGCCGTATTGGCCCACCACACCCATAGTCGCCGCGGCGGGGCTGCTACTCATTGCTGGCTTGGAGCGCATCCAGCCTTTTCGCAAAGCCTGGCTTGAGGACATCAAGACACCGCGACCGACCTGCTGCACCTGCTGGTGAACCTTTCTGTCATTCAACTCACCGCTGAAATTCTGGCCAGGCTTGGCGATGCGGTGCCGGCCTCGGTTCGACTCTTTCCGATCGAGAGTCCACTGTGGCTGCAGTTGTTCCTGGTTGCCGCCGTGCTCGATCTGGGCCTGTATTCCATGCATCGAATTAGTCACCGAGTGCGCTGGCTGTGGCGTTTCCACATGATTCATCACAGCGCCGAGCGGCTGTACTGGATCAACGGAGAGCGCCGACATCCCCTGCACGCCGCGCTCATGGCCGGTCCCGGGCTGGTGGTACTGGTTGCATCTGGCGCGCCGTCAGCAATGGTCGCCACCTGGTTTGGCATTCTGACCGTGCACTTGGCCTTCCAACATTCGAACCTGGACTACCGGCTGGGATGGCTGCGTCACATCATCGGGATTGCTGAAATTCATCGTTGGCATCACAAGCGCGATTTTGAAGATGCCCAGGTCAACTTTGGTGAATTTATGATGGTGTGGGATCGACTGTTTGGCACGTTCTACGACGGTGCGGGGAAGCTGGGTGATGCCGAGGTCGGATTGCATGAAAAGGACTATCCAAAAGACTACCTTGGACAGTTCGCCAAACCCTTTGGGCGAGACCGTACAAGTAAAGGCTAACGGATTCTCTTGCAGTGCGGCCGCAACCAGACACGGCACGATGCCTCTGGAGAGTGGCTCTGGTTAGTTGCAAAAGCGTGAGCCCATTGAGATTGAATGCAAGCCGATGCCGCTGAATACAAGCTCGCTCGCAGTGAAGCGGCTGTTTTCAAACGCGAGCCGTTACACCTAGGGCTTCCTTCAGATTCGCAGTCGCCTGCGACACCCTTGCCTTCGGCTAACACTTCCCCTCGCCGGGTGTGTAGAGGACTTTCACCTCCAAGTCACCAGCGTGGCCACCACAGCCAAGCTGGTTGCGCTTACGCGCAACGCGCCATGCCTGGCGCACCAAAAAAAGGCGCCTAACTCAGGCGCCTAAAACCATCCTCCAAACCAAAGGAGCAAAACAAGAGGACGGTGGAGCAATCAACTCTTCATTACACAGCTTGGCTGCAAGACTTTCGCGAGCCAATGCGCCGATGAATGGCGGATGGCTGGTCCGGTATCAGCTTGTGAATGTCGAACCGGCCAGCCATTCCATTGTTACTTCAGAGTCTTGATCGACACGACGGTGGCTGCCATTCCCTCGGCGCGAAACTCAAACGCTACTCGATCCCCAACCTTCAGGCCTGCCTGTTGCTTGGCTGTTGCGTTGAATGCCATGGTCATGGCAGGCCACTGCATGGCCGGAACCGCGCCATGGGCGATAGTCACCGTGTGTTTCGCGGTATCGACGGCCTTGATCGTACCCTCGGCTTTGGCCACTGGAGTCTGCTTCATCTCCTGCTTCATCTGTGTGCTGTCCATGGGCATATCGTCCATTTTCATACCCGGCATGTCCTCTGCCTGAGCAGAAAGGGACAATGCGACAACGGTGCTTGCAACGGCGATCAGGGTCAGTTTCATACGACTTTTCCTTGAGGGTTGGTGGATACAACGGGGAGGTGCCGGCGGCGCATCAAGCGGTAGGCCGCTGGAATGACGAACAGGGACAACAAGGGCGCGGTGACCATGCCGCCGACCATGGGTGCGGCGATGCGGCTCATCACTTCGCTACCGGTGCCGCTGCCCCAGAGGATCGGCAACAAGCCGGCAATGATGACGGCCACGGTCATGGCCTTGGGGCGAACCCGCTGCACCGCGCCTTCACGAATCGCGGCGATCAACCCACGCTCAGTGTTATCACCGAGGTCTTCACGTTCGGTCCAGGCGTTCTTCAGGTAGAGCAGCATGATCACGCCAAATTCGGCGGACACCCCGGCCAATGCGATGAAGCCGACACCGGTAGCCACCGACAGGTTGAACCCCAGCAGATAGAGGAACCACGCCCCGCCCGTCAGGGCGAACGGCAACGTCGCCATAATCAGCAAGGCCTCGTCGAAACGGGCAAAGGTCAGGTAGAGCAGCACGAAGATGATCAGCAGCGTGGCCGGCACCACCAGCTTGAGTCGTGCGTTGGCCCTTTCGAGAAATTCGAACTGCCCCGAGTAGCTCAAACTCATGCCGGGCTGCAACTTGACCTGCTCACTGACGACCCGACGCAGATCGGCGACCACCGAGGCAATGTCCCGACCCCGCACGTCGATGTACACCCAGCCGGAAGGCCGGGCGTTCTCGCTCTTGAGCATAGGCGGACCGTCGCTGACCTTGACCTTCGCCACCGTGCCAAGGGTGATCTGGCTCCCCAGCGGGGTGTAGATCGGCAGTTGCTCCAGGGCGCCGAGCGAGTCACGCCACTCACGGGGATACCGCACGTTGATCGGGAAGCGCGCGAGCCCTTCAATCGTTTCGCCGACGTTTTCACCGCCGATAGCCCCGGCCACGATCGACTGCACATCGGCGATATTCAATCCGTAGCGAGCGGCAGCTTTACGGTCGATATCCACCTCGATATAGCGCCCACCAGTCAATCGTTCGGCCAGGGCCGAACTGACCCCAGGCACGTCCTTGGCCACACGCTCGACCGCTTGGGTAGCCGCATCGATCTCCGTCAGGTTGCTGCCGGCAATTTTCACCCCGATCGGGCTCTTGATCCCGGTGGCGAGCATGTCGATGCGGTTGCGGATTGGCGGTATCCAGATGTTGGTCAACCCCGGGACTCGTACCACTCGATCCAGTTCTTCCACCAGCTTTTCCTGGGTCATTCCTGGGCGCCACTGCTCACGTGGCTTGAATTGAATGGTGGTCTCGAACATCTCCAGCGGTGCAGGATCGGTGGCGGTTTCGGCGCGGCCAGCCTTACCGAACACGTGTTCGACTTCGGGTACCGTCTTGATCAAGCGGTCAGTCTGTTGCAGCAGCTGCGCCGCTTTCTGCGCCGACAACCCCGGCAGAGCCGAAGGCATATAAAGCAGATCGCCCTCGTCCAGGGCTGGGAGGAACTCGCCACCCAAGCGAGAGAGCGGCCATAGCGCGCTGAGAAAGACCAGTAGCGCGACCAGCAGGGTGATTTTGGGACGACGTAATACCGCATCCAGGGCCGGTTGATAGATCCTGATCAACCAACGGTTCAACGGGTTCTGTTCCTCCTTGGGAATCCGTCCGCGAATCCAGTAACCCATCAACACCGGCACCAGGGTCACCGACAGTCCGGCCGCCGCCGCCATGGCATAGGTCTTGGTGAAGGCCAGTGGGCCGAACAGACGGCCCTCTTGCGCCTCCAGGGTGAACACCGGAATGAACGACAGGGTGATAATCAGCAGGCAGAAGAACAGCGCAGGCCCCACCTCGGTCGCCGCTTCGGTCATCACATGCCAGTGATGTTCGCCCTTAAGCTCTTCGCCGGGATGGGCCGCGTGCCAGGCCTCGACCTTTTTGTGAGCGTTCTCGATCATTACCACGGCGGCGTCGACCATGGCGCCGATGGCGATAGCGATCCCGCCCAGGGACATGATGTTGGCGTTGATCCCTTGGTAACGCATAACGATGAAAGCAATCAGTATCCCCACCGGCAGGGAGATAATGGCCACCAGGGATGAGCGCAGATGCCAAAGGAAGATCGCGCAGACCAGCGCGACGACGATGAACTCCTCGAACAGCTTGTGGCTGAGGTTTTCCACGGCACGGTCGATCAGTTTGCTGCGGTCATAGGTGGTGACGATTTCTACCCCGGCCGGCAGACTGCTTTTCAAGTCGTCGAGTTTGGCCTTGACCGCGGCAATGGTTTCGCGAGCGTTCTTGCCGCTGCGCAGAATCACCACGCCGCCGACGGTCTCGCCTTCGCCGTCGAGTTCGGTGATGCCGCGACGCATCTCTGGCCCCAACTGGATCGTCGCCACATCACCGAGAGTCACTGGCACTCCGCCGGAGCCGAGCTTGAGTGGAATCGCCCGAAAGTCATTCAGCGTCTTCAGGTAACCGGAGGCGCGGACCATGAACTCGGTCTCCGCCAGCTCCAGCACGGCGCCACCGGTTTCCTGATTGGCCTTGCCGATAGCCTCGGTCACCTCAGCCTGAGTGATACCCAGGCTGGCCAGCTTGAGTGGATCGAGCTGCACCTGATACTGCTTGACCATGCCGCCGACGGTGGCCACTTCCGCAACGTTCGCCAGGGTCTTGAGTTCGAACTTGAGGAACCAGTCCTGCAAGGCGCGCAGTTGCGCCAGGTCGTGTCCGCCACTGCGGTCCACCAGTGCGTACTGATAGATCCAGCCCACGCCCGTGGCGTCTGGCCCCAAGGCCGGTTTGGCGGAAGCCGGCAGGCGGCTTTGGACCTGACTCAAATACTCCAGCACCCGCGAGCGGGCCCAGTACAAATCGGTACCGTCTTCGAACAGCACGTACACGAAGCTGTCGCCGAAAAAGGAATAGCCGCGCACGGTTTTGGCCCCCGGCACCGAGAGCATGGTGGTGGCCAACGGATAGGTCACCTGGTTCTCGACGATCTGCGGCGCTTGTCCCGGATACGGGGTGCGGATGATCACCTGGACATCGGAGAGGTCCGGCAGTGCATCGATCGGCGTGCTCTGCACCGACCAGACACCCCAGACCGTAACGAACAGCGTGGCCAGCAGCACCAGGAAGCGGTTGGCCACTGACCAGCGGATAAGGGCCGCGATCATGGCTGGCCCCCTTGTTTTTCCAGGCGTTCAACCCGCAAACCATCATCGGTTTGACTGGCTGATACACGAACCTTGTCGCCCGACTTGAGCCCTTGCATCAGCGTAGGGTCGGCTAACGGAAAGGTCATGGTCATGCCTGGCATACCCAATGTCTTGAAGGGACCATGGGCGAGCGTCACGTCTTTACTATTGATCTCGACGATTTGCCCCTCTGCCTCATGCAAGGCGGAGGCGGAGGCTGTGGCGGCAGGTGGTGATGTTTCCAGCGTGCTGGCGATGATGCCCTTGAGGCTGGCCTCGGAGTCGAGCAGGAACTGTCCAGAGCTGACCACCTGCTGCCCTTCTTCCAGACCTTTCAGTATCGCCGTCTTGCCATCGTTTTCCTGCCCAAGTTGCACCTCTACCGGTCGATAGCGACCCCCGTCTTCGGCAAGCATCACCAGCGTGCGTCGGCCGGTGCGAATGAGTGCCTCGCTCGGTACCCACAACACGCTTTGCTCAGTCGAACGATTCAGGCGCACCTGCGCCGTCAATCCGGGTCTGAGGCGCCCGTCAGGGTTGGGCAGTTCGACGCGTACACGAATGGTGCGGCTGTCCGGATTGGTTTCGGGAAGAATCGCGCTGACCGTGCCGTTGAGCACAGTCCCAGGGAAGGCTGGCAGACGTGCTTCGACCGTTTGACCGACGACGATCGATCCAGCCTCCGACTCTGGAACGGCCACGGCCAGCCACACGCTACTCAAGCCATTGACTCGGGCCAAAGTCTCGCCGGCCGCCACGGTCATTCCCACACGGACATCCAGCTGTTGCAGCACACCGCCAATGGGGCTGATGAGGGTCAGGGTTGGCTGGCTCTTGCTGCTGCGTTCTACCTGAGTAATCAATGACGCGGGCATCCCCGTGAGGCGCAGCCGTTGGCGTGCCGCCGCCAGCAAGTCAGCATCGCCGTTACGCTTCAGTGCGAGGAATTCTTCCTGGGCGGCAGCCCATTCAGGTACTAACAGGTCAGCCAATGGCGCATTGGCTTTGAGCACATCGCCTGGCGCACGGGCATACACCCGCTCCACAAAGCCGGCGGTACGCGCCTGGATCACGGCGACATCCCGCTCGTTGAACGCCAGCACGCCGACCACGTCCAGGCTGGAGGCGAGGACTCCACGAGTGACGGTTGCCAGACGCAGGCCGAGATTCTGGGTCAGGCTGGGGTCGATACTGATGGCTGCACCGTCTGCACCGTCTGCCGCGGAATCAGCGTATCGGGGCACCAACTCCATATCCATGAAGGGCGATTTACCTGGTTTATCGAACTTCTGCTGCGGGACCATCGGATCGTACCAATACAGTACCTTGCGTTCGTCTTGCGTTTTTGGACTCTGTTCGGCGGCCCCGTCAGGCATTGCGTTCATGCGTTGCTGAGCGAACCAGTAACCGCCGACCACCCCTAGGGCGATCGACAAACCGGTCAACAAAGCCCCTTTCCAGATTCGAGTGCTCATTGGCTGGTTTCCCCATAAGTGAAATACAGACGCGCGCTGGTCAGTGCTCGCTGCTCTTCGAAGTCAATTTGTTTGAGGCGAGCCTCGATGAGTTCACGTCGGGCAGCGATGACAGGGGCTAGGTCGCTTTTACCGGCGCGGTAGCTGGCCATGCTCAGCGCTACCTTTTCCTTGGCCAGCGGCAACAGGCTGTCCTGGCTGCGTCGTACAGCGCGGTTCAGGCGTTCGTAGTCGGCCAGATCCGCCTCCAGTTGCTCGGTATGCTCGCGTGTCAGGGCTTCGCGCTCGGCCTCCAACTGATTCAGTTCGGCGTGTTTGGCGGCGATCTTCGGGTTCTGTCGGGAGCCGGGGAACAGTGGCAGGTCGAAGGTGAATTGCACGCTGACCATGTCGCCAAATTCCCGCCCGCGGCGCTGGTAATCGAGTTCCCAGCTCCAGTCGGACTGTTTTTCTGCTTGCGCCTCACGCACCTTGGCCTCTGCTTCACGGGTCATCGGGGCGAAGGCCGTCAGCGCAGGATGATGTTGCAGCTTATGGGTATAACCCGAAGTATCGATGGGCCACTCCGGCAGATTGCCTACTGGTTGGTCATTGGCGGCCGGACCAATCCAGCGTTTGAGCGCGGCTCGGGCTTGCGCACGCAAGCGGATCAGTTCGTCCTGTTGCTCCGCCAACTGAGCCGCCTCCTGTTTCGGCGTGACAGCATCGGCTGGCTGAGCACGGCCGCCGGCGATCTGTGCCCGGACGGTATCGGCCAACAGACGGTTCTCCCGGTAAAAATCCTGAAACAGCGCCTCTTTACGCTCGACGGAGTAACTGCTGATCCAGGCCAATGCCGTGGCCTGGCGGACATTCAGGCGCTCCACACGGCCTTCAGCCGCAGCTCGGTCCACAGCCGCATCAGCCACTTCGATGCGCGCCCTACGTTTGTCGCGGTTGGGCACTTCCTGCATGACGCCGACCATTTGCATGGTCATGAAGTCCTGGTTTATGTGCCAGCGATCGGGACCGCCAATGGGGTAGTTCTGCACGCCCAGCAGTAATTTCGGATCGGGTAGTTCGCCGGCGGGGATAGCGGCGCTGCTGGCGGCTTGCAGTTTGGCCGCTTGGGCCGTCAGTGATGGGGCGTTGTTTTCGGCCAGCCGCAAGGCTTCATCGAGTGTCAGCGGGGCGGCGACGCTCGGCAATGCCAGTACGCTTGCCACCAGGCCGGCCACGAGGGACCAGCCTGTGCAATAGCACTTGGAGTTCATGCTCACGATTCCTGTGATGAATAACTGCGCGCCTCTTAGACATGCACGCAGAAATGCCATCCCGCCAGGGCGGGATGAGACTCAGTGTGGTACAGGAATCAAGCGCGAGGCGGTCGCCACACCCCGGAAGGGCTCTGGGCAGGCAGGAAGTCGCTGGAGAAGGAAAGCACTACGGGGCTGGACAAGCGGGTGGCGGGCTTCACGAACGACACTTGCAGCAGGCTGCCGCTCTTGCATTCCTGGCCAGGCTTGCAGGGTTTGCCATGATCGGAGGGGCTTTTCATGTCGTGGCAACAGTCCTGGGCCATATCCCCCATCATCGCCATGCCCATGGTTTCCATCGGACAAGGTTCTGTCGGTGCCTGGACGCCCGCCATCCCGCTGAGGGGAAGCACCAGGCTAATCAGAAAAATGAGGCAGCACCGCAGGTAGCGTTTCATGTGGGGGAGTCTAGCCGCTGGTCGCGGGCCACACAACTACTGTTATGTGAAGCTTGCATGCAGGACAGTCATGATGAAGCACCGCTCGTTAAGGCGTATTTGTCAGTCAAGCGGGCCGCCCGTGTCACGATTGAATGCAGGCGGAGATGCTCCTCATGCATAAGGATGCGCCCGTTTCTGTGCGGCCTCTGCGTCTGAAAGCCTGCATGCTCATTAGGCGCTGGCACATAACCGGAGGAGTGGGAACTAGAGAGACGAGCCTGGACGTTCAAGCGTACCCTCGCTGATCCACTGCTTAAGCCAAGTGGCGGCCTGTAGCGGCGCGGCATCGCTATAGGCGGTCAGTACGACACACAGCTCGCCGAAGTTCCAGCCGTCGACGGCCATGCCGTGCAGCGCCTTGGTCTCCGCCGCGCCCAGGCTGCGGTAGCGGCTGACCAGGCCCTGGCGCCAGATCAGGCAGACCTCTCCCTGCTCCAGCGCCAGGCTGGCTGGAAAGTCTTGCGCCTCGGCTTCGGCCTTGCCCGCGCGCCAGAGCGCCAGGCTGTTGTAGCGGCAGACCTGCCACTGCACGCTGGGCACCAGGCGTACCTGCAGGCTGGGCCATTCGGCGGGCGGCAGGCTGGCCATGATTTCCAGGGTCAGGGGCACGCCCTCAGGCGCGTCGAAGGCCAGGGTGAAGGCCCATTCCAGGCGCGCCAACTCGGCGAGGGGCGCGCTCTGCTCGGCCACCAGGTAGCCTTCGATGAAGGCTGGCAGTCGCGCTCCAAGCCAGCGCAGGCTGTAGTGCTGCGAGGGGTGGACGCGCAGGTAGGCACTCGCCAGACGCTCGAATTCGTCGTCGCCGAGCCAGTGACACAGCGAGGGGTAGTCCTCGCGAAGGGTTTCCAGCAGACGTGCACGGTACGCGTTGTGGTAGATCGCCAAGCCTTCCTCGACGCTCAGGACGGGGCTGCCGAGCAGGCTGTCGCGCAGCGCCGCGGCAGGCAAAGGCTGATCGCCGAGCAGGAAGGCCTCGAGCTCAAGCTGCCAGTCAATCAGGCGCATATGGCCTCCGCCTTGAGGGCCGCGGCACCGAGGGTGCGGGCCTTGTCCAGCTCGACGAGCAGCTCGGCCAGCGGAGGGAAGTGGTCGTCGCGCTCCAACAGCGTGGCGACCGGGCCCAGATGGCGCAGTGTGCGCTGGTAGAGCTGCCAGACCGGATCACTGATCGGGTGGTCATGGGTGTCGATCAGGTAATGCCCATAGTCGCTGTGCCCGGCCAGGTGCAGCTGACGGATACGCCCGGCCGGCAGGGCGCTGATGAAGGTCCAGGGGTCGAAATCGTGGTTGCGCGCGCTGACGTAAACGTTATTGACGTCCAGCAGCAGCTCGCAGCCGCTGAGGTCGCTGAGGGCAGTGAGGAACTCCCACTCGCTGAAGTCGGCATCCGCCGTGCGCACATAGCTGGATACGTTCTCCAACACCAACGGGCGCTGCAGCGTGTCCTGCACTTGGCGCACGCGGGCGGCCACATGCTGCAGACTCTCCTCGCTGTAGGGCAGCGGCAGTAGGTCGTGCAGCTGGTGAGCGTTGCCGCGACTCCAGCACAGGTGGTCGGAGATCCATGCCGGTTGTACCCGCTCGGCCAGCTGCTTGAGCCGTTGTAAGTAGTCGCGATCCAGCGGGTGCGGGCCGCCGATGGACAGCGAGACGCCGTGCATCAC
>Ga0208009_1000158_pt1 | contig 19053 bp, 22 predicted proteins | sample Wag4_2014_7_16_FD_187364 | JGI IMG/M metagenome (GOLD analysis project Ga0208009, IMG submission 187364) | Fresh water mixed with fracking chemicals microbial communities from Ohio, USA - Utica-2 Time Series FC 2014_7_16 (SPAdes) (version 2) ...
GCTGTTCCCGCTACAAGAGGCGCTCCAGCTTTTGCTGCGATTTTGCGAGCAGAAACCTTATCTCCAAGTGCCTTAATTGCAGATGGTGGTGGTCCAATCCAAATCAATCCAGCATCGATAACACTCTGAGCAAAGAGTGCATTTTCAGATAGAAATCCGTATCCAGGATGCACGGCATCTGCGCCAGATTGTTTAGCTACTTCAATGATTCTAGGAATGTTCAAATATGTTGATACAGGTGCGGTTGCGCCGAGTGCATAAGAATATGTTGCCATTTGGGCGTGCAATGAATTCCGATCTTCATCAGAATAAATCGAGACGCTTTCTAAACCGTGATCCTGACACGCCCTGATTACACGAACTGCGATTTCGCCTCGGTTAGCAATTAGTACACGTTTCATTTCATCAACTTTACTTCTGGCCAGCTGTATCCAAGTTGATTCATGGCGCTACGAAGAAAAGGCATTGAGATGCCAACAACGTTTGTGTAATCACCTTCGATAGAAGGAATGAAGGGAGAGCTAAATCCATCGAGTGTAAAGCCGCCGGCAACATGAAGAGGTTCTCCAGAGTTTATGTAGTCATCAATTTCCGTATCTGACATATCTGCAAATGTAACTTTTGTTGTTATGCGATCACTGATTTCACGTCCTTGACTCGTGTCTATAACGCAGTGACCCGTGTGCAAGAAGCCAGATTTACCACGAACTCTTTGTGCTCTTTCCTTGGCAACATGAGCTAGTCCTGGCTTACCAAGTGATTCGCCCTCGAACTCAAAGGTTGAGTCACAACCGATGATGATTGCTGGAAAATCTATTTGTTCAAGGATTGTGTGAGCCTTTGTAATTGCTAATGCAATCACCATATCTTCGGGTGACATTGAATTAAAGAATTCTGTTTCTTCATCAACATTACTAACCATAATCGTTGGAGTAAGCCCAGCGGACTCCAGAAGTCGACGTCTGGATGCTGATTGAGAAGCAAGAACAATTCTTGGCATTTAGTTATTTCGCCCTGAACCAAACTTAACGTGCTGAGGCAGCGCAGAACGTAAGACAGGACGCGCCCATACGCTGCGATTTACAACTGGCTTCAGATCTTCATGCTTGTGATGAGACATGGCGAATTCAATTGCAGCAACTTCTTCAGGCGTTGGATTTCCAAGCACAATGTCGTACTTAACTTTATTCATTGTCATAATGGAATATTTCCGTGTTTACGTGGCGGCAATACATCACGCTTTGTTTTGAGAGTACGAAGAGCTTTCGTAATGTATTCACGGCTTTGATTTGGTTCAATCACTGCATCAATGAATCCACGCTCGGCAGCTAAATAAGGATTAGCTAAAGTTTCGTTGTATTCAGAAATTAACTCAGCACGCGCTTTTTCGGGATCCTTGGCATCACCAATTTCTTTTCGGTACAAGATATTTACGGCGCCTTGTGCTCCCATGACAGCAATTTCAGCTGTTGGCCACGCCAAATTGATATCTGCTCCAATGTATTTAGAGCCCATCACAATGTAAGCGCCGCCATAAGCTTTGCGCGTAATTAGTGTGACCATCGGAACTGATGCTTCTGCATATGCATAGAGAAGTTTTGCTCCGCGGCGAATAATTCCGTTCCACTCTTGTTCTGTGCCTGGCAAGAATCCAGGAACATCCACAAGAGTTAAAATTGGAATATTGAAAGCATCACAGAACCGAACAAAACGAGCAGCCTTCTCACTTGAATCGATATCTAAAGTGCCTGCTAGTTGATTCGGTTGGTTTGCAATAATTCCAACAGACTCACCTTCGATTCGACCAAAACCCACAACAATATTTGGCGCAAAGAGAGCATGTACTTCAAGGAATTCTGCTTCATCCAAAATTGCAGTAATCAAATTTTTCATGTCATACGGCTGATTGGGGCTATCGGGAATGAGCGCATCTAGAGCCAAGTCAGAGGATTTCTTCTCAAGAGTTTCCGTTGGAGGTAAATGCGGGGCGCCATCCATATTGTTGCTCGGTAAATATGAAAGAAGTGCTTTCACATAATCAATTGCATCATCTTCGTTTTGTGCAAGGTAATGCGCGTTTCCACTTCGAGTGTTGTGCGTGTGCGCGCCACCAAGTTCTTCCATTCCAACATCTTCGCCAGTTACAGTTTTAATAACTTCTGGACCAGTTATGAACATGTGTGAGGTTTCATTGACCATCACAGTGAAATCTGTAAGTGCTGGTGAATAAGCTGCACCTCCAGCACACGGTCCAAGGATGAGCGAGATCTGTGGGATAACTCCTGACGAGCGAGTATTTAACCTGAATATGCGCCCGTAACCACTAAGGGAGGCAACACCTTCTTGAATACGCGCACCACCAGAGTCGCTAATTCCAATCAACGGAATTCCATTTTTTAAAGCGAACTCAGCGATCTTGACCATTTTCTCTGCAAAGACTTCTCCAAGACTTCCACCCATAACTGTGAAGTCTTGGGAAAAGAGAGCGATAGAACGCCCGTCAACTGTTGCAAAACCGATTACTACGCCATCACCGTAGGGACGATTTTCTTGCATTCCAAAGTTAGTGGAGCGGTGGCGGGCAAACTCATCTAGTTCGGTAAATGAATCAGCATCGACGAGCTTTTCAATGCGCTCGCGTGCCGTCATCTTTCCCTTAGCGTGCTGTTTTTCAATTGCGCGTGCCGATCCAGCATGGACGGCTTCGTCTAATCGATTACGAAGATCCTGAATTTTTCCAGCAGTTGTATGCAGATCACGGTCCATACCCCTACGGTACTAGTCGTGGGCAAAGAATTACATCGTGCGGCGCTACGTGAATCAGAACTGCGCGCAGAACTTTTACCTTACTGGCGAGTAAGCGTGGTTGATGTCACTGGATCTACGCAAATTGATTTGGCGGAGAGTATTCATGCACGCACTGCAATCGATGGTGATGTCTTAATTGCAAATTATCAAAGTGCAGGTAAAGGAAGACTTGATCGAGAATTTATTGCAGCACCATCTTCGGCGCTTTTGTTCTCTTTTTACAGAGAGATTCAGCGTCCTCGCGAAGAGTGGAACTTTCTTGCTCTGATCGCTGCATTATCAATAAAAGAAGCACTCCAAAAGTTTGATAACCAACTAGATGTCACAGTTAAGTGGCCGAATGACATTTTGATAAATGAGAAGAAAATTGCTGGGCTTTTGTGCCAAGCCACTGATGATGGAGTTATCGTTGGAGTTGGGCTAAACGTTGCAATGCAGATTGATGAACTTCCAGTCGAAAGTGCCACATCACTACTGATTGAAAATTTTGTAGAGATAGATAGAAATGAGATTGCGAAGAAAATTCTCAAAGTTTTTGAAGAGAATTACTCAATCTGGAATTTGCATGGCAGCGAAGCATTTATTTCTAAGTATGAAAAAGCATGTTCTTCGCTTAACCGCCAGATTCAGATCACTCTGCCAAATCAAGCTCTTATCAATGGCAAAGCAACTGGAGTAACTCCGCTTGGAGAGTTGATACTCGAGGATGGATCACTCGTGAACTCTGCCGACATACTTCATCTAAGATAATGGCTGTGAAATCTGAATTTCCAGTAGTCGGTGTGATTGGTGCAGGCCAACTTGCTCGCATGATGATTGCTCCAGCAACTGCATTAGGAATCAAGTTGATTCCGTTTGCATCAGATGCATCTGATAGTGCTGCTCAAATAACAGAGTGCATTATTGGGGATTACACAGATTTAGACGCAGTTAAGAAATTTGCAGAAGCGTGTGATGTTGTAACTTTCGAGCACGAATTAATTCCACTGAGCATTATTAAAGCTTTAGAAGCAGATGGAGTGACGGTTCGTCCAAGTTCGCAATCTTTTGAGTACTCACAAGATAAAGAGGCAATGCGAAAGAAACTCACAGGCTTTAAGGCACCGACCAGCAAGGTTGTAACTTCAAGTAATGAAATTGACCAATACCCAGTCATTGCAAAATCTATTTCTGGGGGATATGACGGGCGTGGGGTATGGAAGATTAATTCATCCCAAGAGCTATCGGATTTGTTAAGAAATAGTCCCAAACTTTTGATTGAAGAACTAATTGATTTTGATTACGAAATAGCTGTGATGGTTGCTCGTTCACCACATTCTCAAGCAACATCATGGGTCCCAACTCAAACTATTCAGAGTGATGGAATTTGCACGATGACTATTTCACCTGCGCCATTAATGTCCGCCGAAATGAGTGAGAAGGCTCAGAAAATTGCTCTTGATGTAGCGGCAGAAGTAAAACTCATCGGCGTAATGGCAGTTGAAATGTTTGTTAAAGGTGATGAAATATTTATAAATGAACTCGCAATGCGTCCACACAACTCAGGTCACTGGACGATTGAAGGAGCACGAACAAGTCAATTTGAGCAGCACCTTCGTGCGATTTTAGATCTTCCACTGGGCGATCCGGCCATGACCGATGGATATGCCGTGATGGGAAATATTTTAGGAAAGAATAAAACCGATATGTATCGCCCTTACCTGCATCTCATGGCGCGAAATCCTTCTCTCAAGTTTCACATGTACGGAAAAGAAGTCCGGCCTGGACGCAAAATTGGTCACGTTAACGTAATTGGCAAAGACCTCGTAGAATTACGCAGGGAAATAGAGCATGCAGTTGATTACATGAGCGGAGAAGTTGATGAGTGACATCGCAATCATCATGGGATCAGATTCTGATTGGCCAATCATGGAAGAAGCTGCAAAAGTTCTAGACAAGTTTTCTATTAGTTACTCTGCGCAAGTTCTATCAGCGCATCGCATGCCAGTTGAAATGGTTGAATTCGCAAAGAACGCTCAATCTGCTGGATACAAAGTAATCATTGCTGGCGCAGGTGGCGCCGCCCATTTACCGGGAATGGTTGCCTCGCTGACCACACTTCCAGTCATTGGCGTTCCTGTATCTCTTAAAAATTTAGATGGAATGGATTCACTTTTATCGATTGTTCAAATGCCTGCTGGCATTCCTGTTGCAACCGTGGCGATTGATAATGCAGCAAATGCAGCAATACTTGCGGCAAGAATTCTAGGAATTAGCGATGAAACTATTTCGCAGAAAGTCGCCGCAGAACTCAAATCTCTTAATGAGAGCGCAAAGGAAAAAGGCGCATCACTGCAGAGCAGACGCAATCAGAAAACTGGTTTTTAGTTAGCGCTTGCCATATTCAATTGCAGGACATCTATCCATAATTGCCGTCAATCCTGCTTGTTCTGCTCTTTGTACTGATTCTTGATCAATAACGCCGAGTTGAAGCCAGATTGCTTTGGCACCAATTGCGATTGCGCGATCGACATTACGGCTAACTAACTCTGAATTAATGAAAAAATCCACGACATCTACATTTACCGGAATCTCTTCAAGAGTTGCATACCCTTTTTCACCATGAACTGTTTCGGCTTTTGGATGTACAGGAATAATTGTGTGGCCCTTTTGTTTCAAGAGTGCCGCGACTGAATACGCCGCACGATCAGGGTTATTGCTTAAACCTAGGATTGCCCACGTCTTTAGTTCTAGGACGCGGTCTATTTCCTCGTGCGTATTAATCTGTGCGACCTAACGCGTGAAATTGCCATCCTGCCGCACGCCACTTGTCTCGATCTAAAGCATTTCTGCCATCGATCACGATCTTTTTCTTTACAAGTGAAGACAGTGCCTTTGGATCTAATTCACGATATTCGCGCCACTCAGTGAGGTGCAAGATTAAATCTGCATCTTTCACGCACTCTTCAACGTTTGCAGCAAAACCAAGTTTAGGAAAACGCTTGCGAGCGTTTTCGATTGCTTTCGGATCATGAACGACAACCGTTGCCCCGGCTGCTTGCAACTGGGCCGCAATGTCTAGAGCTGGAGAATCTCGAACGTCATCACTATCCGGCTTAAATGCAGCACCAAGTACAGCAATCTTGTATGAAGTGAGATCTTCTGTGAGTTCGGCGCGGACAACATCAATTACTCGTTGACGAGCACGAAGATTGATTGCATCGATCTCGCGCAAAAATTCGAGCGCTTGTTTAGCGCCTAACTCTTCTGCTCGAGCCATAAATGCACGAATATCTTTTGGAAGGCAGCCGCCACCGAATCCAATACCCGCTTGCAAGAAACGGTTTCCAATTCGAGGGTCATAACCAATTGCCTTAGCAAGAACTGTGACGTCGCCACCTGCTGCTTCACATACTTCAGCCATTGCATTAATAAATGAAATTTTGGTTGCAAGAAAAGAGTTTGCAGCTACTTTTACCAACTCTGAAGTTGGAAGATCTGCTCTAATCCATGGCGTACCTAGATCGATAATTGGCTTGTACACCTCTTTGAGAATCTCTTCTGCTCGATCATTAGCAACTCCTACAACTAAACGGTTAGGAGTGAGAGTGTCTTCAACAGCAAATCCCTCACGCAGGAACTCTGGGTTCCACGCTAAATCAGATTGAGGTGCACTCTGCGCCAATTGATCGCGCAGTCCTTGAGCAGTGCCAACAGGAACAGTTGATTTTCCAACTACAAGTGAACCTTTTTTCAAGTGTGGAGCAATAGCTGTTACAGCAGATTTAACATATGTCAGGTCGGCTGCTAGCCCATTTTTACTCTGCGGAGTTCCGACACAAATAAAGTGAACATCGGCGTCAGCAACTGCAGAAAAATCAGTAGTGAATGTAAGTCGGCCTGTAGTTATTTCGCTCGCAAGTAAGGAATCAAGTCCCGGCTCATAGAAAGGTAACTCACCTTTTGAAAGTAACGCAATTTTTTCAGGATCGGTATCAACACCAATAACTTCAAAACCCAAGGAAGACATGCATGCGGCGTGTGTGGCCCCTAAATAACCGCAACCAACAACAGAGAGCTTGAGCGCCATAGTGGTAATCCTATTTCAGTTCTCCGCATGGATTTTCATCAGCGGTTCGTGTCTTGAATTTATCGATGATTGTTTTCTTTTGTTTATCAGTACTAGACGCACTTGGTGATGGGGTCACTTCATCAACAATTGGTAGGTCATCGCGCAATCTCTGGAAGAGTTCAGCAGCTAGAACTGAATCCCATATAACAACTGAACCAACGCCAGGTGCGTAGGCATTGGGATTATCAATTGGCACTGTCAGAGTCCGCACTTTGCTGGCAGATAAATTACGTAATTGCTTTGCCAACGTTAGTAAATCAGATTCATTTAATCCTGAATCTGTTTTAACAGTAGAGATTGCAGCGTTAAAGAAGTTGACAAGTTTGATTGGGTTGAGCAAGACACCGGTACTCGTTGCTTTTCTAAGTACAGAACTCATAAATTGCTGTTGGCGTTGCATGCGACCGATGTCACCAAGACCATCAAAGTCGCGAGTACGAACATACTTAAGTGATTCAATTCCGTCAAGAGTATGAACTCCAGCCGCCAGCACAAGGTGGCTCTTAGGATCATCAATATCTTTCTTGGTACAGACTTCAATGCCACCAAGTGCATCAACAATTCCAGCGAAACCTGCAAAGTTAACTTCGATGTAATGATCAATACGTAAGTTCGTTGCGAGTTCGACGGTTTCAATTAATAGTGGAGCGCCACCCCATGCGAATGCCGCATTGATTTTTGATTTAGCTACACCGATATCTTTTGTGCCATCTGAACTACGGTGGGCGGGAATTGTTACAAGTGAGTCTCGTGGTAGCGAAATGATCATTGCTTTATCGCGTGCTTTACTTATGTGAACAAGCAACATCGTGTCAGAACGACCACCGGCGGCAGTCTTTGTGCTTCCAACGCGCAGCACTTTTAGCTGCTCTTTGGTCAGACCCTCACGTGTATCGGAACCAACCAGCAAATAATTCAAAGCTTTAGATGTTTTCTCAGGACGTGAATCTAATTTTCCAAATACATCAATTCTCTTAATGGAGCCGCTTACCTGACCAAGGGCTAACCAAGAAAAAGCAGATACGAGTACAACGCTTACTGATAAAACAGTGAGCGCTCTAATTCCTCGCGTAGTATTCACGGGTAGAGCGTACTTGGACGATAGCGTGTAGGGGTTATGGCGACATCAGGAATTGAGTTATCTCTCTCACCGGGCTCAAATTTGCCCGCTGTTTCTGTCGTACTCCCTGTACTAAATGAAGAATTACATTTAGCAAATGCTGTGAATTCCATACTTTCTCAAGACTATGCAGGCACACTTGAAATAATTTTGGCATTAGGACCATCAAAAGATAAGACTGACGAGATAGCGCAACATTTAGCTACATCAGATCCACGAATTACTCTGGTTGATAATCCGAGCGGCAAAACGGCAGCGGGTTTAAACGCAGCAATAAATAAATCAAAGAACCCTGTAATCGTCAGAGTGGATGCACATGCCGAGTTGCAGAGGAATTACATTTCGCTGGCAATTGATGTAATGAAATCAAGTGGTGCGGTAAATGTTGGTGGAATTATGGGCGCAGAAGGCAACACATTCTTTGAAAAAACAGTTGCCGCAGCAATGCGGAGCTCATTAGGAGTGGGCGCATCTAGATTTCACACAGGTGGTGAAGCGGGATATGTGGACACTGTATATCTCGGAACTTTTCTTCGCTCGGCAGTGATTGCAATTGGTGGCTTTGATGAAAGATTTATCCGTGCCCAAGATTGGGAATTAAATTATCGTCTCCGCCAGGCTGGGGGCAAGATTTTTTTTGATCCTCGATTGCACGTGACATATCGTCCACGATCTTCGGTGAAGGCGCTTGCTAAACAGTATTTTGAATATGGAAGATGGCGTCGAGTTGTATCGCGTCGTCATCAAGGAACCATAAATTATCGTTATTTAGCACCACCATTTGCATTGATAGGAACAGTGCTTTCAATCGTATTTGCATTAATGATTAATCAAATTTTTATAATTCCTGCCGCAATTTATGGAATTTTCTTAATTCTTGCCTCACTGATTACTGGAAAAGGAATTATTGAAAAACTTCTTTTGCCAATCGTTTTGTTCACGATGCAGATGTCGTGGGGCCTTGGTTTTCTAACATCACCCAAGACTCTTGCTCCTTCCAAGGGCTAAGAAAGTTCAGGCTGATGTAGCCTGTACACCGTGAGCGCGCCACTACAGGTATACGAACCATTTAGAGCAGGCCTGCCGCCACTTCGTAAATACTGGCGATCTTTATGGTCGCGTAGAACTTTCATCGCTGAGTATTCTCGCTCTGAATTGCGAGAGCAGCACTTCGATTCGATTTTTGGACAACTCTGGCTCATTCTTAATCCATTATTGCTCTCTGGCGTTTATTTCCTATTGATTGTAATTATTGGTGGTTCCGGAGGCGCAATTCGCTACGGCCACTTAACAGCGAGTCTTTTTCTCTTTTATTTGATCAGCAATAGCTTAAGCGGTGGCGTTAAGTCTGTAACAGCTGGCCAACGTTTAATTCTTAACACTGCTTTTCCACGCATGATGTTGCCGGTGTCAGCAACTGTCATCGCATTTTTTAAATTCATCCCAACATTATTGGTATTCATGATTATGCGAACAGTGCTGGGCTTACCATTTGGGTGGGAGATGTTGTGGTCAATTCCAATAATTCTTATTGCGCTAATTTTTGCTTTAGGTGTTGCAATTTTGATTTCAACTATCAACGTTTATTTCCGAGATATAGCGAGTTTCTTGCCTTATCTCATTAGAACCTTGCTTTATTTATCTCCAATCCTTTATGAAGCATCAGCGCTAAAACCAGAATTAAGAATCCTCGAACACATCAATCCACTATTCGCACTCCTTGATTCATGGTCGAAAGCAATTGTTCATGCGCAAACACCGGAGTTATCAAGCATGCTAGCTGCAAGTGGATGGGCCGTAGGAGTCTTATTAATAGGAACTTATTTCTTCTTATCAAGGGAGCGTGAGTTCGCTGTCCGCCTCTAATACACAACACAAAACTGGCGACCTTGCTGTTTCAGTACAGAATCTTGGTCTCACGTACACAACAGCGATTGATCGCAGACCAACACTTAAAGCGCGCGTTAAATCTTTAGGTCGAGGAACAAAGCAAACACGTATTGTGCAAGCACTCGATGATGTAAATCTTGATGTGACGTATGGCCAAGTGCTGGGAGTAATCGGAACAAATGGTGCAGGTAAATCTTCATTGATGCGCACGATTGCGGGCATCATTCCTCCAACACAGGGACGAATCGAAGTTTTTGGAAAAGTAAGCACTCTGTTAGCACTTGGTGTTGGATTCAATCCAGCAATGTCAGGTCGCGCCAATGTTCAACTAGGTGGTTTAGCCGCAGGAATGACACGTAAGGAAATAGAAGAACACTTCGATGAGATACATGATTTCTCTGAACTCGGTGATGCGATAGATGCTCCGATGCGCACATATTCATCAGGAATGTATGCACGTTTAGCCTTTTCAGTTGCAGCAACTGTCCAACCAGACATTTTGATTGTTGATGAGGCTTTAAGCACGGGGGATGCGCACTTTAAAGAAAAGAGTTTTAACAAGATAAAAGAGTTAAGAAGTGAAGATCGAGCTTTAATCCTCGTCAGCCACGCGATGGCAACGCTTCGCGAGATTTGCAATGACGTTGCGTGGTTACATAAAGGAAAACTAGTTTCACGTGGCAACCCTGATCAAGTGATCGATGCCTATCAAGACTTTTTGCACTTAGGAAAGAGCTCTGTAATTGATGAGGATCTCTAAAACCCTTTTTACTGCTTTTTTTCTTCTTTTCTCAATCACACCCGCTCATGCTGTAGAAATTCCAGCGGTGTTCAATTTTCAAGGTACGGGTTATGGACACGGCGTAGGGCTTAGCCAAATTGGAGCGCGTGGCAAAGCTTTAGCCGGAGAAAGTGCGCAATCTATTCTTAATTATTACTACAGCGGCACTCAAATTCTTCCATTAGCTGATAATCAGAATGTACGAGTAAACATTGGGCATTTACTCACACAGACAAGCATTAAATCCGGAACTAAAGAGTCAATCCTCAATGTTTATGTAGGCGATGTTGGCGAAAGTCTTACGGCTGTCCCTGCAGCATCACTGACATGGAAATCTGCTATTTCATTTGTTCAATTAGGTACCAGTATTTCGGCATTTATTGTTACGGGTAAAAACTCCCAATTACTTGGGACGAATTCTGTATGGAGTGTGCGGTGGTCTGGCACTCGATACTTAGATGGCCTGGCTTCTACTGTTTCTTTAAGGGTGAATTCAAAGAGTGTTAAGTATCGTTATGGACAGATTCAAATTAAATCCGTAAAGGCACCGATCATCGGGCACAGAATGGAAGTCACAAATACTGTTCGAATTCATGATGAATATTTATACGGCATCAGTGAAGTTCCCTCTTCGTGGCCAACTCAAGCATTGATTGCGCAGGCGATTGCATCTCGCTCATATGTTCTGAGCAAATTAGGAGTTCCTAGAGTTGCCTGCGACTGCAATGTCTATAACAGTATTTCCGATCAATCATTTGTTGGTTTTTCAAAAGAAATAGAACCAATTTATGGAAAATTATGGAAAGAAGCGGTTCAGGCAAGCTCTACATCAGAAACGACTGGACAAGTAATCACCATTAACGGCTCTCCTATAACTGCTTACTTCTCTTCATCCAGTGGAGGACAAACTGAAACGAGTGTAAATGCCTGGGGCCAGGAGAGAAGTTTTACCACCAGTGTTGCTGATCCCTACAGTCAAGATCCAATTCTCAATCCACGTTTCTTCACCTGGAACCGCCCACTAACTCAGGCAGTTCTTGCACGAACATTCTCACTTGCAGATGTTGTCGCCCTAAATATTGATTCCAGAAACCCAACAGGAACCGTTGCAAGAATTACAGCGACTTCCAGTGATGGAAAAATAACTACATTGCGGGGAGAAACTTTCAGAAGTAGAACTCAACTTCCTTCGGCGTGGTTTAACTTAATTTGAGTGTAAAACTGAATTCAATCCACCCCATGAACCTGTTCGCATAATAACTTCTAAGCAACCATCGAGTGAGTTACGTCTAAATAAAAGATTGCTTGCACCAGATAAGGATGATGCTTTAACTATTTCACCATCAGGTAGGCGAATCTTTGCTGCTGCTGTGACATATGTGCCAGATTCGATAACGCAGTTATTTCCTAGTGAAATTCCAAGACCTGAGTTTGCACCCAAAAGGCACTTCTCTCCGATGGAGATAATTTCTTTTCCGCCACCGCTGAGTGTTCCCATAATTGAAGCGCCACCACCGACATCGGTTCCATCGCCAACTACTACTCCAGCCGAAATTCTTCCTTCGACCATAGAAGTTCCCAGTGTTCCGGCATTGAAGTTAACAAAACCTTCATGCATCACAGTTGTTCCAGATGCTAGGTGCGCACCAAGGCGAACACGATCTGCATCTGCAATTCGAACTCCCGAAGGAATTACGTAATCAACCATTCGTGGAAATTTATCAACTGATAAAACTGTAATGGCGCCGTATTTTTGCTTAAGATTTGCTCTCGTAATTTCAAAGTTTTCAACTGGGCATGGACCAACTGAAGTCCACACAACATTATTGAGTACTCCAAATATTCCTTCGACATTCGCTCCGTGAGGTTTGATAACACGATGAGACAGTAAATGAAGTCGTAGGTATGCATCACTTACAGAATCGGGAGCTTTATCTAAATCAATCTCGAGTGAGACAACTTCACGCTTAACCCCGCGGATCTCATCTACTCCAGCTAGCGCGGACAGAAATGGCAAGACCGGAGTCGAAAGATTTCCTAGAACGGGTTCTGGAAACCACGTATCTAAAACAGGTCCACTGAGTGAAACGGTGGCAAGTCCATGACCCGATGCAATGCGTTGTGACATGGGCTAAGCGTAACGCCTATTGTTACGCCCATGTCGTTGCGTATATCTGTGTATTGCTCATCTTCTCCAACTATCGATAAGAAATATCAAGATTTAGCATTCGAACTTGGAGATGCAATTGGTTCACGTTCATGGAATCTCGTTTCAGGCGGTGGACATATTTCGATGATGGGTGCGGTTGCGAGAGGCGTCAGAAATTCTGGCGGCCACACAATCGGTGTAATCCCACAGTTACTCGTAGATATTGAGTTCGCAGATAAAGAAAGCCACGAGTTGCAGATTGTCGGATCAATGCGGGAGCGAAAAGGCAGAATTGAAGAGTTAGCAGATGCTTTTATTGCACTACCTGGTGGCCTCGGAACGCTCGAAGAGTTATTTGAAATATGGGTGGGTCGCTTCTTAAACTTTCATAAAAAACCAGTTGTCGTACTCGATCCATTTGGCCTGTATGACCCATTAAAAACTTTGATTGATCATTTAGAAGTTGAAGGTTTCGTTAAACCGGGACAACGAGAATTACTACATTGGTGTACGAGTATCGATGAAGCATTGGATATCTGCGGTGGCCGATAATCACATTGCCCTCACACTTACACTCCCTTGTAGCGCTGCACGTGCATGGGATGAAATAACTGATTGGGAAAAGCAGGGTAAGTGGATGTTGCAGACTTCTGTATGGCTAACATCTGAAATAGAAAATGGTCCAGGAACTGAGATTGCTGCTTTCACTGGTCCGCTGCATAGACTTTTTCCACGATTTAGATTTTTAGGAGTTTTGGACACAATGGTTGTCACTAATTGGCAGCCACCACAACTCTGTGATGTTTTGCATACTGGAAAAATTATTAAAGGCATAGGTCGTTTTGAAGTAGTTGAAATCAACGATCACACTTCTCGATTTAATTGGTCAGAAATCATTTGGGCACCACGTGTAGTTTTCTTGATACTTAAACCTGCTCTCTACGTTGGAGTATGGATTTCTCTGCGTAGATTCGCTCGAACTCTAAGATAACTCTCACAATAAGTTGGCTCTATGCGGGCAAAGGTTGCCCAATCGCACAGTAAACTTAGGCATATGAGCGAGCCTAAAACTTTGGCAGAAGTTCTGGCTGCGCTCCCAGATGAAGAAAGAATTATTTTGGTGATGCATTATTTGCGATCTATGCCACCCAGTGAGATTGCTCAAAAATTAGGCGTTCCAGAGCGTTCGGTTTCTGCAGTAATCGCCATCGGCAAGGCTCGCCTGAGCAAAACACTGGGCCTATAAGCCTGCCTTCTTTCGATTTCATATATTCGCTATAAATGCGAGATACTTATCCCTTACAGAACGCTCTTCGATTTACTTCCCTAAGGAGTCCCCAGATGGCAGCTATGAAACCCCGCACTGGTGATGGTCCTATGGAGGTCACAAAGGAGGCTCGCTCACTTGTGATGCGTATTCCACTAGAAGGCGGCGGTCGACTCGTAGTTGAAATGAATGCAGAGGAAGCAAATAACCTCAGCGCTGCATTACATGCCGCAGTTTCCCTCGTTAAGAAATAGAGCGCATTTCTTCCTTTTTTAGTTAGCCTTTGCGCTATGCCTTACGCCCAACTCTCAAGCATCTCTTCTCGCGTTGAAGATATTGTCAGTGCAGATGCCATAGCAGTTGGTTTCGTTAAGTCCGAAGAAGATGGATATGAATTAGTTGGCGCCATAGACGCCATAGCCTCCATAGAGAAATTCTTCGACGTAGACCTCATTGATGAAATTTCTTTTTTTCAACCAGCAGGCAAGCCAGGTGAAATTCTTGAAATCCCTGTTAGCCAGAAAGCCACAAAAGCAGATCGAGTATTTGTCATCGGTCTTGGAGATCAGAGCACGCAATCACATCGCCTTGCTGCAGCTAGCTTGGGTAGAAAACTTCGTGGCAAGAAAATCAATGTCTCAAATTTGCTTGCAACTCAAAGCCAAGATATTCGTGCGCATGCAATCTCCTCCGTATTAGGTTCGTACACATGGACACTAAAGAGTGATGCTAAGACGGATCAGCCAACGTTTAACATCGTATGCAAGAGTGAAAAAATTATTGATGAAGCTACAGTCATTGCCAATGCCGTCTGTCGCGCTCGCGATTTAGTACACACCCCTTCTAACATTAAAAATCCGCTGTGGATGGCGCAACAAGCGCAGAAGATTGCAAAGGAAGGCAAGCTCACCATCAAAGTTCTGGCGGGAAAAGAGCTTGCTCAATTTGGTGGTTTAAGAGCGGTGGGAAATTCATCTCCAAAGCCCGGTCCTAGATTTATTCAAATTTCTTATTCACCCAAGGCAACGGGAAAGAAAATCCCACACGTTGTTTTAGTTGGTAAAGGAATTACCTTTGATACGGGCGGAGTTTCACTCAAACGTCCTTACGATTTGATGATGGCCATGAAGAGTGACATGGCAGGTGCCTCTGCCGTTCTTAACGTTGTGGGAGCACTACCAGAATTAAAGCCGCGCGTTAAAGTCACTGCGTTATTGATGTGTGCAGAAAATGCACTCTCTGGCACTTCACAAAGACCAAGTGATGTAATCACTCATTACGGCGGAACAACTGTAGAAGTTTTAGATACTGATGCAGAAGGTCGTTTAGTTTTAGCAGATGGACTGGCTTACGCCGATGCACAGCTTGATCCAGATTATTTGCTGGATATAGCAACACTGACTGGTTCAGCAACACTAGGACTTGGTCGCCAATACGGCGCGATGTATACCCGTGATACCAAATTAGCTTCTCAACTAGTTGCAGCAGGTGAATCCTCTGGTGATCGCCTCTGGCACATGCCGTTAATTGATGACTACCAAGATTCACTCGAAAGCGACATCGCAGACTTTAATCACACTGCAGATAAGGGTGATTACTCCGCAGGTTCTGTAACCGCTGCGTTATTTCTAGAGAAATTTACTGGCCAAAGAAAATGGGTTCACTTAGATGTTGCAGGAACAGCCCGAAGTGAAAGTGATGCTGGAGAATCTCCTAAAGGTGGAACTGGCTTTGGCGTTCGTTTGCTAATTGATTGGATTATGAGTTTATGATGAGAATAGATCCGCACGCGTATGCTGAAAACTTTATTCTTGAAGATGAATTTCAAATTCGTGCACGTGCGCGTGGTGCAGAAGTTGGCGCCAATGATGCAACAACTGGTGTTGGCTCATACCTTCGTGCACTTGCACATCAACTCTCTGCGCAATCAGTAGTTGAAGTGGGAACAGGCTCCGGAGTAGGAAGCCTCTGGATTTTGAGTGGAATGATCACAAGCGGCACGCTTACTTCAATTGATGATGAGACCGAACACTCACGTATCGCCAGAATCGCAATGCAAGATGCGGATATTGCACCATCTCGATATCGACTCATTACAAATTCAATTATGGATGTTATGACCAAGTTAACTGATCGCGCGTATGACCTAGTTGTTCTGCGACACAATCCAGAGGATCTGACTTACACAATTGAAGAAGCTCATCGTATTTTGCGAAGCGGTGGTGTCATGGTTATCGACGGATTTTTTGGCGGTGGCAAAGTGAGCGATCCTTCACAACGAGATCCGCGAACAATTGCACTGCGTGATGCTGGAAAGAGCGTTAAAGGTGGCACGGATCTGTGGGTAAGCACACTCATCACAGTTGGTGATGGTTTGTTAATCGCAACAAAGTTGTAGCAAGATAAGCACTATGAAGTTTCGTACTCGCAAAACCAAAGCACACACAGATGCACCCTGGTGGAACTCGCAAGATTTTCCGCGTTCCAATAAAGGTGTGACTCCAGGTGCTGTTGTCATCTTGGCAATCATCGCTGGAATTGTTGGGGGAGCGCTAGGCGTAAATGCTTCAGGAGGATTTTTTGGCGGCAAAGCCAATTTAGTTTCAGCTTCAAATTCAATCGAACGCAAGCCAGATTCAGTTGCAGGTTTAGCAAATCGAGTTCTGCCATCAGTAGTCTCTATAACAACAGAAGCCGGTAGTTCTGGCTCAGGTTTCATTATTGATAGTTCAGGTTTCATTCTTACAAATAACCATGTTGTAGAAGAAGCCGCACTCGCGAAAGCCAAAATCATTGTCACGCTCAATAACGGTGAGGATTTTGAAAGCACGATTGTCGGTCGGGACTCCTCATATGATTTAGCTGTACTGAAAATTATGGCAACAGGCTTGCCTGCCCTTCAATTTGGCGACAGTGACAAAGTTGCAGTCGGAGATTCAGTCATAGCCGTAGGTTCACCACTTGGCTTATCTGGAACGGTGACACTTGGAATCATTAGCGCAAAAGACAGAGCAGTAACTGCAGGTGGATCAGCAGGTGAAAGTTCATTCATTAATGCGCTGCAAACAGATGCTGCAATTAATCCAGGAAATTCTGGCGGACCATTAATTGATACGACTGGTGCAGTTATTGGAGTTAACTCCGCAATTGCAACACTGAGCGGATCATTGAATTCACAAGCAGGATCAATTGGATTAGGTTTTGCAATTCCAATTAATCAAGCAAGAAAAACAGCAGATCAGTTAATAACAACTGGCAAAGCTTCTTATCCAGTAATGGGTGTTTCAATTGATATGAATTTTGCTGGACCTGGAGCCAAAGTAACCACAGCAGACGGGGCAATTCTTCCTGGGGGACCAGCGCAAAAAGCTGGAATCAAACCAGGAGATTTGATCATTGAATTTGGCGGAAAAGCTATTAACAATCCTGATGAACTCATCGTTGCTATCCGAGCCAGAAGTATTGGTGACCGCGTTGAAGTGAAGTACAAACGTGGCAGCAGTACACGGTCAACGACTGTCACGTTGACTGCTGGCAAGAACTAATCCACGGCACACACTAGGCTTACAACATGATTTTCGGTATTGGACCAGGTGAATTCCTTGGCTTGGCAGTACTTGCAATTTTCTTTGTTGGACCAGAGCGTCTACCTAAGTTCTCCTCAGATGCTGCAAAATTTCTCAAGAAGGTTAAAAACCTTGCAAACACTGCAACTTCAGAACTTCGTGAAAATCTGGGACCTGGATTCGAAAACTTACAACCATCTGATTTGAATCCAAAGACATTCATTAAGAAACAATTAGCAGGCACTCTTGATGAAGAAATGCCTCGCAATGCTGCTAAACCAAAGATTGATCCGGATTTACTATGACCGTTATTGAATCGATTCATGCAGCTTTAGCAACTGTAGAAGATCCAGAAATTCATCGACCTTTACCTGATTTAGGGATGGTTGAGTCCGTAGAAGCAGATGGTGGCGTTGCCCGCCTAAAGATTTTGCTCACAATTTCTGGATGCCCTATGCAAGATAGGTTACGCACTGACATCACAAAAGCTGTCATGAGCGTAGAAACAATTTCATCCGTTGAAATTTCATTTGGGGTTATGAATGAAGAACAACGCGGCAATTTGAAATCTTTATTACGTAATGGGCGAGAAAAAATCATTCCATTCGCACAACCAGAATCACTAACTCGTGTAATCGGTATTGCATCTGGAAAAGGCGGAGTTGGAAAATCATCCCTTACGGTTAATTTAGCCGTAGCCGCTGCGCAAAAAGATCTGCGAGTAGGAATTTTAGATGCAGACGTTTATGGACACTCGGTTCCACGATTGATGGGATTAATTGGACAGCGCCCAACAGCGATTGATCAGATGTTTATTCCACTTGAGTCTTACGGTGTAAAAGTAGTTTCAATGGAGATGTTCAAACCAGAACGATCAGATGCGGTTGCCTACCGTGGCCCTCTTCTGCACAAAGTTCTAGAGCAATTACTCTCCGATGCATACTGGGGAGATTTAGATTTACTTCTCATTGATTTACCACCAGGTACTGGCGATCTTGCAATTTCTTTAGGCCAACTTATTCCTGGCTCAGAAATACTTGTGGTAACAACACCACAAGTTGCTGCAGCTGAAGTTGCAGAACGTGCAGGACGTATTGCACATCAGATTAAGCAGCACCTAGTCGGCGTAATTGAAAACATGTCAGATTTTCCTTGTCCACATTGCAACGACACGATTTCTTTATTTGGTTCAGGTGGTGGCGAAGAAACCGCAAAACGTCTTTCTGAGTTAGCGGGAATAGATGTTCCACTTCTAGGAAAAGTTCCATTTAGTCCAGATCTACGAACTGGTGGAGATAACGGCGCGCCTGTCGTAGTTCAATTCCCAGATAGTGCTGCTGCTAAATCAGTTAATTTAATTG
>Ga0208009_1000159_pt1 | contig 19028 bp, 17 predicted proteins | sample Wag4_2014_7_16_FD_187364 | JGI IMG/M metagenome (GOLD analysis project Ga0208009, IMG submission 187364) | Fresh water mixed with fracking chemicals microbial communities from Ohio, USA - Utica-2 Time Series FC 2014_7_16 (SPAdes) (version 2) ...
CCATCGAAGCTCCCTGTGTAGATTGTTTCAGATGGGCCACCACCGATGGAGCGCGTAATCTGCACAACCAGCGCGCCGCCGAGCCCGCCAGTGTCCGCAGGCGCGCCGCTCGTGTCCGCCCACAGCGCAATCTCAGTGATCTCTGTTGGTAGCGTGACGGTTGATTCATTCGAGATGCTAATGCTCTCCGTCAGCGTTGTCCCCGGCCCGATTGCGGCAAGGTCAGCACCACCGAAGGTGAGGCTGCTGATCCCTCCAGCGCTCAGCTCTACCCGGCCACTCTCAATGAGGCCCGCCACGGGCTGGGTGGCCGTAAATGCTGCGCTCGTCGTCCCGAGGGTTACCACGGCTGCGAGTACAGCTGCTGTCACTCCACCAGCGATCCGCCAGCGCCGCATGCCATCTTCGTTGCTCTTCATCATCACTCCTCTTGGCGGAGTGGCGGAGGCGAATCATCTCGCGCGCCGCATACCGCCCACGTACGCGAGCCTCTCTCTGATCCGCTAGGATTCCGCGGATGGCTGCAACGCGAATTCCCTGGCTTCACGTGATTGCCGGCTGCATGAGCAGCGGCAAGACGGCTGAGGTCGTGCGCCTCCTGAGCCGCCGCGAGATCGCTGGCCAGAGCGTCCTGCTGATCACCCCAGCCCGCGATACCCGTGTTGCGCCCGGAGAGGTTGTAAGCCGGACGGGGACGCGATTCCCGAGCGTTGTTGCAAAGGACGCCACGTCACTCCGCGACGAAGTGCTCGCGCGAGATCCCGACGCGGTGGCGATTGAAGAGGCGCAGTTCTTTGGATCAGACCTCCCCGCGATCATTGAAGAACTCGTTGCAGGCCCTCGTACCGTGATCGTCAGTGGGCTTGACCAGGACTTCGCGGGTCGGCCATTCGCCACGATTCCTGAACTACTCGCACGCGCTGACGAAGTCACCAAGCTCACCGCAATCTGCGTGAAGTGCGGCGGGGAGGCGACGCGAACCCAGCGCATGCGCAACGGACAGCCGGCGAGCGTGAGCGACGAACTGATTGTCATTGGTGGCATGGGTGGCGATGACACCTACGAGGCCCGATGCCGCGCCTGCCACGTCGTCCTTCCGTAAATTGTGTCTAGTCCCGCAGACCTCACTTCGCGCGTTGCTGGGATCATCACCACGGCCGCAGCACAGCACTCCACCCCGTTCTACCTCACAGATGAGGAGCGGCTCTCTCAGGCGGCCTCGCTCCTGGAGAGCGCCTTCCCTGAGCCGTGGGTGCGTTCGTATTCACTGAAGGCTGATCCGCTCCCACCTGTTGTCAAGCTCCTTGCGCAGCGCGGATGGGGTGCAAATTGTGTGTCTATCGGGGAGATCGCGGCAGCGCGCGAAGCAGGGATTCCAAACTCGCGCATCACGCTTGAAGGGATTGGTAAGGGCGAGGGTGAGTTTGCTGCAGCAATCCACGCAGCGTCGAGCGGCGATCCACTCCGTTGGGTTGCCATTGAATCTTTTGATGAGGCACGTGCGCTCGCCGATGCCGTCGCTGCGCGAGGTGCTGTCGACGGAGCTGCAATTCGAATCTTGGTTCGATTGAATCCAGCTATTGAGCCTGGTACGCATTCAGGTCTCGCTGTGGGGCGTGGGAGCTCGAAGTTTGGCACCGATCCCACAGAACTCCTGGCCGCTGCGCGGATCATCGCAGGGGCTGGTGCACCGCTGCAGCTCATCGGAATCCATCTGCATGCTGGTTCACAGTTGCGCAACCTCCAGGAGTGGCAGACCGCGGTTGAACGATCGCTCGCTGCGTATGCAGAACTTGTTCATGGCGGACTGATCACAGACGAGGTTCACCGCACCTCTGGGACTCTCTGCGTGGGCGGCGGAGAGCCGATCAGCCTTGAACCTGGCAACGAGCGGCTGCCGACTGCTGCCGATTTCTGCGGCGCCGCAGATGCAGCCTGGTCAGGCGCACCCGGTGTCACGCCGCCCATCCGGGCCATTGAACCGGGCCGTGCACTCGTCGCCGAGGCCACACTCCTGATCTCACGCGTGCTCCATGTGAGAGAGCGGCACGAAACGGTATTGGCACCACTCGCACTGCCGGGTGAGGCTGCATCTGCGTGCGCGCGACAAGTCATCTTGGATGCGGGCATGAGCGAGTTGATTCGACCAGCGCTCTACGGTGCACGACACCCGCTGCGCGCCGTGGCCCCGCGCACCGCGTCTACTATTCTTGCCGCCCTTCACGGACCAATTTGCGAATCAACTGATGCGCTCGGTGCTCATCACGTCCCCACGGACACCGCACGCGGTGATCTCTTTCTGATTGAGGGTGCAGGGGCATATGCCGACGCGATGTGGAGTTCGTACAACGGTCGACCGCGCCCCGCGCGACTCATGGTGGGATCGGCCGGGGTTAAGGTCGTGAGGGAGAGATCAGCCGAGAAGTTCTAAGGCCTGCGTCCAACGACTACTCGAGCGGCAGCAGGACCTCAATCGGTGCCCAACTCTCGCCAACGAGATCAATGGTGGCAGGGAGGTTCAGCAGCGCAAGGTCGAGAACGCTTCGGTCCACAAGCTCCGCGATCGGTGGCGCGGCCGACGCCACGCCTACAGCGACCGCCTGGTCAACCGCCCGCGTCAGTTCCGCCTCATCGATTGCGAATGCACCGCTCGGCGCTGGCCACATCGTGCCGTTGAACGCGTTGATTGACCAGAGGAGGCCGTCGCCATAGCGATCGGCAATTGCTGAGTCCTCAAGCACCAACGCGCAGGCAGGGACATCGTCGCGACACCCTGCGAGGCCGTCTGCGATCGCAATGAGAGTCAGCGCCATGGCGATGCGGTTGTCTTCGCTCTCAAGTGCGGAGCGCAGCGCCCAGATCGCCGCTCCAGGGGCCAAGGAGAGAGTGTCGCCATCGACGCCGGCAACAAACCGCGCCCCCTCTGGGCCAACGGGAATCCCGCTTTCAAGATCGTAGAACTCTTGCAGGCGTGCAGCGCCGTCGTAGTTCGTAACGGCAGCGGCAACGTACGTCTCATCAAATAGACCAAAGAGGTCGAACGGTGAGGATGGGTCTTCTGCATACGCGATTTCAAGTGCACTTCGGTCAACCCCAGCCTCGTCGAGTTGCGCCAACAGTGGAGCTTCGTCGCCAGGGCGTCCCTGGAGGAGGATTGTTCCGGTGGCGACCTCCTCGAGTGATGCAGGACCTTTCGGGAGTACCGCCAACTGCATCCCAGCAGTTCGCTGGAGTCCCGCAATCATCACGAGATCGTTTCCCGCCTCGCGCGCGACGAGCGCAGCGGCCGGCGTGGCGAAGAAGATATCTGTCTGGCCATCACGTTCGCGAACGGCAAAGGCATCCTCGCCCGCATATGGCAGCACAATCTCTACCTGTACTCCTGCCCCCGCAATTGACTCTGATCCAGCCGCGTTCGTGATGGCGGAGGCGAGTGCGTCTGGGGCTCCGGGCAGGTGGATCGCAACCGCAATGTCACGAGATGGAACTAGACCGCCAGCGATTGAGCTGGCGCTCGGTTCGGCGCTTCCGCCTACGGGCGGTCGGCACGCCGCAACTAGGACGAGTGCGAGGGCGACGCGTGCCGCCGCGCTGACGCGAATCACCCGAATCGACCTGCGACGTAGCTTTCGGTCAGCGACTCCTTTGGTGCGGTGAAGATTGTGGTCGTTGGACCCGTTTCCACCAGGTACCCCGCGCGGTTCTCATCCATGGAGAAGAAGGCGGTGGAGTCGGAGACTCGAGACGCCTGCTGCATGTTGTGCGTGACGATGACAATGGTGTACTCCGCAGCCAACTCGCGAATGAGATCTTCAATCTTCAGTGTTGCCACCGGATCAAGTGCGGAACACGGCTCATCCATCAAGAGCACGCGTGGCTGCACGGCGACTGCTCGTGCGATACAGAGTCGCTGTTGCTGTCCGCCAGAGAGCGAGGTTCCAGGCTGCTTGAGCTTCTCCTTCACCTCGTCCCAAAGCGCGGCGCGGCGTAACGATGCTTCAACGACGCCATCAAGCTCCGACTTCGGCGTGCGTCCGAGGAGACGCAGCCCTGCGGCAACGTTCTCGTAGATCGACATCGTGGGGAAGGGATTCGGCTTCTGGAAAACCATGCCGATCACGCGGCGAACCCGCACGGCGTCTACCTCGCGGTCGTAGAGATCAATCCCGTCGAGTGTGATGGAGCCTTGCACCCTGGCTCCCGGAAGTGTTTCGTGCATTCGGTTGATCGTGCGCAGCAGCGTGGACTTTCCACACCCTGAAGGCCCGATCAGCGCGGTGACCGCGCGTGGCTGAACTTGAAGGGAGACGTTGTTGACCGCACGGAATGCCCCATAGAAAGCCTCCACGTTCGTCAAACTGACCGCGCCGCTCACCGCGACCTCGGCCTCCTGGGTGTGAGGCTGCACCTCGCCAGCGCTCTCGCTGGCAGCACCCTTGCGATTCGCCTTCTTGCTCGACACGCTCAACATGTTCTCATCCCTTTCTGACCCTGTCATTTCATGCCACCCGGCTATCAATGGTGCGCCATCGCACGATCACGTTGAGCGCGAGGGCGATCGCCATCAGGACGAGCGCAGTTGCCCACGCCTGCCCAATCGTCCGATCGTCCGCCGCCTCCGCATACCTAAAGATCACGAGCGGCATCGCATTCATCGTGGTGCCAAAGTCGAGGAAGTTCGATGCGTTCGTCCCCTTCGCCGTCATGATCAGCGGCGCCGTCTCCCCGAGTGCGCGACTTGCAGCCAGCACGAGTCCGGTCAGGACCCCAGGGAGTGCGGTACGAAGGGTAACGAGGAGTGTGGTGCGCCAGACTGGAATTCCGAGCGCGAGTGACGCTTCGCGAATGGACGGCGGGACGAGTCGCATCACCTCCTGCGTGGTGCGCATCACAATTGGAAGCGTCAGCACACTCAGTGCGAGCGAGCCGGCCCAGCCAGAGAACCCGAGGATGGGAACCAGCAGGAGGAATGCGAAGAGCCCTGCGACGATGCTCGGAATGCCAAGCAAGATGTCAATCACCATCTCTCCAATGGAAGAAACGCGAGGCGAAGCAAACTCACTCAGATAGACGCCACCCGCGATGCCGATCGGACCAGTGATCAGGAGGGCGAGCGCGGACATCTGGAGCGAGCCAATAATCGCGTTGAAGATTCCTGGCTGGGTGTCGAGCGGATTGTTGAAGAAGAATTCTGGGCTGAGCCACGGCAGCGCGCGCAAGGTCACGAAGAGAACCAGTGCAAAGAGCGGAAGGACCGCAAGGAACGCGGCGAACTCAACCACTCGCCGCATGACCCAATCAGTGCGCGCTCGCCTCAGGTCACGTGCTCCTGGCTCAAGGAGCGCCTCGCGCACGGTCACCGCTGTCCGACTCACGAGACGGCCTTGATCGCCGAAAATCTGCGAAGCGAGATTCGAACAACCAAGCTGATGACAAACGAGAGTAGGAAGAGCGCAAGCCCCAGGGCAACTAGCGCTGAGAGTTGGATCTCTGTCCCCGCCTCACCGAGGTTACTCGCAATCTTCGCGGCTACGCTGTTCCCCGGCAGGAAGAGGCTGGTCGGAATCCCTTCGGCATTGCCGATCACCATGGTGACCGCAATCGTTTCGCCGATCGCACGTCCGAGGGCAAGCAGAACGGCACCAATCAGTCCGACGCGGGCGGTTGGCACGACCACATTGCGGATTGCCTCCCACTTGGTAGCGCCCATGCCGATATAGCCTTCACGCAACGAGATTGGGACCGAGCGAAGGAACTCACGGCTGACGGCAACGATCATCGGCAAGATCATGATCGCGAGAAGGAACCCTGCGCGAAACACGCTGTCCGCGGCAGGTGAACCAGGATCTTCCGAGAGCCACGGGATTACTTGACCGAGCGTGGATGCGATCCACCACTCAATAGAGTCACGAAGTCGAATAGAAAGGTCGCCGAGCGCCCAGAGGCCGAACACAACCGATGGGATCGCGGCGATGAGCTCCACAAGGAAGGTTAGTGGAATTGCGAGACGCTTCGGCGCGAATTCAACCAAATAGATGGCTCCAAGAATGCCGATTGGTGCTGCAAAAAGCACGGCGATCATGCTCGACGCCGCCGTTCCAAAAAGCGCAGATGCCGCGCCGTAGACCTCAAGGGTACTGCCGTCTGCTTGCTCAATGCCCGTAATCCATGCCGTCGTGCTGATGAAACTGAACGGACTCTGGATGGCCCAGAGGGGGAGGGTGTTGGTAATCAGATAGCCAGTGATCACCAGGAGGAGGAGGCCACCCAAGGCAGCGGCTGCCCCGAATGCTCGCCGGAAGAACGGATCTGCCTGATTTGCGCGAGCCTGGTGGAGATCAAGTGTCGTCAAGGTTGAACTCCTCCTCGTTATTCCGTTACCTGGACCTGATTAGCCAGAGAATACGCTGGGGGCGGACCTCCAGGTCCACCCCCAGCGTCTGTCAGAACAGACTCAGATCAAGGCCAGACGGATACTCCGTTGAACTTAACCTTCTTTAGCTCGGCAATGGCCTTCGTTCGAGCCGCTGCCGGAACTGGTGAGTACCCCTTGTAGAGGTACGTGGACTTCTGCCCATCGGTGAGCGCCCACTCCATGAACGCAACCATCCCTTGAACCTGTCCAAGGGTCGTTCCAGCTGCATTGTCATACTCGTGATAGATCAGCCACCACGAGTAGCCCACGATTGGGTATGAGTTCACACCAGCCACGTACACCGGTTGAACGAAGCTCGTGGTTGGATTGATCGGATCCTCGACAGTCACCGCGCTCTTCAGCGCGGAACTTACTGTGGCACTGGTCGGCTTCAGGTATACCGTTGTAGCGCCGCGCTTGGTCTTCGCCGCGAGCGCAGCCTCCTTCAAGCCATACTTCGTGGCGTATGACGACTCGACGTACGAGATTGAAAGATTGGTCGCCTTCACGTACGGTGCAATACCGCCGTTCCCTGGCTTTCCGGTGATCGCCGCGGCGCCGTTCGCCGTGCGAATCGCCGCAAAGTACGTTCCTGGCTGTGTTTGGGCGGGCAGGAATGTACCAGCTGCGTCATTGAGATTTGCCTCTGTCGATGAAGTGAAGTTGCTGTGGTAGCCACAGTTCTTCTGTGCAGCGGTTGATGCCTTGCCTAGATATGAAGCAAACACGAACGTGGTGCCAGACGCATCGGAGCGCCCCACCACATTGATGTTTGCATTTGGCAGGTTTGCTACGGATGGATTCAACGCCTTGATCTTTGCGTCGTTCCACTTCTTAATCGTGCCGAGGTAGATGCCGCAGACCACAGGGCCGTTAAGTCGCAGCGTTGCTGCGGCCCCTCCAGTCGTCTTTAGGCCATCAACTCGATAGACAATCGAGATTGGACCAGTGATCGCTGGGATCACCGAGTACTTTGATCCGATGTCGGTTGCTGCGATTGACGCACGCTGAGAGCTTGAAAGCACCGAGTCTGATCCAGAGAACATCTGGGTGGGTGCCCTGCGTGATGAGCCGAAGAAGTTATTGACTCCGGCTCCCGAACCACCACCGGTGTAGTTCAACACCAAGCTAGTTGTGGAGCTGCTCGGGTGGAACTGAGCAAGCGACGTGCCGGTCGTGACTGGCGTCCCCTCGGTGTTCTCATCGGTGAAGGACCTGAACCAGTCTGTGTACTGGTTCCAAGGGAATGTTGCGCCGGAGCCTTCAATCTTTCCGGCCGCGTTCGCGTCAATAGATGGGTCAGCTGCGTACGCAACGCCACTGACGCTCACGGTGAGCGCAAGGGCGAGGGCGATGCTGACGCGAATGCTCTTTACGAGACTCATCGTCACTCCTACCTGTTTGGCGAGGCGCCCCTGGCTCGCCATAAATTGAGGGCGCATGCACATCCTCCGTGGGACGTGTGAACAGCCTGCTACCGCCAGGTAAACGGCGCGTTAACTTTATCTCCGCGCTGGGGCACTCGTTCGGATCGCCCCCCACTCGGCGACGAGGACGGCCCCCAAGATCAGGGCGCCACCCAGGAGCTGGATGGCGGTGAGGCTCTCTCCAAAGATGATCCCTGCGGCAACAATCGTGAAGATCGGCTCCACGGTGCTGACGAGCGCCGCGCGGGCGGCGCCGAGGCGCTGTGCGCCAGCGTAGAAGGCACCGATCGGCACGATTCCAGCGATGGTGGCTACGCCGATGATTGGGAGGAGCGCATCGCTTGGGATCGGCATCGGAAGCAGGTCGCGCCCGGCAAGGAGCCGCAGCGCGAAGACGCCGAGCGCTGTACCAGCGAGGCTGAGTGGGACCGCAGCAAGCGGCGGAATGCCGCCACCGCGGCTTGATCCGGTGCCGCGCTTTGACTCTCCGCCGAGACGAGCGGCAAGGATGATGTAGCAGCTGTAGATGATGGGTGAGGCAACACCAAGGACGAGTCCGATGAGCGCTGGCTCCTTCCCCGCGGAGATCCCTCCAACGCCGAGCGCCACGCCCGTGGTGGCGATCCCGAGTGCCACCCAAGGTCGCAAACCTGATGGTGCATGCGCAAAGAAGATGGAGAGGACTGCAACGATCGCTGGGTACGCATACGTCATCAATCCGGCGAGGGAGGCGTCGATCCAGATCAGGCTCGCAAAGTAGGTTGAGGCGTTCGCAACGAAGAGCGCGCCGATTGCGAGCGCGGAGAGTGCGCGCCGCGGCGACAACGAACGCAGCGCCGCTCGACCTGCTGGGAGTGCAAGCACGATCACGCCAAGGAAGATCGCGGCGAGGAAGTGACGCCAGGCGAGAAGGTCGAGCCAATCAAACCCGGTGGGATAGATCCACTTTGCAAAGAGCGGACCTGATCCGTAGCCAAATGCGGAGACCGCGACGAGGAGAATCCAGGGGAATCGTGAGCCACGCATCGCAGAAGGATACGCGAGGAAACGAGTATCATCTGCGCATGTCTTCCAGTGCGCGCCTGACCTCGGCTTCCCCGCTTGCCATTGCACTCGGGATGCTCGCGATCTACATCGTCTGGGGGACCACCTACCTTGCGATCCGCGTTGTTGTTGACCCGTCTGCAGGGAGCGCTATCCCCCCATTCACCATGGTTGCGCTCCGCTTCGCCCTAGCGGGTGCGGTGATGCTCGCGATCGTCGCAGTGGTGGCGCGACCAGCACTGCGCAGTTTGACGCGCGCACAGATTCGCGACCAGGTGATCGTTGGCCTTGCGCTAAACGTTGGGGGCCTTGGGATCACGTCGTACGGCGAGCAGACCATCCCATCAGGCATCACCGCGCTCCTCATCGCGCTCCTCCCTATCTGGGTCGCCCTGATCGGTCGAGTTGTCTATAAGGACCGCATTGCGCCGCTCACACTCTTCGGCATCGTGATCGGCATCGTGGGCGTGGCGATCCTGATCTCGCCGCGCACCGATGGTGCAGGGCTCGATCCGCTCGGACTCGCCTGCATCCTCATCAGTCCGTTGAGTTGGGGTGGCGGGTCAATCTGGAGCCAGCGGCGTGCAGCGACCCCGCCAGACGCACGCGTTGCTGTCACGATCCAAATGCTCGCGGGGAGCGTTGGTGGCGCGATCGTTGCCGTGCTCCTTGGTGAGCCGGCACAGATCCAGACTGAGACGATCGGACCAGACGTCCTCTTTGCGCTCTTCTACTTGACGACGGTCGGGAGCCTCTTCGCCTACAACGTCTACACCTGGCTCCTCCGCGTGGCGCCGTTCGGACTCGTCTCAACCTATGCCTACGTCAACCCCGTCGTTGCCGTGATCGCGGGTGGGCTGATCCTTGCGGAGCCGATCTCCGCGCAGATCGTGCTCGGCGGTGGCATCGTGGTCGTTGGGGTTGCCGCGATGGTGACCGCGCGAAGTCGCACCATCAAGGCGGGTGGCACCGCGCACTGAGGCTAGGATGCACGCATGGATCTAGCGAAGCGACGTGCATTCACCGAGCGAGTGGTAGCGGCGGGCCGCGACGCCGGGGTCGACGTGCACCCTCAAGCCATGGCGGAGAGCACCGCCACTGCGGCACAAGCGGCGGCCGCGCTCGGCGTTGAGGTTGGGCAGATCGTCAAGAGTCTCGTCTTCTCCCTTGAGGGGGGAGCGGGGACGCGCGGCGTGCTTTGTCTCGAGTCAGGTGCAGATCGCGTTGATCTCACCGCACTCACCCGCGCACTCAGCCTCGCGCAAGAAGAACAGGTTCGTCGCGCTACGGCGGATGAGGCTCGTGCGTTCACCGGCTTCGTCATTGGCGGCATCCCTCCGTTTGGACACACGCCAGCGCCTGAATACGCCGCGCCAATAGTTCTCGCGGATGCTGGACTCTCATCGCGGGGTGAACTCTGGGCCGCCTGCGGCACCCACCTTGATGTCTTCCCCATCACCTACGAAGCACTCCTTCGCGTAGCTCATGCGCGTGAGGTTTCTGTGAGCGAACGCCCCTCATGAGCGGTGGCCGCGCGCCTTCCATGAAGATCACGCGTGCCGCTGCACGACGGTTTCTCGCCGAGCGACACATGCTCCTCCCGCCACGCTCACTCCCTGCAAGTCGCGGATCCGTACTTGCGCTGATTGAGCGACTCGGTTCGCTGCAGTTTGATCCTGTTGATCTCGCTGGCCGCAGCCACGAACTGGTCTGTCATGCGCGCATTGATGGCTTTGAGCCGCGCTGGGTGGACGAGCTCCTCTACGCGAACGTGCCAGCGAAGCGCGCGCTGATTGAGCAGTACAACGGCGTGCTCGTGATCATCCCCACGAGTGAACTGCCGTACTACCGCCGTCCAGCAGATAGACGACGCGAACGCTTCTGGAGTGACGGCACCTACAAGAAGCTAAAGCCGTGGGCCGAGACGATCATGTCGCGCATCACCAGCGAAGGTGCCCTGAGCGCGAGTGACTTTGGTCCGTCGAAACTGGTCGACTGGTCATGGGGACCAACTCCCGCGTATCGCGCCGCGCTCGAGATGCTCGCAAACTCTGGTGAGCTCTACCTTGCGCGACGCGAAGGCTCCATTCGCTGGTTCGACCTCCCTGAGCGACTCCTCCCTCGCAACGTGCTGGAGCGCCGCGTCAGCGAAGAGGAACAGATTGCGCACACCTTCTTGGCGCGACATCGCGATATGGGTCTCACCTCAGCCAACGCGGCATGGGTTCCGCGTGACTGGCCGCTCACCCGGAAGCAACTCGTGGAGCGGCTGATCGCCCAAGGGGAGCTCTTGGAGGTGGAGATCGTGGGGCTGCCAGGAGTCTGGCGACTCCCCGCGGCCGAACGCTTTGCCCTTGAGGCGGCGGCGCGCGCAACCACCGGAAGCCGGACCGCCGTCGCAGATCCGAACGCAGTCACGCTGCTCTCACCACTTGATCCACTGATTCACGATCGCTCGCGCCTCGAGCAGTTGTACGACTTTCACTATCGCTGGGAGATCTATACGCCAGAGAAGAGGCGCACCTACGGGCCCTACACAATGCCGATCCATGCCGGTGACGCGATCGTGGGCCGCATCCAGATGCACCGCGAGAAGGGCGGGGTTGACGGCGCGAGTGGCGCGCTGATCATTGACGGGCTCTGGTGGGAGAAGCGCGCAAAGCCCCAGCACCACCTTGAGGGGCTGACGCGCGCAATCCGATCACATCAACGCCTACTCGGCCTCACCGCGGGAAAGATGCCGTCAGTGTTGGCTGAGCGCCGCGATGGTGGTCAGCTCTTCAAGAGACTGAAGCGTGCGGACGTGTTCCGCGTCAACGACTAGACGCCGAGGTACGCCTCTTTCACCTTCGGGTTACTGGCAAGCTTCTTGCAGTCATCTTCAAGGGTGACTTCACCGATCTGCAGGATGTAACCGCGGTTCGCAATGCCGAGTGCCATCATGGCGTTCTGCTCCACAAGCAGCACGGCGGTTCCTTGCGCATTGATCTCCTTGATGATGTCGAAGATCTGCTCTACAAGGATGGGCGCAAGTCCCATGGATGGCTCGTCAAGCAGCAACACCTTCGGCCGAGCCATCAGCGCACGACCGATCGCAAGCATCTGCTGCTCGCCCCCAGACATGGTTCCGGCCGCCTGGAACTCTCGCTCCTTGAGTCGCGGGAAGAGACCAAAGATCTTTTGGAAATCGTCCTGCACGTCTGGTCCTGGCTTGCGCAAGAAGGCGCCCATCTCAAGATTCTCGCGCACGGACATTCGAGTGAAAACGCGACGCCCTTCAGGGCTGTGCCCAACACCAAGGCGAACAATCTCATGCGCTGGCAGCGCTTCAATGTTCTTTCCGTTGATCGTGATGCTCCCCGATCGTGCCCGTTGCAGTCCGGAGATGGTGCGGAGCGTGGTGGTCTTCCCTGCGCCGTTTGATCCGATCAGCGTGACGATCTCACCCTCTTCAACCTTCAGGGAGACGCCGCGCAGCGCGTGCACCGCGCCGTAATACGTATGCACATCTTTCAGCTCAAGCAGCGACATCTATGGCTCCTCTCAGTGTCCGCTCGCCGCGCCGCGACCGAGGTATGCCTCGATCACCTTCGGGTTGCTGCGGATCTCCGCTGGCAGTCCTTCGGCAATCTTCTCGCCGTGATCGAGCACGGTGATGCGATCGGAGATCCCCATCACCACGCGCATGTCGTGCTCAATGAGAAGAATGGTGATGTTCCGTTCGTCGCGAATCCGGCGGATCAGCGCCGTCATCTCGGCCGTCTCTTTTGGATTCATGCCCGCGGCTGGCTCGTCCAGAAGGAGCAATTGTGGCCGCCCCGCAAGCGCGCGTGCGATCTCGAGGAGGCGCTGCTTGCCGTACGGAAGCGCTGAGGCGAGCGTGTTCTCTTCGCCGCCGAGGCCGACGAACGCAAGGAGCTCTCGGGCATCGTGCTCTGCGTTCGCCTCTTCCGTGCGCGTTTGCTTGGTCTGGAAGATGGTGCCAAGGAGTCCTGATCGTAGATGGACGTGAGCGCCGATCAAGATGTTCTCCAGTCCGGTAAGCGTCTTATAGAGCCGGATGTTCTGGAAGGTTCGAGCAAGGCCGGCCTCGACCATGTCGTTCGGGCGAGCTGGGCGCGTGATCCCAACGCGCTTGATCGCACGCACATACCAGAGCGGTCGGACGATGGTGAGGAGCAGCGCAGAGACGAACCCGAAGAGTGCCACCACCACAGAGAGCACGCCCTCGTAGAAGCCTTCTAGTCCGCCTACGACCAAGAGGAAGTACATAGCAAGCGCAATCATCGGGACGAGTGGGGCGAGGAGGAGGAGTGGTTCTCGGCTCGCGCCCGTTGGTGGCGAGATGAGACGCTTCCCGTTGATCTCAATGTGCCCTTCAGTTGGCGCGTAGATGCCAGCAATCACGTTGAAGAACGTTGTCTTCCCAGCACCGTTTGGGCCAATGATTGCCGCAATCATGCCGCGTGGGATTTCAAAGTCCACGCTGTTGACCGCAACCAGGCCGCCGAAGCGGCGGGTCACGCCCGTTGCCTTCAGAACGATGTCGTTTGACGTCTTCTCGCCGCTCACTTGCCAGCTCCTACCGAGTCCTTGAAGATTCGCAGCCGCCGCTTGGCAGGGAAGATCCCCTGCGGACGCTTCAACATCATCAGGACGAGCACGATGCCGTACAGCACGTACTGGAACTCCAAGAAGTCGATCTCTTGAAGCACAGGGATGTTGAAGTCATCCACAAGCCCGTTGAGCTGCTTCAGGAAGATGCTCTGCACCAGGTAGATCACGAATGCACCTACCGCCACACCTACAGGGTTGCCCATCCCGCCAAGGACGACCGCGGCGACGGCAGAGATGGATACCACGAACTTGAACTGGTCTGGCGCAACGATCGTCAGCTTGGCCGCATTGAAGACACCGACAAACCCTGCAATGGCGGCGCCTACGGCGAAGGCCTGCAGCTTGGAGATCACAACGTTGACGCCAGAAGACTCAGCCGCAAGCTCATCATCACGCACCGCCTCCCACGCGCGGCCGATCCTGCTGTCTTGCAGCCGGAAGACGATGATCATGATTGCCGCAATCATCACCATCATGAGCACGTAGAAGGGCCACGGATTGATCAGCGTGAACTCCAAAATCCCAGGGATCACTGGCTTATCCACGCCACCAAGTCCGTTTGTCCCGCCGGTGAACGGGTCGGAGTTAAGCAACACGATCGGCACGATCTCGCCGAATCCAAGGGTGACGATGGCTAAGTAGTCACCGCGCAGCCGCAGCGTCGGGGCGCCGAGGAAGACACCGAACATGGCGCCAATGAGCGCACCAACGATCAGCATCGGCCAGAACGGGAGGTGGATGTCAAAGAATGAGGATGCCACGATGGCGTAGGTGTATCCGCCGAGGGCGAAGAATGCGGCGTACCCAAGGTCAAGGAGGCCGGCAAATCCGATCACCACATTGAGACCCACCGCCAGCAGCGCGTAGATGCCAGCGATCGTGAATGCATTCACCCATGCGTTCATTGATTGAAGCTCGCCAAACGGCGGAATCCTGCTGATGAGCGGGAGTGCGCCGCCGATCACGATGACCGCGACGAGAATGCCCAGCGAACGATGCTGCGCAAAGTAGGCATTAGAGCGCGCGCGGAGCGGCGCAAAACGGGCAAGCAGCGCGCTCATGCGCGGTCACCCGTCTGTGAGCCCAAGAGGCCCGTCGGTCGGAATACAAGGAAGATTACGAGCAGGGAGAAGACGATCGCGCCGCCCCAGCGGCCAAACCCAAATGCCGCAGCTCCAACCTCCACAAAGGCAATCAGGAAGCCGCCGAGCGCCGCGCCGGCCGTATTCCCGATCCCGCCAAGCACGGCGGCGGTAAAGGCCTTGAGGCCCGACTGGAAGCCGAGAGTGAACGACGTGTTTCCATAGTAAAGACCGTGGATTACACCCGCGGCACCGGCGAGAGCGGAACCAATCAAGAATGTAATCATGATCGTGCGATTGATATCAACGCCCATCAGTGAAGACGCATCTCGATCCATGGCGGTTGTGCGCATCGCACGCCCCATCTTTGTCCGAGAAATGAAGATCTGAAGAGTCAGCATGCAGAGAAGCGCCACCCCAATGACGAAGAGGTTCAGGATTGGCACTCGGCTCTCCCCGAGGGTAAATGCCCACTGGGTGGGGAAGAGCTGGGGCACGTTGGTGATAAACGGGCCCACAAAGAACTGAATGATGTTCTGAAGGATGAAGCTCACGCCGATCGCCGTGATCAGAGGGGCGAGTCTCGGCGCTTGTCGAAGGGGACGATACGCGAGACGTTCAATGGTTGCCCCGACGAGCGCCATCACCCCGCCCGTGACTAGGAATAGGATCATGAGACTGATGACGAGGGTTGGGATGTCAGTGATGGCACCGCTCTGACCGAGAAGCGTCGTGCTCACTCCGATCGAGACAAAGGTCGCCACCATGAAGACGTCGCCGTGGGCAAAGTTGATGAGTTCGATGATTCCGTAGACCATCGTGTAGCCAAGGGCGATCAACGCATAGATGGCGCCGAGTGTCATGGCATTGAGGAACTGGTTAAATCCGAGAATTCCAAGCATCAGTGCCAGGAAGCCGGTGATCACGGCAGGGAGGAAGAGCTGGCCGCGAACGCGCTCGGTCCGAACGGTACCCGATGCGGTTGCCATGAGTCCTCCTGTCTACTGCTTAGGTGCGTCTAGCGATTGTGCCTGTCCAGTGAATTTAGGGCAATACACCCCAGACGCTGGCTTGCGCGCTGCGAGTGTTTGAAGGGCCCCCACCGCCCTTTCGGGCGAGGGGGCCCTTCATCACGATCTTCGTGACCCGTGCGGGGAGACCCCGCTACGGATTACTTGTTCGCGTAGTCGATCTGCTCGACGAACTTCCAGTTGCCATCAACAACCTCATAGAGGGAGATGACCTTCTGGGATGTGTCGCCGACCTCGTCGAACGAGATGTCGCCGAGAACCGTGGTGTACGTCACTGACGTATCAACCAGGGCGGCGCGTACCGCCTCTCGCGTCACCTCGCCAGCCGCAGCGGCTCGCTTGATGGCATCAAGGATCACCTGTGCGCAGGCGTAGCCTGACGCAGAGTATGAGCCTGGATCCTCACCGTACTCAGCCTTGTACTTGGCCGCGAACCCAGCCTTGTCAGGGATGTTCTCGATCGCTGCGACTGAGCTGAAGCTCTTCGCTGCAGCTGCACCCGCGATTGCGATGTATGAACCATCGCTGGTTCCGTCCTGGATACCGTCGCCGCCGTAGATCTCAATGTCTCCGCCGCCGGCCTGTTCAATGGCCTTGCGGAAGAGCCCGGCGCCGTCCGCCGTTACGCCGCCGTAGAAGAAGGAATCTGGGTTAAGCGCCAGTGCCTTCGTCACGATTGCAGAGAAGTCGGTCGTGCCGGCTGGTGCGCCGTCGCGGCCGAGTACAGTACCGCCACCGGCCTTGAACTCAGCTTCGAATGTATCGGCAATGCCCTTGCCATACGTGTCGGTCGAGTCAACGATGTACACGCTTGACTTGCCGCGTGACTTTGCGTACACGGCAACGGCTGGCCCCTGGAAGTCGTCAGTTGCAGCTACGCGGACGTAGTTGACTGCTCGACCACCACGGAGAGATGCGCCACCCTCGCCCTTGGTCAGGTCTGGGGCGGTGTTCGAAGGCGAGCACTGTGCGAGACCAGCTTCAGAAGTCACTGGAATCTGTGCCTTTGCCGACGAGCTATTGAACGGTCCGACCACTGCGACGACGGTCTCGTCGCCAGCAAGAGTCGTTGCGTCCGTTGCTGCCTGGGCCGGGTTGTGAGACCCGTCGACCGCGTGGTCAAGGATCGTCGTCGCGATCGTGTAGCCCTCGATCGTTGTCTCCTTGATCGCGAGGAGCGCGCCGTCACGGGCAGGGCCCGCAGACGCCAGCGATGAACCGGAGAGCGGGAGGCTGATACCAATGGTCAGCGTCTTCCCGGTGGTCTCGGTTGCACCACCACATGCAGCTGCGAGAAGCGCAACTGCTGCAAGGGCTGCGAAGCCCTTCTTGTTAAAGACCTTCATGAGGTCCTCCTTCTACTATTCCGCGCCGGATCCGACGCGGGCTCGGGGCTGATTCGGACTATGCAATCACCACGCTGTGGCTTTCGCCATGACGTTGGTGCGGCTGCGTCCGATGCAGTCGAGGAAGCACATCATGAACGAGGCGTCGCGCATGCGCAACTTTTTTTCCTAGAAAACGACCGAATTCGTGCGGAAAACCCCGAATGTTTAGAAAACGCAATCAAATATAGGGGCGTGCCTTACTCCTGCGCGCGTGGCACCCTAGGCTCTGCGATCAGGAGTGCAGCACCATGTGGGAGCGAGACTGCGTGGATGCCAACAGGGGCGCTGATGCTCTGAAGCGCGCTCATGCTGACACCGCCAACCGTAGCCATACTCCCACCTGCAAAAGGTGCGGAGGTTGGGATCTGCGTGACAAGGGTTGCGGTAGCACCGAACGGCGTTTCAAGGTCACCACTCCACGGCCCAATCACCGCAGCAATCTGGAATTCAGACCCGACCAAGATGCGTTGGTGCCCAGGAGAGAGCCAATCAATCGTTGAGATCCGTTGCGCCACCGCATCAGAGTGAGTGGCGCGGCGAGCTTCGGCGTGATGCAAGGGTCTCTCGCTGCTGTTTCGCCCCCAGTCGCTGACGCGATAGGTGAGGTCAGAGGGCTGCTGTACCTCCCAGACCAAGAGCCCAGGCATCAGCGCATGAAGGGTTCCTGGCGGAACATCAAGGACGTCTCCGGGAGACACCGCCACGCGCGCCAGGAGCGGCGCCACGTCTTCGCCATTCTCAAGCGCCGCATCAACTCGGGCAGGCTCTACGTTCGGGTCTCGCCCGAGGAGTAAGTGTGCGTCGGGCGCCGCTTCAAGGATGATCCACGCTTCATGTTTTCCGAGCGAGCCCACGCCGTGCAGCTCTGAGGCAAGTGCATCGTCTGGATGCACCTGAACAGAGAGTCGATCCTGGACGTCGAGTAGCTTCACGAGTGGGCGTCGGTCGCCGATCTCGCCGAACCATGCTTCTCCCATTCGCACACGTGCCGGTTCCTGTGGCGCTGCGTCCGGGAAGAGTCCTGCGAGTCGAGTGCCACCCCACACGCGAGGGACGAGTCGTGGCGCAATCAGCTTCACGACTGCACCACCGTCAGCGCAGCAGCGCTGCGACCGCCTTTGCCACGATTGGAATCTTCACGGCGGAGAGGCCAGCAAAGTTGATGCGGCCACGCGCCACGAGATAGATCGCCTGCTCATCGCGAAGTTGCGCAAGCTGCGCATCGCTGAGTCCGAGGAGTGAGAACATACCGCGCCCGCTGAGGAGGTGCGAGAAGTCACCGGCGCCAGCCTGTGCGAGCGCATCCACAAAGGCGCGTCGATTCCCATTGATGCGCTCACGCATTGCGGTGACTTCGCCTTCCCACTGCGCGCGCAGTGCATCGTCACCAAGGATCTCCGCAACAATCTCGCCGCCGTGTCCGGGAGGGTTTGACCAGGCGGCGCGAATTGCGACTTTCGCATGCGTGAGGATGGCGGCGGCGGCGGCTGGATCCGCCGCAACAATGGCGAGTGCGCCGACTCGTTCGTCATAGAGAGCAAAGTTCTTACTCGCGCTCGCAGCAACAAGGACCTCGCAGCCTGTGGCGAGGAAGGCACGAAGTGAAGCAGCATCTTCAATGAGTCCGTCGCCGAGTCCCTGGTAGGCAAAGTCAAGGATGGGGAGCACGCCGCGTGCCGCGACAGCGTTCGCAATCTCACCCCACTGTGCAGCGGTCGGATCAATACCCGTTGGGTTATGGCAGGCACCATGGAAGATAAAGGCGTCGCCGGGTGCCGCCGCCGCGATTGCGCCGAGGAGCGCATTCATATCAAGCTCGCGAACGTTGGCGGTGGTCCATGGATGCGATCGGTGGCGCACGCCAACCGCGTCGGCAATCTGTGGATGATTCGGCCAGGTTGGATCGCTCACCCAAATCTGAGCCTCTGGTCGCAAGCGTGCCACCAACTCCACGGCGAGCCGAACGGCTCCGGTTCCGCCTGGTGTGTGAAGCACCTCCACGCGTCCGCTGGTCGCGATCGGCG
>Ga0208009_1000166_pt1 | contig 18363 bp, 19 predicted proteins | sample Wag4_2014_7_16_FD_187364 | JGI IMG/M metagenome (GOLD analysis project Ga0208009, IMG submission 187364) | Fresh water mixed with fracking chemicals microbial communities from Ohio, USA - Utica-2 Time Series FC 2014_7_16 (SPAdes) (version 2) ...
ACGCGATAGCCAGATAACTTCATAATCTGGATCCGTAAGCCATCGGTGATCAAATCACCCAATCTTTCTTTCATGATTCCATTCTTTGTAACCATCGACCATGGCTCAGGGATCTCAACCATTTGGGCTTGGATATCGTGATGGCAACATGGTGCAACCAATACCAGTTTTGCACCTGTGGTCACAGACCAAGCAAGAGCATCATCAGTTGCGGTATCGCAAGCATGAAGGGCAATAGCAACATCTGCGCTCTTCAAGGTTGTCTCTGAAATTTCTTCGGCTCTAAACTCAATCGAATCTGAAATCCCTAACTTCTTGGCAATTTTATTATTTCTGGCGCGCGCACTTTCGCGGATATCAATACCAATTACCTTGACCGCAATTCCCTCGCTACGTAAGTACTGATGGGCGGCAAAGGTTAGGTAGGCATGGCCACAGCCGAGATCTACGATGGTTAAAGGGCTCTTCTCATTCGGCTTTTCAATATGTCCGGCTTCTATCGCTGAATTCAGCGACGGAATCAAAAGACGGAGAAACTCTTCCACCTGTAAGTACTTATCGTTCTTACTCGCCTTAACTTTTCCACCAGAATCTGAAATACCAACTTCGATTAGGAAAGGATCAGATGGATCAAGCAGTCGGCTCTTATTTCGATCATGTGAAAGATCTGCACTGAATTCACCGCGTGCCCGGCTAAGTAGCGCCTCGCCTTTTTTGGTGATTCGCAGCGAGATTGACTGATCTTTCTCTTCAAGGTGGATATTGGCAAAGCCCGCTTCGAGCAGGCCCAGTTTTAGAAATTCTTGAGGCGAGTAATTCTTAGTAGTCATCGCTCGCCCATCGCTCTGGGCTACCTGATATTTGATTTCACCTTTTATCAGTACTGGCTTTACATCAATTCGTTCATTTGGCGTCTGCATATTGCGACGCCTGCCAGATAGAACAAGTCTGACAAAGTTATCGGATTTGGCGAGCTTTTCAACGATTTCGTCGAGCGCATCAGCGAGTGGCATAGCCATGTAATTAAAGTACCGTAGACCTGCGAGTTACTTGGTGATGTTAATTCGGAATCTTGATAGTTACTGCTAATCCGCCTAATTGGCTCTTACTGAGTTCAAGTTCACCGCTATGTTCTTGAACAATAGCCGCGATGATGCTTAGACCTAGGCCTGAACCGCCACTTTCACGTGAGCGCGATGGATCGAATCTATTCATAAATTTGATTTCACTTCCATACGCCGAATTAGGCAGCCCAGGTCCGCCATCCTCGATCTTTAACTCTGCACGTTTTCCGATATTGCGCAGTGATACAGAGACGGGTGCATCGCTCGGAGTATGGCGGAGAATATTTGAGAGGCAATTTTGAATTAAGCGACTTAGATGCTCGCGAGAGCCTTGAACGAAGCAATCATCCGGTATCGCGGTAGTAATAATGCGCGATGTATTTAACACCTGGAAATCATTGAGATGGGCTTTAACTAGCTCATCGAAATCGACTTCTGCAAAATTTACTGGCTTACTCTCTCCTAGTTCAGCAAGAAGTAAGAGGTCATGGATCAGACTCTCCATTCTTTCTATCTCGGAACTCACCCTTGAAAATGCGCGCACCTGATCTTGCGTTTGCGTAAATTGACCTTTGCTGAGCATCTCGTTGTATCCCTTAATGACTGTCAACGGAGTCCTTAGTTCATGCGATGCATCACCCAAAAATCTCTGCATCCGCTGGAGAGCTCGTGCGTCTAGCCCTCGATTATGGCGTCTTAAGAAGTAGATCGAGAAAAATATTGCCAACGAATCAGCACCTGCGGTGAATAGTCCAAGGTTCTTTAAATTTGAAATGAAATTTTCGTTTAACGTATTCAGTGTAGATGCGATAACTAAATAATCACCGCCTGATATGACCGTCGATTGAAATCGAAACTCTGTAGGTTTAGGAGTGGTAACCGGACCAGCCAATCCCTCTCTGACTAAAGATAGGTCTGTGATTCCCGGATAAATCAATTGTGATTCATTTATAACAGTTTCATCGCCCTCTTGCGTTACTAGAGAGAGCGTTAAATCTAAACTTTCATCTTCAATCGTCAAGATTGCAGCCGATATTGCCTCCGAAGGAAAGGCTTTAACTCTAGTTACTACTTTTTGAAGCGATTGATCAATCTCCTCTAAATCTGCACTCCGCGCAGCAAGCGTTGCGTATCCTCCAATAAGCGTTGAAAGAACTGTTGTAACGATAATTGAGATTACTGCAAACTTACTACCGGACTTCTTCATACTTACTTCTGCTCAGATTTAGATTCCGATTTTGGCTCCTGTATTACGAAGCCAACACCTCTGACAGTCTTTATCCCCTCGAATCCATTGCGGTGTAATTTCTTGCGAAGGTAAGAAATATAGGTATCTGCCACTGTGCTCTCGGATTCAAAAGTGATTCCCCAGACTTCATCGAGAAGTAAGCTCTTACTAAGGACTCGATTCTTATTTTCGACCAGGACCTGCAAAAGTCGGAATTCTGTTGGAGAAAGATCTACCAATTCGCCGGCAAAAGTTACGGTGTGGCTTGATTCATCCAACTTAATTGGCCCGCAACTAAGATCAGTGCCGGTTAAGGTCGAGATTTGTGATCGACGCAAAATCGCTTTCACTCGCAATAGAAGCTCTTCTAATCCAAAAGGTTTGGTTACATAATCATCGGCACCCAGAGTTAAGCCCCTCGTAACGTCTGCGCGATCAGCGCGCGCACTTAGCATTAACGCTGGCGTGTTATCTCCTGTTGAACGCAGCCTTTCTACTAATTCAAAGCCATCCATTAACGGCATATTGATATCAATTATCAATAGATCTGGTTTTTTGTTTCGAATAGCGGTCAACGCCGACATTCCATCAGATGCGGTCGATGTCTCAAAACCTGCTATACGAAGAGCATCGCCCAATAATTCGCGAACCCCGGCTTCATCATCTACGATCAAAATCATCTCAGCCATGCGCCAAGCCTTTCATGCTTGCATTAAAATAGCCAAGCCTTTCGCAGAAATCTCTTCCTTTAAGGTGTTTTCACCGAAATTTCACAAATTTAACCTTAATACTATGGCTAACCAATAAAGGTGTATTCGAGAAAGTGGAGCCAGGTGAAAAAATCTAGAACTGCGGCGCTCTCTGCTCTCGTCGTTGCCTTTTCACTCTTTGCTCCACCGCTAGTAAGTGCTGATAACCGGGGCTCAAACTCTCCATCGCCAACTGATGTGAATTCTAATTTTAAATCCGCGATGGAGAAGTTCAGACAGGATCAAAAAGCTTTCTATGAAGCGGTTAAAGTTTATGATGCGGCAAGACGGGCAATTAATAGAACCTTTAAAGAAAGTGTGGATAAAGCTTTATCCGATGCGAAATCACTTAGCGCACCCGGGCAAACTCAACTTCAAAAACGTCAGAGCGCGGTAGCAAAGCAGACCGCAATTATCGCAGCCACAGCAATTAGAGATGCAGCAATTGAAGAGCTCGGACCACCACCGTCGGCACCTACTCCGCCAGTTAAAGCACCACGCATGGAGAAGAGCAAGAGATCTCCAGCGAGTAACTCAGCAACTTCAGCTAAAAATTAATCAACTTCGGCAAGAGGCATATTTCTGAGCGTTTCACGATTGTGGCTCTTGGATTTCTCGTGATGTTTACGAATTTGTAGTTCAAAACTCTTAACCGCTTCATCAAAAGCCGCGAGGTCATTAAATTCTGCCGCTTCAGCCCGAATCAGCGGTCCCGATCCATGGGAAGTTAAAATGACTCGATGTGCGTGCTTTCCCTGACGCGGATTTTGTTCATGCAATATTTCTACTTCCACGCGATCAATGGTCACGCTGAATCGCTCCATACTCATTAACTTTTCTTGGGCTATCTCCCGAAAATCTTCAGCAAGTTCGGCGTGACGGGCATGAATAACAATTTTCATATTCTCTCCCTGCGTAACAACTATGTAACTACTTAGTGGTTACAACCATTCCACTTTTTGAGCGCTTTGGGTAGAGGTAGAAAAGTAAATAATGAGCTTTAAAGAGGTAGCGCTACAACCACGGCGGTTACTAGTAGGGCATAGAGAGCGCTTTGGGCAAGAATCTTCACTGCCATCTTGCGATCTGCCGCCCGCGCTATCTGATCTGAGACCTTTGAAAGCTTCCCGAGAGAGCCAAAGTTAAAAGTTCCGGCAAAGCCGTAGGCCAGACAGAATCGTTTACGAGATTGCACCCAACCTATTGACATAACTAGAGCGGGCAAGAAAATCGCTAATCGTGATTGTCGGGTAGCTTCGTTAGAAATCAAAGTTGCCGATGAAGATAAAGTAAGAATTAATCCGAGAATTGCAACCATGCGACGACGAGTTACTTCTCCCCCGCCGATATTGCATGTTCCTGGAATGTATTCGGCTTGACTCACTTACGCATCCTCAAGTTCATCTTCATCTTCATCGATCCAGGCATTTGCTGGAGCATCTTCTTGGCGTTGTGCCCAAGAGAGGAAACTTCCGACCGCACGAAAGGCAACGGCAAGTACCGCAAAGAACGCCAGAGCTCTGCGGAAGATTTTCATATCCTAAAAATACTACTTATCGTGAAGATTTTCTTTATTTAGCGGCATGCAACGCAGAGTCGATATCCGCCCAAAGGTCATCCACATTTTCGCAGCCAACTGAGAGACGGATAAGAGTTTCTGGGACGCTAGAACTTTCGATGGGCCAGCGTCGGCGTCTCTCCCAAAGGGATTCAACCCCACCAAGGCTCGTTGCAAAGGTAACGATCTTCGAAGATGCGCAGACCTTATCCGTGCTCGCGGCATCTCCTACATATTCGAACGAAACGATCGCCCCAAAACTCTTCATAAAGGCTTTGGCCTTTTCATGTTGTGAATCAGTTGGCAACCCTGGGTAGCGAACATTTCTGACCAATGGGTGTGTGCTCAAGCGCTCAGCAAGATCCAGAGCATTTTCACAAGATTTCTGGAAGCGCAACGGGAAAGTGCGAATACCACGAAGTGCCAGCCATGCTTCAAATGGACCTGGAATAGAGCCATTGAATTTACGGGCATCTTCTAAAGTTTTAAACTGCGCAGCATCTGCTGTGCTCAGTGAACCCAGAACAACATCGCTATGACCTGCCAAATATTTTGTCACCGAATTCATGACAATATCTGCGCCAAGGGCCAATGGTTTCTGGCTTAGAGCAGTCGCAAAAGTATTATCCACAGCAATTGTTACGCCGTTTTCTTTAGCAGCCTTTATTAGCGCTGGAAGATCTGCAACTTCAAGTCCAGGATTCGTTGGCGATTCAATCCAGAGCAGTGTTGCACCTGGCAACTCATTTATAACTTCTGCGGTATTTGTGACTGAGACTAAGGAAACCTTTAAGCGATTTGCTGTTGCATAGTTATTGAGCAGCGTCATCGTGCCTGAATATCCTTGATTAGATGCAACTACCTTTGCTCCAACGGGAAGCGTCGAAAACACTGCAGTAACAGCGGCCATTCCAGATGAGTAAGCCAGAGTTTGTCCGCCCTCTAAAGCGCTAATCGCTTCTTCGAGCGCTAGCCAGGTTTCATTTCCATAACGCCCGTAACCAACTGCACCGCCTGCAACAAATGTTGAGTTGAGTGAGATCGGATGATTTAGTGAGCTATCTGGACCAACTGCCGGACGGCCCGCAGTAACTGCGATCGTCTCAGGGCTTAAACCTTTATCTGGATTCATGACCTAAGCCTAATCCTTCGCCAGCACTGCCATCGCTGCATTATGGCCGGCGATGCCACTTACTCCACCGCCGCGTCGCGCACCAGCGCCAGCGAGATAGATATGGGCATCATCAGTTTCAGATCCCCAGTTAAGCGGAGCGCTTTCAGTTCCATCTAGAAATGGAAAATCTAAATCGCGATGGAAGATATTTCCACGAGGCAGGCCAAGATCTGCATCTAAATCAATTGGAGATTTTGCTTCGATTGCGAGTGAGCCATCGCTGCAGATAGCCAGTACTGACTCGATTGGATCCGCTAAATATTGGTTAAGACTAGAAATTGCCGCGGCCTTAGCCGCCTCTTTTGCTCCGCTTGGATCTGCATCAAAGAGCGCAGCCGGTGTGTGCAAACCAAAGAGGGTCAAGGTGTGGAATCCACGTTGGCTTAACTCTGGGGAAAGAATCGTTGGATCGGTCAAGGTGTGGCAATACATTTCAAGTGGAAGATCACTTGGGATATCACCACTCTTGGCAACTTCATATGCCTTCTCTAATTGCGAGTATGTCTCGTTAATATGAAAGGTTCCTGCAAAGGCTAGCGCTGGATCTAAACCTGATTTTAGGCGCGGAAGTCTAGAGAGCAACATATTTATCTTCATCTGCGATCCTTCAAGAGATAAAGGCGCGCTCTTACCCCGTAACTTCGCCAGGGTTTGCGGCGCTCCCGCAAACAATAGATCCGTGGCCACATATTTATCTCCGGATGCCGTACTGACCGCAACACCGTCAGAGCTTGAATCAATATCGGTTACATGTGAATTCAAATTGATTTCTACACCGTTTAAAAGCGCAACGCGATTTAACTCAGTAACAAATGCGCCCATACCGCCTTGTGGGACTCGCCATTGCCCAGTGCCATTTCCGATCAAGTGATATAAGAAGCAGCGATTTGCCTGCAAATCTTGCGCCGAAGTAAAGGTTCCAATAAGCGCATCCGTTAACACGACGCCGCGAACAAGATCATCTTGGAAACGATCTTGAATTACTTCACCGATTGGTCGCTCCATCATGAATTTCCAAACCTCTGGAAGTCCGATTTCAGATTTCAAATCAACAGCAGATTTAAGGGGTTGCAACATATATGGAGCAATTCGCTCAGCAAGTACAGCTATTTCGTTATAAAACTCTTGCCACTTCTTCCCTTCTTCATCCCCACCAGTTAGCTCACGAAAACTTTCCGCAGTCCGAGCATCCCAGTTTTGAGATATCAAGAGCCCGCCATCTTTACCGCCTTTTTTATATGGCGTATATGAAGCGATGGATCGTTCTAAAGTCTTAAAGTTAATTCCTAAATCTGCAACGATCTGGTCAGGTAGAAGTGAAACTAGATAGGAGTACCGAGACAGTCGCGCATCGTATTCAGGGAAAGGTCGCACGCTAGTTGTAGCCCCACCTAGTTCGGATGCGCTTTCCAATAAAACAACGCTCTTTCCGGCTTTCGCTAAATAAGTTGCGGCGACAAGTCCGTTGTGGCCACCACCGACCACAATTGCGTCATATTTCTTGTCGACAATCATTGTGTGATTAGAGCGCGCGAGCCATACGATCGAAGGCTTCAGTAATTATCTCAGGACTGGTTGCAAAGTTAAGGCGAACATGATCTTTACCTAAGGCGCCATAGATATGGCCCGGATTAAATGCCACTTTCGCACGCTCCACTAGCGCTGCACCTGGATCTTCCCCAAGATTTAACTTACTTACATCTAGCCAAGCCAGATATGAGCAATGTGGAATTGTGTAGCCAATAGTTGGAATCTTTTCTTTGATTAGTTCGGCGATGAGCTTTCTATTGTGATCTAGTTGATCAAGAACTGTATCTAGCCAAAGCTCGCCTTTTTCGAAGGCAGCAACTGTGGCAAAGGCGCCCAATAGGGAAGCGCGATAGTGCAAGGCCGGTGGAAGTTCATTTAACTTCTCGTGCATCTTGGCACCTTGCGAAATTATAATTGCACACTTGAGTCCGGCGATATTCCAACCCTTACTCGCTGCGTTTACAGCTACGCCAACCTCGGCAGCGTCTTCACCAAGTGCCAAAAATGGAGTAAACGGTTGCTCTTTGAAGGTTAGCGGGGCGTGAATTTCATCTGAGATAACGACGACGCCATGTTTTTTCGCAAGAGCGACAATTCGAAGTAAATCTTCGCGGCTGTAGACCTTGCCCATTGGATTATGTGGACTACAAAGTAAATGAACCTTTAACCCGTTTTCATAAGCCTTTTCTATGCCGGCCCAATCATGGCTCCACCCAGTTCCATCTGCTTCTTCTGCGTTCTTTATAAATGGAACATCGACCATGGAAATCTTTGTCTCATTTATCCAGGTGTAGAAGTTCTGATAGACGGGTGAACTGATCAGAACTTTATCCCCTGGCTTGGCAAAGACACGTAGTAGTTCGACAACGGCTACTCCGACATCGGTTGCGATACGAACAAAAGTTGGCTCGACATCCCAGTTCCAGCGACCCTTGGCAAAGCCCGAAAATGAAATACCCATCTCAGGAATAGAGCCGAGATACCCCAAATCGGATTTCAAAATCATCTCTGACAATACTTCGCGAATTCCGTCAGCAACCGGAAAATCCATCTCGGCTACAGGCAACGGAAGGATGTCATGGGTGAAGCCTCGCCACTTTTCGCTGCGATGTGTTTGTAACTCAGCAAGAGTTGGTGCAAAAACTAGGCGATCGCTCATGTGCGTGAGTATGCCAGTTAAGCCTCGTTTGGAGAAAGGCGGCGCGTTGAATTTCGCACTACAAGCGTTGTGGGAAGAACTAATGAATGTGGTGCTGCGCTTGGCTTTCTTAGCCTTTCCATGATTGACCACGCTGCCATCTCGCCCATTAACTGCACTGGCTGCTCAATAGTTGTTAGATCGGTGTATTCAGACATTTCATGTCCATCAAATCCCACGATAGAAATATCATCTGGAACTTTTAACCCATGGCGTCGCGCCGCCTGCATCGCACCTAGGGCCATCTCATCTGATTCGCAAAAAATCGCAGTGGGGCGATTCGGACGGGCGAGAAGATCATCCATAGCTCTTGCTGCAGTGTGCAACGTGAAATCACCATGTACTTCACGAGATGGGACCCACTCAATGTTATTTTCATGCAGAGCTTGCATGAACCCTTTACGGCGGTCTTGAGGAACGCTGAAATTAAATGGATCATCCGGGTGTCCAGACATCAAGCCGATTTTCTTATGGCCTTGATTTACTAAATGTTGCGTAGCAGTTCGTGCTGCAGCAACATCATCGATTGCAACGCTCGAACATTTTTCGTGATGCATGCCAACTAATGAGACAGGAATTCCTAAATTCAAAATTGAGTCGAATTCTTCTTCGGTAGGCGGCAGGCTGATAACGATTAAGGCATCAACTCGACCCTTTAAAAGCTGGTGCTGAAAGAGTCGTTCGCGGCCTTTCATCTGGCTGAAGTTGTAGAGAAGCAGATCAAAACCAGCCTCGCGTAGCGCTTGTTCTGCTCCGCTGATCACTTGTGCGAAATACCAACGTGAAATAAACGGGGCAACAACTCCGATGCTATTGGTTCGACCGAGCGGGGTTTTATTTGTCGCTGGAGAAATCGGGTAGTTAAGTTTCTCTGCTGCCGCGATGATCTTGGCGCGAGTTGCATCGTTTACATGGTGAAAGCCGCGAAGGGCGCGAGAAACTGTGGCAGTTGATACGCCCGCCTCTTCGGCGATCTCTTTAATTCCAGCCACAACTCCCCCTTTCTCTCTACCTGCAACTTTTGAAAATTTCTGCAAAAGCGTATGCAAGAACTGCAAAAGTACGGCAAAGGAGCCGTTAGTTGCAAGGGGTGGAGTTGAGTTACTTGTTTTGGATTACTGGGCTTCGAGAATCATTGAGACGGAGTTGATGCACCAGCGCTGATCTGTTGGGACCTCAAATCCCTCGCCCTCAAAGACATGTCCTAGATGCGAGTCACAGGAAGCGCAGCGAACTTCAGTGCGAATACGTGGTGCAAGCGATCGATCTTCGATCAATGTAACAGCATCATCTGCGGTTGGCGCATAGAAAGATGGCCAGCCACATCCAGAGTGAAATTTAGTTTCCGAGCGAAAGAGTTCGGCATTGCAGGCTTTGCAGCGATAGATGCCCACCGTTTCACTATCGGTGTATTCGCCAGTGAATGGACGTTCGGTGGCTCCGTTACGTAATACCTCATACGAAAGCGGATCGAGTTTTGCCTTTAACGTCGCTTCATCAATCTCAATTTTTTTTGCCATTAGATGCTCGCTTCCTGAGGAAATGCGGTACCGGTACTTGAATGGCAGTCGTATCCATTGGGATTTTTCGCTAGGTATTTCTGGTGATACTCCTCAGCCAAGTAGTACTCAACGCCGTTGGCGCTGAGAATTTCAGTAACAATCGCGCCGATTCCATCTGATTTGAGAGCATCTTGGTACAAGTCTCTTGTTGCGAGCGCTTCGGCCATTTGCTCAGACGTTGTCGTATAAATCGCGCTGCGATATTGGGTACCGATATCTCCACCTTGTGCATTTAGTGAAGTTGGATCGTGCATCGTCCAAAACTCTTCAAGCAATCTGCGATATGTAACAACTGCGGGATCGAATTCAACGCAGACCATTTCGGCATGTCCGGTTGCTCCTGTGCAAACTGCTTCATAGCTCGGATTGGCAGTTGTGCCACCCATGTAGCCAACGCTGGTATTGGTCACTCCATCTATCTTCCAATAACGCCTTTCCGCGCCCCAAAAACAGCCAGTAGCAAAATATGCGATCTCCATAGCGCGCATTCTTTCAGGTGATCGCAAATTCTGCTCCTTTTGGTATCTCAGTTGGTAGATAACTCAGGTGGGTTGATTAGTTCGGTAACCTAGGTGTACCTGCGCCCCCGTAGCTCAGGGGATAGAGCACCGCCCTCCGGAGGCGGGTGCACAGGTTCGAATCCTGTCGGGGGCACGCGACCTAAATCACCTCACTTTGACCAAATCTCTTTCAATTCATCCTTGTTTATCAACCTAGTAACAGGGAGAATTACCCACTTACGCAAGAAGAGTTTTAACTCTTTGCGTCTTGTTTTTACTGCGCTTATCAGAAGGAGATAACTCATGGATTGGCGACATCAATCAGCATGCCGCGACGAAGATCCAGAGCTCTTCTTCCCTGTGGGCAATACCGGCCCAGCCTTAACCCAGATCGAAGAGGCGAAGAAAGTCTGTAACCGCTGCATCGTTAAAGATGCTTGCTTAGCCTGGGCGTTAGAGAGCGGACAGGATGCTGGTGTTTGGGGCGGATTATCTGAAGATGAGCGCCGTGCGCTTAAGCGCCGTGCGGCACGTAATCGTGCGCGCATGATGGAGCAGAACAACTCCATTTAGTTTTAAACCCAGTTAGATTCAAATCCAGTTAGATCGGAAAAGTTAGGCGCGCTTCGGTTCCTGCAGGTGTTCGAACTAGATCAATATTTCCGCGTAGTTCATTTTCCGTCAGCGTGCGAACTATCTGCAAACCAAGGTTTGAAGATTCTGCCAGTGAAAATCCTTTTGGCAAGCCCACTCCATCATCAAAGATAGTTATCTTGGCGCCACTTTGGCTGCGGGCAACTGTTATCGTCAAATGGTTTCCTGATTCGGCAAGGCCGTGCTCTAAAGCATTATGAATTAACTCAGTTACGACCAAGGACAGTGGCGTTGCGATACGCGGATCAAGTGCGCCAAGCTCGCCTGTACGAGCAATTTGTAGCTGCCCCATTCGCGGACTGAGATCTAATGCGTGCGCGACAAGTCGATCGAGAACATCGTCGAAGGCAACCGAAGCTTCGGCGCTGCTAGAAAGCGTTTCGTGAACGAGAGCGATAGATGCGATACGGCGGACTGCCTCATTTAACGCAGCACTCGCGGCCGGATCTTCAATCCGACGCGATTGCAGGCGAAGCAAAGCAGATACAGTCTGTAAATTATTTTTAACGCGATGATGGATCTCACGAATAGTCGCATCTTTAGTTACGAGTTCACGTTCACGACGACGCAGTTCCGTCACGTTCTGCAAGAGCACTATGGCACCAATTCGATCACCTCCTGCAAGTAGAGGTAACGCCAATAGATCTACAGTTCCGCCGGCGTTTTCAATCTCTACTCTTCGCAGCGCTTTGCCGCTTAAACCTACTTCAATCCCTTCTTCATGCGCTTCAAACTTTAAAACGGAAACGCTACGTGCGGCTTGTCCGAGATTGTTTCCTTCAAGTTCACCAGTCCAACCCATTCGGCTAAATGCTGATTTTGCATTTGGGCTGGCGTAGATAATTGCGCCGTTGATATCCAGCCGTATCAAGCCATCGCCAACACGGACGGCTGGATCAAAGAGTTCGCTGTGATCGGTATAAGGAAAAGTTCCCTCTGCCACCATGCGATAAACGTTGTGGGCTACTTCGCGATAATTCAACTCTAGTCGGCTTGGTTGGCGCATAAGTTCGGCGTTACGGTGGCGTGAAATAACGGCAATTACTTGATCTTCTAGAATTACGGGGATGGTCTCTTCTTTAATAAAGATTTCACCGAACTTTTCGGGCTGTGCATCACGAATTATCTCGGCTTCCGATAGCGCCTGGTCGATTCGCGGACGTGAACCCCATGCGATCTCATCGCCAATGACGTCCTGGTTGAAGACTGTCGCAGCAGTTGTTGGTCGAATATGTGAAACGGCAACATAACCCGATGGCCATGATTTAAAGTCTTTTCGCAGCGGTACCCATAAAATTAGATCTGCGAATGAAAGGTCAGCAAGGAGTTGCCAATCTCCGGTTAACTCGCGAATTCTTCTAATCTGTTTAGCGTCTAGCGGACTGCGATCTCGTAAAAACTCTTCTAATTTGGGCATAGCTAACTAACCTTGCAACCACTCTTGAAGCGCTGGCTTTATCTCTTGCGTAGCAAACCAGGTTAACTCTTCACCATCTGATGAAACCAAGAAAGCGCATTGCACGCTCTCCCATTTGGCGACCTCTTTTAGAATAACGAAATTTTCGCCGTGTTCGGCAATCTCAGGATCGCTAACTTCAAGCGCCAAGATAAAACCTGGGTTTGCCGGATTTGCCCGCATCTCTAGCGCTTCATCCGCTGCAAGCATGGAGAGAATGAATTCACCTTCTTCTTCATCCATATCGCTATTTGCAGTCAGAAACTTTATTGTTGGGGCATATAAAGGACCGCACTCCATGGATTGTGATCCTAGGAATGCGGCAATTTCTTCGACTGTTACTGGAAGATACCCACGCATAGCGCTAAGGGTATAAGAGATTTAAGAAGTGGCTTACTTCGTAGAAATAGCGCTTAACGCCTGTGCCATTTTGGCCATCTCTTTACGCAGCGCTCCCCTTTCAGCGGCTTGCTGCAGCGTTGTACGTTCTTCGATTGCTAACTGACAAGATCGCAGATCCCAAGGAAGGTTCCAGAGAACTGCAGACTTGAGCAGCGATTTCCTGGAATAGTTCTGTTCAGGCCCACGTTTGTTGGCAGAGCGAGTGTTCACTAGATGAATTTCGGCGGAAGTCGAGACCTTTGTGAAGCTCTGCATGAATTCATCACAGCGTTTCTGGGCGAGAAACGTTGAAGTGGTGGTTAGTACAAAGTGATCAGCGCTGCGAACCGCCCAGATCTTTACTGTTGAGCTCCAACGCCTATCAGATAGTTCTGTTGCCAAGAAGGCGATTGAACCTAGGTCAATAAATATCTGATCAAAGAATTCTCCTGCAGCCGTAATCCGCTGCTCAAATTCAGTGATGGTCTCGTGAGTTAACTCCATTACCGATAAGTTTTCGGAGAATTCACGCCATCTTGTCTCGCTAGAGAGCTTGCGCAAATCCAATAGTGATGAGATCGCTGGTGCTTGAAAGTTAGCTTCGATCAATAGAGTCTTAATATCCAATAGGGCGCTCTCTTGGGCTAGATTAATTGCAATCGTCGTATTGGCCGTTGCATGACCGATTCCCCCAACTGCCACAACCTTGGCTTTTAACTTGGTTGCTGGATGGATCAAGGGAGTGCGAATACCGGAGGATCTAATGTTTTCTAAAATAATCAGAGTGAGATTTTCCGGCGATGTGGGTCGAGGGAAAATCCTTGAGAACCCGCGATTACTTCCGGATTGATCAGCAAAACCGAAGAGTGAAATACCCGGTGCTGCCAATTTCTCTATTTCAGCAGGGCTAGATCCAGGTAAATCGGTTGAGAAAATAAGCAGAAGTTTCTTTCCAGAATTGACTGATACCGCCCTTTGTAGTTCTAGCGAATCCATCACCCGCGCAATAACGTTCCATCCTTGGCTAAATAGCGCCCGTGATACCAACCCTTCAAATTCAGGATCTGAGATGGCAGTTATAACAGTGGGAACTTCAAAAGGATCCATTGCTATCCCAGCGCACGAACTATTACCAGTCGCCCACTAACTGTGGCATCAAGCAGGTTAATGATTTGCGAATCGATCAACGAGATTGTTAAAGCGATATCGGATGAAAAGTTGGCAGATTTTCTATCAATCGATCTTAGATAGGCGTTCTTTACAACAACTTCTGGAACGCCAATTTGAACTCCACCCATCGCAGACTCTGGTACCCAATAAATATTGATCGCCTCACCGATTGAGATATCAATGGGTAAATCCGAACTGCGAACAGCTATCGGCACCTGCTGCGTGCGTTGAGTCGGCGCAAGATCGCTGACATCATTGATTGAAATTAACTCGCCGGCGCTCTGTGCCCTAGTTATATAACTGCCTTCTAGCGGTGTGCTATTTGAGATGTATCGCGATGCGCTCTCCCCTAGCGCAACCTTTACTAGCGCAATCTGGTCGCGTGTTATTTCTACGCCAGGTGCCAGTGCGCTCTTTGCTACCCAATAACTATCTGTTCTGTTACCTAGCGCAGTTAGCGCCAGTGCTGAGATCAACGCTGCGGCAAATAGTGAGACTGCAACGATAAATCGTGTTTGCGCCGCTTTCTTCTGTGTATTCATAGTGGGGTACTAAATGCCATCCGTAGATGCTGATCACTTACTTATCCACAGTAGAACTTTCGGATGAGAAGAATCGGCACTTTAGTTTGATGAGGGTTTCTTTATTGCGAGCGACCCTGCGCCATGACCACTCAAAGAGATTATGTAGAAGCAAAGAGAGAATTGCGCCTAGTTTCAAGTTCTGAGGATCCTGCGCTCTGGACCCATCCCCAGTTAGATCTTTACTCACTTTCAGAGATTGCAAATAAGAAGAAATTTGAACCGCTTCCAGAGCAAAGCGCCAAACTTTATTTAATCCCAACCAGTTTTGGCGAAGAGTATGAACCAGGTTTTGAACCAGTTCCTACATCGGCAAGCGAATTACCTGAACTACATACCTGGACGATGAAATTTGCAGTCAGCGTTGTAGAAATCTGGGCAGGACGTCGCCAACCAGCGCAGTTAATTTCACGCTGTCATCGCCATATCTATATGCAATTGCTAAAGCAGGTAGGAAGTCAGAAAGAGATTGGGCGAATCAGAACGATCCATCAGAGCCAGCCTTTAGATGGCATTTGCGAATCGACAATAACTGTTAGATACGGCGATCGCCTACGTGCGATGGTGATTCGCTTTGAAGGCGTGGATAAACGTTGGTTATGTACGGAGCTGCGTCTACTTTAACTCTAAAGCAGTTAAGCAGCGCCGTGGCAACGTTTAAATTTCTTACCTGAACCGCAAGGACATTGCGCGTTACGCGAAATTTCGCCCTTTGTGGAAACTCCTGATTCATCGGCTGCTGTGTATTGCAGAGCGCCCAAATCAGCCGGTTTCTCGGCGATACCTGCCGCAACAACTTCAGAGCCATCGCCTTGGACAGAAACTTCAACGTTAAAGACCAAGCTAGCTAGCTCTTCTTTGATTCCATCCATCATCGCCGCAAAGAGTTCGTAACCTTCACGTTGGTATTCAACAAGTGGATCACGTTGCGCCATTGCACGCAGCCCGATTCCTTCTTGGAGATAGTCCATCTCGTACAGATGTTCACGCCACTTACGATCTAGAACTGAGAGCAATACCTTGCGCTCTAACTCGCGCATGACGCCTTCACCGAGTTCGAGTTGGCGCTTTTCATAAGCTGCTGTTGCATCTTCCAGAATTTGATCAGCCAAGTAATCGACATCTAGCGCTGCGCGTGAGCCAATCTTTGCGATGAGTTCGTCTGCGGTGAAGCCAATTGGATAGACCAGTTTGAGCGCTTGCCAAAGGCGATCTAGATCCCAGTCTTCGCCATAACCTTCAGCAGTTTCAGCATTTACGTAAGCAACCAGAGTATCTGCCAAGAAAGTTTGCACTTGTGTAGAAATATCTTCACCTTCAAGAACCAGGCGTCGCTCACCGTAAATGACTTCACGTTGGCGATTCATGACATCGTCATATTTCAGAACGTTCTTACGGATCTCGAAGTTCTGCGCTTCGACCTGAGTCTGAGCAGAACGAATCGCATTGCTGACCATCTTTGATTCGATTGGTTCGTTATCTGGTAGTCCTGCTGCAGATAAGAAGCGCTCAACTAGCGCCGAGTTAAAGCGGCGCATTAGCTCATCCTGTAGTGAAAGGTAGAAACGTGATTCACCTGGATCGCCTTGACGTCCAGAACGTCCACGCAACTGGTTATCAATACGACGGGATTCGTGGCGTTCGGTGCCAAGAACATAAAGGCCACCGAGTGCAACAACAGATTCGTGGTCCTTGGCGACTGCCGCCTTCTGCTTGGCAATTTCTGCAGGCCATGCCGCTTCATATTCAACTGGGTTATCTACTGGTGATAGCCCGCGTCGTTGAAGTTCGAAATCGGCCATAAATTCTGGGTTACCACCGAGCATGATGTCGGTACCGCGGCCAGCCATATTTGTTGCAACGGTTACGGCGCCGCTGACACCCGCGCGAGCAATAATCGATGCTTCACGTTCGTGATGCTTGGCATTTAGTACCTCGTGAGGAACTCCGGATTTCTTGAGGAGTGCTGAAAGTTCTTCAGATTTTTCAACTGAGACCGTACCTACAAGAACAGGTTGGCCCTTGCGATGGCGCTCGACGATATCTTGTGTAACCGCCATAAACTTTCCGAGTTCAGTCTTGTAAACCAAATCGGCTTGATCGATACGTTGCATCGGGCGGTTAGTAGGAATTGGAACAACGCCGAGCTTATAAATCTGCTGAAATTCGGAAGCCTCAGTCAGCGCGGTACCAGTCATACCGGAAATGGTTTCGTAAAGGCGGAAATAGTTCTGCAGCGTGATCGTAGCTAAAGTCTGGTTCTCATCTTTAATTTCGATTCGTTCTTTGGCTTCCAGGGCTTGGTGTAAACCTTCGCTATAGCGACGGCCAGAGAGCATACGGCCAGTGTGCTCATCAACGATTAAGAGTTCGCCGTTCATGACGACATAATCTTTATCGCGCTTAAAGAGCTCCTTAGCGCGAACTGAGTTGTTTAGATAACCAATCAGCGTTGTGTTTGCCGCCTCGTAGAGGTTTTCAATCTTAAGAAGTTCTTCAACCTTGGTCACGCCATCTTCAAGGATTCCGATGGTCTTTTTCTTCTCATCTACTTCGTAGTGAGTATTGCGCTGTAACTTGTCAGCGATATTTGCAAACTCTACATACCACTTAGTGGCTTTATCAGCGGGTCCACTGATGATCAACGGTGTACGGGCCTCATCGATAAGAATTGAGTCAACTTCGTCTACTACTGCAAAGAAGTGATCGCGCTGAACGCAATCATCGAGCGACCAAGCCATATTGTCGCGTAAGTAATCGAAACCAAATTCATTATTTGTGCCGTAGGTGATATCTGAGTTGTATGCGATGCGACGCTCAGCAGGCGTCATGCTATTTACAATTACTCCGACGGTGAGTCCTAGGAAGCGATGGATACGACCCATCCATTCGCTATCGCGCTCTGCGAGATAGTCGTTAACGGTAACGACGTGAACACCGCGACCGGCCAGCGCATTTAGATAAGAAGGAAGAGTTGCAACGAGGGTCTTACCTTCACCGGTTCGCATTTCAGCGATATTTCCGCGATGTAGCGCAGCGCCACCCATAATCTGTACGTCATAGTGACGTTGCCCGAGTGTGCGCTTTGCAGCTTCTCTTACAACTGCAAATGCCTCAGGAAGTAAATCATCGAGAGTCGAACCAGATGCAAAACGAGATTTAAATTCATCAGTCTTGGCGCGAAGGGCTTCATCGGAAAGTGCGGAGATCGCAGGCTCAAAGGCGTTTACTTGATCGACAACCTTGCTTAACTCGCGAAGAATCTTTCCTTCGCCAGCGCGCATGATTCGGTCAATAATCTTTGCCATTTACGAACCTTTCCTAGCCAATTCCTAACCAGTTAGAACCCAGTTAGAACCCAGTTACTGCAAATCTAGACCCCTTATCGTAGGGGTTTAGCCGTACAACTTGTTACCGCGCCAAGCACGGTAAAACCTGCGGTACGCAAGGCCCGAATCGCCTCGGAGAGGGTGGCCCCAGTGGTGATCAGATCATCAATAACAATAATCTTCGGTCCAGTATTCCCCGCCGAGAATTGAGCGGTGAATTCAGGATTTA
>Ga0208009_1000167_pt1 | contig 18336 bp, 9 predicted proteins | sample Wag4_2014_7_16_FD_187364 | JGI IMG/M metagenome (GOLD analysis project Ga0208009, IMG submission 187364) | Fresh water mixed with fracking chemicals microbial communities from Ohio, USA - Utica-2 Time Series FC 2014_7_16 (SPAdes) (version 2) ...
CGCGGCGGTCAGGCTCGTCTTGCCGTGGTCGATGTGCCCGATCGTACCGATGTTGACGTGCGGCTTCGACCGCTCAAACTTCCCCTTTGCCATCTCGAATAGTCTCCGTCTTCTCTACCGTCGCGATCAGCGTCGACGATTCCGCTTTCCACCAAGTGGTGGAGCCCACGACCGGACTTGAACCGGTGACCTCGTCATTACCAATGACGTGCTCTGCCAGCTGAGCTACGTGGGCCAGTCCGTTGCGTCCGTTCGTCTCGTTACTCTTCTTTCGTTATCTCCAAGTGTGTGGTGGGCAGGAAGGGAATCGAACCCCCACAGTCAAAGACGGCTGATCTACAGTCAGCGGAGCTCACCACCTGCTCAACCTACCCATTGCTGGAGCCGACAACGGGACTCGAACCCGGAACCTGCGGTTTACAAAACCGCTGCTCTACCAATTGAGCTATGTCGGCGCCCACGTCGGGATACCTTGCGGTCCGTCGGTGAGCCGTCAGCATAGAGCCCCCACCCACTCGGGTCAACCAGCGCCGTGCTCAGCCCCCCCCGTGATGGAGCGGCGTACGGACTACTTGCTGGCCACTTCGTCGCCCGCGGGGAGCGGGGAGGCGGCCGAAGTCGGTGGCACGCCTTGTGCCGCGGCGGGGCGTTGGCCGAGCACCTCAAAGAGGAGGATCGAGCCGGCCACGGAGGCGTTCAGGCTCGCCACCTTCCCGACCATGGGGATGCGAACGTAGAGGTCGATCCTGCGGCGAATCGCTGGGGAGAGCCCCTTCCCCTCGCTCCCGATCACGAGGCAGATCGGCCCCCGAAGGTCGGCGCTGCGGTGATCCTGGGCCGCCTCTGCCTCGGCGCCCACCACGCGGATCCCTCGTAGGCGGAGGGCGGTGAGCTCGTCGGCAAGGCTCTCCACCCGCGAGACAAGGAGGTGCTCCACGGCGCCAGCGCTCGCCTTAATCGCGGCCGGCGAGAGGGGGGCCGAGCCGCGCGTCGCCATAAGGATGCCGTGGACCCCGACCGCCTCGGCGCTGCGGATCAGGCTCCCGAAGTTCTGTGGATCTTCCACCCCATCGAGGGCCAGGATGAAGGGGGGCTCGCCGCGGCTCACCGCTCGCGCCAGGATCTCTTCTGGGGCAACCTCTGGGCGGCGCCGAACTACCAGCGCGATCCCCTGGTGCCCGTCAAACCCTGCGAGCTGGCCGATCAGCGCCCCTTCAACTTCAACAATTGGGATGCGCAGCGTGGTCGCATGGAGGACAACCTGTTGCAACGCGGCGCGACGCTGTGGAACTACGAGGAGTTTGATCGCCTCACGACGAGCCGTGAACGCCTCCTCCACCGGGTGCCGCCCCGCGATCAACTCCTGATCGGGACCGACGAGAGCGAGCGCCTGCGCGGGGATGGTGCGCTTGGAGGCCCAGTGGCGCGGGCCGTCGGGGCGTGGGGTCCAACCACGTGCTGGTGGACGCACGCCGAATCGTGGTGCGGAACCCTGGCCAGGGCGTGCGCCTGGTCGCGGGGGGCGACGCTCTTCGTCCATTAGTTGGAACCTGCAATGCGCCAACGCTGACCATCGCGCGAATCTTCAACCAGCACGCCGAGGGCGGAAAGTTCGTCGCGGAGTCGATCCGACGCTGCGAAATCACGCGCCGCTCGTGCGGCCACGCGAGCGGCGAGCAGCTCCTCAGCGCCAGCTGGAAGTGTGACGGCTGCGGGGAGGAGGGCGAGCGTCTGATCTAGCGACTGCAGCGTCTCGCGAAGTGCGGCCGCACTTGCAGCGCTGCACTCCGCATCAAGGTGTCGGTTCCCTTCACGAATGAAATCAAAGAGCGCGGCGAGGGCTTCAGGAACAGCAAGGTCGTTGTTCATTGCCGCAGCGAATCGTGTCCGCGTACTTGAAGTAAGTTCTGCAACTTCGGTGATCACTTCTCCGGGCGCATCGGCACCGCGAGCCGCGCGCGCACTCAACGCAGCATCAAAGGCATCAAGGCGTTCGATCGCCGCAACTGCAGCGGGGAGTGAATCGGACGTGTAGTTCAGCGACGTTCGGTAGTGCGCGGAGATCAGCGCGAGTCGCAGTGCCCGCGGCTCAACCCCCTCCGCAAGGAGATCGCTGACGCGCGCAATATTGCCGAGCGACTTTGACATCTTGTCACCGCTCACATGGAGGTGTGCGCAGTGCAGCCAGGTTCCTACAAAGCGCTTCCCTGTGGCGGCCTCAGACTGCGCAATCTCGTCTTCATGGTGCGGGAAGACAAGGTCAATGCCGCCCGTATGCAGATCAAAGCTCTCACCGAGATAGCGCATGCTCATCGCCGAGCACTCCAGGTGCCAGCCCGGCCGGCCTGCACCGATTGAGGCGTCCCACGATGGCTCACCAGGCTTTGCCGCCTTCCAAAGGACGAAGTCGCGCACGTCATCCTTGCTGTACTCGTCCGCCTCCACGCGCTCACCGACCCGCATCGCTTCGGGATCGAGACGGGCGAGTGTGCCGTAGCTTGGCCATGAGGCGATACGGAAGAAGATGGAGCCGTCCTCCGTCTTGTATGCGTGCCCCTTCTCCAAGAGACGCTCCACGATCGCGATCTGCTCAGGGATGTGCTCGGTGGCGCGTGGCATCACATCTGGTTCTGTCATGCGAAGTGCCTGCATGTCGGACCTGAAGACGCTCTCCCAACGATCGGTGAGGGGGCGAATCTCTACCCCCTCTTTGGCCGCCGCGCGAATGATCTTGTCATCAATATCCGTGAGGTTGACTACCCAGCGCACCGTATGTCCGCTCGCGCGCAACCAGCGGACGAGAAGGTCGGCGAAGAGGAAGCTGCGGAAGTTTCCAATGTGCGCCGGCCCGTAGATGGTGGGGCCGCACGAGTAGATGCCGATCTGATCAGGGTTGAGTGGCACAAACGGACGCGTGGCGCCAGACAGCGTGTCTCGTAACTGCAGCACGGCCTCCCCCTTCGTCACTTATGCACCTCGCTGTTCGGCGAGCAGGAGCACGGTGCAACGCACCGCGCGACCCGCCCCCTCGTCGCCGATCAGGTTACCTGTGGAGGCCTTCACGCTCACAGAGCTGGCCGGGAGGCCGACGAGCGCTGCGATCCGCTCACCCATCTCTGGGAGCCGGTCGGCGAGTCGCGGACTGCGCGCGGTGATCGTCAGTTCAATCCAGTGCGGGGTGAGCCCTGCGGCCGTCGTGCGCTGCACCACTTCGCGCAGCAGATCGCCACTATCCACGCCGCGCGGAGTTGCGTCGGTAGCAGGGAAGAGGCGGCCGAGATCGCCGAGGTTCGCAGCGCCAAGGAGTGCGTCCGCAGTCGCGTGAAGCACCACGTCGCCATCTGAGTGGCCGGTGAGTGCTGGACTCTCAGGGAAGTGCACGCCACCGAGACGCAACTCTCCACTGGCCCCGACCGGATGAACATCGTCACCGAAGCCGACGCGCAGGGAGGCGAGGCTCGCGCGCGCTCCGAGCACGTTCGCAATCTCAGCAAGACGACCCCCAACGCTGCTGGCGCCAGAGGAGAGGAGCGCCTCCATCACGGGGAGATCGCTCAAATCGGTCAACTTGCGAAGTCGTGCGTCGCCGTCAACGAGGTGCACGGTCACGCCGATCCGCTCCAAGACGCTCGTCTCATCGGTTGGCAGGCTGTCGCTCGCGAGGAGCGTGCCGATCTCACTGATCATGCGATCGAGATGCTGGCCAGCAAAGCACTGCGGCGTCTGGACCGCGGCAGCCGTTTCGCGAGGAAGCGACCCCGCCCGCACGCGGTTCGTACCCTCGCCCTGGACCTGCACGATGCTGTCACTCAGCGGGAGTGTTGGAGCTGACGCGTCACTCCCGCATGCAGCGAAGAGTCGGTCAAGAAGTTCGCGAGAGAGTCCAGGGCGCGCCGCGTCATGCACTGCAATCACGTCCGCGCGATCTCCAGGACCTTCACGGAGTGCGGTAAGACCCGCAACGACTGATGCGGACCGGCTGTCACCGCCCGTGGCAATCTGCGTCACCTTCGAAGGGATCCAGCCGAGCGAGCCGTACGCGTGCACGCGCTCTGCGGCGGTGACGAGCACCACGCGGCGAACAGATGGGTGTGCCTGTAGCGCGTCGAGCGACCAGCGGAGGAGCGGCGCGCCCGCGACGCTAATGAGCGACTTGTCGGTGCCGCCCATTCGCGTCCCCGAACCTGCCGCAACAAGAACGACATCAACCAGCATCGAGCGCCTCACTGATCGCTTCGCGGAGCGTCGCCACGGCGATCACTTTCAGACCATCAGGGGCGGGCTCTGGCGTGACGCCACGACGAGGTGCGGGGACGATCGCGCGCGTAAACCCGTGGCGCGCCGCCTCGCGAAGCCTTCGCCCAAGTCCCGCCACGGGGCGCAACTCTCCGAGAAGTCCAACCTCGCCGACCGCCACCGTCTCGCGACTGATCGGTCGATCACTCTGCGACGATGCAAGTGCGAGCGCGAGCGGCAGGTCGAGCGCCGGCTCATCAAGGACGATGCCGCCAACGAGGTTCGCATAGATGTCGCGATCGCCAACGGCAATCCCCGCTCGTCGGCCGAGGACGGCGGCGAGGAGGGCGAGTCGCGCGGAATCAAGGCCACGCCCCGTGCGCCGCGGTGCGCCGAATGCGGCGCCCGCGACGAGTGCCTGTACCTCCACGAGCATCGGACGACTCCCCTCAAGGAGTGGGGCGACCACGGCGCCAGGCGCCCGCGCCTCACGCTCGTCAATAAAGGCGCGACCCGGATCCTCAATGCTGGTGAGGCCACGCTCCCCCATCTCCAGGAGTCCAAGTTCATCGGTTGAGCCGAAGCGATTTTTCGCCGCCCGCAGTGTGCGCAGCGTGCCGTGGCGATCACCATCTAGCATCACAACCGCATCCACCAGATGTTCAAGCGTCTTTGGCCCAGCAATGCTCCCCTCTTTGGTGACGTGGCCGACCAGGATGACGGCGCAGTTCGTTGCGCGTGCGATCCCCGCGAGCCAGTCCGCGGCGCCGCGCACCTGGCCGACACTCCCCGCTGGGCCTTCAAGGCCGCCGAGCGTTGCGGTCTGGATTGAATCAACGATGAGCAGTGTTGGGTGCGAAGCGAGGAGCGCCTCACCGATCGCGCCAACTTCGTTCTCCGCAAGGAGTTCCACGCCCTCCGCAGCAGGGCCATCCATCAAGCCGAGGCGCTCCGCACGATCTGCAATCTGCGCGGATGACTCTTCGCCAGATGCGTAGAGGACACGTCCGCCCGCCGCTGCAATCCCCGCGGCCGCCTGTAGCAAGAGCGTGCTCTTTCCAATCCCTGGCTCACCGCCGAGAAGCACAAGAGATCCGGGTACTGCACCACCGCCGAGTACGCGATCAAACTCTGGGACGCCGAGTGGGAGTCGCGGCGCGCGGTCAGCGCCAGCGAGCTTCAGCGCCTGAGGTCGAGCGGGGCCTCCGCCCCCTGAACTGTGGGTTGCGCGTGCGCGTGTGCTTGCGCTTGGTCGCTCTTTGACGGTCTCAACGAGTGAGTTCCACTCGTTGCAGTTACGGCAGGGGTTCTCAAATGCTGGCGCTTCAAAGGCGCAGCGTTGACAGAGCCAGACGCTCTTACTCTTCGCCATCGGGGCTCCGCCCCGAATCAGTCTGCAGCGCCGACTGGCTCAGCCGGCAGGGCGGCAGAGGCGGCACCGCCCTCTTCTCGAATCATCACCGCGATCGCGCCATCAACAAGGTCCACCACATATGCGGCGTTCACCGGATCGGCGCCGAGGAGGAGACGCTCAGCGAGCGGATCTTCAACAAGTGACTGGATGGTACGGCGGAGTGGACGCGCACCGTAGGTCACGTCGTAGCCCACCTTGATGAGATGGTCCTTCGCTGCATCCGTGATGGTGAGCTCATGACCCTGCTCGCGTAGCTGGCTGATGATGCGCTTGACAAGCAGATCAACAATTCGACGCATCTCTTCTTGGCTGAGCGGTCGGAAGACGATGCTCGCATCCACGCGATTCAAGAACTCTGGGCGGAAGGCCTTCTTCAACTCTTCGTCGACCTTCGCGCTGATCAGGCTGTACTCCTCTTCTGCGCGGGCCCCCTCGCCTTCGCCGCGTGCACGGAAGCCGAGTGACGACGGGGTCTGGATCTGTCGCGCACCAAGATTGGAGGTCATGATCAAAATCACGTTGCGGAAGTCAACGCGGCGCCCCTTCGCATCCGTGAGCTGGCCATCCTCCAAGATCTGCAAGAGGATGTTGAAGACTTCGCTGTGCGCCTTCTCAATTTCGTCAAGAAGCACCACGGCGTACGGTCGACGGCGGATCGCCTCTGTGAGCTGTCCACCATCATCAAAGCCGACGTATCCCGGAGGCGCGCCAACGAGTCGGCTCGTGTTGTGGCGCTCCATAAACTCGCTCATATCAATCTTGATCAGCGCGTCTTCCGTGCCGAACATGAACTCAGCGAGCGCCTTGGCGAGTTCCGTCTTTCCAACGCCTGTCGGCCCGAGGAAGAGGAAGCTGCCGATCGGACGCTTCGGATCTTTCAGTCCGGCGCGGGCGCGGCGAACCGCGCGGCTAAGCGTGCCGATCGCCTGCTCTTGGCCGATCACTCGACCGCCAAGTACCTCCTCCATCTTGAGGAGGCGTGCCGTCTCTGCCTCTGCGAGTCGCATCACTGGGATCCCCGTCCACATGGCAACCACCGCAGCGACCTCTTCGTCGGTCACCTCTGGTCGGTCGTCTGGGCGATTCGCAATCTGCGGCGCCACGAGCGCACCTGCCGTCTCGGCAGCGCCACTCGCAACTGGAGTAGCGGCGCGTGACGCAGCATCAATGATTGGCGCTTGCACCGCGGGATCCGCAGCGGTCGGAGCTGGGAGCGCGATCACACTCGGAGCGGCGTCGGTTGCTGGCGGTTCAGCAGACGTAGCACCGGAGAGTGCGGCGCTCGGGGCGACCGCACCAGTCAGGCTTGCGCGCCAGGCGCGGTCGAGTTCTTCAATGCGCCCCTTGAGTCCATCAAGTTGGCTGCGCAGCGTGCCCGCACGGTCGAAGGTGCCCGCCGCGACCGCGGCCTGGTGATCACGCTCAAGGTCGTCCGCCTCGCGACGCGCGGCGCGAAGCTCGGGAGGTGGCGACGCGTGACGCAACATCACGCGGCTTGATGCCTCGTCAATGACGTCGATCGCCTTATCCGGAAGTTGGCGGTCGTTGATGTAGCGGATGGAGAGATCAACTGCGGCGCGCAGCGCCTCATCGGTGATGCGCACCTTGTGGTGCGCCTCGTATCGCGGACGCAGGCCCTTGAGGATCTCAATCGTCTCCTCCTGTGATGGCTCTGCAACGATCACCTGCGCAAATCGTCGTTCAAGTGCAGGGTCCTTCTCCACGTGCTTCCTGTATTCGTCCAGCGTCGTGGCACCAATGCACTGGATCTCGCCGCGCGCGAGTGGCGGCTTCAGAATGTTGGCCGCGTCAATCGCCCCCTCTGCCGCGCCTGCACCAACGAGCGTGTGCAACTCATCAACAAAGAGGATCGCGTCGCGCGACGCGCGCAGCTCTTCAAGAACTTTCTTTAGCCGCTCTTCAAACTCGCCGCGATACTTCGTTCCAGCAACGAGTGAACCCATATCCAGCGTCACGACACGCTTGTCCAGTAGTGGTGCAGGGACATCGCCCTTGACGATGCGCTGCGCGAGGCCTTCAGCGATCGCGGTCTTTCCTACGCCAGGCTCGCCGATCAGCGCCGGATTGTTCTTGGTTCGGCGGGCAAGGATCTGGATGACTCGCTCAATCTCGCGTTCACGGCCAATGACCGGATCAAGCCGCCCTGCGCGCGCCGCCTCCGTGAGATCAATGCCGAGCGCATCGAGGGTTGGTGTCTTTGAAGTGCCAGTGCGACGCTCCGCTTGCGGCGAAGCGGGGGCGGATGACTGACTGAGGACACGCACGACCTCATGACGAACCTTGTCCAGGCTGACCCCGAGCGACTCGAGTACGCCAGAGGCGATTCCGCCCTCTTCACGAACGAGTCCGAGCAGCAGGTGCTCCGTGCCGATGTAGTTATGTCCGAGGCGTCGCGCTTCATCAATGGCGAGCTCAATCACCTTCTTGGCGCGTGGGGTGAGCCCAATCTCACCGAGCACGGGGCGCTCGCCACGGCCGATGATGAACTCCACCGCCTGGCGAACCTTTGCGAGCTCAACGTTGAGGTTCTCAAGGACCTTCGCCGCCACACCCTCGCCTTCGCGCACGAGTCCGAGGAGTAGGTGCTCTGTGCCGATGTAGTTGTGGTTGAAGCGCTGCGCCTCATCTTGGGCGAGCGTCAGCACCTTCCTGGCGCGGTCGGTAAAGCGATCGAAGCGGTCAGCCGTGGCCATGCGCTCCTCCGATCTCCGCGCAGGCGCGCCATCCGCAGCGCTGCAGCACGGATGTGAAGTCTACCACCGCCCGATCACGAGGAGACTGAGCGTGGTGCGGCGCAGGGCGCCGCACCACGAGACGGGTTACGCCTCGTCGCTCGCCTTCTCTTCGGTCGGTGCTGCCTCAGCGGGCGCTGCGGCGGGTGTCTCAGCCGGGGCGTCCGGAGCTGGAGCTTCGGCGACGGGCGCCTCTCCAGCATCGGAACCGCTCTCAGCCATCTTGTCGCGGATGCCCGCAAAGGCGGCAGCGAGAGTGAGGTCGAGACCCCCCTCTGGCTCCTGGATCGCGCCCTCCATGGAGAAGCCGCGCTCAGGTCGCGCTCGTCGCGTCTCCTTCTTCGGCTGCTCGGCTGGGGTTTCGCGCACTGGTGTCTCCTCCGCCTGCTTGAGGCTGAGGCCGAGTCGGTGCCGCTCGGAGTCGAGGCTGATCACCTTCAACTTGAGCGTCTGCTCGTCCTTCACCACGTCGCCGGGGTGGAGCACTCGATTATGCGAAAGCTCGCTGATGTGAATGAGACCCTCAAGGCCGTCTCGAACGCGTACGAACGCGCCGAAGTTGACGAGCTTGGTGATCGTCCCCTCAACGAAATCGCCGATCTTGATGTCCGCAATCGCTGCGTGCCACGGATCTGGCTGCAACTTTCGAATGGAGAGGCTGATGCGTCCACGCTCCGTATTGATGTCGATCACTTCGGCATCAATCGGATCGCCCACCTTGTAGTCAGCTTCAGGGTTCGCAACCTTTGACCAGCTGATCTCACTCTTGTGAATGAGGCCGTCAATGCCGCCGAGGTCAATGAAGAGCCCGAACGGTGCGATTGAGCGAACGCTGCCGCTCACCTTCTGACCAACGGAAAGTGTGCTGAAGAGCTCGTCACGCTTCTCGCGTCGCTCCTCATAATGCGCAACCTTCTCGGAGAGGATCAGGCGGTTCCCCTTTCGGTTCACCTCAAGGATCTTCATGCGCAGCTTGCGGCCCACATACGGCTGCAGCTTCTCTGCGATTTCCTGGATCGCATCGCGCGGTGCGTCACCGGCTGGTCGACGTGGGAAGTCCACGATCTGGCTGATCGGCACAAATCCGCGAATGCCACAATCCACAATGAGTCCGCCCTTGTTGTGATCAATGACGGTCGCTTCAATGATGGTGCCCGCGTCAAGCTGCTCCTGCATCGTGCGCCACTTGCGCTCGAGGCCGGCGCGTCGAATGGAGAGGACCACATGTCCGTCTTCTGATTCCGGCTGCATGACGTAGACAAGCACGGTGTCGCCGACGTTCAGGGCTGGACCCTCTTCGCCGTTTCGACCATGAAGTTCGCGGCTTGAGACCACGCCTTCGCTCTTGCCGCCAATGTCAACGAGCACTTCATCTGGATCAACGCGCACCACGATCCCGTCGAGCACGTCGCCCGACTTCAGGTTCTTGATCGGCGCGCCCGCGAACGCGAGCAGCTCCTCCATGGTGGTTGGCTCTGGGCCAGTCCAGACGCGCGCGGCTGGTGCCGGCGCTGCAGTGGGTGCTGACGCTTCTCGCGTCTCCGCCACTGGGGTGTTGCTCTCTTGCGTGGCGATCTGTGCCTCGCCGCCCTCATCGGGGGCCTGCACCTTGACGCTCTTCCGCTTTACTGGCGCCTTCGCCTTTCGTACGACCGCCTCGCCGCCCTCGGCTGGGGTCTCGTTAAGGGACGTGTTCTCCTGGTTTTCAGTCACGTGTATTGGTACTCCTTCAAAATTTATTCGCGCTCACGAGGCGACACCACGCATGCAGAGCAGGTGGGGTAACCACGCGATCGCGTTCGGCGAGCCTACCATAGGCCCCCGCCCTCGGCCTCAAGGGAGCTGTAGCACCTGACCCGGCTTGATCACGTAATCGGGGCCAGGAATGTTGTTGAGATCCGCGAGCACCTTCCAGTCGCCGCACCCAATAGAGAGCGAACATGCGATCGAATAGAGCCGATCGCCTTTCTGGACGACGTAGGTCGCCCCCGATCCAGAGGTTGGCGATGGGCTGGCCGTCGGCGCGGGGGTTGGTGTCGGGGTCGCTGAAGGTGTGGCCGTCGGCGTTGCTGTTGGGAGTGGGCTTTCGGTTGGGGCTGCGCTGGCTGATTGCTCACTGCTCGGCGAAGGGGTCTCGCTCTCGGCGCTTCCGATCAGCGTCTGCACAACCGGGCCGATCGCACTGATCACTGGGCCGCCACCAACGACGAGCAGCGCCGCGAGGACGGCGACCGCGATGAGACGTGCCCAGGGCCGGCGAGGTGCTGGCGGCACGAACTCGCCGTCGCTCAGCAGTGACGGGTCACCGATCGGCTGCTGCGGTGCGATGGTGGCTGCGAGTGAGCCGAGTGCCGCCTCTCTGGCCGCGCGAATCTCACATTCAGCGCCAACAAGACAGCGACCTTCACGCGTTTGATGGGAGAGCTCTGGCCGGGCGGCGTCCGCTCCGCAGCGACTGAGTCGGCGGGGTCGGTCGGGCTGAATGCTCCCCGCGTCGTCGAGAAGCCATGGGCACGGATTGAGCTGCGCGTCGTTCACGCGGTCAGGATACCCGACGCGCGCACGTATGTGACCAATGCGCGGTGGTTCATTAGAAGCGCGAGAGGAGAAAAACTCCCCAGGATGCCAAAGAGCCCGGCGACGACCTATCTTGCCGAGGAGCTGCCCCCTCAGTATTTTCGGCGCTGGAGAGCTTGACTTCCGTGTTCGGGATGGGAACGGGTATGGCCTCTCCGCTACAGTCACCGGGCTCCGCTTGGCGAAGTCCGAATTCATGGCTGAACATCAAATGTGTAGTTTCATCGGGGTGTATCTCAAGACCGCCCACGGGCGCCGATGAGGCGTCGTGGAGGTCAAGTCCTCGACCATTAGTAGCGCTTTGCTGCAGCCATCGCTGGCCTTCCACATGCGCCCTATCAAGCAGGTAGTCTCCCTGCGGTCTTACCCGGTTAACCCGGTGGGGAACCTTATCTCAAGGCGAGCTTCGCGCTTATATGCTTTCAGCGCTTATCCCTGCCGAGCTTAGCTACCCTGCAATGCCCTTGGAAGGACAACAGGCACACCATAGGCTCGTCCACTCCGGTCCTCTCGTACTAGGAGCAGCTCCTTTCAAGTTCCCTTCGCCCACGCTGGATAGAGACCGAACTGTCTCACGACGTTCTGAACCCAGCTCACGTACCGCTTTAATTGGCGAACAGCCAAACCCTTGGGACGTACTTCCGCCCCAGGATGCGACGAGCCGACATCGAGGTGCCAAACGGTGCCGTCGATATGAACTCTTGGGCACCATCAGCCTGTTATCCCCGGGGTAGCTTTTATCCGTTGAGTGATAACCCTTCCACTCGGAGTTATCAGATCACTAAGCCCTGCTTTCGCACCTGCTCGACTTGTAAGTCTCACAGTCAAGCCCTCTTATGCCTTTGCACTCTATGGCTGATTTCCATCCAGCCTGAGAGGACCTTTGGGCGCCTCCGTTACTCTTTAGGAGGCGACCGCCCCAGTCAAACTACCCGCCTGACACTGTCCCCCGGCCGGATTACGGCACGAGGTTAGAAACGAAACACAACAAGGGTGGTATTTCAACGACGGCTCCACCGAGGCTAACGCCCCAGCTTCAAAGCCTCCCACCTATCCTACACAGGTCGAGCCTCAATCCAATATCAGGGTGTAGTAAAGCTCCACGGGGTCTTTTTGCCCCAGCGCGGGTAACCAGCATCTTCACTGGTATTTCAATTTCGCCGGATCCCTCGTTGAGACAGTGCCCAGATCGTTACGCCATTCGTGCGGGTCGGAACTTACCCGACAAGGAATTTCGCTACCTTAGGACTGTTATAGTTACAGCCGCCGTTCACTGGGGCTTCGATTCAGAGCTTGCACCCCTCCTCTTAACCTTCCAGCACTGGGCAGGCGTCAGCCCCCATACATCAGCTTGCGCTTTAGCGGAGACCTGTGTTTTTGTTAAACAGTCGCCTGGGCCATTTCACTGCGGCTCACAAGCACAGCAAGCTGCACCTGTGAGCACCCCTTCTCCCGAAGTTACGGGGTTATTTTGCCGAGTTCCTTAACGAGGGTTCTCCCGATCACCTTGGTATTCTCTACCCGGCCACCTGTGTCGGTTTGCGGTACGGTCACCTAGGACCTCGCTAGACACTTTTCTTGGAGGCTTGGCTTGCTCGAGTCAGGGCATACACCCCTTCCCATCGCTTTTCAGAGTTGAATGCGGGACCGGATTTACCTAGTCCCACCCCCTACGAGCTTGGACGTGCATTCCATAGCACGCTCGAACTACCAGACCCCGTCATGCCCTTGCTCCCACCTGACGTCAACTCGGAGTACCCCCTGACTTGCGTCAGAGAGCCACCCTCCGCCTTCGCCCGGCGACACCTTGCGGTGCAAACGGTCTTTGGTGGTTCTGGAATATCAACCAGATGTCCATCGCCTACGGCGTTCGCCCTCGGCTTAGGACCGACTAACCCTGAGAGGACGAGCCTTGCTCAGGAAACCTTGGCCATACGGTGTGTGAGATTCCCACTCACATTTCGCTACTCATGCCGACATTCGCACTTCCGCACGCTCCAGCAGTCCTTACGGTCTGCCTTCACTGCAAGCGGAACGCTCCCCTACCAATCGCCGGCCAGCAAGCTGGGCGACGATTTCGCAACTTCGGTACAACGCTTGAGCCCCGTTAAATTTTCCGCGCGGGATCACTTGACCAGTGAGCTGTTACGCACTCTTTCAATGATGGCTGCTTCTGAGCCAACATCCTGGTTGTTTATGCAATCCCACATCGTTCACCACTTAGCGTTGATTTAGGGACCTTAGTTGGCGATCTGGACTGTTTTCCTTGGGACCACGAAGCTTAGCCCTCGTAGTCTGACTCCCGGGCTCTTGAATCATGGGATTCGAAGTTTGGTTGGATTTGGTAAGCGGGAAGCCCCCTAGTCCATCCAGTGCTCTACCCCCATGATTGAACGCCCGAGGCTAGCCCTAAAGCTATTTCGGGGAGAACCAGCTATCTCCGGGTTCGATTGGAATTTCTCCGCTATCCACAGCTCATCCGAGAATTTTTCAACATTCACCAGTTCGGTCCTCCACGGGGTATTACCCCCGCTTCAACCTGGCCATGGATAGGTCACCCGGTTTCGGGTCTATGCCATGCGACTCAACGCCCTATTGAGACTCGCTTTCGCTACGGCTCCGTCCTTCTCGGACTTAACCTTGCCACACAGCAATAACTCGTCGGCTCATTCTTCAAAAGGCACGCCATCACACTGTTGTTTCCAACATAGTGCTCTGACTGTTTGTAAGCACTCGGTTTCAGGTTCTATTTCACTCCCCTTACGGGGTTCTTTTCGCCTTTCCCTCACGGTACTTGTTCACTATCGGTCGCCAAGAGTATTTAGTCTTAGAGGGTGGTCCCCCTAGGTTCACGCATGAGAGACCTTCCACGCGTTACTCAGGTGATCAACCACGAAGTCTGATCGCTTTCGGTTACGGGGCTCTCACCCTCTATGGCCTGCCTTTCCAAGCAGGTTCACCTAACGATCAGATTTTTGACTTCGCTCGAATCCGGGAGGATCCGAAAGTCGACTCCTACAACCCCGAGACAGCAACGGCTCCCGCCTATCACGCTGTCGCGGTTTGGACTGTTCCCTTTTCGCTCGCCACTACTCAGGGAATTGATATCTTCTCTTCCAGCTACTTAGATGTTTCAGTTCGCTGGCTTACCTTCCGGTGGCCTATGTATTCAGCCACCGATGACTGGGCATTACCCCAGCCGGGTTTCCCCATTCGGACATCTTCGGATCACTGTCTGCTCGCGACTCCCCGAAGCTTTTCGCAGCCTGCCACGTCCTTCATCGGCTCTTGGCGCCAAGGCATCCACCTAGTGCTCTTAATAACTTGACCCACCAACGACGACTCATCGCCGCTCATGGACCATCTCGGGATACACCTTGACAATTTCACTTGTTTCATCCGACGAAACTATTTACATTCGATGTTCAGTCATGTATTCGGCTGTTAAGGGTGTGCCTTGCGGCACTGCGACCGGAGTCGCCCAGCTGATCGCTGGTCGCTGACCTTAGGGAAGGCCAGTGATCAGTGATGTGCTGTTGCGGTGGGGGCTGGTGGAGACGAGGAGACTCGAACTCCTGACCCCCTCCTTGCAAAGGAGGTGCTCTACCAACTGAGCTACGTCCCCCAGTGATGGTGGTGGGCGTTTCTGGACTCGAACCAGAGACCTCTGCCTTATCAGGGCAGTGCTCTAACCAACTGAGCTAAACGCCCCCGTGGAACCGCGACCCGCACGTGCGAGTACTGGCACCGGACAGCTAAAGAGTGGCAGGAACACGAACAACCGTAAACCACTGCGGGTTCGGTTTGCTTGCCGAGTCACGTTCGTCTCACCCTCTTGCGAAGGTGCACGCTCCACTCAGCTGGAGAGCGTGAACAACGACGTGTTTAACCTGGGATTCCTTTTATGTCCAGACCACCGCTGGTCCAGACAGAAACTCCCTAGAAAGGAGGTGATCCAGCCCCACCTTCCGGTAGGGCTACCTTGTTACGACTTAGTCCCAATCACCGACCCTACCTTCGACAGTTGCCTCCTTACGGTTGGCGCACTGGCTTCGGGTATTGCCGACTTTCGTGACTTGACGGGCGGTGTGTACAAGCCCCGGGAACATATTCACCGCTGTGTGCTGACCAGCGGTTACTAGCAACTCCGGCTTCATGCAGGCGAGTTGCAGCCTGCAATTCGAACTGAGACCGGCTTTAAGGGATTCGCTCCGCCTCGCGGCTTAGCAAGCCCGTTGTACCGGCCATTGTAGCGTGGGTGTAGCCCAAGACATAAGGGCCATGCTGACTTGACGTCATCCCCGCCTTCCTCCGAGTTTCTCTCGGCAGTATCGTGTGAGTGATACAACACACGACAGGGGTTGCGCTCGTTGCGGGACTTAACCCAACATCTCACGACACGAGCTGACGACAGCCATGCAACACCTGTGCACGCGTCCCTTTCGGGAAAGCGACGTTTCCGCCGCGGTCATGTGCATGTCAAGCCTTGGTAAGGTTCTTCGCGTATCATCGAATTAAACCCCACGCTCCGCTGCTTGTGCGGGGCCCCGTCAATTCCTTTGAGTTTTAGCCTTGCGGCCGTACTCCCCAGGCGGGATACTTAATGCGTTAGCTGCGGCGCCGAAGGGGTTAAAACCTCCAACACCTAGTATCCATCGTTTACAGCTAGGACTACCAGGATATCTAATCCTGTTTGCTCCCCTAGCTTTCGCGCCTCAGCGTCAAGATTGGACCAGGAAGTCGCCTTCGCCTCTGGTGTTCCTCCGAATATCTACGCATTCCACCGCTACACTCGGAATTCCACTTCCCTCTTCCACCTTCAAGTGAACTGGTTTCGAAAGCAGTTCCCGAGTTGAGCTCGGGGCTTTCACTTTCGACTTCATTCACCGCCTGCGCGCGCTTTACGCCCAGTAAATCCGGACAACGCTTGCCACCTACGTATTACCGCGGCTGCTGGCACGTAGTTAGCCGTGGCTTATTCTTCGGGTACCGTCATTATCGTCCCCGAAAAAAGTGGTTTACGACCCGAAGGCCTTCATCCCACACGCGGTATTGCTGCGTCAGGGTTTCCCCCATTGCGCAAAATTCCCGACTGCTGCCTCCCGTAGGAGTCTGGGCCGTGTCTCAGTCCCAGTCTGGGTGATCGTCCTCTCAGACCACCTATCGATCGTCGCCTTGGTGAGCCATTACCCCACCAACTAGCTAATCGAACGCAGGCCCCGCCCATAGCGCATTTCTGCTTTGGAGACGACATTGATGTCGGCTCAACATGCGGTATTAGCTACCCTTTCGGGCAGTTATTCCACACTACGGGGTAGGTCACCTACGCGTTACTCAGCCGTTCGCCACTAGCTTCCGAGCAAGCCCGGAAACTCGTTCGACTTGCATGTCTAAGGCATACCGCCAGCGTTAGTCCTGAGCCAGGATCAAACTCTCCGAAACAACACGTTGCCTTTCGGCAACGCGTCAATTTTCCGAGGGTCTGCCCCCAGCGAATTAAACGGTTGCTTTGTGTTACCTGCCACTCTTCAGCTGTTAAGGTGCCGCCGGCTTTCGCCGACGCGATCACCACGGAGACCGTGGTATCTGTGTGCGCACCTGGCCGACCCGTAATCGGGGCCGTTGGGAGAGGATCTCTCCCTGCAGTTACGCGGAGGCGGAGCATCGCAGGTACCCCCCATCCTGTCAAACGCCTCCCGTGCAGGAGTCGTGCGGGAGCCGTGCGGGCGGACGGCGGTCAGCCGGGTGGGCTGTAACAGTGGTAGTTGGGCTGTAACAGAGCCCTAAATCGGAGACCTATAGAGGGCTGGATTCAAGGAGCAGAATGGTCCCCGCCCCCGCGGCAAACGAGGCGACCGCAAGCGTGGCCCCTGCGGCAGCAGGGTCGATTGCGGTGGCTGTCATATAGAAGAGCAGCCCCAGAAGGGCGGCAGCAGCCACCTTCAGGAGGCGGAGGAGGAGCTCGAAGATCAGTTCACTCATCTCGCCACCTTATATGGAGGGACTACTCGACGCCGCGGCGCTCCTCGAGGCTACGAAGGATTGTTACAGCGTCCGCGTACTGGAGGTCGGCGCCGAACGGCAGGCCGCGCGCCATAGAGGTGATCTTCGGGACGGTGGTGCCGAGTCGCTCCTGGAGGTAGAGGAGGGTGACGTCGCCCTCCGGCGAGGGGTTCGTGGCGATGATCACCTCGCGGATCGGCCTCCCCGCCGCCTCGGCCGCCGCAACGCGCTCGAAGAGCTCGCGCATGCGCAGCTCACCAGGACCAACCCCCGCCATCGGCGAGAGGGCGCCGTTCAGCACGTGATAGCGACCGCGAAAGGCACCCGTGCGCTCGATCGCGATCAGGTCGAGCGGCTCCTCAACGACGCAGAGGGTGCTCGTGTCGCGCGAGTCATCCATGCAAATGCGACAGCGCACCTCATCGGCCACATGACCGCAGACCTCGCAGGGACGCGTCTGCTCACGCGCGGCGCTGATTGCAGCGGCGAGGGCCTGCGCGTCGGCGAGCGGCGTGCGGAGGATGTGGAAGGCGAGGCGCTCAGCGGTGCGAGGTCCAACGCCGGGGAGTCGCGAGAGTGCCTCGATGAGCCGCTCAAGCGAGCGCGGGAGTGGGGCTCCGCTCATGCATCCTTCCAAACATCGCGCAGCGTTGCATCTTCATCTTTCTCTGCAAAGGCAACGCGCACCACACCGCCGTACACCTGTGCCGCGAGCTGTTCAATGCGATCGCGTCGCTCCTCTGCGCGCACGCGCAGGAATGACTTCGTTACCGGGTAGAGGATCGTCAGCACTCCGTTCTCAAAGGACCCGCTCGCGTCCGCAAGGAGTGGCTTCGTCGGCACGTCTGCCGCAGCGAGCATCTGTGCCCAGCTGTCTCCCTCTTCGCTCGCGGTGCCGCTCTTCGCCGCGCGGGGCGTTCGCGTTGGCTTCATTGCAGCTGGAGTCTCTTCCACAACTGGTGCAGCGACTGCAGTCGGTGCGACTGCGGGAGGCGGTGCGGTGCGAACAGGGGCGGCGGCCGCTACTGGCGCGGCGGCAGCTACTGGTGCGGCCTGTGCTGCCGCAACTGGGGCGAGCGTTCCGAGGAGGAGCAGCTCGAGCCCGAGTCGAAGATCTGCGTCCCCACGCCCTGACTCAAGACGACGGAGCGCATGGGCGAGGCGCAAGAGTTCATCGCGACTGCGACCCGCGAGCGGGAGTGGCGCTCCAGGCTCGCCCCCGAGGTTTACTCCCGCTGGGAGTCGCGAAGCATCAGCGGGAACCGTGCCACCGGTCGCGAGTGCTGCATGGAGCGCGCGACGGATCAGGTCGGTGAGGCGCTCCGTGACGACGCGCGGATCTCGTCCGCGCGT
>Ga0208009_1000170_pt1 | contig 18259 bp, 16 predicted proteins | sample Wag4_2014_7_16_FD_187364 | JGI IMG/M metagenome (GOLD analysis project Ga0208009, IMG submission 187364) | Fresh water mixed with fracking chemicals microbial communities from Ohio, USA - Utica-2 Time Series FC 2014_7_16 (SPAdes) (version 2) ...
CTGCCGGCGATCGTTGGCTCCGCCCCGATTGTGGTGGAGCATCGCGATCTCGCGAGGAGCTAACCGGTGGGGCTTCGCTCCCGTCTCTGGCGCGCGTTGCAGGAGAGACGTTTGCATGGTGGAGGTCGCCGCGTCGTGGTGCTCGGTGGTGGAACCGGGATGGCAACCGCGCTCCGCGGTCTTAAGCGGGAGGGGGTTGCGCTCACCGCAATCGTCTCGCTCGCGGATGATGGGGGTTCTTCTGGAATCCTCCGCGAGCAACTCGGCATCCCACCAGTCGGTGATCTTCGTAACTGCTTGATTGCACTCGCGGATGCCGAATCAACGGCGGGCGCGCTTCTCCAGCATCGCCTCCCAGCAGAGTACGGAGCGACACGTGGTCACCCTGTAGGGAACCTCCTTTTGGCAGCGGCGATCGCCGAGGAGGAGGGGGATCTTGAGCGCGGCATTGAACGCGTCCATCGCATCCTCCATGTGCGCGGGCGCGTGATCCCCGCCACATCCGAAGCGTTACGTCTACGTGGGCGCACGCGTGGTGGTGTCAGTGTGATCGGCCAGGCGGCGCTTGCGCGAACGCGAGGCATTGCATCGGTATCTCTGGATGTGGGAACCATCAAAGCCACTGCGAGCGCTCTTGATGCGATTCGTGATGCTGACCTGCTTGTCCTTGGGCCTGGAAGCCTCTACACGAGCCTGATCCCGCACCTTCTCGTTCCGGAGATTCGCGAGGCACTCGCGCGGCGGCGCGCACCGCTGATCTGGGTTGCGAACGTGGATGAGCAGGAGGGTGAGACGGAGGGGATGGATCTCGACGCGCACCTTGACGCGCTGGTGGAGCATGGTGCGGCGAATCTGATTGACCTCGTACTCGCTTCGTCGGTCGCGCGACGCGGGAGTGGCGAGGTCGGGGTACCGCTGCAGCCGCGCTTTACGAGGAGCGCGAGTGCCAGTGGGGTTCCGCGCCCTCCGATTGAAGTGCGCGCGATCGCCTCGCGACTCCGCCCCCACCTCCATGACCCAGTACTCCTCGCGCAGGCCCTCGTGCGCTCGCGACCGCTTCAGAAGATGGTGCGTTCGTGAGCCAGAGTGCACGTGAGCTCGTTGCTAATGTGCGGCACGAACTGGCGGCCGTGCTCCCAACCCAGCAGTGCTGTCGGGCGGCTGAGCTCGACGGGCTCCGCGACGCAGGTCGTCGATCAGATGTGGCGATCGCTCGCACCGTGCATCAGCTCAGTGGAGACGCACGCACTGGCGGAGAGGCGGGGACTCCAGCCGAACGTGCGCTACGGCGTGCCGCACTGGTGGTTGAGCCACGGGCTCCACAGCACTGTCGTCTCGCATTCCTTCGAGGAAGGCTCTTAGCTCGGGGCTCGCTCTCCCTTGCAACTGGGCGAATCCATTTGGAGGTGGTGCTCGCGCATAACGAGGCGACGCTACTCCTGCACGCCTTCTCGCAGGCGGGACTCCCAGGGAGCCTTCGTGTTCGTCGTGGACGTGGAGTGATCGTGTGGAAGAGCCACGCTGAGATCTTTGATCTCTTGCGACGACTCGGTGCGGGGAGTTCCGTTGCAGAGATGGAGGCACGCGGCGTGCTGCGCGAAGTGCGCGGTGAGTTGAATCGAAGCATCAATGCGGAGACGGCGAATCTGCAGCGAACCGTTCGTGCGGGGATGCGGCAGGCTGAGGCGATTCGAAGGCTGGACGATGCCGGTGCGCTTGATGCGAGCGGGCCAACGCGACGCGTTGCTGAGGCTCGGCGTGCGCACCCCGACGCAACGATCGCAGAGCTTGGGGAGCGACTTCGCCTGACGCGCAGCGCCGTGCAGCGCAGCCTTAGCTCCCTTGAGCGTCAGGCGGCGGCACTTCCACCACGCGTTCTGCCATGATCTCCGTATGACGAACCGTGCGCTACCGCTCCTCGTTGCGAACTGGAAGGCGAACCTTCCTCCTGGCGAGGAGGTTCTCCTGGCGGGAGTGATCGCCAACGATGCTCGGCGCAGGGGGCTCCTGCCAGGGAGTCTGATGATTGCCCCCTCCGCGCTCGGCCTGGTACCTGTCGCCTCACTCCTGCAGAGGGAGCACGCGTCGCTGCAGATCGGTGTTGCCGCTCAAGATGTGTCGGCGCTCGAGCCAGGGGCCTACACGGGAGAAACTCCTGCAACGCACCTTCTCGGCATTGCGGGCGCGGTGATCCTCGGACACTCAGAGCGGCGCAACCTTGGCGAGACCAGTACGCAGATCGGAAAGAAGGTCGCTCGAGCGGTTGCTGCAGGGTTGAGGCCGATCATCTGCGTTGGTGACACAGCCCGAGAGGCAACGACAGAGCAACGCTACGCCGAAGTGCGTGCGCAGTGGGACGAGCTGGCGGGGAGTGCGGCGCAGGCTGGATGCAGCCTTACGGCGCTCCTTGAGGCAGGAACCCTCGTTGCATATGAACCGGTCTGGGCGATCGGAAGTGGGGCATCCGCCGACCCTGAACTTGCAGGAGGGATGGCGGCTGCAATTCGGGAGGGGAGTAGTGATCAGATGCAGATCTTGTACGGCGGAAGTGTGCGTGCGGCCCATGCGGCCCCCTTCTTTGCTGGCGTAGGTACATCCCGAATGGATGGCCTGCTGGTCGGCGGCGCGTCGCTGTCAAGTGAGAGCCTGCTCGACATTGCCGCCGCCCTTGGGTCTGCGTCATGAACCTGGCGGCAGACCGTCCGCTCGTCCTCCTCGTCATTGACGGTTTCGGCATTGGAACAGGGGCACCAGGAGATGCGATCGTCGCTGCGGCGATGCCCGCGTGGCAGGATCTGCGCGCTCGCTGGCCACACGCCGAACTTGATGCAAGTGGTGCAGCCGTCGGGCTCCCTGAAGGGCAGATGGGAAACAGTGAGGTCGGTCATCTAAACATTGGATCAGGACAGCGGGTTCCACAAGACTTGCCACGCATTAGTGCAGCAATTGAAAGCGGAACCTTCTCTAAGCAGCCAGAGCTGCTCCGAGCGCTCCGCGCTGCGGAGGGCGGTCGCCTCCATCTCTGCAGTCTCCTGGGGCCAGGTGGTGTGCATGCGCACGATGAGCACCTTGTTGCACTCGCCGCCGCCGCTGAGGCGAGTGGTGTGCGCTCCGTCTATCTCCACCTCTTCCTTGATGGTCGAGATACGCCGCCACGCTCCGCCCTCGGCCATCTCGCAGACCTGGAAGCGCGTCTCGCTCGCTTCGCCCCACAGGTGAAGATCGCTTCAGTCTCCGGGCGCTACTTTGCAATGGATCGCGATCAGCGCTGGGAGAGGACCGCCCGTGCCGTTGCGGCGATCGCTGCGGCGGATGGCCTGCGGGCAGAGAGCGCTCGTGATGCAATCGAGCAGGGATATGCGCGCGGTGAGAGTGATGAGTTCGTTGTTCCAACGGTGACTCTTGACGGTGATGAATCCGCGTTCCGACTAGGAGATGTGCTCATTCACGCGAATTTCCGTGCAGATCGGGCGCGACAACTTGTGGCCGCGCTGAGCGCGCCAAACTTTTCACACTTTGCGCGTCCCTCGACGCTCCCCGTTCCGGTCTGGGGGATGAGCTCCTACGGCGAGGAGGTGGCGACCCCCGCACTCTTCGGACCAGCACAGGTACCCTCGCTTGCCACAGCGATTGCTGACGCGGGTCTGAAGCAGTTCCATGTGGCAGAGACGGAGAAGTACGCGCATGTGACGTACTTCTTCAATGGTGGCCACGAAGCGGCTCTCCCTGGTGAACGACGCATGCTGATCTCGAGCCTTCCCGTAGCAACGTACGATCACGCACCAGAGATGCGAGCAGCGGAGATTGCGGATGCGGTGGTAGCGGCGCTGGCAGATGGGAGCGAGGCGTTCATCCTTGCCAACCTTGCAAACCCAGACATGGTTGGACACACGGGTGACTTCAGCGCGACGGTCCGTGCCTGTGAAGCGGCAGACCGCGCCCTGGGAAGGATCGCAGAGGCCGTACGCGCGCGGTCCGGTGCAACACTCGTGGTCACCGCGGACCACGGGAACGCAGAGACGATGGTGACAGCGGCAGGAGAACCGGTGACCAGTCACACCCTTGCCCGTGTCCCCATCCTGATCGCAGGTGATCGGATTGCCGGATATCGGCTCATCGACGGTGCGCTCGAAGATATTGCGCCGACGATCGGTGCCCTCACCGGACTCGTGCTTCCCCCCACGATGACGGGCCGATCGCTGCTCGTTCAGGCGTAAGGGGAGGGGTGCTACAATCGCAGCACGCGGGATTGCCGCGCATGCATCGGAGGTATCCATGAACCCCATCCTTGCCGTTGGCCAGATCATCGTGAGCATCTTCTTGATCGTGGCAATCCTGATGCAGGCGCGAGGCATTGGCCTTAGCTCCGCATTTGGTGGCGATTCAAGCGTCTACCGATCACGCCGCGGGGTTGAGCGACAGCTGATGCGGTTTACCGTGTTGCTCACACTCCTCTTCGTGCTCTTCTCGCTGGTTGGCTATCTCCAGTCCAACTAACCGAGGGGGCACCCCGCCCATGGACGCGCGCGACAGGAGGCCTCAATGAGCCCATTGCGACGCATCGCGATCTTTCTCTTCTTTACCGTGGCGCTGGCGAGCGCGTTGGCACAAGCGGGGGTCATTGGAGGAGGTCGACCCGGAGGTGGGCTCTCAATTGGAATCACTCTGCCGAGTGGTCCAACGACGCTTCGCGAAGGCGTCATCGGCCTTCCTGAGCGGCCACTTCCACTCTTTGCGTCTACAGGCGCCGATCGCGCGATTGTTGCGCTCACCTACCGCGGACTGACCCGACTCGACACGAGCGGATATCCAACGGCAGATCTGGCAACCGCATGGAGTGTCAGCGAGGACGGGCTCGCATGGACGTTTGTGCTTGACCCTGCGGCACGTTGGGAGGACGGCACACCGGTCACCGCCGCCGATGCGCAGCTGACCGTTGGCCTAGCTGGCGAACTTCGACTTGATGGCGGCTACTGGGAGGCACTCACCGTTGAGGTGAGTGAGTCGACGGGAGATCTCGTGGTTCGTGCGCCACGCGCACTAGCAAACCTCCCTGCGCTGTTCGGCACACTCCCGCTCCTCCCAGCGCACCTCTTTAGTGGAAGTGCTGCACGCGACATTCCGCAACTTGAGGCGGCCACAACCCCAATGGGGAGCGGCCCATTCCGAGTTGTCGCGATGGATGGCGGGGCGGCCGCACTTGAAGTGCGTGATGACCTTCTCGCGGGAGATCTTGCGGCTCGCTCGCTCATGCGAGAGGGGGCAACTGGCCTCCCCGTTGAATCGGTCGCACTTCGTTTCTATGGCACGGAAGAGGAGGCGCTCAACGCATGGCGCGCAGGCGACCTGGATGCGCTGGTTGGAGTTGGGCGAGAGGGGAGCGCGTCGGCAGAGCTGACCGCTGGTCGAACCATCGAGCTGGGCTCGACCACCTTTAACGGCATCGCAGTCAACTTGCGTCCACGAACTGTACTCCGTCACCCAAAGCTCCGCCTCGGACTCCGCGCACTCCTTAACCCGTCGGCAATCACCAGTGTGTATGGAGGTCGAGAAGTCGCCGCACCCGTCTCTCCGCTTTCGTGGGGCTGGGCTGAGGTTCCACTCCCGGTTCGTGGGGCCGAGTATGCGACGAAGCAGTTTGAAGGTGCGAAGTGGAAGTTCAAGGACGGCGTCTGGATTGATGCGGAGAAGAAGACAGTGAGCCTTGAGATCCTTACGCTCCCATCCGCTCCATTCCCAGAAGATACGGCGGTCGCATCCCAGGCGGCGTCAGCATGGATTGCGTTCGGCGTGCCTACGATCGTCACTGAGGTAGATGCGGAGACACTCACCTCACGCCTCGCCACGGGCAACTTCGATCTTGTGGTCTTAAACGTGGATGTAGGGATTGACCCGGATCTCTATCCGCTCCTCGGCTCTGCTGCGGTGCTGAGCGGCGGAAATGTGGTCGGAATCCAGCTTAAAGAGCTCGACACGCTCCTCAATGAGGCACGCAAGCCTGCAGAGAGAGAGGCGCGGGTCAAGGCGCTCGCCGCAGTCCAACGCTGGTGCGCGGCGAACAACTACCTGCTCCCGATACGGTTCAAGGCAGAGGAGCTACTGGTGGCCTCGCGACTCACTGGTCTCGCCCCACTCCTCGTGCGAGAGCCGGAGACCCACCTTCGGGATGTGCTATCTTTCCGCCTCGCGGCTCCGTGATCGCTCTCGGGGCTTCGTTCGGGTCGAGGTGGCGGAATTGGCAGACGCGCTGGCTTCAGGAGCCAGTGTCCGCAAGGACGTATGGGTTCAAGTCCCTTCCTCGATACCAGGAACAGCGTCAGGGACGCAACACCTGTGCCCAGGTGGCGGAATTGGTATACGCGTACGTTTGAGGGGCGTATGACGCAAGTCATCCGGGTTCAAGTCCCGGTCTGGGCACCACACTTCTCTTGAAGCTGTCGCCAGCGGGCGACTGCACCGGGCGGTTAGCTCAGTTGGTAGAGCACCTCGTTTACACCGAGGGGGTCGGGGGTTCGAGCCCCTCACCGCCCACCAGTCCCCATCGCGGTCGGGTCCTCGCCTTCGGCGGGCCCTCCGTTGCGCCCTCCCGCCGCGGAGGGTATCCTCAGCGTCGTTGGTGTCTGAGGTCGCCGTGGCAGGCGGTCAATGAGCCGAGATAGCTCAGTTGGTAGAGCACGCGCCTGAAGAGCGCGGTGTCGCCAGTTCGAATCTGGCTCTCGGCACCATCATCGGTGTAACGGCGCGGAAGTGGCTCAGTTGGTAGAGCATCACATTGCCAATGTGAAGGTCGCGGGTTCGAGTCCCGTCTTCCGCTCCAATCTCTCGGAGATCCGGGGTCGATGCCCCTTCGTCTAGTGGTAGGACACCGGACTTTGAATCCGTGAACCGAGGTTCGAATCCTCGAGGGGCAGCCAACACGGAACTGGGGCGACGTACCCAAGTGGTCTAAGGGGGGGGTCTGCAAAACCCCTATTCGCCGGTTCGAATCCGGCCGTCGCCTCCAACTCTTGGACCCCAGCATCTGGAGTGCTACACTCCACCTCTGCCTTTCGGCTCCGGCCCACTGCGCAAGTTGCGTAGGGTGCACCGGGGCGAATCCATAGGAAGGAGCGCGCAATGCGCCGCTACGAGCTCATGATGATCATGCAACCAGATGTTGCAGAGGACCGCAGCAAGGCGATCCTTGAGCGAACGGTTCGCTCCATTACCGAAGCGGGTGGAAGCATCCTCAAGAACGTCCCGTGGGGGCGTCGCCGTCTGGCGTATGAGGTTGAGGGACACCGCGACGGCATCTACCAGATCTACCTCTTTGAAGCCCCTGCAGCATCCATTGCTGAGCTTGAGCGCGTGCTCCTGATCACGGAAGAGGTGCTCCGGCACCTGGTGATTCGAGACGAACGCCCAGCGTCGGCGATCAGCGACGAGCTCGAAGAGGAGGCGGCTGATGCCGCCGCCGCGGCCGCCGCTGCTGATGCGCAGCTTGATGAGGCTGAGAGCGACGCCGCTCCCGCCGCCGTTGCAGTTGACGGGGAGTAGTTCATGTCATTCGCAAAGATCAGCATCATCGGCAACCTTGGCGCAGATCCAGAGTTGAAGTACACCGCTGACGGCAAGCCACGCCTTGAGATGCGCGTGGCGACGAATGAGCGTCGTAAGTCTGCTGGCGGTGAGTGGGAAGACAAGACAACCTGGTACCGCGTGATCATGTTCGGCGAGCGTTCTGTGAAGCTCGCAGAGTGGCTCCGCAAGGGGCGCAAGGTCTACGCCGAAGGGCGACTTCAGGTGGACCTCTACGACTCGAAAGAGGGTGAGAAGCGCGTTGCGCTCGACATCCTCGCGAGCGAAGTGGTGATCGTAGATCGCAACCCAGATGCAGACCCGAGCGCCCCGCGACCTGCGCGAGCCGCAGCACCGAGTGCTGAGGCCCGTTCAGAGCAGGGAACGGCATCAGCGCCGAGCGATCTTGACGACCTTCCCTTCTAACGTAACAACCGAACAACGACCACAAGATTGAGAGGAGAGCAACATGGCTGAGGCACCAAAGCGATTCAAGAAGCGTGAAGACAAGTTTGGCGCAGCCCGACGTCGTCGGACCTGTTCATTCTGCGGTGACAAGCGCGGCGTGATCGACTACAAGGAAGTGAACCGGCTCCGCCGCTTCATTTCTGATCGCGCAAAGATTGAACCACGACGAAAGACAGGGAACTGCACGCAGCATCAGCATGAGCTGACCGTTGCCTTGAAGCGTGCACGCCAGATGGCACTCCTTCCGTACGCCCCACAGCACCAGGGGTAGCACCTGGTGGTGCTGATCGCGGCCATCACGGCCGCGGCTGCCCTCTACGGAACGATCGCAGGGCTCGGCGGAGGAATCATCATCGTGCCGGCGCTCCTCCTCACAGGAGTGGCGCTCTCCACGGCGACGCCGTTGAGCCTCGCCGCCGTCTTCGTTGGTGCGATCGCCGGACTCCTTCCTACGGCACGTCGTCGACTGATTGATCGCAGCGCCCTGTTCACGCTGGCGCCAGCCGCGCTCATCGGCTCAGCGCTCGGTGGAGTTGCGGCACAGCGACTCCCTGAGGAGCCGCTCCTATTGGTGTTTGCGCTGATCGCTGTGGCGGTTGCACGCGACGCTCTCCTCCCTGACCGACCCACGTCAACAACACGAAACCAACACCGAACGGGTCAGCTGATGCTCGGAGGGGGAGCGGGCGGTTTTTTCAGTGGTGCGCTCGGCATTGGTGGCGGCGTCTTCGTAGTCCCTGCCGCCCGCCGTTTTGGGCCGATGCGAATCGAAGCGGCAACCGCTACGAGCGTGGCGGTGATCGTTGGGTCGAGTGCGATCGGCGTCTTCTCCAACCTCGCGACAGCGACCACTGTCGGGGCAGGCATCACGCCGTCTGAACTCCTCGCAGCAGGGATCGGTGCCGCCCTGGGGGGCTTTGCGGGAGGACAACTCAGCCCACGCGTCCCAGAGCGTGCGCGATCACTCTTGATCGCAACAGTCGCCGCTGCAGCGGCTCTCGTTGCCTTGATGCGCCTCGTCGCGTAGGCTGCTTCATAACGCGGCGCAAGTGCCGCCAAGGACCTTCCGGGCTAGGAGGCTGAGATGGCGAATGAGACGAAGGCTGCACTCGCATATTTTGAGGGAGGGTTCCGCCCGCTCGCAGATGCGAAGGTTAACGTGATGACGCACGCCTTCCTCTACGGGACGGCCACCTTCGAAGGGATCCGTGCCTACTGGAATGCAGATCAGGGCGAGCTCTATGCCCTCAAGTTGAACGAGCACCTTGAGCGACTCCGCGCATCATCCAAGATCTTGATGATGAACCCGCTCCCTGAGGTTGCAGAGCTTCGGACGATCATTATTGAGCTGTTGCAAAAGAACAGCTACAAGGAGGACGTCTACATCCGCCCCAGCGTGTATAAGAGCACCGAAGCGATCGGAGTGCGCCTTCACGAGCTAAAGAACAACTTCTATGTGATCGCAATCCCGTTCGGAAACTACATTGATATTGATTCAGGGATTCGCTGTGCCACGGTGGCAACAAGGCGGACCTCCGATCTGGCCATCCCTGCACGCGCCAAAGTGGTGGGGAACTACGTGAATAGCGCCTTCTCCAAGACCGAGGCGATGCTCAACGGCCACGATGAGGCGATTGTGCTCACTGAGTCGGGGAAGGTGTCTGAAGGCTCCGCGGAGAATCTCTTCCTCCTGCGTGGAGACACGCTGATCACCCCGGGCCTCAACGATGACATTCTGGAAGGGATCACACGCGCCGCGGTCGTCGAGATTGCGCGCGAAATGGGGCTCAAGGTGAGCGAGCGATCAATTGATCGAAGCGAGCTTTATATCGGCGATGAGCTTTTCCTCTGTGGAACAGGCGCGCAGATCTCGCCTGTCATTGAGGTGGACCATCGTGCGATCGGGAGTGGGGAGATTGGTCCAATCACCAAGCGCATCCAGGAGCGATACTTCGCCGCCGTCCAAGGTCGGGTTCCTGAGTATTCACACTGGCTTACGCCGATTTACGGAACCAAGAAGGGTGGCGCGTAGCTACTCGTTTAACGTCGACAGGTCCGCCCCCGTGATGATCTGAATATCAACGGTGACCGACGGGTCATCAATCTCCACTGCGCGGATACCCATCAATCGTTCAATCAGCGCCAGCGTGACGGGAACGCGGAGCGCCGCTCCGTTGTAGACAGTCAATCGCGTCTGCAGGAGTCCGATCTCTGGAGGCGTGATCCCGCTTGGGGCCGTCGCTTCAAGACCGGCTCGGATCAAGCGAGCCGCAAATGCGCCCGCCTCGCCTGGCCGTCCGGTTCCATTCAGCACCCAGATGCGAGCAGCCTCGCGCTCAACAGATTGCTCTTCGACTTCGTCAGGAGTTGGTTCGGCGGCAAATGCAGCGAGGATCGCGCGGCGAATCTTCTCAACGTCTGGAACGATGATGTACCCGCGCTCGTCCGCTCCAACTGTCTGGTAGACGGGTGGAGCGAAGACGATGCTCTTCAGGTTGCTTGCATCCACTCGACCGAGGAGTTCGAGCAGACGAGGGAGATCGCCCTGCGGGAAGTCACTCTTGATTGCATCCTGAAGTGTGGATGCAAGGGCGGGGAGATTCGCTGCAATTGCCTCCACATCAGTCTGTGCGCGGACCGCGGCGATCACCTGTTGCTGTCTCTCCGCACGTCCAAAGTCGGAGCTGCCGTGGCGCGAACGCGCAAAGATCAGCGCCTCTTGGCCATCCATGGTCCGTACGCCAACCGGCATCCTGATGCGGCGCAGATGGCCGACGCCGGCGGGATACGTTTCATCAACAATGGGGTTCTTCGTGGTGATGCGGATTCCACCGAGGGTATCTACGATTTGCTTGAAGCCACTGAAGTTAACCATGACGGAGTAGTCAATGCGGATGCCATAAAACTCGCTGAGCATTTCGCGGAGTGCGGCTGCGGGGCCGTTTGGGAACGTGTCGCTGTTCGCTTTGGCCGAACTGTAATAGGAGTTGATCTTGTTGTTATAGGTTGAACCGTAGAGGGCCTGTGCGCTCGCTGGGACCGGAACATCAACGGTGTCCCGTGGGATGCTGAACATGCTTACTGACCCTTTCACGGGATCGACACTTGCAACGATCAGGGTGTCCGTGTTGAAGCTTGTTTCACCTTGTCGTTGATCAACGCCAATCAGGAGCACGTTCAGGCGTTCGGTGCCGTCCCAGCTCGGTGGGGTCGCTCCCCCTTGCCCGTCGCCCTCCTCGGTACCGCTGAAGATGCCACCGACGAGTGCGGATGCGGTACTCACATACCCGCCAACGAGTAGATGGATGGAGAGGCCAACGGCGAGCGTGCTTGCGAGAGCAACCGACGAGAGGAGCGTTGCGCGCACACCACTGCCACGGGTGAGACCCTGGCGCCAGGCTTCCGTTGCGGCGGCGGCGCGCCAGAGGGCGGCGAGGATGTTCAGGATCCCTGCCGCACTTAGTCCAAGTGGTGAGAGGAGGAGTCCGAGGAGCCCGGCCAGCCCGTCAGCAACGTAGATGCCAGCGAAACCTGCGGCGAGGAGGAAGAGCGGGGTTGCGAACCTGAGGGCAGCCCGCCAGCGACGCTGATAGGCCTGTCCGAGCCCAGGGAGGAGGACGGAGAAGAGGGCCGCTGCGAACGCGGAGCTCTTTGGGGTTCGATCGTCGCTATTCACCCTCGCACGATAGCGCCTCACCCGCGAGCGAGTCGGCGCTCCGTTTGCCATGCAGGGACGCGCGTGGCACGCTCCGTAGCATGTTCCGTCCTGTTGACGCCCGACCAGACCTTGTCAGCATTGAGCATGAGATGCTGCGCAGCTGGCGGGAGGAAGGCGTCTTTGAACGTCTTCGCGCACAGACTATGGGCGGACCGGCCTGGTCGTTCCTTGACGGGCCGATCACCGCGAACAACCCAATGGGTGTGCACCATGCGTGGGGTCGCACGTACAAAGACCTCTTCCAGCGCTTCCGCGCCTCACTTGGCCACGAACTACGTTGGCAGCAGGGGTTTGATTGCCAGGGACTCTGGGTTGAGGTGAATGTTGAGCGCGAGCTGGGCTACACCAGCAAGCGACAGATTGAGGAGCAGGGGCTCGCCGAATTCATCAGCCTCTGCAAGCAGCGCGTCCTCACCTATGCCGCGCGACAGACAGAGCAATCAATTCGGCTCGGCATGTGGATGGACTGGAATGACCCAGCCGAGCTGCTGAAGCTTCGTGATGCACTCGCAGAGGGTCCAACCACGCCTGTCACGATCGCTGGTGTGGACGGTCCTGTCAGCGGCCCCGTAGAGCAGCTGATTGGGCGACTCGGCACCCCAGAGGTTGGAGGTTCGTACTTCACGTTCTCCGACGAGAACAACGACCTCATCTGGACCTTCCTTGCAACATGTCATGCGCGCGGCTGGCTCTACAAGGGGAGCGACAGCATGCCGTGGTGCGCCCGCTGCGGCACGGGGATCAGTCAGCACGAGATGACTGAGGGGTATGCAGATCGCGAAGATCCGTCGCTCTATTTTGGGCTGGCACTTGTCGATCGGCCAGGCGAAGAGCTCGTCGCGTGGACAACCACGCCGTGGACAGTAGCCGCGAATGTTGCCGCCGCTGTGCATCCCACGCTCGATTACGAACTTGTTGAGTTTGACGGCCGCAAGCTATGGATTGGCGCATCGCGTCGCACCGCCACCCTTGGTGGCGGTGCCCCACGTGCCGTCCTCCTTGAAACACGAAAAGGGTCTGAGCTGATCGGCTGGAAGTACCGTGCGCCTTTTGATGACCTGCCCGCCGTGCGTGAAGCGCTCGGATCTGATGAGGCTGCGCACCGCGTGATCGGATGGGACGAGGTCGGCTCCGAAGAGGGGACCTGCATCGTGCACATTGCTCCTGGATGTGGAAGCGATGACCATAAGCTCGGTGTTGCTGAGGGGCTCCCTGCCATTGCGCCAATTGATGAATCGGGCTTCTACCTTGACGGCTTTGGCGCCCTCAGTGGACGCGAGTGGCATGAGGTGACAGAAGACGTGTTCGCGCACCTCACCGCTGCGAAGAGTCTGCTGCGTCGTGAGAAGATCACGCACCGCTATCCCCACTGCTGGCGCTGCGCAACGCCGCTCGTCTTCCGGCTTGTGGATGAGTGGTTCATCAGCATGGGGCCGCTCTACGACAAGCCACGCAGCGAGCTCACAAAGGGGGAGCTCGACGCGAGCCTGCGGTACCAGATCATGTCCGTGGTCGACCGGATCACGTGGCTTCCAGAGTTCGGGTATGAGCGCGAACTTGATTGGCTGCGCAACATGAGCGACTGGATGATCTCGAAGAAGCGCTACTGGGGCCTCGCCCTGCCGATTTACGAGTGCGCCTCATGCGGCAAGGTGGAAGTGCTCAGCTCGCGCAAGGAGTTGGAGGGGCGCGCAACCGCTGGAGCGGCGGCGCTCGAGGGACACACGGCGCACCGCCCGTATATTGATGAGGTGCAGATTGACTGCAGCGGGTGCGGGGAGAAGGTGACGCGCGTCCCTGACGTGGGGAACCCATGGCTCGATGCGGGGATTGTCTCGTTCTCAACGTTGCGGTACCGCGAGGATCCTGAGTACTGGAAGCGTTGGTTCCCCGCCGACTTCATCACCGAGAGCTTCCCAGGACAGTTCCGCAACTGGTTCTATTCGCTCCTCGCCATGTCTACGGTGATGGCGTCAAGCGAACCGACAAAGACAATCTTCGGCTACGGGCTTGTAGTGGGTGCTGACGGACGGGCGATGCACAAGAGCTGGGGGAATTCCATTGAGTTCGATGAGGCGGCCGACCGCATGGGTGCGGACGTGATGCGCTGGCTCTTTGTGGGCTCACGGCCAGAGGAGAACGTGCTCTTCGGCTGGGAGGCAGCTGATGAGACGCGTCGCCGCCTGCTCGTTTTATGGAACGTTTACGCGTTCCTCGTTGGACAGGCGCGATCCGCCCGATGGACGCCAGGTGAGGTCGAGGTGCCAGCTTCGTCGCGAAGCGTGATGGATCGGTGGATTCTCAGTCGCTCAGCCGAACTCGCCTCCAGCGTCGAAACCTCGTTACGAGCCTACGACGCGTACGCTGCGGTTCGTCGCCTTGAACAGGGGATTGACGAGCTCTCTACCTGGTACCTCCGTCGCACACGTGATCAGTTTGCCGCGGATACTCCAGAGCGTGAAAGGCACGCTGCCTTCGATACGTTGCATCAGGCACTACTCACGCTGCTTCGGGTGGCCGCGCCGATCAGCCCGTTCTTCACTGATTCGCTGTACCGCAACTTGGTAGGCAGCGACCAAACGAACGGGGGCGCAGCAGGCGCAGGGGTCAGCGAGGTTGTCGGCGGGGCAGCACGCCCGCTCGCTGGGGCGATTCGCACAGGGGGCGCACCTGGCAGCATCCACCTCCTGCACTGGCCGAGTGAAGAGAGTGCGGGATGGCGCGACAGCGAACTGGAGTCGGCAATGGAGCGAATCATTCGCGCCGCGGAGCTCGGCCGTTCAGTACGCAGCGCAGCAGGCATCCGGACCCGCCAGCCTCTCGCTCGCGCCCGTGTGGTTCTTGGCGTGCGCGGTGCCGACGCAGAAGCCCTCCAGAACATCCTCGCCGATGAGCTCAACGTGAAGAGCGTTGAGCGCGTTGACGATGCCTCTGGCCTCTTTGAGCGTCGAGTCAAGGTTCTCCTTCCGAAGGTTGCGAAGCGACTCGGTGCATCGACGCAGGTTGTGATGCAAGCGGCACGCGACGGGAAGGTTGAGTTTCTTGCGAACGGTGCAGTCGCTATTGCTGGGGTTGAGCTTGCTGCCGGTGAGATTGAGATTCAGGCCGTTCCTCGTGAGGGTCAACATGTGGCTGAGGATGACGGCCTGGTCGTGGAGCTTGATACGAGTTTGACGCCCGCACTGGTTATTGAAGGTGATGCACGTGAGGTGATCCGCGCAGTGCAAGAGGCGCGTAAGAGTGCTGGGCTCCAGCGGGAAGACCGAGTGGAGATGGAGATTCGAGGTGCCCCGAGCGAACTGGAGCAGCATCGGGGGGAGATCGTTAGCGCGGTTGGCGCGCTCCGCTGCCTCTTCGCAGCGAACGGGGGAGCACCGCTCTCTGGGTGGGAGCGCGCGACCGTGGCGCTCTCTGGAGGCGATGCGGAACTGTTCATTCGCCGCGCGACCGAATGAGGCGTGCACTTGTCGTTGGTGTGGCGAGCCTCGTCTTTCTGCTTGATCGGTTCAGCAAAGCGGTGCTCCCTGATCTACTAAGTGAGGGCTCTCCACGGGAGATCATTGGAAGCACCCTGCAGTTGATTCGCAGTGAGAACCGAGGCGGTCTCTTCGGCCTCTTCCAAGGGAGCGCACCGATCCTTGCACTCTTGAGTTTCGGCGTCGTGGTTGCACTCTTGGTGGTGCATGAGCGGGAGGGTGAGCGGCGACCGTCTGCGCTGACCTTTGCAACCGGGCTCTTGATCGGTGGTGCGCTGGGGAATCTGCTCGATCGCATCACGATGGGCTATGTGCTTGACTTCATTGACCTTGGGGTTGGCTCCTTGCGCTTCTGGACCTTTAATGTGGCTGATATGGGAATTAGTTTCGGGATCTTGATCATGCTGCTCGCGGCACTCCGTTCACCGCGTGAACGTGACCGGAGGAACCGATGAGCGACCCCAGAGAGATTGATCTTCCGATCCCGCCTGAAGCGGCGCGACAGCGTGCGGATCGATTCGTTGCAGATCGTTGCGGTCTCTCTCGTTCGTTCGTCCAGCGTTTGATCAGCGAGGGGCGGCTCACCATGAACGGCGTGGAGATTCGCGCAAGCAGCACGCTGATTCCGGGAGGCACGCTCCACCTTTCTATCCCGCCAGTGGCTGATGCGCAGCTCCTGGCTGAAGAGATCCCGATTAGCGTGGTGTATGAAGACGAAGACATCCTTGTGGTGGACAAGCCTGCGGGGCTTGTGGTTCACCCGGCTCCGGGGCATGCAAGCGGAACACTCGTGAACGCGCTCCTTCATCATGTGGAGGACCTTCCTGGCATTGCTGGGGTAGCGCGTCCTGGACTCGTTCACCGACTTGATAAAGACACCTCAGGCCTGCTGGTCGTGGCGAAAGGGGATCTTGCTCAGTCAAGCCTCATGGCACAACTGAAGGCACGACGCGTCAAGAAGACCTACATCACGCTCGTGCAGGGCCCTGTTGCTGCGGAGGTTGGACGGATTGAGGCTCCAATCGGTCGTGACCCATCGGAGCGAAAGCGGATGGCGGTCGTTGCCGGCGGTCGCCCGGCCACAACTGGCTACCGAGTGCGTGAGCGATTCGCGGGTTGGACGATGCTCGAAGTCGATCTAATTACCGGCCGAACGCACCAGATCCGCGTTCATTTGACGGAGATCGGTCATCCGATCGCGGGCGACCCAACGTACGGAAACGGAACGAGCCGACGCGGACCTGAAGGGACGACGAGACTCTTCCTGCATGCCTGGCGGATCGCGTTCACCCATCCGCGCGACGGGCGGCTGATGCGGCTCGAGGCGCCACTCCCACCGGATCTGCAGCTCCCTCTTGATACGCTACGGTTGCACGGAGAGAGATCGGAGGGCTGATGCCAGGTCAGCGTCGCGATGGCGCGGCAGGAGCGCAGGTGATTGTGATCTCAGGCCCCAGTGGCGTGGGAAAGGACACAATCATTAACGAGTTGCGTCGCCGACCGATCGGTCAAACCTTCCACTACGTGGTGACCTGTACCACTCGAGAGCCGCGATCGGGTGAGATGAACGGCGTGCACTATCACTTCCACACCGACGAATCATTCACCGCCCTGCGAGAGGCGAGCGGTCTGCTTGAGTCAGCGACGGTTCATGGGCGCTCGTACGGGACGCCTCGGAGTGAGGTTCGAGAGGCGCTGGAGCGTGGCGAGGATGCGATCCTTAAGATCGACGTGCAAGGGGCGCGCAGCGTTCGCGCAGAGATTCCCGAGGCGATCCTCATCTTCATTGCGCCACCGTCGCCCGAGGCGCTCGCTGCCCGACTCGCGGGCCGCGGGACTGAGTCTCCGGAAGATCTTGTGACTCGAGCGCGAAGTGCGATCGTGGAGATGGATCGTGCAAAAGAGTATGACTACCTCGTACTCAACGAAACTGGTTACCCGGAAGAGGCGGCCGCGCAGGTTGAGAAGATCGTGCTCGCGGAACGCGCCAAGCATCCGGAGCGTCGGATCAGCGTGTGAGTGGGGGCGACGTGCCCCGAACTGCGCGGCCCAGTGATCCGCCGAACACCGTTCGAATTGCGGTGGATCTCCCTGGCCCTCAAGGGGAGCGCCTCTACGACTATTTACCCCCAGAACATGGAGAGGTTGAGATTGGAGACGCGGTTGTCGTGCCATTTGGTGGGCGGCGCGCGATCGGGATCGTTACCTCAAACGTTGGGGCACTCCCGCCCCCCTCTGGCGTCACCCTAAAGCGTGCGGAGGCGAAGCTAAGCGGCGACCCCCTGATTGGATCGCTCGGCATGCGCCTCGCTGAGGCGATTGCCACACACTGGCTCGCACCGCTTGCACTGACGGTTCGTTCGCTCCTTCCGCCTGGTCTTCTTGACAAGGTGGAGGTTGCCATTCGCTCGGTGGGTGCGCCAAGTGAAGCAGAGGAGCGTGTAGGGATCAGCCAGACATGGGTATCGGTTGACCGACTTGCTGGGGCACGTGGAAGCGGGCGCAGCGCGCTCCTGGCACTGATTCGTAGTGGTGAGCGCGATGGTCGGCTTGAGCGAAGTTGGAGGCTGAGTGCCGTGCATGGTCGCCTTATTGAAGAAGCGTACGCATCACGAACCAGCGCCGCTGACCTGCCAGATGCCCGTACTCGCCTCGGACTCCGCCAGCGCGAGTTGCTGGCAGCGCTGGATCGCGCCGAAGCCAGCGGCGATGGACAGGTACGTGCAGCCGATCTCCCTGGCGGGCTTCCCGCCGCCCGTCGACTTGCAGCCCTCGGTCTCGTGCAGATTGCGATGCGACGACACCAGCGACGTCACGCTGATCGCCGCGACAACGTCATCAGCGACCTCTCTGTCTCCGAGTGGAGCCCCACACAGCGCGCACTCCTGAGCGAGCCGCGCCTTGATGGCGTCACGCTGATTGATGGCGCGCCAGGATCGGGGAAGAGTCGTCTCGCCGCCGAGATCGCGTCGCGCACGCTCTCTGCGGGGCGTTCAGTGCTCTGGCTCGTCCCTGAGGCAACGCAGGTTGCACTTGCTGC